>Ga0214472_10000188_pt1 | contig 85178 bp, 83 predicted proteins | sample RVTome_6_FD_207662 | JGI IMG/M metagenome (GOLD analysis project Ga0214472, IMG submission 207662) | Soil microbial communities from uranium-contaminated site in the Upper Colorado River Basin, Wyoming, United States - RVT140D175 | ecosystem: Environmental > Terrestrial > Soil > Contaminated >...
GGCCGGGCAGTATCGTCTCCAGAGAGCCAGTGACGATCTCGGAAGGGTTGGGCAGGAGTTCGATAAAGTTGCGCGAATGCATATCGACCAGCAGCTGTTGAGCCCCTTCCGCATCGAGCCCTGTAAGCCTCTCCAGCAGCGCCGGGATGTAGGGGACGGGAGTATCGGAACTCAGCAACTGCAGCAGCAGCGCCCGCATCTCATCCGGCTCGCCGCTGAAGGTCGCGTAGTAAGAACCTGCCGGAAGCACTTGAAAATACAGCGTTTCATCACTTTCGCTGAGTGGCTTTATGGATTGCACGCTCATGCGCCATCTCCTTATCTACGCTCGAATAATCCGGCCGCGTCGGCAGCGGCCATAAACGAAAACACATACCGTTGAGGCAACTTGAGCAACTGCACGACATCCAACGCGCTTTTATAACCGGCAGCCCAGGCATGGGCGATATTCTCCGCCTGAGGCGTCAGCATGAAGCGTTGCAGGTCGCCGCTGTCGGTAAGCCGATACGGTGCAGAGGGGTCCAGATGATCGGGCAATCGCCCTGTCGCCGTAAAAAGCGCAAGCACCCATAGCAACTGATCCCGTTCCACTATGGGGTCCACCGGCGCCTTCAGATCCGTCGCCTGACAACCCAGCTCCCCCATGCCAAAGCGGCTGCTGGCCATTTGAACCAGAAGATCGGGGTCCAGATCGTAGCTGAACAGGTCCCGGTCGGGGAAATAGATGAACTCCCCCGGGATCCCCGTCACCTGCATCGGCGTCTCCTGTTGCCGGGCCAGCGTCACCATCCGGTTGACCTGATCGATAAAACGCCCCTCCAACGAGAAGAGAATCCGTTTTTTCCAACCGGGAAGCTCGGGATCGAGATCGGGTAGCGAACCGCAGGCCCTGCGCATCAACAGGTCACGCTCGGCCTCGCTCCAGCGCAGCACCTTGCTCGATCGGCTCGCATCGCGGATCGTATTCAACGACCTGGGCTTGGGTGCAGGCTTGGGTGTCGAGAGCCCCGCTTCGGCTATCAGCGCCTTCAAGTCATCCGGCGCAAGCTTCAGTGCCGAGCGTTTCGCCCCCTCCTTTGTCGTACGCGCCGCCCCGCCTCTGCTCACCCTCTTCTTCAGATCGTCGAGCACACGGCTCAACGTCGACTTGAGCTCCGCGAGTTCCAGCGGGCGCTTCAACTCGAGGGTTCCGCGAGGTGCATTCAACGCCGACACGACGGCAATCACCGGGCAGGCGGTACGAGACGCATACCAATGTAGAAACTGCTTTACGTCGGTGTCCGTTTCCATGTTGACCAGAAGGGACGCCGCCCGTTCCGGCGCGTCAACGGTCAGGCCGGGATTGTTCGAGCTGTCGAAAAACACCTCGAGCATGCCCAGTTCACGCCCGGAAAAACCGACCAGTCCTATTGAATATCCTGATACTGTCATTGCAAGCCAACCACCGTCGGCATACCGCCATTACCGAGCACGGACTCCCCCTGCGACAGGATCCGCAACCGCTCCGTATTGCCCGAGTCCACGGCCAGGCGCAGCAGTTTCAAATGCTCCGGTGGAAGAAGTGCCTTGGATTGATCCAGCATCCGGTTGACCAGATAGCGGCCTCTGCCGTGCAGTACCAGCATCAGGTCGACCAGAGCGCCGGTCAGGTGCTCCGATTCTCGACTTTTGATCGACAGATATACACGGCGGATGTGGTTGCGCAGCTGCTTCGGACGCGCGGCGACTCGGCGCTGCAGATAGCGCAGGACGATGATGTTTTCGTCACCGCGGTAGATAAGGTGGCTGTCTTCCTGAATCCGGAACAGTTCCAGTTGGCGATTGATCTGGAATTGCAGAGCGCCGTCCCGGGAAGATGGTTCCGGCGGGTCGACTAGCGGCAAGTTCATGGACAATCCCTCGTGTTCCAAACAGGTGTATGGAGCGTTATACGTTGGTCGAAAGCGACACGCAACATCCCGGCAACATTATTGGTTGATGCGCATCAACTGAGCACAATGTACGTGAAGCCGGGGAAACTGTGAAGAAATCTGTACCCTAGACCCAAAGTCTAAGCCTCAAGATTGTCGACAACCTTAACTTTAATCCCCCCTTCAGCTAAAATTCGCGTCGCCAAATACCAATCGATACCTAATCGATATGTCGCCGGACAAGCGGGTGAGGCTTTTTTATTAAGCGCATCCGGCGATGACAACTGATGAGGGCCATGTCGTGCTAGAAGCTTACCGTAAACATGTAGAAGAACGCGCCGCAGAAGGCGTGCCGCCGAAACCCCTGGATCCGGAACAGACCGCTGCGCTGGTCGAACTGCTGAAGAACCCGCCCGCCGGCGAAGAGGCGTTCCTGTTGGAACTGCTGACCGACCGCGTTCCGGCCGGCGTGGACCAGGCAGCGTACGTCAAGGCGGGCTTCCTGGCGGCGATCGCCAAGGGTGACGCCTCTTCGCCGCTGGTCGACAGGGTCAAGGCAGTCGAACTGCTGGGCACCATGCTCGGCGGCTACAACATCGCGCCGCTGGTCGAGTCACTGGATGACGAGGCCCTGGCACCGACCGCTGCCAAAGCGCTCTCCCACACTCTGCTGATGTTCGATGCCTTCCATGACGTGAAGGATAAGATGGACGCCGGCAACGCCTACGCCAAGCAGGTCGTCGAATCCTGGGCCAACGGCGAGTGGTTCACCAGCAAGCCGAAGCTGGAAGACAAGATCACCGTGACCGTGTTCAAGGTTCCCGGCGAAACCAACACCGACGACCTGTCGCCGGCACCGGATGCCTGGTCGCGCCCGGATATCCCGCTGCACGCCAACGCCATGCTGAAGATGGAGCGTGACGGGATCAACCCGGAACAGCCGGGCGTCAAAGGCCCGATGAGCCAGATCGAAGAGGTCAAGGCCAAGGGCTTCCCGGTTGCCTACGTCGGTGACGTGGTCGGCACCGGCTCCTCCCGCAAGTCCGCCACCAACTCCGTGCTGTGGTTCTTCGGCGACGACATCCCGCACGTACCGAACAAGCGTGCCGGCGGCTACTGCTTCGGCGGCAAGATCGCGCCGATCTTCTACAACACCATGGAAGATGCCGGTGCCCTGCCGATCGAGATGCCGGTCGACAAGATGGAGATGGGCGACGTCATCGACGTCTATCCCTATGAAGGCAAGGCCTGCAAGCACGGCACCGATGAGGTGATCAGCACCTTCGAGCTGAAGACTCAGGTTCTGCTGGATGAAGTACGTGCCGGTGGCCGTATCCCGCTGATCATCGGTCGCGGTCTGACCGAGAAGGCGCGTGAAGCGCTGGGCCTGGCCACATCCGATCTGTTCCGCAAGCCGGAGCAGCCGGCCGACACCGGCAAGGGCTACACCCTGGCACAGAAGATGGTCGGCAAGGCCTGCGGCCTCGAGGGCGTGCGCCCCGGCATGTACTGCGAGCCGAAGATGACCACCGTCGGTTCCCAGGACACCACCGGGCCGATGACTCGCGACGAGTTGAAAGACCTGGCCTGCCTGGGCTTCTCCGCCGACCTGGTGATGCAGTCCTTCTGCCACACCGCGGCCTATCCGAAGCCGGTCGACGTGACCACCCACCACACCCTGCCGGACTTCATCATGAACCGCGGCGGTGTTTCCCTGCGTCCGGGCGACGGTGTCATCCACTCCTGGCTGAACCGCATGCTGTTGCCGGATACCGTGGGCACCGGTGGCGACTCCCACACCCGCTTCCCGCTGGGGATCTCCTTCCCGGCCGGTTCCGGCCTGGTGGCCTTCGCCGCCGCCACCGGCGTCATGCCGCTGGATATGCCGGAATCGGTGCTGGTCCGCTTCAAGGGCAAGCGCAACCCCGGCATCACCCTGCGTGATCTGGTACACGCCATCCCCTACTACGGCATCAAGCAGGGCCTGCTGACCGTCGAGAAAGCGGGCAAGAAGAACGCCTTCTCCGGCCGTGTACTGGAGATCGAAGGTCTGGAAGAGCTGACCGTCGAGCAGGCGTTCGAGCTGTCCGACGCGTCCGCGGAGCGTTCAGCTGCCGGTTGCACCATCACTCTGTCCGAAGACTCCGTGGCCGAGTACCTGCGCTCCAACATCGTCATGCTGAAGTGGATGATCGCGGAAGGCTATGGCGACGTTCGTACCATCGAGCGTCGTATCAAGGGCATGGAGGAGTGGCTGGCCAACCCGAGCCTGATGCGTGCCGATGCCGACGCCGAGTACGCCGAAGTGATCGAGATCGACATGTCCGAGATCAAGGAGCCGATCCTGTGCGCGCCGAACGATCCGGACGACGCTCGCCTGCTGTCCGACGTCGCCGGCGACAAGATCGACGAGGTGTTCATCGGTTCCTGCATGACCAACATCGGCCACTTCCGTGCCGCCGGCAAGCTGCTGGAAGCCTCCGGCCAGACCATTCCGACCCGCATGTGGATCGCACCGCCGACCAAGATGGACCAGGCCCAGCTGTCCGACGAAGGCTACTACAGCATCTTCGGCAAGGCCGGTGCCCGTATGGAGATGCCGGGTTGCTCACTGTGCATGGGTAACCAGGCACGTGTAGCGGCCAAGTCCACCGTCGTGTCCACTTCCACCCGCAACTTCCCGAACCGTCTCGGCGACGGCGCCAATGTCTACCTGGCGTCTGCCGAACTGGCGGCGGTTGCGGCACTGGAGGGCAAGCTGCCGACCGTTGAAGAGTACATGGCCTATGCCGGCAAGCTCGACAGCATGGCCGGCGACATCTATCGCTACCTGAACTTCGATCAGATCGAAAACTACGTCGAGAAAGCGTCCAGCGTGATTCCGACTGTAGAAGCCTGATCCTGACGCCGCGCCCGACGCGGCGGATCCGACAAGCCCCGGCCCGCCGGGGCTTTTTTGTACAGGGATGTACTTATCCCGCGAGCGCATGGATGCGCAGGAGCGGGGTTATGTGCAGGAGCGGCAACCCACCTTCGACGCCCAACGGATTACCGGTACAATGGGCGCCGCATCCACAGCCAGACGAGGAGCCTACAATGAGCAGTCCCGAAACCGACCGGCCGTCAACCGCCGACAATGAAACCAACCAGACCAAGAACGGTTTTCTGGCCCTGGTATCGCGCCTCGTATTCGACGAAAAACTGCCGGTGCGCTTCATGTACAAGACGGTACCGGAGCACCTGAACGATACCGGCTGGCGGATGTTCACCGGCTATGAAACCGAGGAGTTTCTCGACAACGAGCAGGTCAATCTGGTGCCGATGCCGGTCGAGCGCATGGTCGAACTGGACCCGTCGCTGACCGAATTGGTCAACTACAACGCCGGCACCGTGTGGGAGCGCACTCCCGAGGCCGACGGCTGGGAGCGCGTATACGATTTCAGAATCCCCGCGCCCAAGGTCGAGGTCGAGATCACCAACGACGTGGAAGCGTTCAAGTCGCCCCGTGAAGGCAGCTAAATTTTCCCCTTGAAATTCCGCCAGGCAATCCTTATCTAAGCAACCAGACACCGGCGCTCATCAAGAGGCCGGTTTCTACGCCAGGCCCGGACGGGCTGGCCGATACTTCCATATTGCTTGATGAGGATATGCCAATGCGTAATTTCGACCTGTCTCCGCTCTACCGCTCCGCCATCGGATTCGATCGCCTCGCCTCCATGCTCGACGCGGCCAACCGCAGCAACGAACAGCAACCCGGCTACCCGCCCTACAACATCGAACTCCTGGGCGAAAACGAGTACCGCATCACCATGGCGGTCGCGGGTTTCAACAACGGCGAGATCGATATCCAGACCGAGAACGGCAACCTGACCATCACCGGTCGCAAGGAGCCGGACGAGCAGGAACACCAGTATCTCTATCAGGGGATCGCGGCCCGCAACTTCGAGCGCCGTTTCCAGCTCGCCGATCACGTGCGCGTGGTCAAGGCCTCGATGGAACACGGTCTGCTGCACGTCGACCTGGTGCGCGAGATTCCGGAAGCGATGAAGAGCCGCCGCATCGAGATCGAAGGCTGACACGCCGGCAACACCCCCAAGGACGGCCGCCGATGGCGGCCGTCATTCGTTACGGAGCAGCTTCCCTTTCACATGCTGCGTTTCGTAACGAGACCAGCGCACCTGATCCGACCATTCATAGGGCGACAACCCGGCCTTGTCGCGCAGCGCGGCGATGAACTCGCGCGGATCCGACAGTTGCTGCCAAACCGTCGGCAGAAAGGTCGCCCGACGCCCCTTCTCCTCGACGATCACGCCGTCCACCCCTGGCTTGAGCTCGGCCAGCAGCTCCGCCTCCGTGGCCACATCGAGCGACTGGAAGGGGGTCAGCACCGACACCTCGATCTCCAGCTCCGCCAGTTCGTCGCGCTCCAACGGTGCGAAGCGCGGATCGGAGAACGCCGCGTTGCGCGCATTCTCGATCAGATCCCGCCCCAGCGAACGACAAGGCTCGAGAGTACCGATACACCCCCTCAGCCGCCCCTGTCGGGTCAGGGTCACGAAGCAGGATCCCGGTGCTTCCAGCCACTCGGGCAACAGCGGCTTGGCGCGGATCTCGAATGCACTGAGCAGACTCTGCCGCGCCAGCTCCAGCATCTGTTGAAGTTCGACCTCAGTAAAGAACGTAGCTTCCATAACCCACCACCTGGTCGCGGCCACCTGCGGTATCGCCGGAGTTTCGCAGGTCCAGCCGCTCGATTTTCAGTCCCTGATGCTTCGCCGCCAGCATCAACCCGTTCAACGCATATGCACCGCACGCCTGGTCCGGGCGAATGTCGGCCCGAAGCCTGAGCAATTCGGCATCGGTTTCGCCATCGATCTTCTGCGCATCCGCATAACTGTGATAATGACTCAGATCACTGCTCACCACGACCAGGGTATCCGGCTGCTCCCACGCCCAGTCGACCAGTTCGGCCACCGCCTCCGCCGACACCTGCCCCACCACCAGAGGCACCAGCTTCGCGCCGGGCAACAGCTCATGCAGGAACGGCAACTGGACCTCGAGGCAGTGCTCGTTCCGATGCACATCCGGGCGCACCTGAACATCGAAACGCCGCTCCAGTTCGGCCAGGGCCTGTGTATCGATCGAGACCGAGCCCACGGGCGTCGCGAACATCTCCACATCGGGCGCGGCGATGCCATGCAAGGGCACGCGGTGATTGGGCCCCAGCAGAAGCACCCGCCGCCGGCGATGTACGCCGATCGCAGTGGTTCCTTTCAGCAGGTTGAATGCTCGCGCCGCCACCGGCCCGGAATAGATCAGCCCGGCGTGCGGCACGATCAGGGCTCTGACCTCGCCTGGAGCCCGGTCGGGCCCGGGATTGTCGGACAGCAACTGCAACACCATGCTGCGCAGAACCTCGGCCTGCCCCGGGTAGAACACCCCGGCCACCGCCGGCGGACGAATACGATTCATACAGAACTCCTGCCCCGGTTACTGACCTAAAATTATAGTCAGTAACTCTCGATCGGGAGGTTCATCATGAGCGATCAGCGGTTGGATAGCGAAAGCGTTGCAACAGAGTGGTGGCATCGCATCTCGGATACCAAGGTGCAATGCGATATCTGCCCCCGCTTCTGCCATATCGGCGAGGGGCAGAGAGGGCTCTGCTTCGTGCGCGGTGTCGAGAACGGGGAGGTCAGGCTGCTCAGCTACGGCCGCTCCAGCGGGTTCTGTATCGACCCGATCGAGAAGAAGCCGCTGAACCACTTCCTGCCCGGCACCCCGGTACTCTCGTTCGGCACCGCCGGCTGCAACCTCGCCTGCCGCTTCTGTCAGAACTGGGACATGAGCAAATCGCGAGAGATGGATACGCTTACCCAGCGCGCCACACCGGAGATGATCGCGCTCTCCGCCAAGCAGCATGGATGCCGCAGCATCGCCTTCACCTACAACGACCCGGTCATCTTTCACGAATACGCCATCGACTGCGCGATCGCGGCGCACGAGCAGGGAATCAACAGCGTTGCCGTGTCGGCCGGCTATGTCTGCCCCGGACCGCGCGTAGAGTTCTATCGCCACATGGATGCGGCGAACATCGACCTGAAGGCGTTTACCGAGCGCTTCTATCACCGTATCTGCGGCGGCCACCTCGCGCCGGTGCTGGAGACGCTGGAGTACCTGAAAAACGAAACCGATGTCTGGTTCGAGCTGACCACGCTGCTGATACCTGAGGAGAACGACTCCGACCGGGAGATCCGGGAGATGGCGCGCTGGATCCACGACCATCTAGGCCCCCGCATCCCGCTCCATTTCAGCGCCTTTCATCCGGACTGGAAGATGCTCGACAAACCGCCGACACCCGCCCCGACACTGAGCCGGGCTCGACGTATTGCGCGCGACGAGGGGCTGCAGTTCGTCTATACCGGCAACGTACACGATACCGAGGGAGGTTCCACCTGGTGTCCCGGCTGCGGCGCCCTGCTGATCGAGAGGGACTGGTACCGGCTGGGCCGCTGGGGGCTGGACGACGACGGTTGCTGCGCGCACTGCGGTGAAGCGATCCCCGGCGTATTCGAGCCGCAACCGGGAGACTGGGGATCTCGGCGCGAGCCGATCAGGCTATCAGAGCCGGCAAGTCGGCGCTGAGCGCCGACGACGCGCCATGATGCGCACGGGCCTGCTGCAGTAGCTCCAGCAAACGCTCCGGCCCCTTCTCGGTACGCAGGCTGGGGAACAGTTCCTTCGCCTGAGGGAAGTGCCACCCCAACATCTGCAACCACTGCTTGAGACGCCCATGTACATGGCGCGGTGAAAGGTCCTGCATGACGCGGCGATGGAAATGCTCAAGCAGTACAAGCACCTCACCCCAGGCCTCCTCCTGCCCCTGCGTCAGCCCCTTGATCTCGAGCGCGAGGAAGGGGTTCGCCACCAGGCCCCGTCCGATCATCACATCCTCGCAACCGCTGACCTCGCGACAGCGCCGAAAATCCGCCGCCGTCCACACCTCGCCATTGGCGATCACCGGCAGACTGACCGTCTCGCGGATCCGCGCGATCCACTCCCAGTGCGCCGGCGGTCTGTAGCCCTCGTCCTTGGTGCGGGCATGGACGACGAGCGACTGGGCACCGGCCGACGCGATAGCCGAAGCGTTCTCCAAGGCGCGTGACTTGTCGCGGTAGCCCAGGCGCATCTTGGCACTGACCGGGATATGCGCGGGCACGGCACGGCGCACCGCGGAGACGATCTCCGCCACCAGTTCCGGCTCGTCCAGCAGGATAGCGCCGCCGCGACTCTTGTTGACCGTTTTCGCCGGGCAGCCGAAGTTCAGATCGATCCCCGGTGCACCGAGCTCGACGGCGCGTGCGGCATTCTCGGCAACGGCCTGCGGATCGCTGCCCAGTAGCTGCAGCAGCACCAGGGTACCCGCGCCGGTACGCCCCTGCTGCGCCAACTCCGGCGCCAGGCGGTGGAAGACCGCCGGCGGTAGCAGGCGATCGGAGACGCGTATAAACTCGGTCACGCACTGGTCGATGCCACCGACCTTGGTCAGTAACTCTCGCAGCGTATAGTCGACGACCCCCTCCATCGGGGCCAGAATGATTCGCATCGGCTTTACCCTGACTAAAACGGTACTAGGCTGCTTATATGGACGAGAAGACGCTATCGAACAGGTTGTTTATCGCGGTCGAGCCAAGCGACGCGCTGCAGGAGCGCATCTCCCGTCGTCGCCCGGAACTGAGGAACATCCGCTGGATCGCGCCGGAGCGTCTGCACCTGACCCTGGCCTTCATCGGCGCATTACCGGAATCGCTGATGCAGTCGCTGGACCAGGAGCTGGGCAAGATCCACTTTGCCCCCTTCGAGCTGGAGCTGAACCGGATCGGTACATTCAGCCGACGCACGCTCTGGCTCGGGTGCGAGCCGCCCCCTGGCCTGCAGCAACTCCACCGGGCTGTACACCTGGCGCTCCAGGCACTGGAGATCAAGGTCGACCCCAGGCCCTACCAACCCCATATCACGCTCGCCTACAGCAGGACGGCGCTGGCCGAACCCCTGATCGCGCAGCTCGAAAGAGAGCTGCTGCCGGAGCCGATGGCCATGGCGGTCGATCAGTTCATGCTGAAAAACAGCATCCTCAACCCCGGCAGCGCACCGCTGCACCAGACGCTCCGGCTCTATAACGCCGCCGCCCCCTGACGCGATACCCGACGCTGATTCTCTTACTCGATACGGCTCAGCAGATCGGCGGATTCGTTGTCGCCCGCCTGCTCGCCATCGTTCGCGGCCTTGGCGCCGTCATTACGGCGCTCCTCGAGGCGGCGCAGATAGCTCGGAGAAACGGTGCCGGTCACATAAAGCCCGTCGAACACGCAGGTATCGAACTCGGTGATAGCCGGATTGTACCTGGTCACCGACGCCTTCAGGTCGTCGAGATCCTGGTACAGCATCCAGTCACAGCCGATGTAGGTGCCGATCTCTTCGGCGGTACGTCCATGCGCGACCAGCTCACCGGCCGACGGCATATCGATACCGTACACGTTCGGATAACGCACCTCGGGCGCGGCCGAGGCGAAATAGACCTTGCGCGCACCGGCCTCGCGGGCCATCTGGACGATCTGTTTCGAGGTCGTACCGCGCACGATGGAGTCATCGACCAGCATCACCACCTTATCCTTGAACTCGCCCTGGATCGGGTTCAGCTTCTGGCGTACCGACTTCTTGCGCTGGGTCTGCCCCGGCATGATGAAGGTGCGGCCGATGTAACGGTTCTTGATAAAGCCCTCGCGGAACTTGACCCCCAGGGTATTGGCCATCTCCAGGGCGGCGGTGCGACTGGTATCGGGAATCGGAATGATCACGTCGATATCGTGATCCGGTGCCTCGCGCTGCACCTTCTCGGCCAGCTTGACCCCCATCTCCATACGCGCTTCATGCACGGAGATACCGTCGATGATCGAGTCCGGCCGCGCCAGGTACACGTACTCGAACAGACAGGGTGCCAGCTTGGTGTTCTCGGCGCACGACTGGGTGAACACCTGGCCGTGGGTGTCGATGAAGATCGCCTCGCCCGGCTCGATATCGCGCTCGAGTATGAAGCCGGAGGTATCCAGTGCCACGCTTTCCGAGGCCACCATGTACTCGATGCCCGCCTCGGTCTCCCGTTTGCCGTAGACCAGCGGACGGATACCGCAGGGATCGCGGAAGGCGACGATGCCGTAACCGGTAATCATGGCGACCACGGCGTAACCGCCCTGACACCTCTCGTGCACCCGTTTTACCGCCTTGAAGATATCCTCGGCCGACGGGCGCAGCTTGCCCAGCGCCTGCAGCTCGTGAGCAAAGATGTTGAGCAGTACTTCGGAATCGGACGTGGTGTTGATATGGCGCAGGTCGGAGCGGAAGATCTCGTCCGCCAGTTGCTCGGTATTGGTCAGGTTGCCGTTGTGCGCCAACGCAATTCCGTAAGGCGAATTGACGTAGAACGGCTGCGCCTCTGCGGAACTGGAGCTGCCTGCGGTGGGGTAACGTACGTGGCCGATCCCCATATTCCCCTCCAGGCGCTTCATGTGGCGGGTGCGGAACACCTCGTTGACCAGCCCGTTATCCTTGCGCAGGAAGAATCGGTTGCCTTCGCAGGTCACCATTCCGGCCGCATCCTGGCCCCGGTGCTGCAACACCGTCAGCGCATCGAAGATAGTCTGGTTGACATAGGATTTGGCAACGATGCCGACGATACCGCACATTCAGTTCACCTCAGATGGAACATTAGTAGCTGTAGGTTGCAAGGAGGGATCAACGCCCGACGTTCCAGATCATCTGACCGATGTCCGAGGCCACGGTACGGGTCCACCCCTCCATCAACACGAAATGAGGAATCAGGTTGGACTCCAGCCACCATGAATCCTGGACTGCCGGCGTCATGCCGAGCAGCGCGACGATAATCACGACGACCAGCGCTCCGCGCACCGCACCGAAGCCGATGCCCAGCACCCTGTCCGTCGCACTGAGCCCGGATGCCGATACCAGCGCTCCGATCAACAGGCCGATCAGGGCACCGACAATCAGCGTAATGATAAACAAGATAGCAAAGGCGGCCAGCATGCGGACCGAGGGCGTCGCGATATAGTCCTGCAGCACCACCGCCAGAGAGGTGGCGAACAGCCGCGCGACCATGAACGCCACGACCCAGGACGCCAGCGAAACGGCCTCCCGCATGAAGCCGCGGCGCAGGCTCAGCACGCTTGATATCCCAATGATCGCGAGTATGACCCAGTCAGCCCAGTTCATCGAAAACCACCCATGAAAACAGCGCGCATTCTAGCAGAGCCTGCCGGCGAACCCAACGGCCGATCACTGCGTCGTAAACCGCACGACTATGCCGTCCAGGGCATACTCCTTCTTCAACTGCGCCTGCAGCTTCTCCAGCCGACTGCGCTGCAGTTCGGGGCCGACGAACACCTTGACCAGGCCCGTCATGTGACGGATATACACCTTGTAGCCCGCCTCCACCAGTTCGGAGCGCAGCGCACGCGCATTGGATTCATCGCGAAAGCTCGCCAACTGCAGGGTCCAGGCGACGGGAACGCCCTCCTGGTCCAGCCCCGGCGTGTCCTCCGCCGGATCGATCTCGGGCTTGACCTTGTCGACCGCCTCCTTCAGCGGTTCGACCGGGACACTGACGACAGCGGGATCTGCCGGCAACGCGGGCTCGGCGGTACTGGGCAGCGGCTGCATGGTCGGCGCCACATCAACCGGTTCGACGGGAGGCGGCGCCGGAGGGATTCGGCTCTCCAGATGACGCTCGCGATAACCGGCGCCATCCAGCAGCAGCGGCAGCACTGCGGCACCGACGATCGCGATTGCGCACAGCCCCAGTATCCGTTTTTTCTGCTCTCTGTTCATACTCTGGATTCCGTTACTTCGAGCCCTGTTCGGTCACCGCATCGGCTCCCGGCACATCGAGCGCGACCAACGCGTCGCTGACGGTAACGAACGACCCCGCGACCAGCAATCGATCGCCCGGCGCCATCGCCTGCCGTGCGGCGGTCAGTGCGTCGGCGACGCGATCATGCTCGGCGGCCACACACCCGCCGTTCGCTGCGATCGGTCCGGCCAGGCGCCCCGCCTTCGCGCCTCTCGCGCCACCCAGGGTAACCGGGTACCAGAGGTCGATCGCGCCACCCAACTGCTCGATGACGGTGTCGATATCCTTGTCCGCCAGCATGCCGATAACCAGCAGTGTACGACCCGCCACAGGGTCTTGCTCCAGCCGGCCCGCCATGTAGGCGGCCGCTTCCGGGTTATGCGCCACATCCAGGATGCAGGGCCCCTCCGGTAGCTCGATCCGCTGCATCCGGCCGGTCATCCTGGCATCGCCGAGGCCCTGCTCGATCCGGTCCGTCGCGATCTCCGGCACCAGCAGCTGAAGCACCTGGAGCACCGTCGCCGCATTGATGAGCGGCAGTTCGGGTTGCGGCAGATTCTCATATGACACCGCCTCACGTGCCGAATTCATTCCCCACCAACGCCACCCCTTCCCTTCCGGTATCAGACCGTAATCCCGATTGCGCAGCCAGAGCGGCACCCCCAATTGAGTGCACAGCGAGATCACACTCTCCGGCGGCTCGGGATCCCCGCACACCAGGGGCTTGCCGGGCCGTGCAATCCCCGCCTTCTCACGTCCGATCTGTTCACGATCGTTGCCGAGCCAATCGGTATGATCGAGCGCGATGCTGGTGACAACGGCAATATCGCAGTCGACGATATTGACCGCGTCCAGGCGTCCGCCGAGACCTATCTCGAGCAGCAGCACATCGGGTTCGGCATCGGCGAAGCAGAGCAATGCAGCGAGCGTGCCGTATTCGAAGTAGGTAAGTTCGGTGTCGCCGCGCGCCGTCTCGATCCTGGCGAACTGCTCGCACAACAGCGCATCGGCGACCTCTTCGCCACCGATGCGAATCCGCTCGTTGTAGCGCAGGAAATGGGGCGAGGTGTAAACCCCCGTGGTCAAGCCGGCCGCTCGCAGAATCGAGTCCAGCATGGTCACCGTCGATCCCTTGCCGTTGGTGCCGGCAATCAACACCTTTCGGCTTTGGCCGAGATCGATACCGAGATGCCCGGCGACACGCTTGATGCGATCGAGCCCGAGCTCGATCTCGGCCGGATGGCAGGCCTCGATACGCTCAAGCCAGGCGTCGAGAGTTGCAGGGTAGTCTATGTGCATCACCAAGGATCAGGCAGCAGGCAAATGCAACAGTTTACGCAGAATCGAGGCAAGACGCGGACGCATCTCGCGCCGTTCGATGATCATATCGACCTGGCCGTGCTCGAGCAGAAACTCGCTGCGCTGGAACCCCTCCGGCAGTTTCTCGCGTACCGTCTGCTCGATAACACGCGGGCCGGCAAAGCCCACCAGTGCGCGCGGTTCCGCCACGTTGAGATCGCCCAGCATCGCCAGGCTTGCGGATACACCGCCGTAGACCGGGTCGGTCAGCACGGAGATAAACGGCACGCCCGCCCTGCGCATACGTTCCAGCGCCGCACTGGTCTTCGCCATCTGCATCAGCGAGATCAGCGCTTCCTGCATGCGCGCGCCGCCGGAGGCGGAAAAACAGATCAGCGGCATGCGCTCTTCCAGCGCCAGCGTCGCTGCACGCACGAAGCGCTCGCCGACCACCGCGCCCATGGATCCCCCCATGAAACGGAACTCGAACGCCACCGCCGCCACCGGAATCCCCTCCAGTTCGCCGCGCATGGCGATCAGCGCATCCTTCTCGCCGGTTTCGCGCTGGGCAGCCACCAGGCGATCCTTGTACTTCTTCGAATCGCGGAACTTGAGCCGATCGACCGGCTCCACATCCGCACCGATTTCGACGGCGGTGCCTTCGTCGAGAAAGAGTTCGAGACGGCGGCGCGCCACCAGGCGCATGTGATGTTCACACTTGGGACAGACGTTGAGGTTCTTCTCCAGCTCCGGGCGATAAAGCACCGCTTCGCACTTGGGGCACTTGTCCCAAAGTCCCTCAGGGATACTGCTGCGCTTCTTTTCGCTGCGCACAAGGGATGGAACGATCTTTTCAAGCCAGTTGCTCATCTCTATCCTTTCCTGAATTTTCTTGTTTCAGCGCCCGGAAGCCGGTTTTATCCGCCCCTTGATGCGCCGGTACAGAATCGTATTCGTTCAACCCGGGCCGACCGATCTGACCTGATCGATAAACGCTCGGATCTTTTGGCAGCTCTTGATACCCGGCGCCGCTTCGACACCACCGCTGACGTCGACCGCAAACGGGCGTACCCGGCGCACAGCCTCCGCCACATTGGTCGGATCCAATCCGCCGGCCAGAATGATCCCGGACGCCAGCTCCGACGGGATCCTGTCCCAGTCAAAAGACTCCCCGGTACCGCCCGGGACTCCCGGCCGGTAGGCGTCCAACAGCACTCCCCGTCCCGAATCGTACAGGCGTGACTGCTGCACAACATCCAGACCGGGTTTCATTCGCAACGCCTTGATCCAGGGACGCGCGAAGCCGTTGCAGAATTCAGGGCTTTCGTTGCCGTGGAACTGCAGCAGATCCACCCGCGCCACCTGAACAACCCGCTCCACCAGCTCCGGCGTCGGATCGACGAACAGTGCCGTGGTGGTCACGAAGGGCGGCAGCCGCTCGATGATGCTGCCGGCCAGATCGACACCGACGGAACGAGGGCTGGGGTCGTAAAATACGAAACCCAACGCATCGGCACCCGCCTCTATCGCACAAAGGGCATCTTCCAGCCTGGTTATGCCGCAGATCTTGACCCGCGTCACCGCACTCTCCCATCCAATCCGCAAGGCGGAAATTCTATCAGAGCCTTGCCGCCTCGTCAGGCCGAGAGCCGGATAAAAAATAGGGCCCCAGCGGTGAAGGAGGCAACTCGAAGGCACCCGGATAGCGCACGTCGACAAAATAGAGCCCCCAGGGCGGCGCGGTGACGCCCCCCTGGCGCCGATCACGGGCCTCCAGCACCTCCCGCGCCCAGACCGGCTCGGCCTCGCCTGCGCCTATTTTCATCAGCACTCCGGCGATATTGCGGACCATATGATGCAGGAAGGCGTTGGCACAGATATCGATGACGATCAACTCCCCACTGCGGTAGACCTCGAGCGATCTCACCTCGCGCACCGGGCTATGTGCCTGACAGGCCACGGCACGATAGGAGGTAAAGTCATGCTCGCCAACAAGGTGAGATGCGGCCTCCGCCATACGCCCGGTATCCAGTTGCTTGTATGTCCAGGTCACGCCACGCGACAGCAGAGCCGGTTTCACCGGCGAACTGTAGATCAGATAGCGATAGCGGCGCTGCTCGGCCGAGAAGCGGGCATGAAACTCCTGACCGACTCGCTGCACCCAGAGGATGGCGATGTCGTCCGGCAGGTAGGTGTTCGAGCCCATCACCCAGGCCCGTTCGGCGCGCTCGACCCGGACATCGAAATGGATAATCTGGTAGCCGGCACTGACGCCCGCGTCGGTACGACCGGCACAGACAACAGCGACGGGGTGGTTGGCCACACGCGACAGCGCGCGCTCGACCTCCTGTTGAATGCAGCGGACATTATCGCCGCTCTGCGCCTGCCAGCCGTTGTAGTGTGCGCCTGCGTACTCGACTGCAGCGGCGTAACGAAAGGGGGCGACTTCCGTCGCCCCCTGGTTGACTTCCTGTGTTGTCATCGGATCAGTTCAGGGTCTCTAGCAAGCGTTCAGCCTCAAGGCGCTGGTCATGGTTACCCTCGCCGAGAATCTCATTGAGGATATCCTTGGCACCGTCCGCGTCGTCCATCTCGATGTAGGCTCGTGCAAGGTCGAGCTTGGTCTCGATCTCGTCGGCGCCATCGAGCAGGTTCATCGAGTCGAGGATATCGGGTTCATCGATCTCCTCCTCGGCACTCTCATCCTCCAGTTCGATCTCGTCGTCGGTGGACGAGAGCAGGCTGTCGAGCTCCGCATCCAGGTCCGTCTCGAGGTCATGCGCGATGTTGGCGGTGAGTTCATCCTCCACCAGCTCGCTCTGGGTCGGCTTGCGTTCGACCGGCTCTTCCTCTTCCGGCTCGAACGACGCCAGCATCGCATCGAGATCATCGAACTCCCGATCCGGCGCAGCCGCTGCCGGCGCCTCGTCCTTCTCCTCGTCATCGGCCGCAAACTGCAGCATCTCTTCGAGCTCGTCGTCGGTCTCGAAAGACTCGTCCTCCGGGGTGATATCGACGGTGCCGAGATTGACTGCGGCATCGTCCGTTTCGATATCGACCTCGGCATCGGTCAACGGCTCCAGATCGGCATCGGAGGTTTCCGGAATCGAGGACAATCCCTCCTTCTTGTCTGCCGGATCTTCGGCGAAGAAGTTATCGAGGAAATTCTCGTCGTCGGCATCCGTTGCCGACCCTTCCAGTGCGGTATCGACCGAGAAGTCCAGACCGGCCAACTCATCGTCCTCGGACACCTCCTCCTGTACCGGCGCTTCGGTCTCGGTCTGCGCCCTGGCAAGATCGAACTCCAGATCGTCCGGAAGATCCAGAACGTCCTCCTCCTCGTCCGCCGACTGCTCGAGAGCGTCTATCGAGAAGTCCAGCTCATCGATCGCATCATCATCCGATTCTACGACAGACACTTCCTCCTGATCGGACTCATCGAGCGGTCCCGGCAGTTCGTCATCGAGTTCGCTCGCCTCTGCCAGCAGGTCATCCAGACCACTGTCGATATCCTCTTCAGGCTCCGCCTGGGCGCTGCCGGCGAGGATATCGTCCAGTGCGGAGTCGAGCGATTCCTCCTCCTGAGCGGTCTGCTCGACCGCCCGCGGCGCCTCTTCGATCTCGTCGATGCCGAGGTCGAACTCCTCGTCATCGATCACCGGCTCGGTGCCCGCGGCAGCACTCTCGTCCAGATCCAGCTCCATATCCATATCGAGATCGAGATCCAGGTCATCGATCTCGTCATCCACCACCGGCGCTGCCTGCGGCTCGACAGGTGCCGCGGGCGCTTCCGGCTCGCGGACCGCTTCGACCGCGGCGGCGGTCGCCACCGTGGCAGCGACCGGTTCGGGGATGGCATCGGCATCCACAGCCTTGCCAGGTTGCGGGACAGACTCCGCCGGTTGCGGTGTCTCCTCTTTTTTCTTGCGCAGCGCCAGCAACAAGCCCAACAGCACGGCGACTATGGCCGCACCGATACCGCCGAGGTAGGCAGGGCTTTGCATCACCTTGTCGATGACGCTGCCGCCATTGGTCGGCGCCGCGGCCTGCTTATCGTTAAGCTGCTGCTGCATCATGGCCAACTCACGATCCTTGAGTTCGATCAGACGCTGCAACTTGTCGAGCTGAGAGGCGATGGCATCGACCTTGTCGTTCAACTCGCCGTTTTCTCGCTCGATAACCGCAATCGACTCCTGCGTAACGAGCAGTCGATTCTCCAACTCCTCATTACGCCGAGCCAGGGCTTGAGCCTGCTCGGACAAGGGCTCTTGCGAGGCTGTGTCGGCCTGTCCATCACCGCCCATCGCTTCCGCGGCGGGCATATCTCCGGAGGTTGCCGCCCCGGTGGCCGATGACTCCACACTGCCGCCTTCGGGTGTCACCACCTTGAGCTGGCTAGCAGGCTCATCGGGTGCGGCAGTGCCGGCCGGTTTAGCCGCCTGCTCAGGCTTCGCCGGCTCAGCGGGCTTTCCCGATTCGTCGGCACCTCCCGCCGTCATCGTGTCGGCCGCCTTCGGTGCACTGCGCCCCTGCCGCCAAACCTGGGTGTGGCGTGCCGCCTCGGCTTTTGCCTGCGCCGGGGTCAGACTGTTGATCTCGTCAAGCGTCGGCAGACGCATGACGGTACCCGCCTTCATGACGTTGATATTGCCCGTCGGGAAGGATTCCGGGTTCTTGCGTACCAACGCCAGCATCATCTGCTCCGGCGTCACCTGGCTGTTGGGCCGGTGTCTGAGCGCCAGCTCCCACAGCGTATCGTGCACATCCACATAGACCTCGGCGTTCGGGTTCATGCGGGTCTTGATATTGGATGCGTTTTCGGGAGGGGCGGGTCTGGAGGTCGGGCTTTGGGTCTGGGACGGAGTCGTCCGCGGCATGGGGGCGGCTGTGGATTCCGCCTGCTGCACCTTGGCTGTACCCGGCACCGGCGTCGGATCGAACACCGGCGGGTCGAGCAGCAGCGTATATTCACGCACCAGGCGACCGGCCGGCCAATTCACCTCGACCAGGAAGTTGAGGAACGGCTCCTTGATCGGGGCGGAGGATCGCATCCGAATCACACCGGTACCGTCCGGCATCACCCTGACATCGAAGCTCACATCGGACAGAAATCGTGCCTTGCTGATACCGGCAAGCGAGAACTCATCGATATCGGCCATACGGGGCTGTATCTGAAGAGGCGACAAGTCGCGCACCTGCAGCAGCTTGATTTCGGCGTTGAGCGGTTCGTTAAGCGCGGAGTTAACCCGGATCTCACCCAATCCAAGAGCATTGGCTTGAGTGGCGCTAAGCGCCCCGGCAATCGCGAGGCTTAAGGCAAGTTTGCGCAGCATCTATTTGATTCCCTCTTGTATGACTCGCGCCCTCCGATGAATATGCCACCAAAATCAGAGAGTTGCGTTTCCAGCGTCATCGCCAAGTATTATTGATAACCGCCACACGGGTCAAGACGGTGTCCAAACGGATGTTTATACACCTGCCCCTTCCCTTTTTCTGCGTCGGCCCTAAATGGGTCAACGCCCCTGTTTCTGCCAGCATTCGGCAATATGGATGGCGTTAAGTGCACTGCCCTTCCTGAGGTTATCGGTCACGGCACAGATTCCAAAAGCACTATCTACACCCTCTTCGAGACGCAGCCTGCCGATATGCACCAGATCATTCCCGGCAGCGGTACCGACCGGGGTGATCGGGTCAGCGCCTCGGCTCATGCCCAGCCCCGGCGACTTCTCCAGCAACGCCGCGGCACGATCGAGATCGACCGGTTGCGCCGTTTCCGCCTGTAACATCAGCGTGACGCCATAGAATATAGGTAGTTGCAGAACATTGACCACAATCTCGATCTGCTCGTCATCGAGCAGATCGCGCACTTCGGTCATGAATCTCCGCTCGACAGCCGACAAACCCACGCTATCGAGCTTGCCGACCTGAGGCAGCAGATTGAATGCATACTGGAACGGAAATAGGGTGGGCTCGGCATCACGACCGTTGAGCAGGCGGGCAGTCTCGGCAGCCAGCGCTTCGACGCCGACGTGCCCCAGCGAGGCGGCCGACTGCAAGGCGACGGCATTCAGTCGCAGCAGCTGGAACTCCCGCTGCATCGGCGCCAGCGCCATCGCGGCCGCAATACTCGATGCATCCGGACAACCCACAACATCGCCACGCCCAATGATCGCAAGCTTGTCGCCATTCACCTCCGGAACGATCAGTACGGCCTCGTCCTGACGCGCCGGAAACAGGTCGATCAGCAGCGCGCCGCTGCCCTTGATGCGCGCCAGTTGCGCCGGCTCCAGATCCGGATCGCACAGAAAGGCTATATCCAGGTCCGACTCGATATCGCTGGTTTCGATCGGTTTGACCCGGACAGCGCTGCCCCTGAACATCAAGGAGCGGCCGGCCTCCTCCTCTCGGTCGTAAAGGCGCAGCCGGCCGACCTCGAGTGGATGGTCGCCCAGGAGCTCGAACAGATTCTCACCGGTCAGGGTACTGGGTCCAACAATCGCTACATTCACTATCAACACAACCCGTCAGTGGTTACAAACAAAACAGCCCGGCCGGTCATCTTCGACCGGGCCGGGCTGGTGAGGTACTCAATCCTGGATCAGCCTTCCAGCAGGATCCGCAGCATACGACGCAACGGCTCGGCGGCGCCCCAGAGCAACTGGTCACCGACGCTGAACGCATTCAGGTAGTCGGGACCCATCTTCATCTTGCGCAGACGACCGACCGGGATACCCAAGGTGCCGGTCACCTTGGCCGGCGACAGATCGCGCATGGTGATGTCGCGCTCGTTCGGCACCACGCTGACCCAATCGTTCGCTTCGGCGATCATCGCCTCGATCTCGTCCAGCGGCGCATCCTTGGTCAGCTTGACGGTAAACGCCTGGCTGTGACAGCGCATGGCACCGATACGCACGCAGGTGCCGTCGATCGGAACCGGGGAGTCGGACAGGCCGAGAATCTTGTTGGTCTCGACGAAGCCCTTCCACTCCTCCTTGCTCTGACCGTCGTCGACCGCCTTGTCGATCCAGGGGATCAGCGAGCCGGCCAGCGGCACACCGAAGTTGGCGGTGGCGAACTCGCCCGAGCGCATGGTGTCGGCCACCTGACGGTCGATATCGAGAATCGCGGAGGACGGGTTGGCCAGCAGCGCTTCGGAACCGGCGTGGATCTGTCCCATCTGTTTGATCAGTTCGCGCATGTTCTGCGCACCGGCGCCGGAAGCCGCCTGGTAGGTCATGGAGCTGATCCACTCGACCAGACCCGCCTTGAACAGGCCGCCGAGACCCATCAGCATCAGCGACACGGTGCAGTTGCCGCCGATGTAGTTCTTGACGCCCTTGCTCAGGCCGTTCTTGATCACGTCCAGGTTGACCGGATCGAGCACGATGATGCTGTCGTCCGCCATACGCAGGGTGGAAGCGGCATCGATCCAGTAGCCGTCCCAACCGGAGGCACGCAACTTGCCGAATACCTCGGTCGTGTAGTCACCACCCTGGCAGGAGATAATCGCGTCCATCTGTTTCAGCTCGTCGATATCGCGAGCGTCCTTCAGTGCCGGAATCGCCTTGCCGATCTCCGGTCCGGCTGCGCCGACCTGAGAAGTGGTGAAAAATACCGGCTCGTCAATGTGATCGAAGTCCTTCTCTTCCAGCATACGCTGCATCAGGACCGATCCGACCATTCCTCGCCAGCCTACAAAACCTACACGCTTCATTCGTGCCCCCATAATATGGATTTCTATTGTCTCACCCGCTCTAAACAGAGCGCTCCGACAGACCGCATTTTCATGCACGAAAACGAGACGGACTCACGCCCATCCCGCCTTGAACCTGTCGGGCTTGAACCTCTAGGGTATGTCAGCTTAGCTGTTCAGCGCCGCGACCACCGCGTCACCCATTTCGGATGTGCTGACCTGACGCATGCCTTCGGACAGGATATCGGGCGTTCTCAGCCCCTGATCCAGTACCTTGCTGACGGCCGCTTCGATCGCATCGGCCGCTTCGCCCTGATCAAGCGAGTAACGTAGCATCATAGCCGCTGACAGGATGGTTGCCAACGGGTTGGCCTTGCCCTGACCGGCGATATCCGGCGCCGAACCGTGGCAGGGCTCGTACATACCTTTACCGTTCTTGTCCAGCGACGCGGAGGGCAGCATGCCGATGGAGCCGGTCAGCATCGCCGCCGCATCGGAGAGGATATCGCCGAACATGTTGCCGGTGACGATGACATCGAACTGCTTCGGCGCACGCACCAGTTGCATCGCCGCGTTGTCGACGTACATATGGCTCAGTTCGACATCCGGATACTCGGACTTGAGCTCCTCCATGATCTCGCGCCAGAGCACGGTCACTTCCAGCACGTTGGCCTTGTCGACCGAACAGAGCTTCTTGTTGCGCGCCCGGGCCGCCTCGAACGCGACCCGGCCGATACGCCGGATCTCGTTCTCGTCGTAGACGTAGGTGTTGTAGCCCTCGCGGACACCGCCCTCTTTTTCTCGAATGCCGCGCGGTTTGCCGAAGTAGATACCGCCGGTCAGCTCACGCACGATCAGGATGTCGAGGCCGGACACCACCTCCTCCTTCAGCGTGGACGCATGCGCCAGCTGCGGATAGAGAATCGCCGGACGCAGGTTGCCGAACAGCTCAAGCTCGGTACGCAGGCCCAGCAGCCCCTTCTCCGGGCGGATCTGGAAATCGGGGTTGGTGTCCCACTTCGGACCACCGACCGCGCCGAGCAGAATCGCATCGGCCGCTTTCGCCGCCGCCAGCGTATCCTCCGGCAGCGGTTTGCCGGTGGCATCGATCGCGGAACCACCCACCAGCGCTTCACTCAATTCGAGACCCAGGCTGAACCTTTCGTTAACGACGTCCAGCACCTTACGGGTTTCGGCCACGATCTCCGGGCCGATGCCATCACCGGGCAGCAGCAGTACTTTATTGCTCATTGTAATTCCTGAATCCTGTATCAATCAGTTATGGATAGCGTCAAACAGCCAGGGCGCTTCCTGGCGACGGCGGGTCTCGTAGGCCCTGATCTCGTCGGCATGCTGCAGCGTCAGCCCGATATCGTCCAGACCGTTGAGCAGGCAGTGCTTGCGGAAGGCGTCGACCTCGAACGCGAACTCTTCGCCTCCGGGCGTGACCACAATCTGGCGCTCCAGATCGACGGTCAACCGGTAGCCCTCGTTCGCCTCGACCTCCTTGAACAGCCGATCGACCTGTGCCTCGCTCAGGATGATCGGCAGCAGGCCGTTCTTGAAGCAGTTGTTGTAGAAGATATCGGCGAAGCTCGGCGCGATCACGGCACGGAAGCCGTAATCGTCCAGCGCCCAGGGGGCGTGCTCACGGCTGGAACCGCAACCGAAGTTCTCTCGCGCCAGCAGCACGCCGGCACCGGCATAGCGCGGCTGATTTAGCACGAAATCGGGATTCAGCGGCCGCCCGGCGCAATCCTGGTCCGGCTGCCCCTCGTCCATATAGCGCAGTTCGTCGAACAGGTTGGGACCGAAACCGGCACGCTTGATCGACTTCAGGAACTGCTTCGGGATGATCATGTCGGTATCGACGTTGGCGCGATCCAGCGGTGCCGCGATACCGGTGTACTGGGTAAATTTTTTCATCTCTCGCGACTCCTTACTGGTTCATCATCTCGCGGACATCGACAAAGTGGCCGGCGATCGCCGCCGCTGCCGCCATCGCCGGGCTGACCAGGTGGGTACGTCCACCGAAGCCCTGACGCCCCTCGAAGTTGCGGTTCGAGGTCGACGCGCAGTGCTCGCCCTGGCCGAGCTTGTCCGGGTTCATCGCCAGACACATGGAGCAACCCGGCTCACGCCACTCGAGCCCCGCCTCGATAAAGATCTTGTCCAGACCTTCCGCTTCCGCCTGCGCCTTGACCAGACCGGAGCCCGGCACCACCAGCGCCTGCTTCAACGTTGCAGCCACTTTGCGCCCCCTGACCACCTCGGCGGCGGCACGCAGGTCCTCGATGCGGGAGTTGGTGCAGGAACCGATGAACACACGGTCCAACTGGATATCGGTAATCTTCTGATCGGCTTCGAGCCCCATATACTTCAGTGCCCGACGGATACCCTCCGCCTTGACCTGATCCGCCTCCCGCTCCGGGTTCGGGACGGTGCAGTCGATCGCCACCACCATCTCCGGCGAGGTACCCCAGGTCACCTGCGGCTTGATATCCTCGGCGCGGATCTCGACCACGCGATCGAACACCGCATCCTCGTCGGAGACCAACTCCTTCCAGGCTGCCGCCGCCTGCTCGAACATCTCGCCCCGAGGCGAAAACGCACGGCCACGGAAGTACTCGACGGTCTTGTCGTCCACCGCCACCAGACCGACTCGGGCGCCCGCCTCGATCGCCATGTTACAGATCGTCATCCGCCCTTCGACGGAGAGACTGCGGATCGCCGAGCCGCCGAACTCGATGGCGCAACCGGTACCGCCGGCGGTGCCGATCACGCCGATCACGTGCAGCACCACATCCTTGGCGGTCACGCCTGCACCCAACTCGCCCTCCACACGCACCAGCATGTTCTTCATCTTCTTGGCGATCAGGCACTGGGTCGCCAGCACGTGCTCCACCTCGGAGGTGCCGATACCGTGCGCCAGCGCGCCGAAGGCGCCGTGGGTCGAGGTATGAGAGTCGCCGCAGACCACGGTGGAGCCGGGCAGCGTCATCCCCTGCTCCGGACCTATCACATGCACGATCCCCTGGCGGGCGTCGTTCATCTTGAACTCGACGATGCCGAAATCATCGCAATTGGAATCCAGCGTCTTAACCTGGATCCGCGACACCGGATCGACGATCCGATCGACGCCGCCGGAGCGCTCGGTGGTCGGCACGTTGTGATCGGGCGTCGCCAGGTTGGCATCGATGCGCCAGGGTTTGCGATCGGCCAGTCGCAACCCCTCGAACGCCTGCGGCGAGGTCACTTCGTGCAGAATCTGGCGATCGATGTAGATCAGCGCGCTGCCGTCTTCGTTCTGGCGCACCAGATGGGCGTCCCAGAGCTTGTCATAGAGGGTTTTACCGGCCATCAGCGTTTTCCCGTGTTTGTGTTAACCGATTTGGAGTAAGGGTGATGCTAGTGCAGTTGCCTAAAATAGACAAATTCATTATTTTTCTAAAACGGATTCCAAAATAGAATAGAAGATGGAGCGCCCCAGCATGCAACCCCAGATGGACAGCGCAGGCCTGACAGCCTTTGTGCGTGTAGCGGAAACCGGCTCCTTCTCCCTGGCCGCGGATCAGCTGTTCCTGACCCAGTCCGCGATCAGCAAACGGGTTGCACAGCTCGAGATACAGCTCGACTGTCGTCTGTTCGACCGCATCGGGCGCCAGGTCAGCCTGACCGAAGCGGGACGCACCCTGCTGCCCCAGGCACTGCAGATACTGCACGCGCTGGAGGACGCCGCCCGCTCGCTGCAGAACCTGTCCGGCAGCGTCAGCGGCAGGCTGTCGCTGGCCGCCAGCCACCATATCAGCCTGCACCGCCTGCCACCGGTGCTGCGTGCATACGCGCGCACCTTTCCCCAGGTCGAGCTGGATCTGCGCTTCGATGAATCGGAGGTCGCCTATGACAGCGTATTGAAGGGCGATCTGGAGCTGGCGTTGATTACGCTGGCCCCCGAAGCCGACCCACGCATACACAGCGAAACGCTGTGGGTGGACTCGCTGCAGTATGTCGTCGCCAACGACCATCCGCTGGCGCAGCTGGACACGCCCGACCTCGGCGCATTGAACCGCTATCCGGCCCTGCTGCCCGGGCCCAGCACCTTTACCCACCAACTGGTGCGCGAGCAACTGGCACGACAGGGGCTGGAACTCAACCTCGGCATGAGCACCAACTATCTCGATACGATCAGGATGATGGTGCGCATCGGCCTCGGCTGGAGCCTGCTGCCGGAAACGATGATCGACGGCGACCTGAGCCGCCTGCCGATCTCCAACGACCCTATCCACCGTCCTCTGGGACTGATCTATCACCGCGACCGCACTCTGACCAACGCCGCCCGGGAACTGGTCAACATGCTGCGCGCCGACCTGAGCGACGGCACCACCGATTAAACGCTACTCGGCCGTGATCAGGCTGTGATTCGGTCGAGAAGCGACCCGGTCCAGCCATCGCCGGACATGGGGATAGTCCGCCAGATCGAACCCGCCCTCGTCCGCCACATGGGTGTATGCGTAGAGGGCGATATCCGCGATGGTGTAACGATCGGCAGCGAACCAGGCGTGCCGCGACAGATGCTCGTCCATGACGGCAAGCGCAGCGTTCCCCTGGGCCTGCTTGCCGGCCAGTTGAGCCTGCCGCTCTTCGTTCAGCCCCAGATGGGTCAGCCAGAAACGCGGCGTGGCGATATTGGGTTCGTGACTGTACTGCTCGAAGCTCATCCATCTCAGGACCTGGGTCTGATCCCAGCACGCCTGCGGCCAGTATTCGGTTCCCTGTGCGAGATAGTAGAGAATGGCGTTGGATTCGCTCAGAAAACGACCGTCGTCCAGTTCCAGCACAGGGATCTTGCCGACCGGATTCATGCGCAGAAACTCCGGCACCCGGGTCTGCCCCGACACGATGTCGTAGTGGCGATACTCATAAGGCCGCCGCAGCAGATTCAGCAGCAGGCGCACCTTGTAACCATTGCCCGAGGGCAGGTAGTCATGCAGGATCATGGTTGTCTCCAGTAAATTGAACGGATAGTCGGCCGGCCAGGCGTTCCTCCGAACACCGCAGGGCAGTCTCCCGCTTCCCCCTCCCGGCGACAATCGAATAATATTGACATCAGCCATAAGCAGCGCTGATGGATCAAGGAGCAATATGGACATCGACCTGCTGCGCGCCTATATCGCCGTCGTCGACACCGGCAGCCTGACCCGCGCTGCCCGCCAGGTATTCAGGACCCAGGCCGCCCTCAGCATGCAGATGAAGCGATTGGAGGAGCAGACCGGCTGCAGCCTTTTCTTCAAGGAGGGGCGCAACCTGGAACTGACCCAGGAGGGCAAGCAACTGGTCAGCTACGCCCGCCGACTGCTGGCCCTGCACGACGAAGCCTTAGGCCAATTGCGAACGGAAAGCGCCCTGCCGCCACTGCGCATCGGCAGCCCGGACGACTACGCCCAGCACCTGCTGCCCCTGGTGGCCGACGCCATTCAGGCCCGACACCCCGACCTGCAACTGCAGTTGACCTGCGCCTCCACAAGCAAATTGAGACCGCTGCTTGACGAAGGCGCACTGGACCTGGCGATTCTGACCCGCGCGGTCGACAACGATGAGGGCCATCTGCTGATGCATGATCGCGGGATCTGGATTCAACATCCGGATTTCGACCCGCGGCGGCATGAGTGCCTGCCCCTGGTGCTGTACGAGGCCGACTGCAAGTTTCACAGCTCGGCGCTCGACGGGCTGAACAAGGCACATCGCGCCTACCGAATAAAGGCACTCAGCGGCAGCGCCGGCGCCCTGATGGCACTGGTACGCCAGGGACAAACCCTAACCGCTGCAGCCTCGGCGTCGCTGCCGCCGGACCTGACGGAGGTCGACCCCGCTCTCGACCTGCCGCCACTGCCGGCTATCGATATCGTGCTGGTCAACTCCGTGATCGGACACCCTCTGATATCGGCCCACTGGACCGGTGAACTGGCGCGCCAGGTGGCTGCTCGAATCGGCAGCCGCAAATAATAGCGGCACCGCACTCTCCGAGGGACGATGTGGTCGGGTTTGGCTGACCCTCTGCGCCATGGATGGCGGAAGGCCGCCCCGCACAGTGGAGCCCTCAGGGACGAGTTCACGGGGGGGGCGCCCAGCTCGTGTCAGACAGGCCCGACCACATCGGCCCGGACGCCCTGCCACAGCTGGGAGATAGTACTATTGCCTTGTCTCGCCCCGGTTCCATGCTGGCATTCGCCCACTGCGGCGCGGTAAGATCGCGTCATTAGATTCCAGTGCATGGAGATGGTTGTGGCAGATGATCTGCTGAAGATGATGCAGCAGTGGATGGCGCATCTGGAGAAGAGTACCGTCGCGAGCCCCGACAGCGACCTATGGCAGCCCTGGCGGCAATTTTTGGGGGATCAACCATCGACCGGCGCCCAGTTGCCGCCGCAACAGGCAGAACTGCTGGCGCTGCTCACCCGGCAATCCCTCGAGTTCACCCGCTTCGGCGAGCAGTTGATCACACAGCTGGAGCAGCAGGGCTCTCAAACCGAGATGAGCGGGTTGCTCAATCAGTTCCACGACCACCTGCGCAGCCTGACCCAGGAGTGGATACTGAAACGCTGGCAACTGCCGGAGCAGTTGGGTGCACTGTTCCGCACGCACAGTTTTCAGGACGATCTGCTCCTCGACAACCCCTTCATTCACGGCCTGAAAAGCCTGCTCAACGCCCCTTCCCAGCTCGGTCTGCAACACAACCTGCAGCAACAGCTCCGGGAGGGGGTCGACCTGTTGATCGAATATGAGCAAGCGTTGCGGGACTATTCCGCCCACTACGCCGAGATCAACACCGGCGCGACCTCGCTCTTCGTACAGCGGATCGAGCATTCGGACCCTGCCGTCAACTCCCTCGGCGAGCTTCACGATCTCTGGGTGGAAGCGTACGAAGGCAGTTATGGCGAACAGATCGCAACCGCGGAATACCGGGATGCGCATGGCCGCATCAGCAACGCGGTGATGACCCTGCGCCTCTACCTGCAAGAGCTGCGTAACACCCAGCTGCAACAGCTCGGTATCCCCAACAATACCCAGTTGGATCAGATCTATCAGCGCCTGAACGACCAGCGCCGCGAACTCAAGCAGCTGCGCCGCGAGGTCGCGGCCCTTGGCACGTTGCGCGAGGAGATAGCACAGCTCAAGAGTCGACAACCCTCTCCACGAAAGGCGCGCGGCAAGGCGCAGGGACAAACGGGGCGCGAAAGTAAGCCATGAAGGGACTGGAACTGGAAGCCGAGACAATCCGCGAAGAGGTGGTGCGCTTCAATCAGCGCCTGCGGCAAAGCTACGAGACGCTGCAGACGATCGACGAGATCGAGGTCGGCGCCACGCCACGCACCGAGATCTTCCGCAACGACAAGACACGGCTGTTTTACTACGCGCCGCCCGACACTCAGAGCCTGCGAACACCGCTGCTGATCTGTTACGCGCTGGTCAATCGGCCCTACATCGCCGACCTGCAGCCGGACCGCTCGCTGATCGCCTCGCTGCTCGAAGAGGGGATCCCGGTCTACCTGATCGACTGGGGTTACCCGGACGAAGGGGATCGTTACCTCGACCTGGACGACTATATCGAGGACTATCTGGACAGCTGCGTCGCCGCCTGCACGGAGCACGCCGCAAGCGACCAGGTCAATCTGCTCGGCATCTGCCAGGGCGGCACCTTCAGCCTCTGCTATGCAGCGCTGCACCCGGAGCGTATCCGCAACCTGATCACGATGGTCACGCCGGTGGATTTTCACACCGAGGATTTCATTCTGAGCCACCTGGCGATGAACGTGGATGCCGACCTGGCCGTGCGCACCTACGGCAATATCCCCGGCGAACTGCTCAATGACACCTACAACTCGCTGATGCCGATGCGACTGGGCATGCAGAAGAATCTGGGGCTGCCGGCTCAGCTAAGCGATCGCGACAAGGCGCTCAATTTCCTGCGTATGGAGAAGTGGATCAACGATGGCCCGGACCAGGCGGGAGAGGCGTTTCGCAGCTTCATCCAGCAGTTCTTTCAGCGTAATCTGCTGCTCAAGGGAGAGGTAAGGATCGGGTCGGAACTCGTTGATCTAAAAAAGATAGAGCAGCCGATCCTGAACATAATCGGTGCCTATGACCATCTGGTGCCGCCCTCCTCGTCGAGAGCGTTGGAAACCGCAACCGCCGGCCGTGACTATCGTGAACTCTGCGTTCAGGCGGGCCATATCGGGGTGTTTGTCAGCAGCCGGGGACTCAAGCAGGTACCGGGCACCATCGCGCACTGGCTGCAAACGCGCGACTGAGCATTTGCCACTGAGCGTTAGCCCTTCCTGCCCTTGTCGTCCTCCTTGTCGTCCGGCTCCTGCTCGGACTTGCCCTTCTGCTCTTCGCTGCGGGGCGAGAACATATTCCACACCGCCATGTTCTGATCGGCAATGCGGTTCATCATCGTCAGCGGGTTGGCCGCTCCGATCATCGTCTGCATCTGCTCGCGGATGCGGTCCTGATGCTCGAGGAATGCCGCGATGCTCTGCTCGAGATACTGGCTCATCATCCCCTGCATGCTGTCGCCGTAAAAGCGGATCAACTGCTGCAGCACCTGGTTGGTCAACAGCGTGCCGTGCCCCTCCGCCTCCTGCTCGCTGATGATCTGCAGCAGGATATTGCGGGTCAGATCGTTTCCGGTCTTCGAATCCTGAACCTGGAACTGCTCACCGTTGAGGACAAGTTGTTTGACATCCTCCAGCGTCACATAACAGCTGCGGGAAGTATCATACAGTCGGCGGTTGGTGTACTTCCTTAGAATGCGCACGTCTGTCTCCTTCATTGCCTCGCTTTCTACCTCGAGCTCGATCAGTCCTTGCGGTCGTCATTGCGACCGTACTGACTCATCATGGTGAATAACATTTTCTGGAACGCCTCCATCGACCCCACTCCCTGAGTCATGTAAGGCTTGAGCAGCGTCAGCGGATCGTACCCCTCGGCACCGGCATCCATCTGCTCGCGAATACGACCGATCATCTCGTCCTGCAGCGCAGCGACATCGGGTAGCCCCAGCGCCCTGCGCAGCTCGTCAGGAGTCATGTCGATATTGATGGTGAATTTCATACCGGACCTCCTCTCCTATTTTCGCTTTCACGGGCCGATTGGCTAACTGTTTGAATAATAGTATAAGACCCCCCGCACGATACAGCGTCAAGTGCTATTTTGCTGCACCTTTTCCGGATATATCCAGACCGATGTCAACACTATAGCGACAAGGCACGCAAACACGGATACGGCGAACGCGGGCAGACCACCGCCCAGCTGCCATATCCAGCCCGCACAAACCGACCCCAACAGGCCGCCGGCACCGAAGCCGAGACTCGAAAACAGGGCCTGTCCCCGCCCCTGAGCAGCGGGCGGGAAATAGTGCTGTACCAATGCTATACCCACGATATGCAGACTGCCGAAGCTGGCGGCATGTAGCAACTGCGCCAGCATCAGCGGCAGCAGATGGTCGGGCAGCAAGGCGGTAAGCGTCCAACGCAGCGCACTCAGCCACAGACTGACCAGCATGATATGGCGCAGGGACCAGCGCAGCAGCACCTTGCGCATGCAGATGAACAGCACCACCTCCGCCGCCACGCCAAGCGACCAGAGTATACCGATCAGTGCGCGGCTATACTCCAACCGCTCGAGCATGGGACTGAAGAAGCTGTAATAGGGGCCGTGACCGAACTGGATCAGGAAGCAGACCGCGAAGAAGGCGATCACCTGAGGGCGCCGCAGCAGCGGCAGAAAGGGTACGGCTCCGACCTCCTCGTGCGTCGCCCTTCTCTCCGGCCGCTGGGACACGAACAGGGTGTTCAGCCAGATCAGTATCAGCAGCGCCAGCAACACCCAGGGCAACATGCGGATCTGCACCAGATCCATCAGATAGCCGGTGCCGGCCACCGAGCCGATAAAACCGATCGAACCCCAGACCCGGATGCGGCTGTAGCCGTGCTTGTCTTCACCGAGATAGCGTAGCGTCACCACCTCGAACTGCGGCAGGATGGCGTTCCAGAAGAAGCTGAACCCCAGCGTCACCAAGCCGATGTAGAGCGCCTGTTCGGCTTGGAAGATCAGCGCAAACACAAGCCATGCGACCAGGGCACCGAGCCGCACGATCAGCATCCTGCGTCCGCTGCGATCCGCCAACCACCCCCACAACGAGGGGGCCAGGATGCGTGTCGCATGCAGCATCCCCATCAACAGGCCGATCAGTTCGGGGCCAAAGCCGAAGGACTGGAGATAGAGACTCCAATAGGGCACCAGCGCCCCGAGAAAGGCGAAGTAGAACAGGTAGAATCCGGACAGCCGGATTCGGGGAATCGCCACCGACGACTGCATCCGCCCCGCTCCCTTCAACTGCCGGACAGAGCGTCGAGGATATACTGCGGCAGCGCGAAGCAGCCGGTATGTATCTGCGGATTGTAGTAGCGGGTACGGATACCGGACGCCTCATACCGCGCTACCAGCGTCTCCGGCCCGAGCCGACGCAGCGTCGGGTCGTCACTGGCCCAGGCGAAGGTCATCAGGCCGCCGGCGTAGGTCGGCACGGCGGCGGTATAGAAGGCGTTGTCGGCAAACAGGGGTGCCAGGCGCCGATGCGTCGTACGCACCTCGTCCAACTGCAGGAAGGCAACGCCGTTCTGCGCCACGAAAACACCACCGGGGTTCAGGCAGCGCTTGCAGCCGGTATAGAACTCGCTGGTGAACAGCACCTCGCCGGGGCCTACGGGATCGGTACAATCGGAGATGATCAGGTCATACCGATCGGTACAGTCACGCACATGGTCGACACCGTCGGCGATCACGATGGAGACCCGAGGGTCGTCGAAGGCGCCCGCCGAATGGTCGGGGAGATAGCGGCGGCACATGTCGATCACCGCGCGGTCGATCTCCACCTGGGTCACCGCCTCGACACCGGAGTGTCTGAGCACCTCGCGCAGCATGCCGCCGTCGCCGCCGCCGATGATCAACACGCGCTTCACGCTGCCATGCGCCAACAGCGGCACGTGGGTCAGCATCTCGTGGTAGATGAACTCGTCGCGCTCGGTCGTCTGCACTATGCCGTCAAGCGCCATCACGCGACCGAAGGTGGCGTTGCGAAAGATCAACAGCTCCTGATGTTCGGTACGATGCTCGAACAGCATCTCGTCGATACTGAAGCACTGTCCGTAGCCGTCATGGAGGGTCTCAACGAAGTTGGTCGTCATCTATCGCTATCCGTCCGCGCAGGATCTCCTGAACGCGGGTCTCCCGGGGTTCAAAGGCGGATTCGAGTACCGCAATGGTCTGTTCCGGCCGCGCCTGACCGCACATGAACACGTCGAACGCGGCGAAGCTTCGCTCCGGCCAGGTGTGCACGCTGATATGGGATTCGGCCAGCACGGCAACACCCGAGATTCCGCCGTTGGGTGTGAAATGATGCAGGTGCAGATGCAGCAGCGTGGCGCCCGCCGCGCGCACCGAATCGCGCAGCGCATGCTCCATCTTTTCCAGATCGTCCAGATCGGAGGCGCCATGAAGATCGATGATCAGATGGGTGCCGGCAAAACGATAGCCCGCCCGCTCGATAAAATAGTCCTTGCGTGTCCCTTCGCCGCCGCGCGTGTACGCGGGCCAGTCCTGGTCGCCACGGGATAGCGTCTGATCGGGCTTGTCTGTCAGATCATCCATTCTCGTTGCTCCGGGATTAACGACACGAGGCACAAGTCCCGCGTCGGCCAGAAGGCGATTAGCTCAACACCGGAAGGGTGCGTTCCACATCGGCGTTTTGTGCGCGGTTGCGCAGCAGATGGTCCAGCAGCACGATCGCCACCATCGCCTCGGCGATCGGCGTCGCCCGAATCCCCACGCAGGGATCGTGACGCCCCTTGGTGACCACCTCGACCGCCTCCCCTCGACTGTTGATGCTGCGCCCGGGCAGACGCAGGCTGGAGGTCGGTTTCAGTGCGATACTGGCGACGATATCCTGACCGCTGGAGATCCCGCCCAGAATGCCGCCGGCATGGTTGGAGAGAAAACCCTCCGGACTCATCTCGTCGCGGTGTTCGGTCCCCTTCTGCTCGACCACGGCGAAGCCGTCGCCGATCTCGACCCCCTTCACCGCATTGATACTCATCAGCGCATGCGCCAGTTCCGCATCGAGACGATCGAAGATCGGCTCTCCCAGCCCCACCGGCACACCGGAGGCCACGACGTTGATCCGCGCACCGATGGAGTTGCCCTCCTTGCGCAGCGCATCCATATACGCCTCCATCTCCGCCACCGCCTCGGCATCGGGCGAGAAGAAGGGGTTTCGGTCGACCTGATCCCAGTCGAAGCGGGCGTGATCGATCGCCACCGGGCCAAGTTGGGCCAGATAGCCGCGCACCTGAACACCGTACTTCGCCAGCACCTTCTTGGCCAACGCACCGGCCGCCACGCGCATGGCGGTTTCACGGGCAGAGGAGCGACCGCCGCCGCGATAGTCGCGAAAGCCGTACTTCTGGCTGTAGGTGTAGTCGGCATGGGCCGGGCGGAAGGTATCCTGGATATCGCTGTAATCCTTGGAACGCTGATCGGTATTCTCGATCAACATGCCGATCGATGTGCCTGTGGTGCGCCCCTCGAACACGCCGGAGAGGATACGTACCTCATCCGCTTCGCGGCGCTGGGTGGTATGCCGTGAGGTTCCCGGCTTGCGACGATCCAGCTCGACCTGCAGCTCGGCTTCGCTGATCTCGATCCCCGGAGGGCAGCCGTCGATGATACAACCAAGCGCCGGCCCGTGACTCTCACCGAAGGTGGTCAGGGTAAAGAGTTTGCCAATGCTGTTTCCGGACATAGCTTCTATCCTGCTTCGCGGCGACCTGTCGGGACACCGTCAAATTCTATCTGGTCAAATTCTATCTGAGTGCCGGCGCAGCTCCTGCGCCGTAATACAAAACACGCCGTTGCCGCCCATCTCGAGTTCGACCCAGACCAGCGGCAGATCGGGGTACTGCTCCATCAGGTGCACTTCCGAGTTGCCCACTTCGACCACCAGCAGACCGTCGTCGCTCAGGTAGCGCCCCGCCTCCCGCAATATCCGCCGCGTAATGTCGAGACCGTCATCGCCCGAGCCCAGCGCCAGGTCCGGCTCATGTCGGTATTCGTCCGGCATCCCGGCCAGGTCCTCTGCATCCACATAGGGCGGGTTGCTGACGATCAGGTCATAGGGCCGAGACGGATCCAGGGCGTCGAACAGGTCGCTGTGGATCGTCTGGACTCGATCGCCGACCTGATGCCGCTTGATATTGCTCTGCGCCACCGCCAAGGCACCCTCGGAGATGTCGACCAGATCGACACAGGCCTCGGCAAAGACCCGCGCGGTGGCGATACCGATGCAACCGCTGCCGGTGCACAGATCCAGCACACGCTCGACAGGTCCCGGCCGCAACCAGGGGGCGTATTCATCTTCGATCAACTCGGCGATGGGCGAGCGCGGTATCAGCACGCGCTCGTCCACATTGAACGCCAGCCCCATGAACCAGGCCTCGCCGGTGATGTAGGGCAGCGGCTTGCGCTCCTCCACGCGTTGGCGAAGATACTCCAGCACACGGCGCTTTTCACTGCGGGTCAGCCGAGCGTCGAGCACCTCGGGACGGGTATCCCAGGGCAGGTGCACCGCGTTGAGCACCAGTTGCACCGCCTCGTCCCAGGCGTTGTCCGTGCCGTGGCCAAAATAGACGCCGTGCTCATGAAAGGCACTTAGACTGAAGCGTACGAAATCGCGCAGGCTTTCCAGCTCGTCGAGCAGAGATGCTTGATCCAGATTCATCGCAGGTCCGATAATGGGAGGCTTTACAGGCCGCACATGTTAAAGAAAACCTACCGCAAACGCCATGACTGATAAACCGCAAAACGATCCAACCGACTTTCAACGTGCGGTCGCCGACGTCAGCCCACTGCCGCAGGATCGCGCCCCGCGCAAGCGTGCTGGCAAGCCGGCGCCCTCGCAGGCACAGCGCTATCGGCGACAAGCTGCCGAACAGGAGAGCGCGACCTTCGTCGACGGTCTGTCCACGGCGGCGGTCGAGATCGTCGAGTCCGAGCAGGATCTGCTGTTCGTCGGCCCCGGCATCCAGATCCGGCAGATGAAGAGGTTGCGCCGGGGCCACATCCCCTGGCAGGCGGGGCTGGATCTGCACGGCAGCACTCTGGATCAGGCACGCGAAGAGCTGTCGCGCTTTATCCGCGACAGCGCGGCCGACGCACTCCGTTGCGTGCTGGTGGTGCATGGCAAATCACACACCCAGGCCGGGCAACCGGCGTTGATGAAATCCCACGTCAACGACTGGCTGCGTCAACTCGCGCCGGTGCTGGCGTTCTGTTCGGCCCAACCTGCGGACGGAGGCACCGGGGCGGTTTATGTGCTACTTCGCCGCTCCTGAGCATCCATGCGCTCGCGGCATACCGTACGTCCTGTACATAAATCCCGTACATAAAACGACACCCAAGCGACACGCGGCTTTACCTGAAACGGGCGATGGCGTACCTTACCTCCCTTTTCAGACCCGGTCGGGGCCAGTATCTCTCTGATGGAGCAACAGATGGAAGAATCCTACGCCAACATCATCGAATCTCTCGGTGAAGATCTGCAACGCGAGGGTTTGAAAGACACGCCGAAACGCGCAGCCAAGGCGATGCAGTTTCTGACCCGGGGCTACCAGCAATCGCTGGAAGAGGTGGTCAATGGCGCCCTCTTCCCATCCGATAACAGCGAGATGGTACTGGTCAAGAATATCGAGCTCTATTCGATGTGCGAGCACCATCTACTGCCCTTCATCGGCAAGGCGCACGTCGCGTACATCCCCGACGGGCGCGTTGTCGGCCTGTCGAAGATCGCCCGCATCGTGGATATGTATGCCCGCCGCCTGCAGATCCAGGAAAACATGACCAAGGAGATCGCGGAAGCGATCCAACAGGTGACCGGAGCCCTGGGTGTCGGCGTGGTGATCGAAGCACAGCACATGTGCATGATGATGCGCGGTGTCGAAAAGCAGAACGCCGAAATGAAAACCTCGATGATGCTCGGCACGTTCAGATCCAACCCGGCGACCCGTGCCGAGTTCCTATCCTTGGTCAGTTAATTCCTGATCAGTTGAATCCTGATCAGTCGAGGCATCCTCCTGCGGCTCGGTCGGTAGCTTTTCCGCCATCAGGTTTGCATCGGAAGCCACTGCCGGCAACCCTTCGAACAGGTCGAGTTGCCGGCGCGCCATTTTTCGACCGCTCTCGATCAGCGCCTTGGCGCGATGAAACTCATGGAAGCCGCCCGCCTCCTTCGGCACCCTGATAACCAGATCCGGGCTGTAACCGGCAATCTTGTAGCGAGTCAGCGCCCCCTGCATCACCTCCATCGAACTGAGCAGCAACGCCACCCGGCCGATACGCTTGGCAGGCTGGGCATTCTCATGTGTCAGTTCATCAGGCTCCAGATGCATCGCGACCGACTCTCGGGAAGCGTTGACATCGACCGCGATGATCATATCGGCATGGGCGGCAACGGTGGCCACAATCGGCAACGGATTCAACACACCACCGTCGACCAGCACACGCGATCCCTGCACCACCGGCGCAACAACTCCCGGAATGGCGATCGAGGCACGCATCGCCTGCAATAGACTGCCGCGTTGAAACCAGACCTCCTTGTTGTTGGTCAGATCGGCCGCCACCGCCGTGTACGCGATCGGCAGGTCCTCGATATCGGGATCGCCGATCAGCTCCTTGATCCGGGCAAACACCTTGTCGCCATTGAACAGGGTATTTCTGAAGTTGAGGTCGAGCAGCCGCACGACATCGATCCAGCCCAGGGTTTCGACCCAGGCGCGGTATCGATCCATACCGCCGGCCGCATAGAGCCCACCCACCAGCGCGCCCATCGAGCTGCCGGCGATACTGATTATCTCGTAGCCCCTGGCCTCGAGCTCCTCGATCACGCCGATATGGGCGTAGCCCCGCGCACCACCCGTACCCAGCACCAGGGAAACCTTGGTCATCGCGACTCTCCGTCCGCCAGTATGACGACCGCCAACTGCCTGCGCCCGCCCAGCACGCTTGGCGACAGGGCTCCGGCGCCATAAGCCTCTACCCGATTGGCCTCCACCCCTGCGGCGAGCACCTGATCCCGCAAGCGCAGCGCCAGTTCGCGGGACTGGCGGATACTCAGCTCGACATCCCGGCCCGCCTGATGCAGAACCAGCACGATCCGCTTTGCAGGGTCATCCTTCAGCAGCGCCACCAGAGTCCGAACGGCACTCTCCGACGACTCGGGCCAGTCGGGCAAGTTGGCATAGCCCTGCTGTTCGAGCAGTTGAACCCAATTTCGATCGCCGGCGGACTCGTCGACAATCCAGTCCAGATGCAGAAACACCCGCCCGTTGCCGCGTCGAACGGTATAGACCACCAAGTAGTTCGTCCCCTTACGTGCGGCGAGGTAAAACTGACTTTCGTCGATACCGTACAGGCGAGTGGTATCAAACAGATCATTCGCCCAGATACTACTGGCTCCGCACTGTCGACCACTGCACTCGAACAACAGTTCGGTTCCGGCATCCTGCAACTGCCCCCGAAAATTACGGAACCCGTCCTCCGGAGAATGGCCAACAGGCAACTGCCAAGTGATCCGCGTCAACTTGCCACTCAGGCGCAGCTCACTGCCGCTTCTGATCAAGCGGTTGATCTTGATCACGCTGCCCAACATGAGGCGGTACTCCTGCACCTCGATATCACGGTTCTGAATTTCGCGACTGAGCGGAAACGGCTGAAGAAACTCGGGCAATTCGGCCGCGGCCACCGCACCGCTCAGCAGAGCGGACAGCAGCAAGATGAAGAACGGGTTCCTGCGCATCAAGCGAGAGCCTCCTGAACTGGCGCACCTTCACAAAGGGCAAGATAAAAGGCGTTGACGGCATCGGCGACGGCGGCGACCGTCTCCGGCTCGAGATGGGGATGGTGGCCTCCGGCACACTCGACCAGCGTCAGCCGGTCAAGCAGGTCAAGCCGCCGCCGGGTAACCTCTGTCGCGATGCCGCCGTCGGTCAGGCAGACAAGAACGGGCATCCCGATCCTGCGGAAAAATGCGCATACCTGCTCCTCCGTCAGACGCAGTATCGAAGGCGCCTGCAGACGCGGATCATGGCTCCAGCCATAGCCGCCGGGCACCTCACGAATCGAGCGAGACAGCAGATGCCCGGCCGCCTCGCGACCGACCGGGAAGAGTCCTCGCATCCGCACCGCCAGCATTCGATCGGGGTCGACATAGACGACCGGGTCAGGCCTGGTGCCCATGTGCCAGGCCAACGCCTGCTGCAACTGATCGGGCGCGCCCTCGGCACCGATCGCCAGCGGCCCAAGCCCCTCAAGCATGACGAGACTCCGCACCCGCTCCGGCAACACCGCTGCCAGCAGGGACAACACCGCAGCACCGAGCGAATGGCCCAGCAGATGAACCTGCTGCAGCCCCAACGCATCGATTGCCGCCCGCAGGTCGAGCACGTAATCCCAGATCGCATACCAACTGCCGGCATCGCGCCAGTCCGAACGTCCATGTCCCGCCAGATCGACAGCGATCACGCGACACCCTTCCAGCCTCGGGGCAAGTTCCATAAAACCGGCGGCGTTATCCAGCCAGCCGTGGACCGCAAGCACCGTGCGATCACCGGGCGCGCCGCCGAAGTCGATCGCCGCCAGTCGACGCCCGCCTATATCGATACTCAGCTCATTGATACGCATATCTTTCCTGACCGATTCTCCTTTCCCAAGCATAACCGATTCGTTAGGATCTCACACAGACCGCAGCAAGGAACCCCTCATGCCGTTACTGGAACAGACCGCACTGACGCGGGAACAGAGAGTCTTCTTCATCGCCTTCACCGCACTGGCACTGATCGCTCCCTTCTACTATCAACCCAATCTCGGCGGCGAGGGGCTGATGCTGCCCTATAACGCCGGCATCTGGACCGCCGCCCTGCTGACCATGGCGGCCGGGCTGTTCTCCATGCTCAACCGGGAAACATTTGTCCGCCCCAGACATATCGGCCTGCTGATGCTGTTTCCCGCCGGCCTGGTACTGGGAGGCTTCCTGACCGGCATCGAGCGACCGGCGGAGTGGATGATTCGTCTGGGGGTCATCGTCGGCGGCATGCTGTTCTGGTTCGCCCTGTTTCAGTTCCGCCTGAACCGCCGCCAGGTCGATACCGCGATCTATCTGCTGCTGACCGGTATCATGATTCAGGGGCTGATCGGGCTTAGCCAGATTCTGCCGGGCAACCCGGCCGGACACTGGTTCCCCTGGCCGGCCACCGATCTGCCCATGGGTATCTACCAGCAGGTCAACCTGCACGCCTCGATGATGGCCACCGGGATCGCGCTGGCGCTCTACCAGGCGACAACTCCGGCCTTTCTTCGCCTGCGCTGGCCGTTCCGAGCCCTGGTTCTGATGACCCTGCTGCTGGCGACCGCCAATATCGTCATCATCGGCTCCCGCGTGGGTCTGCTCGGCGCAGCAATCGCGCTGATCCTGATCCTGCTGTCACGCGCACGACTTCTCGCAAGGCGCAAGGTGATCGCCGCCTCGCTGCTGCTGGCACTGATTGGAGGCTCGGCCCTGGGCATGGCAACCGGTATGGCCGGTGCCGGTACGGAAAGGGCGCTCAAGAAACTCGAGGGGGTCAGCAGCGAAGCCCGTCCCCATATCTACCGGCTTGCCGGGCAGATCTTTCTGCAGGCCCCCCTGATCGGGCACGGTATCGGCAGTTTCCAGCAGGTGTTTCAGGAGAACCGCCCCGCCTACTATGAGCAGGTGCCCGACTACAAGCTGGATGACAAACGGTTCAGCCATCCGCATAACGAGCTGCTGTTCTGGATGATCGAGGGGGGAATACTGGCGCTGCTGTCGATCGCTGCCGCCGCGGTCGCCGTTGTTTGGCAGTTGATCCAGTTGGGCCTGCAGCGAGGTGTCGCCATGGCGGCACTGCTGATACCGATCACGCTGCACACCCAGGTGGAGCTGCCGTTCTATATCTCGAGCATACACTGGATCGTGCTGCTGATACTGCTGTTCCTCTGCTTCCAGAGCGGCACGCGAGAGTCGACGCTGAAGCTGAGCGATTCGGCCCGGAGCGGACTGCAGATCACCACGCTCGTCGCCACTCCGCTGCTGGTGATCTTCCTGACCCACGCACTTCTCGCCAGCACCGGCATTGTTCAGTTCATGCGCAGCAAGGGCACCCAGCCCAAGCACCTGACCCCGGCGCTGAGCGACTTCTATTTCAACGAGATGGGAGAGTTTTTCTGGATGCGCACGCTGCTCAATCTCGACATTCAGCAGCAGCAACGGGAACACACCGCCAATTTCATCGACTGGGCTCGAGACTATCTTCGACAGATTCCCGACAAGCAGGTGTACGTTGACCTGGCCCGCGCCTACCTGCACCTTGGCGAACAGAAACAGGCACTGGAAACCCTGACCAAGGTGCGGGCGATCTATCCCGACGACACTTACCTCGAGAAGTTCGAGGAGGGGGTAACAAGCGGAAAGCTCAAAGCCGGTGCCAGCAGCGCAGCGATCCCAGCCCGGCTGCCGGCCAGTCAAGGTCGATAACGGCAACTTCGCCCGGGGCGGGGGCAAGGGCCACGCCGTGGCTGCCCTCGCACAACAACCCGATCAGCCGTCCGAGCAGCGGCTGATGTCCGATCAGCAGCAGGGTGGCCCCGCTCTCCTGCGCATGCCGCTCCAACAGTGACAGCGCCTGCGCCGGGGCGGCGAGCGGCAACAGCTCTTCGCTGGTTTCGAACCGGACATCCGTGGCAAGAAAGAGGCGCAATGCCTCCGCCGTTTCTCGTGCCCGGCGCCAGGGGCTCGACACCAACCGCGTCACCTCGACCAAGGATTCGTGCACACCCTCGGCATTTCGATGCAATCGCTCCAATGCCGCCGGCACAAGCGGCCGCTCCGGATCGTTATCCGCCCCTGCAACCGCCTCGCAATGACGCATCAACAGAATGCGCACCGCCTAACTCCGCGGCAGCACGAACTCGACATCACTGGCCTGCTGATTGAGCATCATGCGCTTGGCCACCTCCTGGACGGGCGCACCTTCGAAGACGACCCGATAGAGGCCATCCACCAACGGCATGTAGACCTCCTTTTCGGCCGCCTTGGCCCTCACCTGGCGTAGCGTATTGACCCCCTCCGCCACCTCGCCCAGGGCATCGACCGCCTCCTGCAGCGTTTTGCCCTGCCCCAGCGCATAGCCGACACGGTAGTTGCGGCTCAACGGCGACATACAGGTGACGATCAGATCACCGACACCGGCCAGGCCGAGAAAGGTCAGCGGATTGGCGCCCATGCTCACGGCAAATCGGCTCATCTCCGCCAGGCTGCGGGTCAACAGCATGCTCTTGGTATTCTCGCCCATGCCGAACGCCGCACTCATGCCGGCGGCAATGGCATAGATGTTCTTCAACGTGCCGCCAAGCTCCACCCCGAAGGTATCGCTGCTGGCGTAGACACGAAAATACTCGCAGTGCAGCAGCGCCTGGATGCTGTCGCGCAGTTGCTGGTCGCTCGATGCGATCACCGTTCCCGTCAGTTCCCGCTGCGCCACCTCCTTGGCCAGGTTGGGGCCGCTCAACACGCCGACACGTGCATCCGGAAGCTCCTGAGAGATCACTTCACTCATCAGACAGAAGGTGCCCGCCTCTATGCCCTTGGTCGTGCTGACCAGCATCTGGCCGGGCTTGATCCAGCTACGCGCCTGCCTCACCACCTCGCGAACGGCGCCGGAAGGCACCGATACAAATACGGTATCGGTACCCTGTAGCGCCTGCTCCATGTCGGCGGTGGCAACCAACCCCGGTGCCAGAGGGTATCCCGGAACGTAACGCTGATTCTCATGCAGCTCGTTGATCTGCGCGGCCGCCTCGGCGTCGCGCATCCAAAGGCGGACTTCACGCCCCTTCTCGGCGATCATATTGGCGATCACCGTACCGAAACTACCTCCGCCGAGCACTGCCACTGCAGCAGAACTGCTCATACTCTCCTCCCAGTGAACGACTGTCAGCGCTCGTCGATGCTGTCGAGCAATCGGTTGATACCGTAAAAAGCCAGCTTGACCACGCCGAAGGCAACCACGGCCAGTGCCAGAAACAGCAGCAACTGGCGTGGATCCTCGGTGCGTGCATATCCGGCGACCCCTACGGCGACAAAGAAGGCACTGACGACGATCGCCAGCAGATTACTGATTCGTCCCGTACGATGACGATCCAACCCCGGCCCCCTTGTCAATCCCGCTTCTGCTGTTCGCCGTCCGCCGTCAAGACCTCTTCGTCGGCATCCTGCGCAGATTCCTGGGCTTCAACGGGCTCGGCCGGCTGCTCGGGGGCGGGCTGCTCTTCGGGGGCAGGCTCTTCGAGGACAGAGTCCGTCGCCGGACTCTCCGAGCGCTCCTGCACCTCGGGTTCCTCCCCGGTCTCGCTCCCGCCATCACTCTTCGCCGCAGCCTCATCGGCAGCGGGCTCCTGGAGCGGCTGCTCCTCTGCCTCTGCTTCTGCCGCCGACTGCTCGGCACTCATGGCGGCGTCATCGCCGCTCGTCGTCTCGTCCTGTTCGGCACCCTGCTCTGTCGATACCGTATCCGCCTTTTCCACGACGACGGCCGGCTCGGCCAACAACTCCGGATCCGGATGGAGACATTCGAGCTTGACCCCGGTCTCCTCCTCGATCTGAGGGATCATGAACGAATCATCCTCGCAGGCGAAGCAGATCGACGTGCCTGTCGCGCCTGCACGTCCGGTACGCCCGATCCGATGCACGTAGTCATCCGCATCGTCCGGCAGTTGATAGTTGATGACATGCGTCACGCCATCGATATGGATCCCTCGCCCGGCCACATCGGTCGCGACCAGCACCTGAATCCTGCCGCTACGGAAGTCCTCCAGTGTTTTCAAGCGCTTGCTCTGCGGAATCTCACCCGACATCAGCGCCGCACGCAGACCGTCCCTGCTCAACTTCTCCGCCAACGTGCGGGTTTCGTGACGCCGGTTACAGAACACGATCGCCCGTTCGATCCCATGCGCACGCAGGTAGTTGATCAGCAGGCGATACTTTTCGTGACTGGAAACCAGGAATACCTTCTGCGACACGCTGTCGGTGGTCTTGCGTTCCGACTCGATCTCGATGCGGACGGGATCGACGGTCCACTGCTGAGCCAGCCGCATGATCTCGTCGGTAAAGGTCGCACTGTAGAGCAGGGTCTGCCGCTCGGCGCCCTTGCGCGGCGTATGCCGGATGATGGTGCGCACGTCGGGGATGAACCCCATGCTCAACATCCGGTCGGCCTCGTCCAGGACCAGCACCTCCACGTTGTAGAGATCCACCTCCTTCCCGCGCACGAAATCGATCAGACGTCCCGGCGTTGCCACCAGGATATCCACCGGCCCACGCGCAAGATCCTTGCGCTGACGGTCGTAATCCATCCCCCCTACCAACGAAACCACGCTGAGATCGGTGTAGCGGCACAACCCCTCCGCGTCCGATGCGATCTGAAGCGCCAGTTCACGGGTCGGCGCGATAATCAAGGCCCTGGGCTCGGCGAGTCTGCGCTGCCCCTCGAGCGGGAAATCGAGCAGATCGGTTATGATGCCGATCAGAAAAGCGGCTGTCTTGCCGGTACCGGTCTGCGCCTTGCCGATCATGTCCTTGCCCGCCAGCGCAGGCTCGATGGTCTCGGCCTGGATCGGCGTGCAGTACTCGAAGCCCTGATCCGCGATCGCATGCATCAGCACATCCGGCAGGCGGAAGTCGTGAAAACGCTTCTTTCCCTCCACGACCGGCACCCTGAAGCTCGCCGGAGTCCACTGCTTGGCCGCGGTACTGCGGGGCTTGCGTGACCGCCGCCGACGCCGTGGCTTCTCGGCCGATTCGTTTTTATCCGCCGAGCTCGCTTTAACTTTCTCTTCTGTAGTCAAGTGCTTACCTTCTGATTTTAAATCTGTCAGTTATCTATTTGGCGGCGAAAAGGCGGCAGCGAGTCCAGCAACAGGCGCCCGTAGCGCCTGGTTACCACGCGGCGGTCCAGCAACACCACACGCCCGCTGTCCTGCTCCGTTCTCAACAACCGGCCGACCGCTTGAGTCAATCGCATCGACGCGGCCGGCACTGCCCAGTCGGAAAACGCATTCCCGCCCTGCTGTTCAATCCACTCCGCCATCGTGGCATCGACCGGATCATCCGGGACGCCGAACGGAAGCTTGGTGATGATCACATCCGTGAGATAGCCACCGGGAAGATCGACCCCCTCCGCGAAGGAGGCCAGGCCGAATATTACACTCGGTTGCCCTGCATCGATCCGCTCCCTGTGCAGCCGCAGAATCTCCTGTCGACTGTGGTCTCCCTGAGCGAGGATCCTATTCTTAATGGATTCAGGCTGGCGTTCAAGGGTCGCCAGCATTTGACGCCAACTGCTGAACAGCACGAGCGCCGCCCCGATCCGAGCCAGTTGCTCGGTCAGATAGGCGGAGATCTCGTCCGTATGCGCCTGTTGATCGCCGGGGTCGGAGCGCATCGCCGGGATCTGCAGCGTCCCCATGGCGTAATGATCGAAGGGGCTTTCAAGCCTTACGCACGCGGTATCGGCCGGCAACCCCAGTTGCTCGAGCAGGCGGTCGAACCGGCCCAACGCCGTCAGCGTTGCCGATGTGACCACCGCGCCGAAACACACCTCCCACAGATGTTCACGCAGGGTGTCCGCCGCGGATACCGGTGCGCTGCGCAGCTCGATATCGGTCGACATCTCGTTTTCGATACGCGAGAGCCAGCGCGCCGTCGGTGTGCGCCCTTCCGGGTCCGCCGTCGCATAGCTGCGTGCCAGCCAGCTTATCTGTTGCACACGCCCCCAAAGAAGACCCAGTTGTGGGTACCAGCGCTCGGCGAGACTTCGATCGATCTCCGCGATATCTCCCTCCATCGCCTCGCGCAATACCGATACCAGCTGCTCCATATGCTGCTGAACCCGTTCGCCGACATGGGTCAGATCACGACACAGGATGCTGAGCGATTCGGGTACTCGACCTCCGGCAAAGCGCACCCGCTGCCCGCGATCCTCGCCATCGAGCAACGCCTGCAACTGCGGGGATAGCTGATCCAGCACCTCGCCCATCTCCCGCAACGGATTTGCCATCCGCTCGATCGGATCCTGCAACGCGACCGCAGCGCCCGCCTCATCGAGCAGAGCGTGCAACCGTTTCGGCAGGCTTTGGCACAGCTTCTGGCTGCTGCCCAACCTCATGGAAAAGGCAAAATGACCGCTGGCCTTGTCCGGCAGATGGTGCCCCTCGTCAAACACGTAGAGCGTGTCCTTCGGGTCGGGCAGGATGGCTCCGCCTCCCAATGCCAGGTCGGCCAGCACCAGGTCATGGTTGGCGACCACCAGTTCGACACTGTCGAGCTGATCCCGCGCACGATAGAACGGACAGGCGGAGAAGTTCAGGCAGCGTCGATTACTGCACTGCATATGATCGCTGGTGAGCGGTCGCCAGAGGCTGTCGTCCATGGCATCCGGCAGGTTATCCCTGTCACCGTCCCAGCCACCCGAGGCGAAGCGATCGATCAGGTCGCGATAGGTGGCCAGCGTATGGGCATCAAGCACCTGGGACAACTCGTCCTCATACAGCGCTATCTGCCCCAGCTCTCCCTGTCGATCCAGGTGCTGTTCGATCTTGTTGATGCAGAGGTAGCGTCCCCGCCCCTTGGCGAGCTGGAAACGCACATCCAGACCGGCATGATGGATCACCTCGGGAAGATCCTTGTTGACCAACTGCTCCTGCAGCGACACCGTCGCCGTCGACAGCACGATACGCTTCTTGCGCGCCCTGGCGACCGGCAGGGTGGCCAACAGATAGGAGATTGTCTTTCCTGTCCCGGTGCCGGCCTCGATCACGCTTACGTGCCGCTCTCCCAGCCGCTCGCCCTGCTCGCCGACACCGATCCCCGCCAGCGTTCGCGCAATTTCGGCGATCATCTGCTTTTGCGCGGCGCGCGCCTTCAGCCCACGACTGGACAAAAACCGGCTATAGGCCGACTGAATCGCCTGTTTTAGCGTTGCGTCGAGCAAAGGAGTTCCTTCTGATCCTGAATCGTCGGGCATCATATCAAGAGACTGGATGTTTAAACAGATAATTGCTTGACGGCCGCCAAATACTGTATAAAACTACATGTACTGTATAAATAGACATATGACTATGAAACTGACCAAACGCCAGAACGAAGTACTCGATTGCATCCGCCGGCATATTGAAGAGACCGGCTATCCGCCCACGCGCGCCGATATCGCACGTGACCTCGGCTTCCGTTCGGCCAATGCCGCCGAGGAGCATCTCAAGGCGCTGGCGCGCAAGGGTGCCATCGAAATCATACCCGGCACCTCGCGCGGCATACGCCTGCCCGAAGCCGACATATCGGAGCAGGGATTGCCGATCGTCGGACAGGTGGCAGCGGGCGAGCCGATACTGGCTCAGCAACATATCGACGACTACTGCACCATCGGCGCCGGTTTTTTTCATCCCAGCGCAGACTACCTGCTGCGGGTGCGCGGAATGAGTATGAAAAATATCGGCATACTCGATGGCGACCTGCTGGCAGTGCATCAAACGCCGGAGGCGCGCGAGGGGCAGATAGTCGTTGCACGAATCAATGACGACGTCACCGTAAAACGCTTTCACCGTGAGGGACACATGGTGTACCTGATTGCCGAAAACGAGGAGTTCGACCCGATCGTGGTCGACCTTGCCGAACAGGAACTGCAGATAGAGGGTCTGGGTGTCGGCGTCATCCGACAGAGAGCAGACCTTTAAAAACGAGGTGTCAGCATGTACTCGACAGCATTGGATTACAGCACGGATCACGCCGCTGCGGCTGCAGCCACGGGTGGCCGCGTTACCGAGATCATTCAACATAACGGCGATGTATCGCTGTCGCCCCTATTGCTGCCCATGCTGGCACAGCTCAGCCGTCAGCAGCGCTGGCTGGCATTGGTCGGCGTGCCGCCGGAGATCGATCGTTCGGCCCTGAAAACCGCCGGCGCGGCCCTGGACCGTATCTGGATTCTACGGCCGGACAGCCAACATTCGACGGTAGAGCTTGCCCAGCGGGCGCTCAGCGCCGACACCTGCCACACGGTAGTATCCTGGCACAGCCAACTGGATGACGGTGAGATCGGCCTGCTGCAGCAGGCGGCAAGCCGGTCCGATGCCCAGGGCATAGTGGTACGCAACCGTTAACCGGCCCGCTACCACTCCAGCATGGCGCTGCGCTGACGGTCGACCAGGCTGTTCAACTCGGAAAACCACTGCCTGAACTCGGATAACAGTTCGCCATCCTCCGCATGGTCCGGGTTGACCTGCACCACGTGGATCTCCGACAGGCTTTGACTGCCGTCCGTCGGCTTCGCACGCTCGGCTTGAGCGCTCCAGCAGGCTGTATAGGCGCGCTCAAGCCGTTCCAGCCAACTGCCCGGCCGGGCAGCAAGCTGCTCCAGTTCGTTCAGTTCGGGAGACTCTTGCCCCGTCGATTCGAACTGCGCCTGCAGCCCGGCGATATCGTCTATAACGCTGACGTCCAACCGATAGCGCTCGCCTATCTCGCGGATGAAGGCGTGAACGGCGCCCTTCAGATGAAAGAGCACCGATTCGTTGTAGGACTCGACGATCCCGTGTTTATTCCAGGCATTGGACTGTTGAGCCTGGTTCAGCGCATCGAGATGCAGACGCACGAAACCCAGCTTCTGGTTGGTCCTGGCCACATAGATTTCACTCATACCGCCCCCCGGCAACCGATCATCGCTTTTTGCGCGCGTGCTCGTCGCGCCACCGACCATCGGCAAAATAGGCCCGCCACCCCGTCGCCTTGCCATCTTGTTCAGTCATAACATACTGCTCTTTTGTCTTGCGGCTATAACGAATGATAGCAGGGTTGCCCTCATCATCCTGCCGAGGGGCATCAAGCAGGTAGTGATACTTCGGATCGATCTCGTCGCGATGGGGTATCAGTTCGGATACCAGCGGCGCACGGGTCTCCCGGTTCTTCGGGAACTGGCTCGCGGCGAGGAACAGACCGCTGGCGCCATCGCGCAACACGTAGTGGTCATCGACCTTTTCACAGCGGAGTTCCGGCATCGCAACCGGATCGATCTTGGGCGGTGCCACTTCGCCGTTTTTCAGTAGTTTGCGCGTATTCTTGCACTCGGCATTGGTACAGCCGAAGAACTTACCGAATCGACCGGTCTTGAGCTGCATCTCGGCGCCACACTTGTCGCACTCGATAACCGGCCCGTCATAACCCTTGATCTTGAAGCTTCCCGTCTCGATCTCGTAGCCCGGACAGTCGGGGTTGTTGCCGCACACATGCAGTTTGCGGTCGGCATCGACCAGATAGGAATCCATTGCAGCGCTGCACAGCTTGCAACGATGCTTGCTACGCAGGATGCGCGACTCCTCTTCATCGTCGCCGTCGGCGCTGACCACCTCGTCGCCGGGGATCAGGTTGAGCGTAGCCTTGCACCGCTCCTTGGGCGGCAGGTTATAGCCGGAACACCCCAGGAATACACCGGTACTACCGGTTCTGATCATCATTTTTCGACCGCATTCGGGACAGTCGATATCGGTCGGTGTCGGACTGTTGGGCCGCATCCCCCCCTCGGGAGACTGTGCAACCTCGAGCTTATCGACAAAGCCGCCGTAGAAACGGTCCAGCAGTTCGCGCCAATCCACCTCTCCCTGCGCAATCTCGTCGAGCTGCTCCTCCATCCGCGCGGTAAAGCTGTAGTCCATCAGGTCGGAGAAGTTTTCGTTCAGACGCTCGGTTACGATATCGCCCATTTTCTGGGCATAGAAACGACGCCCCTGTACCTCGACATAGCCTCGATCCTGAATGGTCGAGATGATCGAGGCATAGGTCGAGGGTCGACCGATGCCGCGCTTCTCCAGCTCCTTCACCAGACTCGCTTCGGAGTATCGCGGTGCAGGCTTGGTAAAGTGTTGCTTGGGATCCAGTGCACTGAGCGAAAGGCGCTCGCCCGACTGTACATCCGGCAGAATCAGATCCTCGTCGCTTTTGCCTTTCGCCGGCAGCACCCGTGTATAACCATCGAACTTGAGAATACGCCCCTTGGTCGTCAGTTCGAACTCGCCCGCACTCACCTGCAGACGGGTACTGAGATAGCGGGCGGGGGTCATCTGACAGGCGATGAACTGGCGTCGAATCAGGTCGTACAGGCGCACCGCATCGCTGTCCATGCCGACCAACTGATCGGCGACGACACTTACATCGGAGGGGCGAATCGCTTCATGCGCCTCCTGCGCCCCCTCCTTGGAGCTGTAGCGCACCGGATCGGCCGGCAGATACTCGTCGCCGTACCGGCTCTGCACATAGCCGCGGCAGGCTTCCACCGCCTCTGCACTCAAGTTGGTAGAGTCGGTTCGCATGTAGGTTATGTAACCGGCTTCGTACAGACGCTGTGCCAGCATCATGGTCTTCTTGACGCCGAAACCGAGACGCGTACTGGCCGCCTGCTGCAGGGTAGAGGTGATAAAAGGCGCGGAAGGCTTGCTGCTGGTGGGCCTGTCTTCCCGGCTGACGACCGAATACTCGGCCTGCTTGAGCAGTGCCAGGGCGGCCCGGGTCTGCGCTTCGTCGACCGGACGGAAATTGTTCCCGGCCTGCTTGACCACCTGCAGCCGCAGGGCTTCGGCATCGGGCGTCAGTGCATCGGCATGCACCTCCCAATACTCTTCGGGAACGAACGCGCGGATCTCCCTCTCGCGCTCGACCACCAGGCGTACGGCAACCGACTGCACGCGGCCGGCGGAAAGCCCGCGGGCGACCTTTTCCCAGAGCAGCGGGGACAGCATGTAGCCCACGACCCGATCAAGGAAACGGCGCGCCTGCTGGGCATTGACCCTGTTCAGGTCCAGTTGGCCCGGCTCTTCAAACGCCGCCTTGATCGCCTTCTTGGTGATTTCGTTGAACACCACCCGACGAAAGCGGCTGTCGTCGCCCCCGATCGCTTCACGCAGATGCCAGGCGATCGCCTCCCCCTCGCGGTCCAAATCGGTCGCGAGATAGATTTCGTCGGCGGAGCGCGCCAGCTTTTTCAGCTCATCGACGACCTTTTCCTTGCCCGGAAGAATCTCATAGTGAGCCTCCCAGCCTTTCTCGGGATTGACGCCCATCCGGGCGACCAACTGCTCGCGCGACTTGCGCTTCTTATATTCCTCTTTCTCCAGCGCAGACATCTTGCGGGTCAATGCCGCCTGCTTGGCGCGCTCCTTCGGATCGCTTTTGACCGCACTGCCGCTGGTCGGCAGGTCGCGAATATGACCAACGCTCGACTTCACCACATATTGGCTACCGAGGTATTTGTTGATCGTTTTCGCCTTGGCCGGCGATTCCACAATAACGAGCGTCTTTCCCATCAGGATATCCTTAAGTGCCGGCTGCGGCTCCAGAAACTGCGTGCATATATAAGTGTTGCGCTATCGAGGGTCAAGCAAGCGACCCAATTTAAACGCGCGGGCGGATCGACAGAAACACCCTTCCCGCTTCGCAAACCCGGGACAGTCGCTTTATAATCGAGCGGCAGTCCCTTCTTATTCAGAGTGCCAAAGTTAATGCTGTCAGACAATCTGATGTACGTCGTGCTTATCGCACTGGTTGGCTTGGCCGCACTGGGCGCCAACTATGTGATCACGTCCCGCGAGGCTCACAACAAGTTTCGCAACGAGCGGCTGAAGTGGCTCAAGCAGCAGTCGGAGCATACACTGAACGCCCTCACCGTGCTGAACGAGGTGGGCTGTCGCAGCGATATCGTCGACAAGCTGAACCAGCATGCCATGTCCCTGATCGAGGAGATCAGTGCGTTGGCGCCGGACTCCGAATTGTTGACGGAGATAGCGCGCAACAAGGAGAACGCCGATCGCGTCAAGAAACGCCCGGGCGGTCTGGAAAGCGACCGGGCGGTACGACGCGCCCAGATCTACCTGAACTTCGCCGAAAAACTGCTGATCGAAATGGGCCGCAAGGGCCGCCTGACCCCTCAACTGGCCAAGGCCTATCAGCAGGAACTCTATTGGCTGAACGTGTCGATGGTAACGGAAGCCCATATCACCCAGGCCGAACGCCTGATCGCCGGCGGCGAAAAACATGGCGCGCTGGCGCATTTCAAGCATGCCAAGGCGGTTCTGGTACGCGCCACCGTGCCACAGCAGCAGAAACAACCGCTGCTGCTGCGCCTGCAGAGCGAGATAGACAAGCTGCAGCCCAAACGCGACTACGGCGCCGGCGCGCTGGCGGACTCGATCGACAACTATCTAAACCGATAACCGCCCACCTCAGAGCAGGGCAAAACGCGGCACCCGCTCACCCGTGTCGAGCAGTACCGTCTCGGTAAACATCGACAGCGGTCGGACCCAAAGGCCGAAATCGCCGTACAGGGCACGGTACACCACCAACCACTCCTCCGTTTCCGAGTGGCGCGCAGTGCCGATCACTTCGTAATCCTGGCCCTTGTAGTGACGATAAAGCCCCGGTTTCAGATCTGTTTCAGCTACCATCCTTACCTCCTATACGCGTGCATCGATCATCGATTTCAGCAGTTCGGCTATTCGTTCGAGATCGGCGTCTTCGCCCTCTTGCCAAAATGCCGTCACATGCACGGGGCTAGACTCCAGCGCGACCACATCGCTCGGCAGTTGCTCGAGTAACCGATTGACTTGGGAGAGCGCCGTCTCCGACAGGGTACGCTCGCCCCTGATCCAGCTCCACCCCGGCGCCAGCCCGGTATTGGCCAGGGTTTCGCCGCGGAACATCTGCCAGTTGCGCCAACCGTCCCGCTCTTCACGACTCAGGTTCGAGCGCAGCATGCGGTAGGCCGGTATATCGAGCGTCTCGGCCTCCACCTCCCCCCGCTGACGAGGCAGTTGGAGCTTGACCAGTTGGACCTGAAATCCCAGTTTCCTCGCACGCAGACGCAACTGCGCCTGGAATCGCTGCCGAGGCGTCGGCATGACCCACATCACGGAACCGATCAGCGACATGACAACGAAAACAATGATTAACCATTTCATGGTGTTATCCTTTAGATAGAACAACCGAACGTGCCGTGCGCCCCGGTGCCCGGCTAAAACAAAACGAGGAGCCCGAACCATGGCCCGCTATACTCGCATTCTGCTTGCAGTCGACCTTTCAGACGAATCCACACAGCTCGCCGAACGCGCTGTGGATCTGGCCCGATCGAACCAGGCCCAACTTAGTCTGATTCACGTCGTCGAGCCACTGAGTTTCGCCTACGGCGGCGATGTGCCGATGGATCTGTCCACCATTCAGGAGCAGCTCGATGAGCATGCACGGAAAAAACTGAACAGCTACGCCGAAGCCCTGGGTTATCCGGTCGACAAGAAGTTTGTCGTCACCGGCAACACCGAAACCGAGATTCACCAGGTGGCCAGCAACGAAGAGACCGATCTGATCATCGTCGGCAGTCACGGCCGCCACGGCCTGGCACTGCTGCTGGGGTCGACCGCCAACGGCGTACTGCACGGCGCCCCCTGCGACGTTCTGGCCGTACGCATGCGCAAAGAGAAGTCCTGAACCAGGTCCGACCGGGCCGGGGTCACTCCCCGGCCTGCATCTCTTCAAGCTCCACCCAGCGCTCCATCAGCGCCTCGAGCTTCTGCTCCTGTTCGTGCAACGCATCCAGCCGTGCGGATACCCGGGCGTGGTCCTGGCCGTAGAAGTCGGGCGCCGATGTCTCCTCCTGCAGTGCCGCCAGCGCCGCCTCGGCCTCCTCCATCAACGCCGGCAGCGCATCCAGCTCCCGCTGCAGCTTATAGCTGAGCTTACGCGTGGCCTTGACCGGTTCCGGCTTCGACCCGCTCGCCCGGCGGATCTCTCCGGCCTCCTTCGACGCCCCCTTCTCGGCGGTGCGCCGGGAGGGTCGCTGACGCAACCAGTCCTGATAGCCGCCGACATACTCCGCCACCCGGCCATCCCCCTCGAACGCCAGCGTGCTGGTGACGACATTATCGAGGAAACGACGGTCATGGCTGACCAGCAGCAACGTACCCTCGTAGTTCAGCAGAATCTCCTCGAGCAGTTCGAGCGTCTCGATATCCAGATCGTTGGTCGGCTCGTCCAGCACCAGCAGGTTGGCGGGCTGACTGAACAAGCGCGCCAGCAGAACGCGGTTGCACTCACCGCCGGAGAGCGCCTTGACCGGGGTGCGCGCCCGCTCGGGACTGAACAGAAAGTCCTGCAGATAACTGATGATATGGCGGTTCTGACCGTTGATGACGATACTTTCCCGTCCACCGGAAACGTTGTCGATAATGCTGCGCTCCGGGTCGAGCCGCCCGCGCAATTGGTCGAAATAGGCCACCTCCAGCTTGGTACCCATGCGTACATTGCCGCTTTCGGGCTGCAGTTCACCGAGCAGAATCTTGAGCAGCGTACTCTTGCCCGCACCGTTGGGGCCGATCAATCCGACCCGGTCGCCGCGCTGAAGCGCCAGCGTCAGATCCTTGATGATCGGCACGCCTTCGTAAGCGTGCGAAACATGCTCGAGCTCGACGACCAGCTTGCCAGACTTGACCGCGTCTTCCAGATTGAAGCGGGCACTGCCCTGACGCTCCCGTCGCTCGGAGCGCTCGTCGCGCATCTTTTTCAGTGCTCGCACCCGGCCCTCGTTGCGGGTACGCCGGGCCTTGATCCCCTGGCGGATCCAGCGCTCCTCCTGGGCCAGTTTCTTGTCGAACTCGGCGTTCTGGCGCGCCTCCTCCTGCAGCAGTGCTTCCTTCTGCTCCAGATAGCGGCTGTAATTACCGGGGAAGGAGGTCAGCGTACCGCGATCCAGCTCGATGATCCGAGTCGCCAGGCGATCGACCAGCGCGCGGTCATGGGAGATGAACAGCACACCGCCGCGGAAGGTAAGCACCTGCTCCTCCAGCCATTCGATCGTTTCGATATCCAGATGGTTGGTCGGCTCGTCGAGCAGCAGCAGATCGGGATTCTGCACCAGTGCCGCCCCCAGCGCCGCGCGACGGCGCCAGCCTCCGGACAGTTCGGACATCCGCTTGTCGCCGGGCAGGGACAAGCGATCCAGCACCGTTTCCACGCGCTGTTCCAGGTGCCAACCGTCCCTCGCCTCGAGCTCATGCTGCAGTTGTTCCAGCTTGGCCATGGCGTTCGCATCATGCTGCTGCACCAATGCTTCATAGCGCTCGCGCAACGCAACGACTTCGCTCAACCCCGCCATCACCACATCGCGGACCAGCCGCTCATCGGCGGCCGGCAACACCTGCGCCAGCTCGGCAATACGGATGGCCGGATCCTTCCAGTAGGTTCCTGAATCGGCCTGCTGATGCCCCGCCACCACCTTCAACAGGGTCGACTTCCCGGCACCGTTCAACCCCACCAACGCGACACGCTCTCCCGGCTCGAGTTGTAGATTGACGTGATCGAGCAGGGCGCGGGTGCCGAAACTCACACAAAGCTCATCGAATTTGATCAGTGACATCTGCAGCTATGCACTCTGTTCAGTTTAAAGGCCGATAGTTTACCCGAAACGGGGACACGAAATGAAAAACACTCAAGCATCTAAAAATCTCTGCCGATACAGGTAGACTGACGCTATCCGCTCGCGCCACAGTCCAACCGAGGGATGGAGACAACGATGCCGCGCCCAATACTGCCTTACCTGTTTGTTACCTCACTGCTTCTCCTCTGCCATCCGGCTTCTGCATCATTGACGCCCCAGCAGCAGTTGTACAAGAAAACCCTTGCCGCCGCGGAAAAGGGGGACGCCGGCAGCGTACGTCTGGGGCTGGACAAGCTGGGCAACTATCCGCTCACCCCCTATGTCGTGTATGCACAGCTTCGCGCCAATCTCGCCAACCTGAGCGCGACCGATGCGCTCGAGTTCAGCGAGAAATATGCCGACACCCCGCTGGAGGGGCGACTGCGCTGGGCACTGACCACCGAACTGGGCAAGCGCAAGGAGTGGCAAGCCTTCCGCACCCTCTACTCCACACTGGACCGCCCCAGCACGGAGCAGGAGTGCTACTGGGGACGGGCCGAACTCGCGGCCGGCAACAGCAAGAGCGCGTATGACCTCGCGGCGAAACTCTGGGTGGCCGGGCACTCTCAGCCGGATGCCTGCGACCCGCTGTTCGAGCGCTGGATAAGCGCGGGCGGGCTCGACGATCAACAGGTTCTGCGGCGCACCCTGGCGGCACTCGACGAGGGCAATCTGTCGCTGGCCCGTTATGCCGGCCGAAAAGCCAAGTCCACCGCGATCAAGGCCCGAATCGACAAGGCGATCGAGCTCTTCAACGCCCCATCGGCACTGCTGAACGATGCCAAACGGGTAACGACTCGGGATCCCGATCACCGGCGCCTGCTGATGTTGGCGGTCAACCGCCTGCGCAGAAGCGACCTCGATGCCGCAATCGCGCTGTGGCTCCGCGATCGCGATCGCCTGAAGATCCCGCTGGAGGAGCAGTCCGACCTTTCGATCCGCATGGGGACGCTGAAAGCCAAACGTTACGACAGGGATGCGGAAAGCGTGCTCGCCAGGCTCGACCCCGAATACAGACTGCCCGAGTTGACCGAATGGCGTACGCGTCTGGCGCTCGGCCGTCTCGACTGGGCCGGGGTCGAGCAGCTCATCGGCAAGCTGCCGGCCGACAAGTACAACCACGAACGTTGGCAATACTGGCTCAGCATGGCTCTGCGCCATCAGGGCAAGGATGTAAAGGCACAGTTGCAAACGCTGAGCCGCGACCGTACATTCTACGGCTTCCTTGCAGCGGAACTGAGTCAATCCCCCTTCTCGCTCAACCATCAACCCATCGCGACGGACAGCGAAACGTTGAATCGGATGAAGGCCTCCCCCGCCTTCAAGCGGATGAAAGAGCTGTACGAGTTGGGAGAGTTGTACGAGGCCCGCTCCGAGTGGAACAACGCCACCCGAAGCCTCACCACGGAGGAGCAGCACCTGGCCGCGCACCTGGTCAAGGGCTGGGGCTGGAATACCCAGGCGATTCGCGGCGCGATCCAGAGCGAACGCTGGAACGATCTGGAGATCCGCTTTCCCGACCCCTACCCCGCGCTCTTTTCCGCGGCCTCCGAACGCGCCGGCATCACCAACACCTGGGCAACCGCCATCGCACGACAGGAGAGCGCCTTTTGGGTGTCGGCACGTTCACGCGTCGGCGCCCTCGGGCTGATGCAGCTGATGCCGGCGACCGCCCGGGATACGGCCAAGCGGCACTCCCTGCCGCTGGCGAACCTGAGCGCACTGTACGACCCGCAAACCAATATCAATCTGGGCAGCGCCTATCTCGGCGAGATGTACCGCACGTTCGGCAACAATCGCGTGTATGCAACGGCCGCGTACAACGCCGGCCCCCATCGCGTTCGCGCCTGGCTCAAGGAGCGCGGCGAGCTGCCGCTCGATATCTGGATAGAAACGATCCCGTTCGACGAAACACGCAACTATGTACAGAACGTGCTCTCTTTCGCGGTGATCTACGACCGTCTCGCCGACCGCCCCGCCAGACTGCTCAGCGACAGCGAGCGGAAGCAGTTGGCCTTCAATCTGGCCCTCGCCGACCAGGCGGGACAGCTCTAGCGCTCAGTCTGCGCGGCTCTCCACACGAGAGTCCGCAAGACAACCCGCGAGATAGCTGCGCAGCTGACTTTCGTCGAAGGGCCAGTCCAGCTCGCTGCCCGAGGCCGCTGCCCTGAGCACCGGGATACGGGTGGCGTACTGCGCCATCAGTTGGTCGTCGTAGGCGATATCGACCAGGTCCACCTCCACTTCGTCCGGTCGCAACACCGACTGCAGTATCGCAATCGCGTGATCGCACAAGTGGCACCCTTCTGTTGTCATTAGCTCAAGACAGAGCATCTCTCCTCCGGCCGTTGTCGATACTCATAACCCTTGCCGCGGCATGGTTTCGGAATGTTAATATCGAAATATTTCCATTTATCCTATACTTGTCATCCTTTTCTGACGACAGTTACTACCCTCCCACACCGGCGAGTTTACGATGAAAAACCGAGTAGTACCGACCACCTCCGAAGTACGTTTGAGTGATGACGAATTCATCGTCAGCAAGACCGACAAGCGCGGCATCATCACCTATGTCAATCGCACCTTCATGAAGATATCCGGCTACTCGGAGCCCGAACTGCTCGGTGTGCAGCACAATATCATACGCCACCCCGATATGCCCCGCGGCGCCTTCAAGCTGCTGTGGGACACCCTCGCTCAGGGGGAGGAGTTTTTTGCCTATGTCAAAAACCTCTGCAAGGACGGCGGTTACTACTGGGTCATGGCCAATGTGACACCTGACCTCAACGCCGAAGGCGAACTGGTCGGCTACTACTCGGTCAGGCGCAAACCCTCCCCCGCTGCGATACAGGCGATCACGCCACTCTACAACGAGATGCTGGAGATCGAACGCGCGGCAGGACCGAAAGAGGGGCCGCAGCGCTCCATTGCTCACCTGCAGGCGTTCTGCGAATCGCGGAACTGCGACTACGAAGAGCTGATCTGGTCTCTGGACAACGCCTGACCGGCAGTACCGGCAACCCATACCAAGAGGTCTATTGTGCATCAACCAACCCCCAAGTCCGGCATCAGCGCAGGCAGTCCGTTCCTGCGTAACAGAATTCTCCTTGTTACCGTTCTCCTGCCCGTCATCGCCCTGCTCCCGGCAGTCATCCTTGCATTGCAGGGGGAGCCGGCGCAGGCGGCATGGACCACGCTTCCCGCGATCCTGACAGCCGTGCTGTCCCTTTATCTGTTCCGCTCGGCAACGCGTCCGCTCGCCGCCCTTGCCGACATCAACCGTGCGCTGCACAAAGCCAACAAGGGCGGGTTCGACAGCCGCATCAGCCACACCGAAAAACTCGGAGAGGTTGGGCTGGTCGCGTGGGAACTGAATGACTTCCTGGACAAGATCGAAACCTATTTCAAGGAGGTCGACACCTGCTTCCGTTACGTGTCGAAGGGGCGCTACGACCGCCATGCGCTCTATAAGGGACTGCCGGGACAGCTACGCGAGTCGCTGATCCGGATCAACGCCTCGCTGGAGCTGATGCGCCAGGGCGCCGAATTCGTCGCCGGAAACGAACTCAACTCGGAGCTGCATAGCCTGAACACCAAGCACCTCATCGACAACCTGAAACAGAACCAGGCCGATCTGGTCCGCATCAGCGACGAGATGGAGCAGGCGGAAGGCATCGCCGAACACTCTCGCCAGGCGGCCAAGGAGAGCCAGAGTTCGGTGGCACGCATGGTCGATGCGCTCAAGCGAATACATGAAACGATCGAGTCGGTGGTCGATGTCGTCGACAAGCTCGGCAGCGACAGCCGGAAGGTGGCCGAGTCGCTGTCGATCATCACCGATATAGCCGATCAGACCAACCTGCTGGCCCTCAACGCCGCGATCGAGGCGGCACGCGCCGGCGAACAGGGACGCGGGTTCGCCGTTGTCGCCGACGAGGTCAAGGCACTGTCCAGGAGAACCAAGGATGCCGCGATCGATGTCACCCACACCATCGGCACCTTCAACCAGCGTGTCGACGAGATGGTCAAGCGCGCGACCGACTCCAACCGGGAAGCGGCCGAGGTCAGCGCCATGGTCGAGAACGTTCGTGAGCAGTTCGACGCCATCGCCACTGCCGCGGAGCAGACCAAGCTCTACCTGAGCCACGCCAAGGACCGCACATTCGGATCGCTGACCAAGGCCGACCATGTCATCTACAAGCAGTACGGCTACCTGATGTTCGATGACAGCCAGAAGTGGCAGGAGGAGGAGCAGGCGGTGGCTTGCGATCACACCGAATGCCGCCTCGGGCAGTGGTATTACCACGGCCAGGGCGCCGAGGATTTTGCCGACACCCGCGCCTATGCCAAGCTGGAGACGCCTCACCGACTGGTACACGGCTCCGTACAGGAGGCGATGGCCCTGCGCGACCGGAACTGGCGCACCGACGCCGGCCTGCGCCGCGAGATCGTGTCGCTGATGGCCCGCGCCGAAGAGGAGAGTTACAAGATACTGCAACACATAGATGCGATGATCGACGAGCACCATCAGTCGAACGGGGCGGGATAGTGCGCCTGATTAAGGGGTTGTCCTCGCATCTGGCTGGGTCTATGCTCAAAATTCGGCCGGAAATATTTTAAAGTTCAGTGTTCCTGTAAACTTCCGGCCGCTCATACCTACATCTACGATCTACGGAGTCGGCAGTCTATGGATAAAGCTACAACGGGCGGAAACTACTCGACAGATCCTCAAGAGTTCATCAATTACGTTGCCCATGAGACCAACAAGGTGCTGGAGATGTTCTCCGCCAGCGGCGGCGACGACATTTTTCGCCAGTTCACCCAGTCCTGGACGGAACTGGCAACCCGCTCCATCGAGGACCCTACCGTCTGGATCCGCGCGATCGCCGACTACCAACAGGCCCATTTCAATCTGTGGCGCAACCTGATGAGCGGTACCAGCAGCGAAACGCCGGTGGTACACCCCGAGCGGGGCGATCGCCGCTTCCAGAGCGAAGAGTGGTCCAACAACCCGATCTACGACTACATCAAGCAATCCTACCTGCTCACCTCCCGCATGCTGGTCGATATGGCCTCCAACGCCAAGCTGGCGCCCTCCGAGCAGGCAAAGCTCGAGTTCTATACCAAGCAATATGTCGACGCGCTGTCGCCGACCAACTTCGCCCTCACCAACCCGGAAGTACTGCAGCAGGCGATGGAGACCAAGGGCCAGAGCCTGGTCGACGGTCTGAAGAACCTGCTCGGCGATATCGAGAAGGGCCGCATCTCGATGACCGACGAAAGTGCCTTCGAACTCGGCACCAATCTGGCCACCACCGAAGGTGCCGTGGTGTTCCAGAACGAACTGTTCCAGCTGATCCACTATAAACCCGAAGGTGAGCAGGTGTACGAGCGGCCGACGCTGATCGTGCCGCCGAGCATCAACAAGTTCTATATCCTCGACCTGCAGCCGCACAACTCGTTCGTCAAATACTGCGTCGAGCAGGGCCAGAACGTATTCCTCGTGTCCTGGATCAACCCGACCGCGGATCAGCGCGACCTGAGCTGGGACGACTACGTCGGCGATGGGGTGATCAAGGCGATCGAAGTCACCCGCCAGGCCACCGGTGCAGAGAAGCTCAATGCCGTTGCCTGGTGTGTAGGCGGTACCCTGCTGGCCACCACGCTGTCCGTGCTGGCCAACCGCAAGGACAGCAGCGTCGGCTCCGCCACCTTCCTGACCACACTGACCGACTTCTCGGACCCTGGCGACCTGTGCGTCTTCATCGACGACTACCAGGTCAAACAGCTGGAAAGCAAGGTCAACTCGCAGGGCGTGCTGAACGGCCGCGAGCTGGCGACCTCGTTCAACATGCTGCGCTCCAACGACCTGATCTGGTCCTATGTGGTCAACAACTACCTCAAGGGGCAGACCCCGCCGCCGTTCGACATACTCTATTGGAACAGCGATTCGACCAACCTGCCGGCGGCGATGTACACCTTCTACATCAACAAGATGTACCTCGAGAACAAGCTGGTCGAGCCCAATGCACTGGAGATCTGCGGCGAGCCCATAGACCTGGGCAAGATCAAGATCCCCTGCTACTTCCTCTCCACCGTCGAGGACCATATCGCCCCCTGGAAGACCACGTTCAAGGCAACCGAAACCTTCGGCAGCAGCATCGAGTTCGTGCTGGGCGCCAGTGGCCACGTGGCCGGGGTGATCAACCCGGCGTCCAAGAACCGCCGCAACTACTGGGTCAAGGGCGAACAGGGCAAGGGTGCCGATCATTGGCTGGAGACAGCCGAGCGCCAGGAGGGCTCCTGGTGGACAAACTGGGCCGAATGGGTCCGTCGTCGCGCAGGCAAGAAAGTGGACGCACCCAAGGAGTATGGCGGCAACTCCCATACCGCCATCGAACCGGCACCGGGCTCCTACGTGCGCGTGCGCAACGACTGATAGATAAAGCCGATGGAATAGAACGGGGCGCTCGGGCGCCCCGTTTTCGGTACAGAACGTACGAGACGTGGATACCTCCGTGCAGTCGACCCGTTCCTTTAGTGGCGAGAGCCGCCAACTGCTGGCGCTGTTCTGGCCGATTCTGATCGCCCGGATGGCCGAGTATGCAATGGGTTTCGTCGACACGTTGATGGCGTCCCATGCCGGCCCGGTCGAGCTGGCCGCCATCGCCATGGGCACGAGTATCTGGCTGCCGCTCATGTTGACACTGTGCGGCGTGCTGATCGCAACCACTCCGCTGGTCGCCCATCAGGTCGGCGCCGACCGGGAAGCCGAATCGGCCCCAGTGCTGTTGCAGGCTCTCAGTCTTGCGCTGTTGCTGTCGGTGCTCGCCGTGATACTGCTGAACAATATCGCCCCGCTGCTCGCCCTGTTTCATCTGGATGGAGCCCTGGCAACCAAGACGGCCGACTACCTCGGCGCCATCAGCTGGGGCTTTCCCGCCCTTCTGCTCTACCAGGCACTGCGCAGCTTCAGCGAGGGATTCGGTCGGACGCGGCCGATCATGCGCATCGCCGTAATCGGCATGCTTTGCAACATTCCGCTCAACTATATTCTGATCTTCGGCAAGCTGGGACTGCCGGCACTCGGCGGCGTCGGCTGCGGCTATGCGACCAGCCTGGTGATGTGGCTGATGCTCGGCCTGGGACTGCACTACGTGCGCCGTGAACCCCGTTTCCGACAAGCCCGGGCGGCGTTTCGCCGGCAGTTGCCTCCCCTTCGCGCGCTTGGCCAGTTTCTGCGCCTCGGCTTGCCGATCGGCATGGCGCTGCTGATCGAGTCGAGCATGTTCTGCGTCATCGCGCTGCTGCTGGCGAAGTATGGGGAGGTGATTATCGCTGCCCACCAGATCACCTTCAGCGTAACCGGAATGCTGTTCATGCTGCCGCTGAGCCTGTCGATGGCACTGACCATCAGGACCGGCCAACTGGTCGGCAGCGGCCAGGTCGCCGCCGCTCGCTTCTGCAGCCTGTGCGGTATTGCGTTGACCCTGCTGATCGCCCTGATCAACTCGACGCTCCTGCTGGCCGCGGGCCGGGAGATCGCCTCCGCCTATACTGAGGTCAGCGCCATTGTGGACACCACCACACAACTGATGTGGATCGCCGCCCTGTTTCAAGTCGCCGACTCGATTCAGGTATCCGCCGCGGGCGCGCTACGCGGATACAAGGACACCGCACGGCCGCTGGCCGTCGTATTCGTGGCCTACTGGCTGGTCGGGCTGCCGATCGGCTATCTGTTGGCGGAACGGTTTGCGCTTGGCGTATTCGGCTATTGGTGGGGGCTGCTGGCCGGACTTGTCCTCGGTGCCATCCTGCTCGCCACACGTTTATACAGGATCAGCCATGCAACTTCGCCTTCTCGGCATAGTGTTACTCTCCCTGCTGGCGAGCGCATGCGCTGAACCGGATGCCCGCTCCATGCTGGAGCGCTATACGGAACGGGTCGGCAATGCCATCGAAGAGCCGATCGATACCGATTTCGACCGGGCGCTGGCACACCGCCCGCCCCTCCCCCCGAAGCGACAGCGACTGATCGAGATCGAAACGATCCGCGAAGGGATGATAGACGTACTGGACTTCCGCCACTGCGATCTGCTGCACGCCATTGCCGAGCGCAACACCTCGCTGGGCCGCCTGGCCGGCCACTCCCAGCGTCTGATCTACGAACTGGAGATACTGCCGGCGATGAGACGTTGCCTGCGTCGCATCGACGACGAAGGTCTCGAGGTGCCGCCGCGACTGGAAACAAGATTGAGGGAGATCATTCAACACAAGCAGCAGTCGCTGGGCGCCCTGATCTGGAACGCGCTCTATGCCGGCGACGAGATGGAGCAACAGTTCGAGCTCGGTCAGCCCCCGCTGCCGCTGCAGGGGCAGGCGTTGCTGGCGCCCATCAAACCGACTCTGGCCCGCTTCCAGACCCTGGCCGAGTTGAGTACGCGCGACGACTGGGAGGCTCCGGGGTTCGCGCCGAAGCTGGAACAGGACTTCGAAGCGCTCTACCGCTCCCGGTTCGGCGGGCAATGGCTGACCAGCCTGGCACTGCTGACCCATACACTGGAGCGAACCGCCGATGCGTTCGAGCGGCGCCTGGCCCGCCGCCCGGTCTGCTTCAACAATCGTCCCAACAACCAGGCCCGGATCATCCGCAACGTATTCCAGACCTTCTATGCGGGGGAGCTGCAAACCTACCTGTCGCTGGTCGATCGCCAAGGCCGGGAGTGGCTGGATAGCCAGCACAGGATCCTGACGCACCTGCCGGTGCCCGAAGGTGCGCGGCACTATTTCGGCGTACTGCTGAACCCCGAGGCACCCGAGGGGATATGGCAGCGTTACCTGGATGCTCGCGATCGCCATACCCGCAACTGGCAGCGTCTGCTGCGCCAATGCGGCATGATGCCCGGGAGTTGAGCCTGCCGCTCTCTTGAGCGGCCTCCGCTTTTCCCCCATCATGGCAAGATCTAACGTCACGGATAGTCAAGTTGCTTCAACGGAGTACACGAAGGCCGTCGATACCCTGCGCATCCCGGAGCCCTCTCCGGATCGTCGGCCTGCTGGGACTGCTGATTGCGCTGCTCGCCCTGTCCAGCCTCGCCGGGGACGGCGTCCGCCTGTCGCAGGCCGATATCGACCGCTTCGGCGAGATCTACGGCGAGCGGGCGGCCCGACGCCTGAGCACCTGGCAGGCGCTTATGCGCGACCTCGCCGATGCCCCGGAGCAGACCAAGCTCGAACAGGTCAATGCCTTCTTCAACCAGGTCCGCTTTCTCGACGATATCGAGCACTGGAAACAGGAGGACTACTGGGCCACGCCGGTCGAGTTCCTGATCTCCAACGGCGGCGACTGCGAAGACTTCTCCATCGCCAAGTACTACACGCTCAAGGAGCTCGGAGTCGACATCGACAAGATGAGCCTGACCTATGTCAAGGCCCTGACCCTGAATCAGGCCCATATGGTGCTTACCTACTACCCCACGCCCGATACGGTACCGCTGGTGCTGGACAATCTGATCGGCGAGATCAAAACCGCCGACCAAAGACCGGATCTGCTCCACGTGTATACTTTCAACGGCGATAATCTCTGGCTCAGCAAGAAAGGTCGGCGATCGCAGTTGGTGGGGACCTCGGATCGTCTCAAGCCCTGGGTTAAACTCCAGTCACGGGTGGAAACCAATAATGTCAATCTCAACTGAAGGCTCGGAAGGAATCCATGTCACTGGTTAATCAATTGATCGCAGCAGTACTCGCAGTGTTGATCGGCCTCGCTTCCGGAACGCTCTTCATCATGTCCGACAGCGGCAAGTCGATGCTGCTGAGCCAACTCAGAAGCCACGCCCAGGACAGCGCCACCCATCTCGGCCTCTACATCGCGCCGTTCATGGCCGAACAGGACCGGGCCGCGATCGAGACGGCGGTCAACGCCATCTTCGATAGCGGATTCTACCAACGGATAGAGGTCACCAACGCCAAGGGCGAAGCGCTGTTCACCAAGGAGACCGCCTCCGATATCTCCGAACAGGTGCCGCCCTGGTTCATCAGCCTGATCCATATCGACCCGCCGTCGATGAAGCGAGAGATCGCCCACCAATGGCGACATGTGGGGGTGATCAATGTCCAGAGTCGGGCGGGATACGCCTACGAGCGTTTCTGGGAGGCCGCTCAGCGTGCGCTCGTCCTCTTTATCGCCCTGTCACTCCTGGCAGCCATTGCGATCGGCCTTCTGCTGCGTTATCTGCTGTCCCCCTTGCGCCAGGTGGAGCGCCAGGCGCAGGCCTTGGCACAGAAGCGTTATATCGAGCAGCCCGTGCTGCCGAAAACCCGCGAGTTGCGCAGCGTGGTTCAGGCGATGAACGCGATGGTCGGACAGGTGAAGCGGATGTTCGAGGAGCAGAGCCGCAACATCGAAGAGCTGCGCGCCATCGCCTATCGCGACCCCCTCACCGGCCTGGCCAACCAGCGCTTTGCCCTGGCACAGATTCAGGAGCGGATCGATTATGACCGTGATTTCGGCCCCGCCACCCTGGTGATGCTGCGCGTCAGAGCGCTGGCCGAACTGAACCGCTGCTGCGGCGAAGACAGCACCAACCACCTGCTCAGATTTGTCGCCAACGAGTTGGAGGCGCTGAGTCGTGGGTTCAACCACGCCCTGCCGGGACGTACCGGCGGTGGCGAGTTCGTCCTGCTGCTGGAGCATCGCGCGCTGCCTCAACTCAAACCCGAGTTCGAACAGCTCATGACCAGACTCGACACCCATCTTGCCGGCATGAGCGAGGCGCGCGACATCTCCCGGCCCGCGTTCACGATCGGTGTCAGCCACAGCTCCGAGCGGGGTGGATCGGCACAGTTGTTGTCGGATGCCCGCCTGGCTCTCAAGCGCGCCGAGGAGCAGGACCTCGAGATCGTCGAGTATGCGGGCGCGAACGGCGTCGACAGCAGTTCGCGCACCTGGCAGCAGCATGTCGCATCCGCGATCGGCAACAGCCAGCTGTTCCTGCAGTACCAGAGCCTGATCGGGACCGACTCGCAGCCGCTGCACGGCGAGGTGCTGGCACGCATACTCGACACGGACAACGAGCCCTGCCCAGCGATGCGCTTCATCGGCGTGGTGCGGGAGTTGGGCCTGCTCGACGCCATGGATCGGGCCGTCATCGATCGCGCCCTTGCCTATCTGCAGCGCGAGCCCCAAGGCATCGCCATCGGCATTAACCTGGGGCAGGACAGCCTGCTGGCGGAAGACTTCCCCTCATGGCTCGGCGCCCGGCTCGATCGGCTGCCGCATCCGGAGCGGATCAGCTTCGAAATCAACGAAACGGTGATCCTGAACAATACCGAACGCACCCAGGCGCTACGCGCCCAGCTCAAGGCACTGGGGTCCGGCTTCGGCGTCGACAACTTCGGCATCCACCCTCAGGGCTTCAGCTATCTATATACGCTGCAGCCGGACTACCTGAAGATCGACGGCTCGCTGATTCGCGATATCGACCGGAACGACGAGGACAGATTCTTCGTGCGCAGCCTGATCGGCGTCGCGCACAACATCCATATACAGGTCTACGCCGAGCATGTGGAACGGGAGAGCCAGCTGGAACAACTGCTCAATCTGGGCATCGACGGCACCCAGGGCTACCTGCACGGCAAGCCCCGAACGCTGAGCTAGTGTCGGAAAGGCCCGACTAGCGGCTGCGGCTGTTCAGTTGCAGCAGCAGATCGAGCTTCTTGTTGATGCGCTGCTCCTTGACCTTGGCCGCCTGCTTGCGCTGCTCAGCACGCTCATCCTTGCGCTCCACCTTCTCGCGCTCTCGGCGCTGCTCCTTGAGCGCCTTCAACTTATCCCGGGCATGAGCCGCTTCCTCTTCGCTCACCTGGCCGGTGGCCACGCCGTCGAGCCCTATACGATCGGCTCCCGACTGCAAGCTGCGCAGGTACTGCGGACTGCGCACATAACTGGCCAGGGCGCGCTTGATTCGGTTACGGGCCAACTTCTCGTCGGCAATCAGATCCTCTTGAATACCCACCTTGAGCGGGCGCACATTCTCCCGACTGAACACCTCGGGATAGGTCTCGCACAGTTGTACCAACGCGGCCTGATTCGCGGCACGGTTCTTGGCCCGCGTGCGGTTCTTGGCTTCCGGTGATTTTTCGATCTGGTTCACTACAACACTCTCATCTAGCTGTTTACCTGCCCCGGGAAGTCTACCCTCCAAGGTCTCAAGACGCGCTTCGCACTCGTTCAGCAGCGACTGGGTCTGCTCTCTCAACCTGTCGATCTCCATTAGCCTCAAGATGTCCCTTTACGGATGTAATACACAAATACCTCATCCTCGATCTCCTGTCCGATCAGTTCATGGCCGAGGAAGTGGCAAAACTTGGGAATATCACGCTGAGTGGACGGATCGGTGGCCCTGATGCACAGCACCTCGCCGTCGGCCAACTCCCGTACGCGATTGTGCAGCATCATCACTGGTTCCGGGCAGAAAAGACCGCAGGCATCCAGAGTCTGATTGGCTTCGATATTAACCATTAACGGGTCCCATGAAACGAAGGCGGCTATTGTCGCAAATAACCCGATACAGAGAAACCGCCTCGGTGCGTTGGTTTGCAGCCCTGTCGCGCTGAATTATGCTGTAGTCATCAGTCGATCATAAGGAGGACACCAAGGATGATACGGGTAATGATAGAGCGCCATATCGCCGAGGACCTGACGGTTCATTACGACCGCCTTTCCCGCGAACTGCTGCAGAGAGCGATGCACGCCCACGGCTTCATCTCCGGCGAGGTGCTGCGCAATGTCGACGATCCCAACCACCGTCTGGTGATGGCGACCTACCGCAACGTCGGCGACTGGCAGCGCTGGTACGGCAGCGAGGAGCGCCGGGAGATGATGGAATCGCTGACACCGATGCTTCGGACCGAAGAGCGCATCACTGTCTTCGAGCACTAGCGATCAGCTTCGAGCCTCCAGGCTCAACCAGCAGGTGATCTCCTCCCTGTCGTGATAGAGGTGCTTGGCCTGTAGCCGCCCACTCAGCCCCGCATCGGCCAACGCACGCTCTATGCGCTCCAGGCAGGCGCGGGTTTCCTCATAGCGCTTTTTCATCGGCAGCTTGAGGTTGAAGATCATGTCCTGAGCCCAGCCATTGAGTGCCCACTCGATCACCAGGGCCGTGGTACGTGCCGGCTTCTCCACCACATCGCACACCATCCAGTCCACCGGCTTGCTCGGCCGGTACACGAAGGCATCCTCTCTGAGGTGCTCCACCTGCCCGGTTTCCATCAGTTCCGGATTCATCGGTCCGTTATCGATCGCGGTCACGAACATCCCGCGTTGAACCAACTGCCAGGTCCAGCCGCCGGGTGCCGCGCCAAGATCCACGGCTTTCATACCGGGCGCCAGGCGCCGGTTCCACTGCCCCTTGGGAACAAACCAGTGCCAGGCCTCTTCGAGCTTCAGCGTCGACCGGCTCGGCGCTGCGGAGGGAAATTTCAGGCGGATGATGCCGCCGGGTTCGGCCGCACTGTTACGTACCGGCGCCGCCCCCAACCACATCTCCCGACCGCTGAGCACGAACAGATGCATGCGCCAGTCCGTTTTCGCCCCTCGCTTGGCCAGCACACCGGTCTGGCGCAGCCTGGGCGCGAGCGCGGACGCGAATTTACGGCCGAAGCCCTGCAGCTCGCGCCCCTCGGTGGTATCGGCGGTTTCGACGACCAACTCGGCACATTCGGGAAGGTCGGCCGCCCTCTCCGCGACCGGCGTCAAACGATCGCGCGGATCGAGCCCCTCCAGTGCAGGCCCACAGGCAAACCACTGCCGAGCAAAAATGAGACGGCGAAAGCGCAGCGATTCGATCAACTGCAACGCCGTAGACGGCGGCTGCACATGAAAGAGTACATAGCCGCTGTTTCGTTGCAGCGTCGGATAACCGTAGCTCCCCTCCTCCGCTGCACGCCCGGATATTTCGGCCGCACACTCCCCCTCGAATCCGGTACGGCACAGGAGCAAAAGAGTATCGGGATGCTGCATGTATGGACGACCTCGACGATCGGGATGGAGTGACGAAACCGCGCACTATAGCAGCCCACCGATAATGCTCAACTCCCAAGTCGCATAAATTCGATACCAAAGAATTATAAGGTGCCTGCCCGACCGGCTTGATCCATATCAAGCAAAGCACTCATTATTTTCATCCTATTGTTCCTCAATAGAGCAAAAATCCCCCTTAGCGTTAATTATTCCACTCAATAAAAGACGAACACAAAAACGACAAACCCTTATAATTCATAATGTTATCAATTGCCATCACACACTCCCCATGCATGCATTTATAAGAAGACGGCTATTCCCGGGGTGCGACAAAGCGCCACAGATCAATCACAGATCGCGTTGAAATAGCGGGGGTATTACCAGATAATTGCCGGCGGAACTCTTCTTACTATTCCTAGCTTGTTGATGAGAGCCTGACATGAGCACTGCAACTGAACACCCGACTTACAACTATAAAGTCGTGCGCCAGTTCGCCATCATGGCGGTAGTCTGGGGTATCGTCGGTATGGGCGTTGGCGTCCTTATCGCGGCCCAGCTGGTGTGGCCGGCACTGAACTTCGACCTTCCCTGGTTGACCTACGGACGTATTCGTCCGTTACACACCAACGCGGTCATCTTCGCGTTTGGTGGTTGCGCCCTGTTCGCGACGTCCTACTACGTCGTACAGCGTACCTGTCAGACTCGTCTGTTCTCCGATGCGCTGGCGTCATTCACGTTCTGGGGCTGGCAGTTGGTTATCCTGTCCGCCGCCGTCACTCTGCCGCTGGGGATCACCTCGGCCAAGGAGTACGCCGAACTCGAGTGGCCGATCGACATCCTGATCACCCTGGTCTGGGTGTCCTACGCAATCGTGTTCCTGGGAACAGTCAAATTGCGCAAGACCTCCCACATCTATGTGGGCAACTGGTTCTACATGGCGTTCATCATCACCGTTGCGGTTCTGCACGTCGTCAACAGCATGGAGATGCCGGTCACCCTGTGGAAATCCTACTCCATGTACCCCGGCACCGTGGATGCGATGGTGCAATGGTGGTATGGCCACAACGCGGTAGGCTTTTTCCTGACCGCCGGTTTCCTGGGCATGATGTACTACTTCGTACCCAAGCAGGCCGAGCGTCCGATCTACTCCTACCGTCTGTCCATCGTCCACTTCTGGGCGCTGATCGCGACCTACATGTGGGCCGGTGGCCACCATCTGCACTACTCCGCCCTGCCCGACTGGACCCAGTCCGTCGGCATGGTGATGTCCCTGATCCTGCTGGCACCCTCTTGGGGCGGCATGATCAACGGCATGATGACCCTGTCCGGCGCATGGCACAAACTGCGTACCGACCCGATCCTGCGCTTCCTGGTGGTATCCCTGTCCTTCTACGGCATGTCCACCTTCGAAGGCCCGATGATGTCGATCAAGACCGTCAACGCCTTGTCCCACAACACCGACTGGACCGTGGGTCACGTACACGCCGGTGCTCTGGGCTGGGTGGCGATGATCTCCATCGGCGCCATCTACCACATGATCCCGCGCCTGTTCGGCAAGGCTCAGATGTATTCCGTCGCGCTGATCAATACCCACTTCTGGCTCGCCACCATCGGTACCGTTCTGTACATCTGCTCGATGTGGGTCAACGGCATCCTGCAGGGCCTGATGTGGCGCGCGGTAAACCAGGACGGCACCCTGACCTACAGCTTCGTGGAAGCACTCGAGGCCAGCCATCCGGGTTACTTCGTCCGCTGGCTGGGCGGCGCATTCTTCCTGACCGGTATGCTGCTGATGGCATACAACGTCTGGCAGACCGTCCGTAGCGGCAGCTCTGTTGAAGCATCCGAGCCGTCGACCCAGACTGCTTGATTGAGACGAGGAGCAGATAGCAATGATCAAGCATGAAACGATTGAAAAGAACATCGGCCTGATGATCCTGCTGATCATCATCGTGATCAGCGGTGGTGGCTTGGCCGAGATCGTTCCCCTGTTCTTCCAGAGTTCGACGACTCAGCCGATCGACGGCCTGCGCACCTACAGTGCACTGGAACTCGAGGGTCGCGATATCTACATCAAGGAAGGCTGCCACGTCTGTCACACCCAGATGATCCGCCCCTTCCGTGCCGAAACCGAGCGTTACGGCCACTACTCCACTGCCGATGAGCACGTGTGGGAGCACCCGTTCCTCTGGGGCTCCAAGCGCACGGGTCCCGACCTGGCACGTGTGGGCGGCCGCTACTCCGACGACTGGCACAAAGCGCACCTGAACAACCCGCGCGATGTGGTACCCGAGTCCAAGATGCCCTCCTACCCCTGGCTGTTCAAGAACAAGCTGACCGGTCAGGACACCGAGGCCAAAATGGAAGCACTGCGCAAGCTGGGTGTCCCGTATACCGACGAAGATGTAGCCACGGCTCGCGAAGCGGTTGCCGGCAAGACCGAGATCGATGCGCTTGTCGCCTACCTGCAGTCGCTCGGCAAGCTGCATAGCGTCTACACCAACAAGCGGTAACTATTCAGTGAGTTACGAAGTTTATGGCCCCTACCTGCCGGTCATCATGCTGATCACGTTCGTCGCCCTGTTCCTCTGGGTGGCGAATCCGAAAAACAGCAAGAAGTATGACGAGGCTGCTCAGGCTCCCTTCGCCGATGAGGAGAATGAAAAGCCAAGCGAACAGGACAGCGGCGCCAGTAACGGGAGAAACGACAAATGAGTGCTTTCTGGAGCGCATGGGTATCAGTCATTACCCTGGCCGTAATCATTGGCTGCACCTGGTTGCTGTTTGCAACCCGGAAAAGTCAGACACACCAAGAGCAAACCGAAGAGACCGTCGGACACGAGTTCGACGGTATCGAAGAGTACGACAACCCGATGCCGAAATGGTGGTTCCAGATGTTCCTGGGCACCGTCATTTTCGGTCTGGGCTACCTGGCCCTCTACCCCGGCCTGGGCAACTTCCAGGGCCTGCTTGGCTGGAGTTCACACGGTCAGTGGGAAGAGGAGATGGCACATGCAGAAGAGCAGTACCGTCCGATGTTCGAGCAGTTCGCTGCCCTGTCGGTCGAACAGCTGCAGAACGAAGAAACCGGCCTGAAAATGGGCCAGCGCATGTTTGCCAACAACTGCGCGCTGTGCCACGGCTCGGCAGGTACCGGCGCGTACGGCTTCCCCAACCTGACCGACACTGATTGGCTCTACGGTGGCGACCCCGCCACTATCAAGACCACCATCGCCAACGGTCGCAACGGCGGCATGCCGGCCTGGGGCCAGGTACTGGGTGAGGATGGCGTGCGCGACGTCACCGGCTACGTTCTCTCGTTGAGCGGAAGCGGCGAAAACCTGGACAGCGAGGCGATTGCCCGCGGCCAGAGCCAGTTCCAGGCTCTCTGCGCGGCATGCCACGGTGCCGACGGCACGGGTACCCAGGCGCTGGGCGCACCCAACCTGACCGACAACACCTGGCTGTACGGCGGTAGCTTCGAGCAGGTCGCTCACAGCATCCGTAACGGCCGCGCAGGTGTAATGCCGGCCCACAAGGACTTGCTCTCCGACGAGAAGATCCATCTGATCGCGGCTTACGTGTACAGCCTGTCCAACAAGTAATCGCGTGTGACCCGCGACAGTAAAGGCGGCATGATGCAGATCATGCCGCCTTTTTGTTGCCCCCAGTCATACGCCCCCGGATACCAAGGCGATATTATGTGCTTGTCGTGCAGGAGGCGCCGGAACCGTCTATCTTTCGCTGTCGACACCGTAGACGTTTCCCGGGCTGGTAATTGCCCCGGCCCGCACTGTAATATGCGCAATATCTAATAAACCTAGTGTTTGAAGGTTTTTTGTTTATTCATTCGTGGTGGCATGACATGAATCAGATCCCGATGAAAGATTTAACACCCAAGAAAGGTGCTGGCGACAAGCAGAATTTCGACCTCTACGCCAAGCGCGAACATATCTACGTCAAGTATTACAAGGGACTGTTCAAAAACCTGCGCATCGTTTCGGGCGCGATGATGCTGATCATGTTCTACGGTTTCTCCTGGCTGCAGTGGGATGGCCGTCAGGCGATTCTGTTCGACCTACCCAACCGCCAGTTCCATATCTTTGGCCTCACCTTCTGGCCCCAGGACTTCATGCTGCTCTCTTGGCTGCTGATCATCCTTGCCTTCACGCTGTTTTTCGTCACCGTTTTCGCCGGTCGCCTCTGGTGCGGCTACGCCTGCCCACAGTTTGTCTGGACCTGGCTGTTCATCTGGGCCGAGCGAGTCACCGAAGGCGATCGCAACAAGCGGATGAAGCTGGACAAGAGCGCCATGAGCGGTGAAAAGGCGATGCGCAAGGGGGCCAAGCACCTGCTGTGGCTGGCCATCGCCGCAGCCAGCGCCATCGCGTTCGTCGGCTATTTTTCCCCCATCCGCGAACTGGTCCCGCACATCCTGGCCTTCGATCTCGGCCCTTGGGAAACCTGGTGGCTGGCGTTCTTCACCGTCGCCACCTACGGCAACGCCGGTTGGCTGCGCGAGCAGGTCTGCATCTACATGTGTCCCTACGCCCGTTTTCAGAGCGTCATGTTCGACGAGGATACGCTGGTCATCTCCTATGACGAGAAACGCGGCGAGCAGCGCGGCAGCCGCAAAAAAGGCGCGGACTACAAGGCTCAAGGCCTGGGCGACTGTATCGACTGCGGCAACTGTGTCCATGTATGCCCGGTCGGTATCGATATCCGCGACGGTCTGCAGTACGAGTGCGTCGCCTGCGGTGCCTGTGTCGATGCCTGCGACGATATCATGGACCGGATGAACTACCCCCGCGGCCTGATTCGCTACACCACGGAACACTCCCTGAACGGCAAGAAGACGCACCTGTTCCGGCCCCGGCTCATCGGCTATTTCATCGCCCTGATCGCGATGTTTGCGGCGTTTGCCTATACGCTCTACAGCCGCGTGCCGCTCGAGGTCGACATCATCCGCGACCGAGGCCAGCTCTATACCACGACCTCCAACGGCCTGATCGAGAATGTCTACACGCTCAAGCTCGCCAACAAGGAGCAGGTCGATCATGAGTACCGGATATCGATCACGGGACCCGAGGGCCTGCTGCTCCAGAGCGAAAGTCGGGTCAGTATCGCGGCCGGAGAACTACTCGTCTATCCGGTGCGGGTACAGATGGATCCGGCCGATATCGAACTGTCGAACTACGATATCGAATTCACTGTCGAAGCACTGGATAATCCGTCGATCCGTATCACCGAAGAGAACCGCTTCATCGGTCCGACTCCGGTACGTTAGTAGAGTCCCAGTCCATAGGGATTTGGTTTAGAATGGCGGCCGGGTCACTCCCGGCCGCGTCATTTCGAGGTACACCATGAGCGAACAGACTCAATCCCCCTGGTACAAGCAGACCTGGCTCTGGTTTGTACTCGCCCCCCTCATCGCCGTGATGATCTATGCGCCCGTATTCATGTACATCGCCGTGACCACAAGCGACGGCGTGGTCAAGGAGGACTACTACAAGGTGGCACGCGGTCTGAACATCGACCACTCGCGTGAACAGGCGGCCCAAAGCCTCGGTATACATGGCCGACTGATGATCGATTCGGTCACCGGCGATCTCCGCCTGCAGCTGAAAAGCGCGGAACCCCTCCCCCGGGAGCTTCAACTGAGCCTGATCCACCCGAGCCACCAGAAATATGATCAGATCCTGCATCTGCGCTCGGTCGACGGCAACGGCCTGTACAGCGGCAACCTTCAGGCGGAACTGGTCGGTAAGCGATACGTCATCCTGGGGCCGCTGGATCAAGCCTGGCAACTCAGGGCCGAGATCGATCCGCCATACGAGCAGAACAGCTTCGAACTGGGCAACGCCTCCTGAGAACGCCTGCTGAATGAACTCCCGCGTAGAAACCCTCGTGCAATCCCCTTGCTATCACTGCGGCCTGCCCGTCCCGGCCGGAAGCCACTTCGTCACCCGCATCGAGGGTGAAGAGCGCCATATGTGCTGCCCCGGCTGTCTGGCCGTGGCACAGACGATCGTCGAGGGCGGCCTCGACAACTTCTACCGCCACCGGGATATGCAGAACGCCAAAAACGAGCGCGTGTCGCAGAGCAACGCCGAGCAACGCGCGCTCGAACTCGGCCTGTTCGATGATCCGGAGGTGCAGCAGAGCTTCGTGCGCATGATCGACGACACGGCCCGGGAGGCATTGCTGGTGGTGGAGGGGATCACCTGTGCCGCCTGTATCTGGCTGCTCGAACACCACCTGAAAAAGCAGCACGGTGTCAGCGATGTCAGCGTCAATCTCACCACCCACCGCGCACGCCTGAGCTGGAACAACAGCGAAACGAAGTTGAGCACCCTGCTCGCCGAAATCGATCGTATCGGCTATCAGGCGCACCCCTATCAGCCCAACAGCGAGGAGCGGCTGCTGGCGCAGGAGCGCAAGCGCGCGATCAGGCGTCTGGGTGTGGCCGGGGTCGGCACCATGCAGGTGATGATGCTGGCGGCGGCGCTCTACGCGGGCGATAACAGCGCCTCAATGGAGGGGCAGATCGTCGAGTTCATCCGCTGGGCCTCGTTCGTTCTGGCCACCCCGGTTGCGCTTTATTCCGCCCGCCCCTTCTACGATGCGGCGCTACGCGATCTGCGTACCCGCCAGCTCAGCATGGATGTGCCGGTATCGCTGGCGATCCTCGCGGCATACTGTGCCAGTGCCTGGACCACGGCGACCGGCAGCGGCGAGGTCTATTTCGACTCCGTCACCATGTTCACCTTCTTCCTGCTGGTCGGCCGTTTCATGGAGATGCAGGCCCGTCATCGTACCGGGCGGGCGGGAAACGCACTACTCAACCTGCTGCCCAACAGCGCCATCCGGCTGGTCGGTGACGAAGAGCAGCTGATCTCCGCCGGCCGGTTGCGCCAGGGCGACCGAGTCCTGATCAAGCCCGGACACACGATCCCCGCCGACGGCATCGTGCGCAAGGGCCAGACCTCGGTCGACGAATCGGCGCTGACCGGCGAGTATCTGCCGCTCTCCCGCGGTATCGACGATGCCGTGGTCGGCGGCACCCAGAATATCGAGCACCCGATCGAGATCGAGGTGACGGAAACAGGAAGCGATTCACGGTTGTCGACTATCGTGCGCATGCTCGATCGCGCCCAGGCGGAGAAGCCCGCGGTCGCCCGCATCGCCGACAGGGTCTCTCGATACTTTGTCGCCGCGACCCTGATCACGGCCACTGTCGTCGCCTCCTGCTGGGCCTTTATCGACCCCGACAACGCCTTCTGGATCACGCTGTCGGTACTCGTCGTCACCTGTCCCTGCGCGCTTTCGCTGGCGACCCCGACGGCGCTGACGACGGCCACCGGTACGCTGCGCACTCGCGGCCTGCTGATCAGTCGCGGTCATGTGCTTGAAAGCTTTGCCAATGCTACCCACGTCGTCTTCGACAAGACCGGTACACTGACCGAAGGCAACCTGCAGCTCCATGACGTGAAGCCACTCGGCGACCTCCCCGATCAGACGCTGCTGAATATCGCGGCCGCCCTGGAAGCGGAGTCGGAGCATCCGATCGCACGCGCCTTTATACCCTTCACGGTGCGCCGGGCCCGGGAGGTGAAAAACCATCTTGGACTGGGCCTCGAAGGCGAGTTCGATGGCGTGCGCTACCGTATCGGCCGGCCTCGATTCGCCGCCGAACTTGCCGCCGTCGTCGCCCCCGAGCCTCCCGACACCGAGGGGCTCTGGCTGCTGTTGTGCAGCGAACACGCCGCGCTGGGCTGGTTTCGCCTGGATGACCGGATTCGTCCGGAAGCGGCGGCAGCGGTCGACAGCCTCGCCCAACTGGGCCTGAAGAGCGTGATGCTGACCGGTGACAACTCCGGCGCGGTGGAACGGGTTGCCGACGCGCTGGGTATCGATCGGTTTTACAAGGGCGTATCGCCGGAGCAGAAGCTGACACTGCTGAATCGACTTGCGAGCGAGGGGGCCGAGGTTATCATGGTGGGCGACGGCATCAACGATATCCCCGCCCTTGCCGGCGCACGCGTGTCGGTGGCCATGGCCGGCGCCACCGACCTGGCCAAGACCAACGCCGATGCCGTCTTGATCGCCAATGATCTGATGCGACTGGTCGATGCGGTGCGCCTGGCACGCAAGACCCGCTCGATCATTCGCCAGAATCTGGCATGGGCGCTACTCTACAACCTTCTGGCCCTGCCGCTTGCGGCTACCGGCTTTATCGCCCCTTACGTGGCGGGGATCGGCATGTCCGCCAGCTCCCTGGTCGTTGTCGGCAATGCGTTGCGCCTCAGCCGCCGACCCAAAGCGAACAGTCAACGCACCTCAGGTAAGCCCTCATGAGCATCGTCTTTCTACTGATTCCCATCGCGATCATTCTTGCCGGCATCGCCATCTGGGCGTTCTTCTGGAGCGTAAACTCGGGGCAATACGACGATCTCGAGTCACCCGCTCACAGCATCCTCTACGATGACGACGAGGATCTGATCCCCCGTGACGCAAAGGAGAAGCGCCACAACGAGAAGCAAACGGACGGCGACAAACCGGTCGACCATGACTGAACCCCTCGCCTTTTCCACCGCATTACTGCTGGGTCTGCTCGGCGCTACGCACTGTGTCGGCATGTGTGGCGGCATCGCCGCCGGCGTGGGCATGAGCAACTCCCGCCCGGGGCAAAGTATCCGGCTGCTTCTTGCATACAATATCGGGCGCATCTCCAGCTACGCCGCCGCCGGCGCCCTGGTCGGCCTGATCGGCTATCGGATCGGCAGCGGCGGCGTCGTGCTGCGCACCCTGGCCGGGCTGCTGCTGATTGCGATGGGGCTTTACGTGGCACAGTGGTGGCAGGTGCTGACCCGCCTGGAGCGCGCAGGGGGTCTGCTGTGGCGTTATCTGCGCCCGCTCGCGGCGCGCTTTCTGCCGGCCGATACCACGCCTCGCGCGCTGATGCTCGGCCTGCTGTGGGGCTGGCTTCCGTGTGGACTGGTCTACAGCACCCTGCTCTGGTCCTCCGCCGCCGGTCACTGGTTCGACAGCGCGCTGCTGATGATCGGGTTCGGCATCGGCACCCTGCCCGCCATGCTCACCACCGGGTTGCTGGCCCGGCAGGTACGTACGCTGATGCAGAAGCAGGGCGTACGGCAAAGTGCCGGAATCCTGATTATACTCTTCGGTATCTATACGCTGCCGATCGCCGCACTGACCCACGGCTTTTGACATCGATCAAGCCGACCAAAACGGGGGCTGGTATACTGTCGGACCGCGTAAAAGTTTAACGAGGACATCGCAAACGTGAGCAACGCCAACTGCATCCAGTGGGATATCGACCTGATCCGTCGCTACGACCTGTCAGGCCCGCGCTACACCTCATATCCGACTGCGTTGCAGTTCGATCCGGAACTGTCCGCCGACGACCTGGTCACCAAGGCGCGTCAGAGTACCGATCGGCACAGCCCTTTATCGCTCTATGTCCATATTCCGTTCTGCGAACATGTCTGCTACTACTGCGCCTGCAACAAGGTGATCACGCGGCGCCGCGACAAGGCCCAACCCTACCTGGATGTGGTCTATCGCGAGATGGAGAAGCTGTCGCACTGGTATAGCGACTCTCGCCAGGTCAACCAACTGCACTGGGGCGGCGGCACGCCCACCTTCATCTCCGACGACCAGATGCGCGAACTGATGGGCGAACTGCGACGCAACTTCAATCTGCGCGACGATGACCGCGGGGACTATTCGGTCGAGGTCGACCCCCGCGAGGCCGATGACGCCACCCTCGCGACCCTGCGTGAGATAGGTTTCAACCGGGTCAGCCTGGGGGTTCAGGATCTGGACCCGAAGGTGCAGGAAGCGGTCAACCGTATCCAACCGATGGAGCTGACGGCTCGAGTCCTCGACACCTCGCGCGCGCTCGGCTTCAAGTCGATCAACATGGATCTGATCTACGGCCTGCCATACCAGACCCTGGACGGCTTCGACGCCACCCTCGACAAGGTGATCGCCATGTCGCCGGACCGCCTGTCGGTGTTCAATTACGCCCATCTGCCGGACCGCTTCCGCTCGCAGCGCCATATCAGGGCCGAGGACCTGCCCTCGCCCGAAACCAAGCTGGCGATCCTGCAGAGCACCATCGAGCGGCTGCTGGCGGCAGGCTACGTGTATATCGGCATGGACCACTTCGCCAAGCCGGACGATGAGCTGGCACTGGCCCAGGCCAGCGGCCGGCTGCATCGAAACTTCCAGGGCTATACGACCCACTCCGACTGCGACCTGGTGGCGATGGGTGTATCCGCGATCAGCCAGATCGGCGACGTGTACTACCAGAACGAGCACGACATCAGCGCCTATACCCAGGCTGTCGAGGCGCATCAACATGCCATTCGACGCGGCGTCACGCTGAACCGGGACGATCATATTCGGCGCAGCGTCATCACCCAGTTGATCTGCCACTTCGAACTGGACACGAAGCGGATCGAACAGCAGTACGCTATAGACTTTGGTCAATACTTCCGGACGGAACTGGAGGAGCTGAAACAGTTTGCCGGCGATGGTCTGGTCCAGGCAGACGAGGATCATATCCGCGTAACACCGGCGGGACGCCTGCTGATCCGGCGAATCTGCATGGCATTCGACGCCTATATCCCGCGCGAACAGGCGACGGCCCGCTACTCTCGTATTATCTAGCGGCGCCCTTCAACGCCTCTGCCAAATGTTACATAATGCACCGAGTAGCCCGATTCAACCCAACGCTAGAAAGGGGTAACCCCATGGGTGACCATAAATGTGAAGGCAAGCTGCGCAGTCTGCAGCAGGTTCATTGCAATACATGCAGTTTAAGCTCGCTGTGTCTGCCGGTGTCACTGAACATGACGGAGATGGATCGGCTCAACGACATCATCGAGAAAAGCCGGCCGTTGAAAAAAGGTGAGCACCTGTTTCATCAGGGCGAAGCCTTTTCGTCGGTGTATGCCGTACGTGCCGGCACCATCAAAAGCTACACCCTGACCAACGAAGGCGAAGAGCAGATAACCGGCTTCTATTTCCCCGGTGAACTGGTCGGCATGAGCGGCGTAGATGACGTGAGCTACCCCGTATCGGCGAAGGTACTTGAAACCACTACCGTGTGCGAGATCCCGTTCGAGCGCCTGGATGACCTTGCCGGACAGATGCCGGAGCTTCGCCGACAGATGATGCGCACCATGAGCAAGGAGCTGCGCGACGATCAGCAGATGATGCTGCTGCTGTCGAAGAAGAACGCCGAGCAACGCGTGGCCACCTTCCTCATCAAGCTGTCCACACGCTTCCGAGCACGCGGTTACTCGGCCAGTCAGTTCCGCCTGTCGATGTCGCGCAACGAGATCGGCAACTATCTGGGCCTGGCAGTGGAGACGGTCAGCCGAATTTTTACCCGTTTCCAGGCGATGTCGCTGATTCGGGTCGACGGCAAAGAGATCGAACTGCTCAACCTGGCAAACATTTACGACCTGGCCGGCGAGTGCAACCCGTTTGAAAGCGCCGAGAACAGCTCGCAACAGGTTTAGGTTTGACCCTAGTGATTCCGGACGATAAAAAATTGCCGAGAGCAATTTTTAACGTCGCATAGCGACGGCCCGAAGGGTGGCCGCCATGGATGGCAGACCATAAAAAAGGCGCTTAGCCCGGAAGGGCTAAGCGCCAGTACAGTTGCACAATGAAGTAGCCATCTCAATGTGTAACCCAACGGTTGCTATTAGACACCCACTACGTGCATGACGCATTGAGTTAGATCAACCCGAGGAGCTAAAGCCCGATGTCTTATGACGAGTTCTACGTCAAGTCAGCCATCCGTTCTCTGCCGGACTGGCCGGAACCCGGTGTGGTCTTCCGCGACGTGACACCGATATTCAAGGACCCTCGCGCCACGCGCATGGTTGCCGATGCCTTTATCCACCGCTATCTGAACAGCGATATCTCGCACATCGCCTGCATCGACGCCCGCGGCTTCCTGTTCGGCTCGATCCTGGCACACCAGCTCAACCTGCCCCTCGTTCTGGTGCGCAAAAAAGGCAAGCTGCCGGGTGACACCATCCACCAGGAGTACGAACTCGAGTACGGCAGTGCCGCCGTCGAAATGCAGACCGACTCCGTCGGCCAGGGCGACAGGGTACTGATCTTCGACGACCTGATCGCGACCGGCGGCACCATCCTCGCCACCTGCACCCTGATCAAGAAACTCGGTGCCGAAATCGTCGAAGCCGCCGCCCTGATCGATCTGCCCGACCTGCAGGGCTCGACGCGAATCCAGGAGGCCGGCGTGCCGGTCTATACCCTGATCGCCTACGAAGGCCTGTAGCGCCGAACCGACAACGGGCCGGAAAACTTGCATCCCGGCCCAAGCCCCCCAATAATGCGCGCCTCTACCCCATACCCTGACGTCAGGGTAGCGAACAGGAGGCGCGATGCTCTGGTTTAAAAATGCTGTCTGGTACCGTTTCACGCCCGATGCCGATTTCGATGCTCAGCGGCTTGAACAGGCGCTGGAGAGCAAGCCGTTCACTCCCTGCAACCGTCATGAGCAGAAACGCTCGGGCTGGACCTCTCCCACCTACGGGCTGACCGATGGGCCGGTTTTCGTCAGCAACGGCTACCTGCTTATCTGCCTGCAACAGGAGGAGCGGATTCTGCCGGGCAGCGTCGTCCGCGACGCCCTGAACGAGAAGGTGGAAAAGATCGAGCAGGAGGAGGATCGCAAGGTCTACCGCACGGAGCGCGCCCAGCTGAAGGACGAAGTGACCTTCGAGTTGCTGCCCCGCGCCTTCACCCGCCGCCGCCCCACCCACGCCCTGATCTCGCCCGACCAGGGCTGGATTCTGGTTGACGCTTCATCGCTGAACCGCGCCGAACAGCTGTTGTCGGAACTCAGAGAAGCGCTCGGCAGCCTGCGCGTCCGCCTGCCGGAGGTGAAGTTCTCCCCCAGCGAACGGATGTCGGGCTGGGTGATGGGCGAGCCGACACCGGCCAACGGCTTTGAGCTGGAGCAGGAGTGCGAACTCAAGGACACGCTGGCCGATGAAAGCGGCGTTATCCGCGTCAAGGGGCAGATACTGACCAGCGACGAGATCAGGGCACACATCGAGGGCGGGATGAGGGTCAGCCGCCTGGCGCTGTGCTGGGAGCAGCAACTGCGTCTGGTACTGCACGACGATCTGACGCTGCACCGCCTCAAACTGACCGACGAATATCGGGATCAGCTCGAGGAGCAGGCCCCCGAGGAGGAACTGGCCGCACTCGATGCCGACGTGACCCAACTGGGGCTCGAGTTCACCCGGCTGATCCCGCAGTTGCTCGCCGCCTTCGATGGCGAGCAGGAGCGCTAGGCCACCATGTACACCGTGTACGAGATCTTCTACACCCTGCAGGGAGAGGGCGCCCAAAGCGGCCGCGCGGCGGTATTCTGCCGCTTCAGCGGCTGCAACCTGTGGTCCGGGCGCGAACAGGATCGCAGCGGTGCCATCTGTGACTTCTGCGATACCGAGTTTGTCGGCACCGGCGGGCGCCTCGGCGGCAAGTACCGGGATGCGGCGCAGTTGGCGGACCGCATCGCATCACTCTGGCCACGGAACAGCAGCGGAACCCCTTACGTCGTCTGCACCGGTGGCGAGCCTGCGCTGCAGGTCGACGAAGCGCTGGTCGACGCGCTGCACGCACGCGGCTTCGAGATCGCCATCGAAACCAACGGCACGCGTCCCCTGCCGCGGGGAATCGACTGGATATGCGTCAGCCCAAAGGCCGGGACCGAACTGGTCATCACCCGAGGCAACGAGCTGAAACTGGTCTATCCGCAGCCACTGGCCGCCCCGACACGCTTCGAATCGCTCGCCTTCGAGCACTTCTTCCTGCAGCCGATGGACGGGCCGCAGCAGAGCAGCCATACCCGGCGCTGCATCGAATACTGCATGGAGCACCCGCAGTGGCGGCTAAGCCTGCAGACGCACAAGATGATCGGAATAGACTAACCGGCCTGCCACCGGCGGGCCCGGCCGGAAAGGTTGGCGTGTATCATCAGCAGCGCCGCCGGCACCTGCATCAACACCCCGTAGATCAACACAATGGCCGACATCTCGACGCTACCCAGCAGCGAACCGCTGACCATCAACGCCGTGCTGGCGTTCTGAATCCCCACCTCGATCGCCAGCGTTCGCTGCCCCGCTGCCCCCAGGCCGCCCAAACGGCCCAACAGCATACCCAACGCCATAGCCGCTACCGACAACGTCATGACGGCCGGCGCATAGAGCGCCAGCAACGTCGGCAGGCGCTCCCAGTTGGCTCGAACGATACCGACGACGATCAGCACAAAGCCCAACACCGCAAACGCCTTGACCAGGGGTTGCAGGCGCTCACAGGCACCGCTAAAGCGCACACGCAGCAGCAATCCCAACACTATCGGCAGCAGAGTAACCGTAGCCAGCTTAAGGATCGACGGCAGCAGGGGGAATGCATCGAGGCGCACCTCTACAGCCGCCTGCGTCAACATCCAGACGGTCAGCAACGGCAGGGTAAAGGGTGTCACCAGGCTGCTCAGTGCGGTCAGGCTGACCGACAACGCGGTATCACCGCGTGCGACCAGCGTGATCATGTTCGACGTCACGCCACCGGGCGCGAAGGTGACGATCATCAGCCCCACGGCAACCAGCGGCGGCAACGCGAAAAGCCGGCAGACCAGAAGCCCGAGCAGGGGCAACAGCAGCAGTTGACCGCAGGCACCGAGCAGCAGCCCGCGAGGAGCGGCAAAAACGCACCTGAAATCCGCCACCCGCAAGGTGATACCGATGCCGAGCATCATCAGGAAAAGCGCAGCCGGAAGAACCGACTGACCAAGTGAGGAGGTTTCCATTTCGGAGGTGTCCCTTCCGGCTATCCGAACGAGTGTACTCCCGCTGTTGATCTGCCACCACCCTCGATCCGCACCCTATCCGACGCAATCGCATTCCGGCATGGGTCGATGGGGTCCGACTCGTGTCTGTCGAACGGGCGTTGGCATCCATCGATGCTGTTCACAAATGAAACACTTCAGCAACCACGGGGGCTTGCAGCCACTACCCACATCTCTTGTGGATAAGACTGTGAAAACTGCCACAAAACGCCCCCCAAGGTCCCGTTGTGCCGCCACCTTACTTGGATTGATCATTTTTTAATCAGTTGTTTTTTGGCTTTTACATTCAAATAGTTACGTTCATAACATGACTATTCTTCGAGTTGTCGCGAGGTCGCGCGAGCGCTTTTCGGCATTCACGAATATGTCACCTTTCCGACATGTATCCCGACTGGCGGAAAGCATGAAATGTCAATAGAGCAGCGTCACCTCAACGTTACAGTGAACAGCTCCGGCGGTTTCTGGCTTCCCCCTCGTCGGCACTGTAAACTTCGGTCCAGATCGGATAATAGTGGATACAGGTTCCTCTCAAGATGCAGCAACAGTTGGACCAACGCCGCAAGGCAGCCGAGCGCGTCACACTGATCGGATCGGTGGTCGATGCCGTGTTGGGCGCACTGAAAATTATCATCGGTATCTTCGCCAACTCGGCGGCACTGATAGCCGACGGACTGCATTCGCTATCCGACCTGCTGACGGACTTCATGGTGA
>Ga0214472_10000189_pt1 | contig 85039 bp, 80 predicted proteins | sample RVTome_6_FD_207662 | JGI IMG/M metagenome (GOLD analysis project Ga0214472, IMG submission 207662) | Soil microbial communities from uranium-contaminated site in the Upper Colorado River Basin, Wyoming, United States - RVT140D175 | ecosystem: Environmental > Terrestrial > Soil > Contaminated >...
AAAAGGAGATCCTCGAAAACATCAACGGTCGCTACCCCTTGAAGGAGATCGGCAGAGATAAAGGGAGTGCGGCGTCGGTGGATTACGAGTTTGTCGACGGCGGCGGGGAGCTAGGGGTGATTGCATCGGTCACCGAGCCCTTCTGTTCGACTTGCACGCGAGCGAGACTCACGGCTGACGAAAAATTGGTGACATGTCTATTCTCGGCAACCGGCTATGACCTCAAGGCACTGCTGAGAAACGGAACCACCGACGAAGAAATAATCGAGATTATTAGTGCTATTTGGGGGAAAAGGACAGATAGATACTCTGGCGAAAGACTCGAAGCGATGAATTCGGCCCGAGGTTATCGGGCAAAAGATCATAGAAAGATAGAGATGATCAGCCTAGGAGGATAAGTCGGGCCTGGCGGAGAGTTTAAACCGGTTACATATGCACCGGGAGCCCAATCCTCCAGGGAAATCCTTCGATTTGAGAGCGTTGCTTTCAATCTCGAATTGAAGGTGGCCTACGTTGAGTTCGAGCCGCAACAGTGCAGCGTAGACACGCTCCTGCGCGCAGTCCTGAAGGCGGGACATAAATTGCCTTGAGAGGGTGTCAACGGCAGATCACCGGACCGATCATGCTTAGTTATCTTAGAGATATTTTCGAGACAGTGGTAACTATCTTCGAGGGGCTTTCGATTACTTTCTCCCATCTTGTACGCCGACCGATGACCATTCAGTATCCTGATCGAATCGATCGACCGGTTCAGGAAACGTTGCCGAAACGGTACAGGGGACACCTCGAAGTCGATATGGAGATTTGTACAAATTGCAAGGCATGCGAGCGGGAATGCCCCATCACTTGCATTGCGATCACAGATAGCGAAGAGCCGGATAAAAAACGCTGGATGACTCAGTTTGATATCGACCTTGCCAAATGTATGTATTGCGGCATCTGTTCTGAAGTTTGTCCCACCGGGTCAATTCGTCACTCTCAAGAGTTCGAAGGAGCCTGTTACAACCCCGCCGCGATGACCCGACACTTTGTTCTCGACTCTCCTGTCGCTCCATTCAAACCCGCTAAGGGCGGGGAGACGGACACAGAATTGGCGAAAAAGGTTGAAACTGGGAAAGAGTTTATGGATCTTTTTGCGCAACCAGAAAAATAATAGGGAGATGAGACATGACAGGAGCGGAGCTCTTAGTTCGTTGTCTTGAGAACGAGGGGTTCGAACACATGTTCGGCGTGCCGGGCGAAGAGAACCTCGCCGTGCTGGACGTGCTCCTTGATTCCAAGATCCATTTTCTCCAGACGCGGCACGAGCAGGGTGCGGCCTTCATGGCCAACGTCCAGGGCCGGCTCACCGGGAAGGCGAGCGTTTGCTTGGCGACCCTCGGCCCAGGTGCGACGAATCTCCTCACAGGTGTCGCCGACGCCAACATGGACCGGGCACCTCTGGTGGCGATCACTGCGCAGGCAGGGACCGAGCGGTTCCATAAGGAGTCGCATCAGTACCTCGACCTGATCTCGCTCTTCCGACCGGTGGTGAAGTGGAACGCGCAGCTCGTCGGCCCTCAGGTTGTGCCGGAGGCGGTGCGGAAGGCGTTCAAGGTGGCCCAGACGGAGAAGCCGGGGGCCACCCACCTTGACCTCCCCGAGGATGTGGCGGACGCCGTGGCGCCCTTGGGCCTTGAGCCGCTCTTGCCGCAGCAACCCTTCCCCACTGAACCTCTGGACCAGCAGATTGAGCGGGCAGCGAAGATCATTTCGGAGGCGCGAGATCCCATCGCCCTCGCCGGTAACGGGGTGGCACGGGGCCGTGCAAGCGAGACTCTCCGCCACTTCGCTGATACCCTCGGCATTCCGGTAGTGGAAACATTCATGGGGAAAGGGAGCCTCCCCGACACTCACCCTTTGTGTTTGGGGACCGTGGGTCTCCAGGAGCACGACTACATCTCGTGTGGGCTCGATCGGGCGGATGTGATCATCTGCGTGGGGTACGACCTCGTGGAGTACGCCCCAGCACGGTGGAACCCGAGGCGGGATAAACGCATCGTGCACATCGATCCCTCGCCGGCCGAGGTGGACGCTGCCTATCAGGTAGCCGTCGGCGTCCAGGGTGGAATCGCTGCATCGCTGATGCGAATCGCAGAGCATGCCTCGGCCCGTGGGGACTCCGGCACTATCCGGGGCGCCGGCGCGCTCAGAGAGATTATCCAAAAGGAGTTCCGCGCGGAGGCGGAGGACGACTCATTCCCTTTGAAGCCGCAGCGGGTGGTCCGCGCCCTGCGCGAGGTGCTGGGAGACAACGATGTCCTCATCAGCGATGTAGGCGCGCACAAACTTTGGATTGCGCGGATGTATCCGTGCGCGGGCCCGAACACCTGCATCATCTCCAACGGATTCGCTAGCATGGGGATCGCACTTCCTGGAGCGATCGGCGCCAAGCTCCTCTATCCCGACCGGCACGTCCTCGCGGCCTGCGGTGACGGGGGATTCCTCATGACCGTGCAAGAGCTGGAGACCGCAGTGCGGGCAGGGACGCGTTTTGTCTCGCTCATCTTCGAGGACTCGGGTTACGGCGTCATCAAATGGAATCAGCTGAAGCGCTACGGGAGGCCCGCCTTCGCAAACTTCGGCAACCCGGATTTTGCGGCCCTGGCGGAGTCCTTTGGCTGCCGGGGATATAAGGTAACAGCGGCGCAGGAGCTTGTGCCCATCCTCCAGGAGGCGTTCCGGCAGCGGGTCCCGGCGGTGGTGGCCTGCCCAGTGGACTATGGTGAAAACTTGAGGCTGACGGAGAAACTGGGGGCCTGGGTCTGTCCCATTTGAGCGACATGGAACCTTACGAGCGCACCGACATCGTCATCGTCGGCGGTGGCTTCGGCGGGATGAATGCCGCCTTGGCCCTGGACCGCCGGCTTGAGCGAGGCCTGAGAGCCGAAGTAACTCCAACAGCTAAGCCCCCGCCTATGGCGGTGAGAAAAACAAAGGCTCTGCCGTGTGCGGGAATGGATTCACCAGAAATACGGTCGCAAGCGCCATTTGGTGGGGCTGAATTTCTGGGCCCGAGGATTTTGCGTGAGCACGGTGGGGCTGGATGAAGCGATGGTCCGCGAATACAATCGCACTCAAGAGGAGCACGAAAAGAAAGAAGAGCAAGTCCAACTCGACTACTAAGAAGATCAGTTGGCAGGCCCAAAACCCCCTTCATAGGGGGTTTCCTCATACTACCCGCTCTGCGGGTAGGCCCGTTGGCGGATCTTATAATCACCATCGTTGAGGGCTACGAGGAGTTTACCAAGTTGAAGCGGAACGGGAGAAGGGTGGGCTTCCGTCACGTCGAAGCGGTCGCCTCGTCCAGAGCTCCTACCATGCCGAAGAGAACGTGCCCTGAGCGACCGAGCCGCTGCAAACCTCTGCGACAGGGGATTGTTCTCTCGAAGGGGACAAATAGGTGGCCGAAGTAATCATGCAGGTCTTCCGCGGCGACGCGGATAGGGGAGAGTTCAAGAAGTACCGGGTGCTAATCGAGGAAGGCATGACTGTGCTGGATGTTGTCCTCGCCATTCAGGCGAGCCAGGCCGGCGATCTTGCAGTGAGGTGGAATTGCAAGGCTGGCAAGTGCGGCTCGTGCAGCGCCGAGGTAAACGGTCGGCCGCGGTTGCTATGCATGACTCGCATGAATCTCTTCCCGACGGGCGGGCCAATTATAGTTAGCCCGATGAGAACGTTCCCTCTGATCAAGGACTTGGTGACCGACGTTTCCTGGAACTACGAAGCCGAAAAGCAGATCCCCCCGTTTACATCGAAGCCGCGGGAGCCGGACGGGACTTACCGGATAATGCAGGAGGACATCGACCGGGTGCAAGAGTTTCGCAAGTGCATCGAGTGCTTCCTCTGCCAGGACGTTTGCCATGTGATCCGCGACCACGACAAGAAGAAAGTCTTCTTTGGGCCTCGCTTTTTCGTGCGCCTGGCGGAGTTGGAGATGCACCCTCTCGATGCGGCCCCGCCCCGCACAGGACTGCTCAAAGGCCAGGCTGGGATTGGTCTTTGCAACATCACCAAGTGCTGCACGGAGGTCTGTCCGGAAGACATCCAGATTACGGACAATGCCATCATTCCGCTCAAGGAACGGTTGGTGGACGACTACTATGACCCGGTCATGTGGGTGATCAAGAAACTTCGCGGCAAGCGACCCGCTTAGCCGCGAGCGTGTCTCGCCGTGAGGTGCGCGGAGAAGAGCGTTATGGTTTTAACCGCCTTGGGTAAATCCGTAAAGCAAAGAAGACGATTAGCCGTTATATAGCCTCGGGTGGCCAAATAACTACCTTCTCACCCCTCTGCCACTGGACGAGAAGAGTTTGGTGGCCGATAGTCTTTGGTGCCTTTATGGTCATTATAGTCTCGGTTGTGGTTTCTCTTCTATCAGGAATGGAAGTGTGGAGACGAGTCCTACAAAATCTTCTTTTAGTTTTTGGAGCAATTGCTGTTACCTACAGCATCGGAGCTCTGGTGAGGAAAATTTGGGGGCTCGATGTATAAGTAAGTTGCCTAAAGATCTTTCGCAAGCAGGGACTCGATTTCCGATTGAAGAGCCGGTTTCAGGCGCCACGGATTGAGGACGGGAGCTGTGTCATTCAGTGGGGAGTGAATCACTCCGTTGGGATCGGGTGTTCATAGCCGTCGGACGACTCCCCTATACCGAAGGCCGTGGCATTGAGACGCCAGCCTTGGCAATGGCCGGGCGGGCGATCCATATTTGATTTGAATGGCGGAGGCCATGGGATTGAACGTCGCAAAAAAGCTCATAGCATCCCATCTCGTTGAAGGTGAGATGACACCTGGCCAGGAGATTGGGATTCGGATCGACCAGACCCTCACTCAGGACGCGACCGGAACTCTGGTGATGCTCGAGATCGAGGCGATGGAACTCGACCGCGTCAAGACCGAAATTTCGGCGCAGTATGTGGATCACAACCTCATCCAGGAAGACCATAAGAATCCAGACGACCACCTGTTTCTCCACAGTGCCTGTTGGCGCTTTGGCCTCTGGTACAGTGGACCAGGCAATGGAGTCAGTCACCGCCTCCACCAAGAGCGCTTCGGGAGACCCGGAAAGACTCTGCTTGGCGCGGATAGTCACACGCCGGCCGCAGGGGCCATCGGTATGCTGGCGATCGGCGCCGGAGGGCTAGAAGTGGCTCTAGCGATGGCGGGGCAGCCCTTCTATGTAAAGACGCCGGAGATTTGGGGAATAAAGCTTTTTGGCGTGCTACCCGACTGGGTGAGTGCCAAGGACATCACCCTTGAGATGCTCCGTCGGCATGACGTGCGCGGAGGCACCGGTCGTATCCTCGAGTACTACGGACCGGGACTGAAGTCACTTTCCGCCATGGATCGACACGTCATCGCGAACATGGGCGCGGAGCTTGGCGCAACCACGACTGTTTTTCCTTCCGACGAAGAGGTCCGGCGCTTCCTCAGGTCTCAGGGCCGCGAAGGGGACTGGATGGAACTCAGCGCCGACGAGGACGCCGAGTATGATATCTACGAGGAGATCGATCTCTCGAAGATTGAGCCGCTCATCGCCATGCCCTCGAGTCCCGGAAACGTAGTTCGGGTCCGTGATGTCGCTGGACAGGAGTTCTACCAGGCGTACATCGGATCTTCCGCCAATCCCGGCTACCGTGATTTTGCTATTGCCGCCGAGATCGTTACGGGCAAGCGGGTCCACCATCGTATATCATTTGATGTCAACCCGACCTCACGGCAGATACTCGAAAACCTTGTTCGCGACGGCCACCTCCTTTCGCTCATTCATGCCGGCGCGCGCATCCACGAGGCTGGCTGCAACGGCTGCATCGGCATGGGGCAGGCGCCAGCTACTGACAAGCTCAGCCTGCGCACGGTCCCTAGAAACTTCCCCGGCCGCTCGGGGACACGCGAGGACAAGGTCTGCCTCGTGAGCCCGGAAACCGCTGCTGCCTCGGCGCTCGCCGGAGTCATCGCTGACCCACGTGAACTGGACATGGCCTACCCAAAGATCTCCGAGCCGGAAAAGCCGATCCTCAACACCGAGATGCTGTTGCCGCCCATTTCGCTCGAGGAGGCCCGCAAAGTGAAACTCCACAAGGGACCCAACATTGCCTCGCTTCCCGCCTTAGAGGCAGTGCCCGAGGCGCTCGAGCTGCCCGTTGTTCTAAAGGCGAAGGACGATATCTCTACCGATGAGATCATGCCGGCTGGCGCGCGCGTTCTGCCCTACCGAAGCAACATCCCAAAGATCAGCGAGTTCGCCTTCGATATGGTAGACCAAACCTACCCTCGCCGGGCTATGCAGGTGCGCGATTCCGGCGGCCATGCGGTCGTGGGAGGATGGAACTATGGCCAGGGATCAAGCAGGGAGCATGCAGCGCTCGTTCCTCGCTACCTTGGGCTTCGTATCGTCATTGCGAAGAGCTTCGCGCGCATTCATTGGCAGAACCTCGTGAACTTCGGCGTCCTGCCGGTCACGCTGGAAGACGAGTTGGAGTATGACCGAATCGAGCAGGGCGACATGTTGAAGGTTGTGGACCTTCATAGACAGATCCGGGCGGGAGGTCCGATCCGGGTAGAAAACAGAACAAAGAATCGCACCTTCACGGTTAAAGCAGATCTCTCTGGACGGCAGATCGATGTCCTACTCGCGGGCGGTCTCATCAACTGGGTAAAGGAGCGGGTTAGAGGGATTTAGGGACACTGCCCTAGGGTTTGCCGGGATTTCTTTTGTGCAAACGTATGGGTGGAATAACCATAAAATACCTCCGCACATTCCATGAGCGTCTCAGATAAAGTAGGATGTGGATGGACAGTTACAGCGAGAGAGGAGAGAGTGCGTAGTTCACGGACGACTTCGACAGAATCGACGGGGACTTATATCTTAAGCACGTCTCGTAGGTGTTCTTCACGGGAGTAATGCCATGAAAAACCGTGAGCTCGAAGCCACGTGGGTTTATCATAACGCAACCAAGCACTCCTACCAGAGCATCCGCACGAACCCGCATTATCTGGACTGGGAGAATCAACCCGTTCCCTTCAAAATCTATTCCAAGCTGGAGCCCATCCCGCTGCCACAACACCTCTCGTCTTCGGGGGTGGCTGCGGTTTCGGCCATCTCGGCTATGGGTACCCAGCCAGACAGTCACTTCGTTCCCAAGATTGAGACCCTGGCGCAAATTCTCTATCTCTCCGCCGGCATCACCAAACGCAAGAGTTATCCAGGAGGGGAGATTCTCTTTCGGGCCGCTGCCTGCACCGGGGCGCTCTATCACATTGATCTGTACCTTGTTTGTGGTGACCTTCCGGATTTGGCGGCGGGGGTGTATCACTTCGGGCCTCATGACTTTGCCTTGAAGAGGCTCCGTGTGGGAGATTATCGGGCTATTCTTGTCCGTGCGAGTGGAGGAGAGCCCGCCGTAGTCAACGCACCGGCCATTGTCATCTGCGCTTCGACCTACTGGCGCAATGCCTGGAAATACCAGGCCCGGGCCTATCGGCACTGCTTTTGGGACAACGGCACGATTCTCGCCAACCTGTTAGCGGCCGCAGCCGCCCGTAACGTGGCGGCGCGGGTAGTGGCTGGCTTCGTGGACGCCGCAGTGAACCAGCTACTGAGCCTCGACACCGAGCGCGAGGGTGCGCTTGCTCTTGTAGCTCTGGGCAATGCCTCGTCTAAGGGGGATGGGTTCTCTCCAGCGGTCCAGCCTCTGGCGTTCGAGACCGTGCCGCTTTCCGAAAAGGAAATCGACTATCCAGCCATCGAGGCGATGCACGAGGCATCGTCTCTAGAGAGCGAAAGGGAGGCGGTAGACTGGCGCAGTCAGGCTTCGGTAATCTCTTCGACAGGGACTGGAAGTCCGACCTTTAGTCCCGCTTCAAAAGAGCGGTTCTTTGCCCTTCGGCCACGCGGCGACGATGAGATTCTTCGGGATACTATCGAGGAGGTCATCCAACGGCGTGGCTCCACCCGCGAATTCTCCCGCGAATCGATCAGCTTTAAACAGTTCTCCACCATGCTTGACCGGGCAACGCGTGGGATCCCAACCGATTTCCTCTATCCGGAGGGAGCACCGCTCAATGATTTCTATCTTATTGTGCATGCAGTGGAAGATCTCTCTCCAGGCGCGTATGTCTTTCACCGGGACAGGCTGGCACTGGAGCTTCTTAAGGAAGGTAATTTTCGGCGTGAGGCGGGATATCTCGGCTTGGGACAGGAGATCCCGGCGGATTGCAGCGCGGACGTGTTTTTCCTGACGGATCTCAATATGGTTCTGGAGCGGTTCGGCAACCGGGGTTATCGGGCTGCCCAGCTTGAGGCGAGCGTCACGGGCGGGAAGCTGTACCTTGCGGCCTATGCCCAGAGCCTAGGGGCCTCGGGGCTCACCTTTTTCGATGATGATGTCACGGATTTTTTCTCGCCTCACGCTGCGGGAAGAGCGTTATGTTTTTGATCGCCCTCGGCAAATCGGCAAAGCGGCGTAGGAGATAGGCAAACTGTGAGAGCTCTGGTGGGCAAATGACCAAGGTCTTAACATTAAATAGAATTCGGCGATAAGGGAGTGTATCGTAAAAAATGATTAGAGGGTGAAAGATGCAGGGGACGCTTTATGATCAATTGGGGGGTGAGGCCAAGCTGCGGCAGATTATAGACACGTTCATCGATCGGGTTTTTGAAGATAGGATGATTGGTTTTTTCTTCCGCAATGCGGATAGGAAGCGGATTAAGGAGATGGAGTTTCAACTCACGGCGGGTTTGTTAGGCGCGGAGGTGGAGTATCAAGGCAAGCCGCTGGATGAAGTCCATGCCAAACATCCGATCATGGGCGGACAATTTGCCCGCAGGCTTCAGATCCTCAGCGAGACCCTGGAGGATTACGGGGTGCCGAGGCATATCCGAGATGCATGGCTCGAACACAGTGAAAGTCTGCGGCCCCTGATTACCAAGGATGCGGGATCCGATTGCGACCCGGTCCAGGCTCGGGAAAAAGTCCAGCGGGCATCCAGAAGATCCTAGGGTGTTTTTGTCGCCTGTGCTAATGCTCTTTCTCATCTTCGATATTGAGGTAGTCTTCCTCTACCCGTCGGCAAATCTATTTCGCCGCCTGGGACTTTTCGATCTTGTGGAAATGGAGATATTCCTGTTCATTCTTATCATCGGCTTCATCTATGTCTGGAAAAGAGGGACCGTGGAATGGGAGTAAAATTTCATGGGAGGGGATAGCTCAATTATCCTATATTTGCAGCAGAGTTTGGGTGGGAGAATCTTAGATTCGCATGCCTTTCGGGGTGATGAGACCATCGTCATCACTCGAGAAGGGTTGTTAGAGGTTTTTCGCTTGCTCAAAGAGGACCCCAAATTGGACTTTAACTTTCTAACAGATATCACTGCTGTAGATTATCTGGGGAAAAAGGAGCCGCGGTTTGAGGTTGTGTATCACTTCTACTCCTTCCGGGCTAAGCACCGCCTGCGGGTTAAAGTAGGAGTGTCGGAAGAAGATCCAATAGTGGACTCACTGGTCCCTTTATGGAAAGGGGCCAACTGGCTGGAGCGGGAGGTTTGGGATATGTTCGGCATTCGCTTCCTGGGCCACCCAGACTTAAGAAGGATCTTGCTCTACGAGGAATTCAAAGGACATCCTCTGCGCAAGGACTATCCAGTGAACCTATGTCAACCGCTGGTTCCTGAAAGAGAGGTCAAAGGCACCTTTGTCGACCAGAGATCGCATAACAAGCTCATGCAATTAAAACAACAATTTTCTGCCAAGAGCTAAAGGCTTCTGTCTTTTAAACACGATGAAAGCCGATACCAAAGAACTTCCACTGGAGACTATGGATCTTCAGATGGGGCCGGCCCATCCTGCCACCCATGGGACGATCAAGTTTAATCTCAAGCTGACGGGGGAGAAGGTCCTCGACTGCGACGTGGAGGTGGGCTACCTGCACCGCGGCTTTGCCAAAAGTTGCGAGCAGGCGACATGGACCCAGGTGATTCCCTATACAGACCGGCTCAACTATAGCTCTCCGCTGATCAACAACGTGGGCTATGCGATGACGGTGGAAAAACTGCTGGGAGTGGAAACGCCTCCGAGATGTCAGTTCATCCGGGTCATCGTGAGCGAACTCTCTCGCATTACCGACCATCTGACCTGCTGTGGAATGGCCGCGTCGGAACTCGGAGCGATCACGGTTGGTTTCTACATGATTGAGGCACGGGAGTTTCTCATGAGGATCGTAGAGACCCTCACCGGAGCCCGACTTACAACCACCTATACCCGCATCGGGGGAGTGAAGCACGATCTCCCGCAGGACTTCACCGGGCAAGTCACTCAGGCCTTCCAGAAGGTCAGAAGGCTCCTGGCAGACTGCGACCGGCTCCTCTCCCGCAACCGGATCTTTATTGACCGGATGTCCGGTGTGGGGCTGATCTCCCAAGAGACAGCGATTGCCTATGGACTCACCGGACCCATCCTGCGCTCTACAGGAGTCAAATACGATGTCCGGAAGGCTGAGCCCTATCTGGTCTATGACCAGCTTGAATTCGAAGTCCCATTGGGGACCAAAGGAGATAACTACGACCGCTTTGTCTGCCGCATCCAAGAGATCGAGCAAAGCATGCGGATAGTGGAACAAGCGTTGAGAGAGATCCCTTTGGGCCCGATCTCACTGGAGGACCCACGCGTCGTCATCCCTGAAAAAGAGAAGGTCTATAACAGCATTGAAGGAATGATGCACCATTTCATGATCATCATGGAGGGAATCCAGGTGCCCCCAGGTGAGGTCTACTTTGCCGTCGAAGGAGCAAACGGGGAGTTGGGCTTTTACATCGTCAGCGACGGAGGAGGGAAGCCTTATCGGCTTAGAGTGCGACCTCCTTCCTTTATAGCCATGTCAGCCTGTCATGAAATGATCAAGGGATATATGGTGGCCGATATCGTCCCGACTTTCGGGATGATTAACATGATCGCCGGGGAGTGCGACAGATGAAATGGCCTTAGAGTTTTCGCAACAGACACTCAAAAAATTCGCCCGATAAGTACCACCAATTATATTACTTATATTACGGCCTGACGCCGATAAGAGAGGTAGAAAGATGTACGTGTCACGTTTCTGTTTCCATAGCATCCCCGGTAAGACCGATGCCGTGGAACAGGAGCTCAAAAGGCTGGCCAACATGGTCGCCAGGGTTGGAGGAAAGAATATCAGGATACAGCGCACCCAGTTCGCCTCGCTGGGTAGCCCCGATGTGGTATTCGAACAGGAGGCTGAGAACCTACAAGACCTGGAAAATCAGATTCAGAAGGTGACGCGGAGCACGGATTTTCAGAGGTCCACGAAAAGGATGTCCCGTCTTTTGTGGCAATCGCCAAAAGGGGAAATCTACATATGGCAGCAGGAGTTAGCATTACGGATCACGCTGCGGAGAAAATCAAGCAGCTCCTTGCGGCTGAAAAAGAGTGGGACAGGGGTTGCGCATTAAGGTTGTGGAAGGCGGTTGTTCGGGCTTCGAGAACAAAATGGATTTTGATGCGCCGTGTGCCGAAGATAATGTCTTTGAAAAGGACGGCGCTAAGGTCTTGGTGGATATGAAAAGCCTCCTATATCTGGACGGCACGGAGCTCGACTATAAAGACGCGGTTATGCAATCAGGTTTCGTCCTTGAGAATCCCAATGTGAAGTGGACATGTGGATGTGGCACCTCGTTTACAGTTTAGGTCAAGCAGTGTTGCTTGCCCGCGTGCTACACCAAATACGTTAAGTTCACCGAAAAATGGGGACCCGCTCTCTCTCATTTCAAAGCGTATGGAGATCATAGGCGAAGGCATAGATTCTTGCGAGCGCACCGACATCGTCATCGTCGGCGGTGGTTTCGGCGGGATGAATACTGCCTTGGCCCTGGACCGCCGGCTTAAGCAAGGCCTGAGAGCCGAAGTAACTTTCATCAGCCGCAGCAATTTCTTTCTCTTTACTCCGCTGCTCGTGGAAGTCGCCGCCGCTCTTGTGGAGTCCCGGCACGTCGTTAATCCAATCCGCCGGATGCTTAAACGGGTACGGTTTATCGAGGGGACAGCGCAGATGGTGGACCCGGTGCGGCGGACCGTCAATTTCGTCGACCAGAACGGCCGTTCCCGGTTGCTTTCTTACAAGCACTGCGTGCTCGCCCCGGGGAGCGTTGCGGAGTTCTTCGGTATTCAGGGGCTGGCGGAAAACGCGCTAACACTCAAGACTCTGGGAGACGCTATTCGCATCCGCAATCGGATTATCTATCAATTGGAGCGCGCAGTCCTTCTTTCCAGGGAGGAACGCCAGGCTCTCTTGTCCTTTGTAGTTGCGGGAGGAGGATTAAACGGTATCGAGGTCGCGGGGGAACTACACGACTTCGTTCTGAAGGCGCTGGAGGATTATCCGTTGATTGACCGTCGAGAGATTCGCATGGTGCTCATTGAAATGCTCGATCGTCTCGCGCAGGAAGTGTCGCCTGAGTTAGGCGCTTACGCTCAACGGAACCTGGAGTCACGGGGAATCGAAGTGTGGCTTAGGGCTCGCGTCACGGCATACGAGTCGGGTCGTGTCCGCGTCCACGACGGCCGCGAGATTAACACTGAAGCATTAATTTGGACTGCTGGAATGAGGCCCTCGCCTTTGATTCACAGGATTCCAATCCCACATACAGAAGGTCGAGACGAACGGCTTCCGGTGAATGATTACCTTCAAGTGCGGGGCTACGACACACTGTGGGCCGTTGGTGATTGTGCTTTGGTTCCGGAGGCAGGCGGACGTTTTCACCCGCCTACGGCGCAGCATGCGGTTCGTCAGGGGAAGCATTTAGCCCGCAACCTCGTGGCATCGCTCATGGGCCAAAAATTGGAGCCCTTCGGTTACCGTGGTATCGGTATGCTGGCGACTCTAGGCCGACATCGAGGTGTGGGTAGAATCAGGGGTATGAGGCTCACGGGATTTTTGGCCTGGTTCGCCTGGCGAGGATACTACCTGTTCGCCCTTCCAGGGTGGGAGCGGCGCTTGCGCGTAGCCTTCGATTGGACTCTTGACCTTCTTTTCCCGCCGGACATCGTTGAGCTCAAGGTGGAACCTCTCCAGACCGGCCAAGAGGCGCTGAGCGCCGAGTCGGTGCCGGGGCAAAAACCCGTAGCCAAGGAGGCGAGATCCTTCCATCGATAGTGAGGTGTCAGCGAAAAAGAAAAATCTTTTGTCAATAGTTAGAAGGGAGTAAAGGGGCCAGGACTTGCAATCACGCATCTGTTGCAATGCAAGACCAGACCCCAAATGAGACCCCAAATGAGGAATGGAAGGAATGGCTTGCGGCAAATTATCCTGACGCCTATTGGCTTTTGAACTACGGCCATCCCATAGGGGAATTTTCCCTAATTCCCCTGGCCATCAACTTTCTCGGTCTGCTTTGGAAATATGGCGATCGGGCAGCGAGAACCTATTTTTCAGAACGCGTCGCCCTTTCGCATCTGGGAATTTCTCTCGCGATCGCGCCTTCGCTTGCGATTCACTCCAGTCTCGTGCATATCCACAACGGTTGAGTTTTTTGTCGATAATTCTCCGGAGCGTCTTCCAGCCAATTCTCACCCGGCGATATTCTCGCGACCGTGCCGATCCTACCGCAACTGCCCGCCGGGGATATGCACGAACGCGCTCATCTCGTGAGGGAAAGTCACGGGCGACGCCTTGCAGACATAGGCCGAGGTGATCTGATCGACGCAGGTGACGCCCAACAGCGCCATATCGACGACCATCTCCTCTTCGAGCAGTTCGAGCACGCGCACCAAGCCGGCGGCTCCGCCCGCCCCCAAGCCCCACCCCTGGAGCTTGCCGATGGTCACCGCCCTAGCGCCGAGCGCCAACGCTTTCACGATATCGGTGCCGCGCGTTACGCCGCCGTCGAGGACGATGACCGCTTTGCCTCCGACCGCTTCGACGATTTCGGGCAGAGTGTCGATGGTCCCCCGGCCATGATCCAATTGCCGCCCACCGTGGTTGGAGACGTAGACGACGTCGACGCCATGCTCCACGGCCAATTTCGCGTCCTCTGCCGTCGCTATACCTTTGATGATAAGCGGCATGCCGGCGATTTTTTTTATGGCGTCCGCCATCTCCCAAGTGAGCATCGACTGAAAATGGCGGCCGGTCTCGGTCCTTCGGCTCGGCGGCTGCCAGCGGTTGAGCAGTGGCCGCTCGCGCCGGCTGTAGTGCGGTGTGTCCACCGTGAGGCACAACGCGATGTAACCGGCTTTTTTCGCGCGCCCGATAATTTCAGCGCACCAATCTAGGCCGCCGCGGATGTAGAGCTGAAAGATTTTCGGATGGTTCGTGCTCGCGGCGATTTCCTCCAGACTCGGCTGCGTGACCGAGCTGACGAAGTTCATGGTGCCGAACTCGGCGGCGGCCTCGGCCACGGCGACTCCGCCCTCGGGCGTGATCGTTTGCAGCGAACCGATAGGGGCCATCATCACCGGAATGCGCAGCTTCTGCCCCAGGAAAGTCGTCGATGTGTCGACCTTCGATACGTCCACCAGCACCCGCGGCCGCAGACCGAGACTATCGAAGCCCAGGCGGTTGCGCCGCATCGTGGTTTCCGACTCCGCGCCGCCGGTTAGATAATCCCAGACATCCTGCGGCAGATTGCGGCGCGCCGCCTGAATGATTTCCTGGTTGCTGACGTAATCGATGCTCATGGGAATTTCTCCTTTTCGAGTCGTAGTGATGCAAACTGCTCCGCACCCTATCGAACAGCGTGGTGGGCTGTCAAATTTGGGATAAGTTGAGGGTAGACGAAGGGAAAGCTCAGTTCAAAGTTCCAGGCCTGCCCTGAGCGTTGTCGAAGGGTTCAAGGTTCAACGATTACGGAGAAAAAACGCCTGGCAATCCCGGAACCTTGAACTTTGAACCTTGAACTCAGCAGAGCGTCAGGCGGCGTCCACATGTTGGCGCGGATAACCTTCCGCGCGCAGCTCGTCGAGTCGTTCTCGCAGTCTTCCCAGGTGTTCTTCGGTGGATTCACGCAGCTCGGTTACTGCGGTTAGAATTTTCACCAATTTCTTCTCGTTCGCTTCTTCGCGCACGCACGCCATCGCCACTTGGCGCTCTAATTCAAAAAGCCGCCCTTGCGCCTGTTCGATACGGACACCGCACAGAAGATAGGTCGCTAATACCGCCGCCGCCGTGCCCAAGGCCAAAAACGACGCCCAAATGGTCCAGTCATCCATGATCGAATCCTCCATTTCCGCCCCTGTTCATTGCTCCGACAGCCAGGGTAGCTAGTCCTGAGTCCTGAGTCCTGAGTCACGAGGACTGAGGAATGAGTTGGGGATGGGACTCAGCACTCATTACTCAGCACTCGTTACTAGTTCGTCACCGCTCCTTGGGACGCCGAAGAAACCAGCTTGGCGTATTTAGCCATCACCCCCGACGTGTAACGCGGCGGCGGCGGCGTCCATTGGCGCAAACGAGACGAAAGCTCCTCCGGCGAAATTTCCACGTCCAAGCGGCGCGCTTTGATATCGAAAACGATGGTGTCGCCGTCGCGAACCGCGGCGATGGGTCCGCCGTGAGCGGCTTCCGGCGCCACGTGACCCGCCATCAAGCCGTGGGTCGCGCCCGAGAAGCGGCCATCGGTGAGCAGCGCGACGGAATCGCCGAGGCCCGCGCCTACGAGAGCGGCGGTCACGCCGAGCATTTCGCGCATCCCCGGTCCGCCCTTGGGCCCTTCGTAGCGAATAACAACGACATCGTTGGACTTGATCTGTCCCTTTTGCACGGCCTGGAAGGCGTCCTCTTCCCGGTCGAAGACCCGCGCCGGGCCTCTGTGAATCATGCGCTCATGTCCCGCGACTTTCACCACGCAACCTTCCGGCGCGAGGTTGCCTCTAAGAATCACCAGTCCGCCGGTCGGCTTGAGAGGTTTGGACAGGGGCCGAACGACCTCTTGTCCCGGGATTTCTTGCGCGATTTGCGCCGCCTCGGCGAAAGTCTTACCGGTGACGGTTATCGCATCGCCATGAACCAGCCCGGCATCGATCAGGCGTTTGGCAACCAACTGGATTCCACCCGCTTTGTATAAATCGTTGGCGACGAAGCGGCCGCCCGGCTTGAGATCGGCGATGAGCGGCGTGCGTGCGCTGATGAGGTCGAAATCGTCGATGGACAATTCAACACCCGCCTCATGCGCAATGGCGAGCAGATGAAGCACTGCGTTGGTCGAACCGCCTGTGGCCGCCACCGAAGCGATGGCATTCTCGATCGCCTTGCGAGTGAGAATTTGCGACGGCCTGAGATCGCGGTGTAGTAGCTCCACCACCAGCCTGCCGGCGTTGAAAGCCGCCTCATCTTTTTCGTTTACGGTGGCCGGAATGCCGTTGCTGCCCATCGGCGAGATGCCTAGAAATTCCATCGCCGTGGACATGGTGTTAGCGGTGAATTGCCCGCCGCAGGCGCCCGCGCCCGGGCACGCGGCGTTCTCGACGGCCTTGAATTGCTCGGCGTTGAGTCTGCCGCTGCCGTAGGCGCCCACCGCCTCGAAAACGTCTTGGATTGTCAGATCGCGGTCGCCGAGATGGCCGGGCGCGATGGAGCCGCCGTAGAGCGCGAGGCCGGGAATATTGAGCCGGGCAAGCGCCATGACCACGCCCGGATTGGTCTTATCGCAGCCCGAAAGACAGATGAGCGCGTCGAAATGATTGCCGCGGGCCACCAGCTCGATGGAGTCTGCAATCACCTCGCGGCTAATGAGGGAACACTTCATCCCTTCAGCGCCCATGCTGATGCCGTCGGAGATCGACACCGTGTTGAACTCCATCGGCGTCGCGCCGGCAGCGCGAACGCCCTCTTTAACCTTGGCCGCCAACCGGCGCAAATGAAAATTGCACGGCCCGATCTCGATCCAGGTGTTGGCGACCCCGACGATGGGCCGGGAAAGGTCCTCGTCGGTAAATCCCGTCGCCTTGAACATCGCCCGCGTCGGCGCCCGGTCCGGGCCATCGGTGATAACCGCGCTGCGCGGTTTTAGATTCTCAGCCATGGGTCGCTCCTCAAGCTAATCGATAAGTGACAATAACTTAACTACGCCAAAGCGCCATTTGCAAGCATAGCGGGTAGCGGGGTTTACGCCGTGCATTGGTTGGATTTTTGTGCTAGAAAAAGCGGGCTTGTCCGGGATTTGAGAAAATACTTTCCGAGACACAAAACCATGCGGCGCAGAATCTTTTCGATTCGATTACTTATCACATCACGAAAACGCAGGGAAGCTGGCGCAGATCTTGCGCAAGTATGCTAGAATATATAAATTCTAAAGGGAAAACTGTCTGGAGAACAAAATGACTGGAGCCACTGCCGCTTTTCTTCGAACCCTCGCACTGTTTATCCTCATAGTCGTCTGCTCGGTTCCATCTGCCGCCGCGGACCCGATGATTGTGGGCGTTTCCGGCCCCTCGATCAACATGATGTACGCATTCGTCACCAGGGACGCGGGCCTTTGGCAAAAGCACAACAGCGATCCCCGAGTTGTGATCTTTGAAGCGGGCTCCGTCCTAGCCCAAGCCATGCTCTCGGGCGAGGTCAAGATGTCGATCTCCTCGGGACCCGCCGTCATCGCAGGGCGCTCCCAGGGCGCAGAAACGATCATCGTCGCCGCGTTCGTCAATACGCTGCCCTATAGCTTGGTGTCCGCCAAGGCCATAACCAAGTGGGATCAACTCAAAGGAAAGAGAATAGCCATCAGCCGTTTCGGTTCCGGAACGGACACGGCGATCCGGCTGGCTCTTAGAAAATTCGGCCTCGACCCACTCAAGGATGTTATGATTCTTCAAATGGGCTCGCAGCCCGATCGTATTCGGGCCCTGGCAGCCGGCAGCATCGAAGCCACGCTGGTGTCACCGCCCTTGGATCTAACCGCCAAAAAGCAGGGCTACAATATTCTCGTCAATCTGGCGGATCTCGGGATTGCCTATCCCCAGCAGGTGATCGAAACCACCGACCGTTTCATCCGGGAAAACCCGCAGGGGGTCAAAAACTTCCTCAAAGGCTTCATCGAGGGCGTCCGCTACGCCGCCGCCAACAAAGACTTGACCAAAAAATTAATCGCCAAGTATCTTAAAGTCGACGATCCCGAGCTGCTCGAAGCCACGTACCAGAGTTACCTGCAGGTGACGGATTACAGCGGCTATGCGAAACTGGACGGCGTGCAAAACGCCATGGACGAAGTGGCGCAACGGGTGGCGGTGGTCAAGACCAAGAAACCGGAGGACTTCGTCAACACGCGCTTTCTCAAGGAACTGGAGAAAGAAGGTTTTCTAAATCACTTCCGAAAATGAGGTCGGCGGCGCCCGCCGCCATGGCCCTTCCCTTCAAGAAAGTGAAGCCCCACGGGCAAACCCGTGGCACCTTCCAATATGTCCGTGGAGCGGAATCCTGAGCGCGGTCGCGGGTATCAACCGTCCCTGCCGACAACCGCCGCGGAGGCCGCGGGGCGAGGGACGCGCGCCAACCATTCGGCGGAAACGAGCATCGCGGCAAGCAGGAATCCAATCGCGTTGGTCGCCCAGGTTAACGTCGCGTACTTGCCGCTGTGGACGATAGGGATTAACAGGCCGATAGCCGCGAGAGTGAATAGCGCGCGATTGATTGCTCCCACCGGACGAAACGGATATCCGATCAGCCCGTCGCCCAGAAGAATCGAGCCAAGAAAAACATTCAAACCACTAAAACGGCGAGGGGCAGGACAAAGCCGGCGGAGCGGCGCATGACAATGCGCAAGCGCGGCAGTGCCGCCCCCGGCAGCCCGTGAATACCGTTGCGCGCCGCCAAGAGGTCAACCTGGATGAAAAGGGTCACGTAGTAGAGAACCGCCGGCACGAATGCCGCCAACGCTGGTGCACGCGATGGATTCAATCATGCGCTGCTATCTATCGCCCGACTCCTCCAGCTTTGTCAAGCGCTCCGTCATGGGTTGTCACCGTCATGGGTAGGCAGGTCGCAGCCGTTATGGGGTTTCAGCGTTGTTGATCAAATCGGACTCGTGACGCACGGGTGATCGGAAAAATCATCTCAAACCGCTCATCAGCTTACCATTCCGAACACGGGGAAACCGTCCTGACAAAGTGACGTTATCGAGAACCGGCCAAGGATGGCTGGGAAGTGAGCCACCAAACGGCAAGGCGCCGAAAATGGCTTGCTACGGCGCAGTTGTCAGGTCGTGTCATAATATAATCCCTGTTGTCTTGCATCTTGACCATAGTTAGTGATAAGCCACGCTTCGGAACCTACGTTGTGCGTACTTTACAGGCTTGGAGTTTTCCGATGACGCAGCGCTTACCTGCCATTTTTGGCCGATTCAAAACGGAGCAGCTCCGTTCGTCACAAGGGAAAAACGCTAATGCCCCGCTCCATTCGGCTCAGCTCGACGAACGCGATTCATCTAACCGGCAAGCCCAGCTCTCGAGTCTGCTCGGAAGGATACAGGTGGACGGCGCGCAAACCCATGAACAAGAGATCGATCGGCTTCGAGCTGTTGACGACTTGAGCGACACCGAGAGGGAAATTGTAAGAAAGATTTTTTGTCTTGGTTTCGATGCGGCGGAAAAAGAACGCAGGCAAAACAAGATGTGGGTTTATCAGCGGCTGTTGCGAAGACTGCTGCTCCACCAGCCCCTTGATGAACCCATTCCTTTAAATGAACGCTCCCAAGAGATACCGCGAGAAGTGACAGTGCATGTCGCGGAGCCAAGCGTAACGCAACAATGGCCAAAGCACGGGGACACCGCGCGTCGAGTTAGCAAAGCATCGGTCCCGCAGCGGGTGTTTAGATACGCTCTCTGCTCTAGCGGCGTTGCGGCCCTTATTTGGACAGCGTTTGCCTTCCGCTCGCCAACCCCTGCGGTGATCGAACGTGTGGCAGAGGGAACATCGGCAAGCATGGCGGAACCAGCACCCATGAGCGACGCAATAGTTGACGAAGTCGTGACCTCGTCAAAGAACCCTGCTACTGCGAAACTCGATACCCCGGCGCAACCCGGGATGACAAAATCGCCGGCCAAGGTTGCCAACCAACCCACCACCGTCGACGCTGCCAGGGGAATAAACCGTGAGCGGGAGCCGGCAAGAGACTCCTTACCGATCTACCAAACACGGCGCCGTATTCTCTTAAGAGAGGAGCCACGCTTCGGCGCGCCGAGTCAAATTATGCTCGACGCCGGCGCAAGACTCATCGTTCTCGAAATCAACGGCTCCTGGCTCAAGGTGAAGATGGAAAACACTGGAGCCCCGGGCTTTGTGAGAGAGGAATTCGTCGCGCCAACGGGCGCCGCGGCGCCGTCGAGCTCGAGCAAAGATCAAAGCGTGCCCTGAGATTCCGCCATCAAACGTCCCCTTCCGGACCGACTTTTCTACGTAACGCGGTCCATCATTCATTCCCGGTCGACGCACGGTACCGCGATCACGCTCGCTTGGACCGGTCCTACGCCCTACGCGGCGCCATTGGATTATCGTTCCGGCGGCTTCGCCAGGAACATGAAAACCGTCGCCAAAAGGCTCACGGCGGCGAAAATAGCGAAGGCGATCGTATAGCTCTTGGTGAGATCGTAAAGAAAACCGGCGAGAAGGGGGCCCATAAAGGTGCCGGTCGTCGTAACCGCTCGGCTCATTCCTTGGATCGTAGCAAAGGCCTTGGTGCCGAAATAGTCGGCGCGAATCGGCTCCTGCAGCGAGGCGAGCCCGCCGTAGGCGAGAGAGTAAATGATCATGCAGGTCGTGAAGACAAACGGCTGGGCCGTATACCCCATCAGCAGTACGGAGACACTCAACGCCACAAGAAGTCCCATGACCAGGCGCCGCTTATCGGCCATATCCCCCAGCCAACCCATGCCAATGCGCGTCGGCACGCCGATGAACGCCGAAAGGCCGAGTAGGCCGCTGGCGGCTGCCATGGTCCAGCCGCGGTCCACGAGCAGAATCACAAAATGGACCGAAACTCCCTCGGTCACCATGTGGCGAAGTCCCATAGCGGTTGAAAACGTCCAGAAGGCCGGTGTATGCAGCGCCTCGCTCAGCGTAAACTGAGGATCCAACGAACGACGAGCCAGCTTTCCCTCCTGGAATGTTGGCTCAGGCGCCCGTTGCTCTTGCGACTCTTCCGCTTGTGAAATCCGGTTGATCAGGTAAGCCAACGGCAAACCCACGACCAAAAGAATGCCCCCCGATATCACCGCGGCGATACGCCAACCCCACCAAGCGATCATCCAGCCTACGAATGGCACCAGCGGCCCGGAGAGACCCGGTCCCATGCGAAAGATGCCGAACGCCAAGCTCCGTCTTTCGCGGAATGCCTTCGCAACCAGCACGCTGATGGGCAAGTAATATCCGATGCTGGAACCCAGAACGATGCCCAGAACGATTACGACATAGAGCATCGGCAACGAATGCACCAAACTCAGCGAGAGAAAACCTATCGCGCATAGGATGATGCCAACAAACATGATCCGCCGCGCTCCCACGCGGTCGATTACGTAGCCCTCGACGGGACCCAAGATACCGGACTCGACGCGCGCCAGCGAGAAAGCCCCCGATATCGCCGTCCGGCTCCAGCCGAACTCCCGCTCAATCGCCGGGAAGAACGCGCTCATGCCGAAGTAAGTAAAGCCGGTGCTCACGGCGTGCGTGATACACCCGGCGATAACGAGCCACCATTTACGTTCCATCAGGAATGATCTCCGATGACAAGGAAAAAAGTTCCATCGAGTTAGGAATCCGTGCAGATTAGCTCAAACGCAACCGGTAAGAAAGCGCGCGGACGCAACACGGGCGCCGCTCAGCTTCATGGCTCCACGAACTCTGTATTTTGCCTCTGGCCGGCAAAACTTTCCCGCGAAAAGTTGCGAGGTGGATGTTTTCAATGTACGTTGGTGTGTACTCCGTAACCGTTGTAACCCTTGTGGTTGATGGAATCCTTTTCTTCGAGTCCAACCACACCAGCCTCGCGGGATCGCCTCACAGCAATAATTTCCGTTTTCCGCCTTGATTTGAAGTTGCGAGAATCATTAGGCTCATGCCAAAGACGTGATAAGGAGCAGAGAGCGTGCCCCACAGTGTGACGCTGATAACCACCATCGCCGCGGCCTTAGGTCTTGCCCTGGCTATGGGTTTTCTCGCCGCGCGCTTGAAGCTGCCGGCGCTGGTCGGCTACTTGATCGCGGGCATCATCATCGGCCCCGCCACGCCCGGGTTCGTCGCCGACCTTGAGCTGTCGCGCCAGCTCGCGGAAATCGGCGTGATGCTCCTGATGTTCGGCGTCGGTCTGCACTTTTCTCTCGAAGACCTGCTGGCCGTGCGCCGCATCGCCCTCCCCGGCGCCATCGTCCAGATGACCGTCGCCACTTTGCTCGGCGCAGGAGTCACCTCCCTCTGGGGCTGGAACCTTGCCGCCGGCATCGTGTTCGGACTCTCTCTGTCCGTCGCCAGCACAGTCGTGCTTCTCCGGGCGCTGGAAAGCCGCGGCATGCTTGAAACCGTCAACGGTCGCATCGCCATCGGCTGGCTCGTGGTCGAGGATTTGGCCACGGTCTTGGTGCTGGTCTTGCTGCCGACGCTGTCGCTATGGCTCGGAGGTAATGCAGGGGGTGCGGCCCCGGTACCCGGAGATCGGAATTTGCTGACGACGCTGGCACTCACCCTCGGCCAGGTCGCGGTCTTTATCGCGCTCATGCTGGTTGTCGGCCGGCGCGTTTTCCCGTGGCTCCTCTGGCAGATCGCCGGCACCGGCTCGCGCGAGCTTTTCACGCTGTGCGTCGTTGCCGCCGCCGTCGGCATCGCCTATGGCTCCGCCGTGCTATTCGGCGTTTCCTTCGCCCTCGGTGCTTTCTTCGCCGGCATGGTCATGCGGGAGTCGCCGCTCAGCTACCGCGCCGCTGAAGAATCGTTGCCGCTCAGGGACGCTTTTTCCGTGCTGTTCTTCGTTTCGGTTGGTATGCTCTTCGAACCCCAGGTGTTGATGCGCGAGCCGCTCCACGTATTGGCGGTCGTGGCGATCATCGTTCTCGGAAAATCGCTGGCGGCCTTTTTTCTCGTCTTGCTTTTTCGCTATCCGCTCAACACCGCGCTCACGGTCTCGGCAAGCTTGGCGCAGATCGGCGAGTTCTCCTTCATTCTCGGCGGGCTGGGGGTTTCTCTCGGCCTGATGCCGGCGGAAGGCCAGAGTCTTATTCTAGCGGGAGCGATCATCACCATCGCGCTCAATCCTCTGGTGTTCCAAGCCATCGAGCCTGCGCAGGCGTGGATTCGCTCGCGGTCGAAGCTCGCGCAAGCAATGGAGCGTCCGGATGATCCGCTTGCCGTGCTGCCGATGACGGTCGAGCTAACTCGTCTCACCGGACAGGTGGTGTTGGTGGGCTACGGTCGCGTCGGCCGGCGCATCGGCGAAGCGCTCACCGCCAACGGGATTTCCTTTGTCGTGGCCGAGGAGAATCGCGAAATCGTCGACAAGCTGCGCGAGCGCGACATTCCGGCTGTCTCCGGCGACGCTTCCGATCCCAATGTATTGATCCAAGCGCATATTCAACGCGCGCGCATGCTGGTGATCGCCACCCCGGACACACTCAAGGTGCGCCGCATGATCGAGACCGCGCGCACGGTCAACCCAAAAATTGAAATCATCGTGCGCACGCACAGCGAGGAAGAAGCGGTGCTCCTCGAAAAAGAAAACGCCGGCAAAGTCTTCCTCGGCGAGCACGAGCTTGCCGGCAGCATGATTCAATTCGTGCTCGGGCGTTACGCTGCCGAAACCCACCGGCAGCATTAAGGACGTGCTGCACCGACGAATTCCAATCCCGCGAAACCGTCTCCGGCTTGATGCCGAAGCCCGACAGTGTTCGTCCGCGAGGTGGAGCCCCACGGGCAAGCCCGTGGCACCTTCCAGTACGCCCGTGGGGCGGAATCCTGAGCATAGCCCCCGGCCAAGGCCGGGGCTCGAGTCGAAGGGTCGGTTTCAGCTATAGCTTGACAAGACCTCAAATCGGCAAGAGAATCCCCGCAGTTTTCTGGAATTCGGCAATCGTACGATGCTGCGTGAATCCAAGAAACCAAATCGTCAGGAGGTGACCCATGAGATTCTTACTGAAGGTCAACATTCCCGTTGAGTTCGGAAACAAGGCCGCGAAGGCCGGAATGCTCGGCTCGACGATCCAATCCATTCTGGCGGATTTGAAGCCGGAGGCCGTCTATTTTACGGACAGCAACGGTCAGCGCGCGGGGTTCATTTTTCTCGAGATGCAAGATGCTTCGCAAATCCCAGCCATAGCTGAGCCGTGGTTCCTTGCGTTCAATGCGAGCATTGAGATTCATCCGGTCATGACACCGGACGATCTGGCCAGGGCCGGCGCCGCCATCGAGAACGCGGTCAAGAAATACGCCTGATCGCTCCAGCGCCACTTAACACGCGGTTCGAGAGGACGACCACCCCACAGTGAGATTCCCTCCTCTTGACCAAGATTACTTGGAGACGTACCCTTCAATCATTATGGATTACCGAAAATACATTACTATTGATCCCAACAAACGCGGCGGCAAACCCTGCGTGCGGGGGTTGCGTATTACGGTCTATGAAGTGCTGGAATACATAGCCTCGGACATGACAGAGGAGGAGATATTGGATGATTTTCCAGACCTCACGCGCGAAGACCTGAAAGCGTGCATTGCATTCGCCGCTGACCGGGAACGTCGGCTGATGACGGTGCCAACCGCGTGAAACTGCTCTTCGATCAGAACTTGTCGCACAAATTGGCGCGACGTTTGACGGATATCTTCCCTGACTCGACACATGTACGAGAGGTTGGCTTAAAAGAGGCAAACGACCCGGTAGTCTGGGACTATGCCAAACAACAGAGTTTCATGATCGTCTCGAAGGACGCGGATTTTCATCAGCGGAGTTTTGTCTTTGGATTCCCGCCGAAGGTAGTGTGGGTTCAATTGGGAAACTGCACGACCGCTGAAGTGGAGCAAGTGATTCGGAAAAACCTTGCAGCGATCAAAGACTTCTACGAGGATGCCGAGGCGGCATTTCTTGTTCTCTCATAACATCGGGAGCTAACTCAGCCGTTCCATCCGACCCCGCGACAAGGGCAGTATGGGGCGATCGCGTGGAGAACAAGGGATAGGTGTTGCAATCATACATAGGCGTATTGCAAACCCAACCTCCTACACGATTGCAGGTTGCGAGTCAGTGAAAGTCGAAAATAAATAATAGCAACAAGGCGTGCGCACCGAATTTGACACCGAACTTGCGTTCAATGCAAGCATCGAGATTCATCCGGTCATGATACCGGACGATCTAGCCAGGGCCGGTGGCGCCATCGAGAACGCGGTCAAGAAATACACCTGATCACTCGCGCCATACGACACGCGGTTCGACCGGACCGGCGGGAAAAGACATTGGCAAGTGTGACCTGCTTAATTTTCAGGGTGTTCGTTGACCGAGAACGATAGTTGGTCCTGCGCCATGTCCGGAAATTTTTGCGCCCGCACTTGTTGGCGGATCTTTAGTCTTTCGAGACTTTCTGCGAGTACCCCAGCAGGGCTGTTCGTCGGGACAATAGCTGCTCCTTCCGGCGGAACGGTCTCACCATGGAGTCGGATAAGTATACCGCGCCCCGGTCTTCCAACAATCATGAACACACGTACTTTGTCGTCCATCATCGTCCATCCCGCGGCTTTGAACGCGTCATACCAGTCTTGTGCAAACTGGTACGCTTCGTCGTTATTTTGGATTGCCGATACGCTGATCTTCGCGGGTCTGCGTTTTAAGATCGCCACGATTTCAGCTCGCTTGTCGGGAGGTATTCTACGGGGCGGAGTTCGTTGGTTGATATTTACCGTGTTGGGACTGTTTGGCCCTTCGCTGCGTTGCTCGATGTGAATCAATGGATTACCAATCTCCTTCACGATGGGGTCTAGTTTCTGAGAAATCTCCTTGAGGGCCTTCTCGTTGCGTTGGGTGCCGTTTAAAATCGCTCGTACTTGTTCGGCTAGCTTGGGGTCTACGTGTCTGCACACGAGGGATACGCTATTGGCATTCCCAGTGATATTCACGGAGCAGTCGCCAGCTTGCTGACTTACTTGGACCTTTACCTGAGCGAACGCTTGGGACGTACTAAGGCAGAGTGTTGCGCCGACTATTACGAGGATCTTCATTTTGTTTTTGCCGCCTTCTCTACACAGTCTATGGTGGCCTGGTTGTTATCGCCGACGATGTTCGACCCGCACGTACCGGCCTGCTGCGTGATTGGAGCCTGCAGACCACGATCGCGGTTACCTTCGTAGTAAGCTTGAAAGCCTGCGTAGGCAAAGCCGAGAACGACGAGACCAATTGCCACCGAAAACCCGTGCTTGAGAATCAGACGAAGGACGGCTGAGGACTGTCGTTGAGATAGTCGGGTGAGAAGACCAGCTTTCATAAGCGCCAGATGTACTCCATAAAAAAGGAGCAGACAGAATCCAATCAGAACTAGAGGATTGATCAGAAACGGCGCAATCTTCGAGAATTGTATGAATTCCGTAGATCACCTCGGAACTAAAAGCATACTAAACATGACCCCCTGCGTGGAAGAGGTTTGGTGCGGGTAGACTCGTAACGGAATACTCACCCTGCACGGACCGAACACATACTACGATATAACGTCCATTATGGCTAGTATCTTACCTCTCCGATTAATCGATTGCAAAATTGTGTTGCTGGTATCCGCGTCGTGTCGTAAATTTTAATGTTTCGTACGGATCTCGTCAGCACAGAAAGCCATACGTAGACGCTATCGAAGATCGCTGCGTGTTCCGCCTACAGGATTACGCGACCTATTCAGACGTGGCTGACGAATTACCCCGTTTCCCCTTCTCCACCAATTGCTCTTATGTTGACGGTAAGTGAACAAAAAACAAAAGGGGACTGCGCAACCGTCCCTTCTTGTTCTTATGTTCTTTGCGGTCGATACCCCGCGATGGCCTGGGGGCTTACGGTTGCGGCTTCTCTTTCATCCAATCACATGAGCTTCGCCGGATTATCTTTCAGCATCAGCTTCACTTCCTCCGGCTTCACGCCGAAGCCAATGCTCATTAAGATTCCTCACCGTTGCACCGGCTAGAAGAGAACGCTAAACTGTTTTTGCTATGGACCCGTTGGCATTGATCGAAGCACACGCTCAAGAGTTGCACGCTTTGGGTGCGCGGCGGATTGGCGTGTTCGGTTCATTCGCCAGAGAGACCGCGACTTCGCAGAGCTACGTGAATGTTTACGTAGACTTTTCCGAAGGGATGAAGACCTATGATAATTTCTATGCGATTTACGAGCTGCTGCGGGAACTCTTTGGCCGGCCGATCGACCTCGTGACGGACGGCGCCTTAAGCGAAAAAAAGGCTCGCCTAATACTACCGACCGTTCGTTATGCAACCCTCAACGGATGAAACAGAGTAAATTTCCGCCGGGTTGGGACGAGCAAAGGGTGCGTCGGGTGCTCAGACATTACGAGCAGCAGACCGAAGAAGCCGCTGTGGCCGAGGACGAAGCGGCTTTCGAGGACTCCACTCAAGCCGTCCTGGGATTCCCTAGGGAGTTAGTCCCGACGATTCGACAAATGATCGCGAAGCACAAAAAGTCGCGTAGAGCCTAACCAACCATCAAAGCTACGCCAAGGATGAAAACCAGTAGGGAAGGGTCGCGACCGTTCCCTACTTTTACCCGTTGCTTTCCGCGGCTAGCACTTTGCAAGCCATCGGACTGCTGACCGGACCGCGCTGTTGCGCTTATCGACATCTGAGCTGCGGAGCCCGACAAGATATTTTCGGCTGCCTCCGTATTCAGCGAAGCCGTTCGCCAGCGCTGCCCTCCTGAAGTCCTGAAGCCATGAGAACAATGCCGGGTAGCGCGAAGTAATGGCACTTCGCAGCTTCGCCGTGTCTGCCCTTCCCATGAGGAAGCGGCGGGAGACCACAGGGTCGGGCTCGCCGATTGCTGTCATGAGCAGGGCTTCGCGCTGCTCAGCTTCTCCCAAGAGCGAAAAGCCCGGTATGAACCCATCCTTCCCCTTGCGCGTCCTCAAGTCCCTGCGCAATACGGTATCGCTGCTTGCCTCCATCAGATTCTCAATGGAAGCCGCCTCGTTTGCAAAGAGCTCCGCGATCGCTTTGTCGAGTACAGCACCTGCAGCCGTCGCCTCCTCAAGGCTAGGCGACGCCGAAGATAGCGAACCGTGTGCGGACTTGCATTGACTGAACAACGGGTACACTCTCCCCTTCTTCGCTGCATCACAAATGGCTTCAATACCCTTGTAGCGTCTTCGCTCGCGCCTATACTTCACGATTCTCGCCACAAGCGGGAACTCACCGGCAATCTGTTCCATCTGCGACTCACCAAGCGGACGAGAACTCTTTTCCCAGATGCCGAGCTTCCTCAGTGCTTCCATCGTGCCCTTGGGCGAATCAACATCGAACTCACACCCGGCGGCTGCAATCACAGCCCCCTTCATCGCTTCAGCACTCGCCTTCACCGTTTTGCCTACAGATCTCAATCGACCCATGTCGATTCGCACGCCGTCGCGCTCACGCTCGATCAGAAGCCTTTCCACCCGCATCGGCCCATCGAGGAAATGTTGCTCGGCGCACCGCTTGCGTAACTCCTTGGTTAATACTGCGTGCAACCGCAGAGCCATGTCGGCGTCACAGCAAGCATGCTCCACGAGTTCCTTGAACGGTCTGTCCAGGAATGTCTCGCCATCACCCACTATGTCTCGATACCGCTTGACCGACGCGCCCAGTAGTCTCTTCGCGAGCGCGGACAGATTCCAGAATTCCCAATCGCCAAAGCACTCATGGGCGGCCAGCATGGTGTCGAAGTGTAGTTCCTGAACGTCGATACCGTTGCGCTGGAGCACCGCGAAGTCGTACTTGAGGTTGTGCCCGACAAGCTTGAGCTTCCGCGTAAGAGCCACGTTCAATCGGGCACGCACGTCCTCGGGAATTAGCCCATCAAGGTCCGACTGCATCATCGGCACGTAGAACGCCTGCCCTTCCTTCACGGCCACGGAAACACCATAAAGGGTAGCGCAACGAGGATCTTTGCCGCTCGTTTCGGTGTCGATGGCACACACCTCGGCCTGCGACAGGCACTGCTCAAGGACACGCAGGTCTTCGGCGCAGCGAATTGCTCGGTAGTCCGTCTTACACTCAGCCGATGCAGTAACGCCGATGTCGGTTACCTCTGGCAATGGCAGCATCCTAACCAAGGACCAGAACCCGTAGGCCTTCAGCGCTGTGACGCTTGCGTCGGAGTCATCAACAAACACCCCTCCATCGCTCAACGCTGGCGCAGCCATGACCAAGGGTCGAATCCGCAGCTCTCGCTCAATTTGGAGGAGACCGTCCCTGTTGGGCGCGAGCTTCCGCTTCCACTCGGACGATGGCGCGCTCGATGCGTCCGCAAGGGCGGCTTCGAGACTCCCGTAGACTTCGAGCAACCGAACAGCCTGCCGGCGCTTCAGCGGGGCATCCTTCCCGTCAGAAAGGGCAAGCACGGCAGGCACCCATTCGGGTCGCATCCCCGCATCTCCCAGGGTCTTCTTTGTAACAACCTCTGCGTCGTCGCTAGCGCGCGGAATCAAAACTCCGAGACTGTCGCCGACCAATTGTTGCACGGAGGGATTGGTGCTGATGATCCAGTGCACCGATGATGCCATTTGCGCACAGACGTCCACGACCCGAGCGCCGTCGAGCCGAAGCACGCTGGCGTTGATCTGCCGAAGCAAGGCCATCACGTCGACGACGACGGCGTCGGTCGTGGCCGCGAGACTCTCTTCACCGACCACAACCGCGGCACTTCGTATCCCGAACGTCTTGCGAAGCCGCAGTAGGTCCCTCACGACACCGAACGTCTTCGTGTGATCGCGCTTGTCCTTGTCGACAAGGAGCGGTGCACCTATGAAGGCTGCTTCGCTAGCCTTGAACAGGAAGGTGCTGTCGATAAGGAACAGCGCATCCGTCGTTACCATTCGCGATAGTCCCCAGAGCGAAGGTTGTTCGAGTCTTGAAAGAAATCGACGTCCCAGATCTTCTTTCCGGCTCGCTTGGGGTTTTCCTTGAAAAAGGCATTCCTCTCAACGAAGTGGGAGGACACAGCGGTCTTGAGTTCGGTCACAGATTGATAGTCGGAATGATGCACCACTGCACGCTTCATTCCGCTGAACACCGCTTCCAGTACATCGAGAAACTGCGATGATGTGGGCAGTGGGACAAGTTGAATGGCGGGACCAAAGCCACTTTCGAGCGTCTGAGCATTGAAGACGTCCAGCCATTCGATCAGTGAGATGGAGCTGTGCCACGAGGCGGCATCCCACGTGAGGAAGATACGCGCGACAGTAGAGTGCTGGTTGAATAGGAGCTCGATCAAGTCGATCATCGACTGCGTGTCCTTGGCCGGACTGAACAACCACGTGATTTGATTTGCCGTTGCGCTTAATGCGCCCGCCATCGTGATCGAGCCTTTGTGCGCCTGCATTTGCGGGAAGGTTGGTACGTCGTCCTTGGCGGCGAACGTCCGCCCACCGTACTTTTTCACGCGAAGAGGCCCAAGCTCATCGATGAAGAAGAAGAGCTCGTCGGGCTTGAGATTCTGAAGCGTGTTGAGAACCTGCTCGACCTTCTCTCGGTATTCGGGGTCTGGGCTCGTGAGAACGCGTCGTGCCTTCTTGATCGAGTACCCAGCCTGCTGGATAGCCCTGAAGACGCTGGACCGCGAAACAGGTTCGCCGTACTTGTTGGCGTACGCCTTCGCCAAGGAGGTCAGGTTCCAGCTCGCGCGGCTGATGCCAAACGAACGGGGGCGATCATGAAGGATGTCTAAGAGTCGTTTCTTCCTCTTCTCGGCGGCAGCTTCGCGCTCCCCTGGGGTTCGTTCCTTTCGGGGTGGATCGAGGCCGAGCATCCCGCGGTGATTGAATGCAACAATCCAACGTTGGATGACACTGACGGGCCTCTCGATCTTTTCCGAGATCTTCTCCACAGAAAGGTTGCGGTTCTCTAGGACCGTGACAGCCTTTCCCCACAGCGTTTTGTCGTTCGATGCGCGCCATTTGATAAGCATCGTGTGGTCCTCCGCTCGAACGAATCGAATGACGGAGGTGTCGCCAGTTGGCGATGGAGGTTTGACTGTCGGGACTTTCTCTTGAATCAGCCGCCGCCGCTTCTTGGAGATCGGGCCAGAGTACTGCGGGAGGTTCTTGCCTTGATGCGAGATCAATGACGGGAGCGGCCTCCTATCTTGGTGTGGAGAGCTCTCCAATAGAGTGAGTCGGAAGAGGTGCCATTCGCCGAAGTCGAAGATGAAGTCGAACTCGGCACCTGGCGTCAGCGGGAGATAGTGCAGACGAATTGCGCAGGAAACGCACGGGTTTACTGCGTCAACGATGTAGTCGGAGTAATTCGGATCTCCCATGTGGACATAGATGGAACCGCCAATGTGGAACTCATAGAGATGGTCCTCTTCCCAGCCAAGCAGATCGAGGATGATGGTTGCGAACTGCTCAAGGGTCGTCTTGTCGGAGACCTCGAAGACACGGTCCCAGTTTCGCAGCGGAGCCGGCCGAGGATTGTCTGGGAACGAGCCCATTTGGTCCGGAAAGTACTCGATGCGAAACGCGAGGCCATTCGGGATACGCTTGAGAGTCTTGGCTTCGGCGATTGGCTGTGTCGTTGATTCCATGACTTCACGAGTCTGGCGGTGCAGTTCCACTTGGTCACCATTCGCGATAGTCGCCTGCGCGGAGGCGCGGGGGTCTGGCGTGATATTGCTATTTTCTAACTTGGCCGTGCTGTATCACGGTCTCATCTTGCATTTTGACGTTTCCTACGAATCTCGGCACCACAAAAATCATACGTAGGCGCTATTTAAGATCGCCAAGCATTATTTCCCGCCTACAGGATTACGTGACCTCTCCAGCCGCTGCTGATAAATCAGCCCATCTCCCCTCCGCGCCAACTGCTCTTAGGTTGCTGGTAATTGAAAAAAAAGGGGCCGCGCAAGCATCCCTTCTTGTTCTTATGTTCTCTGCGGCCGATACCCTGCGATGGCCGCGGGAGCTACCGTGGCGGCGTCCCTTTCCTCCAACCACATCAGCTTTGCCGGATTATCTTTGAGCATCACCTTCACTTCCTGCTCTTTGACGCCGAAGCCGAGCAGGGCGCGGATAAAGACGCGCATGCCGTCGATGGCGTCCATGTGCAGCACCTGGCCGAAGTCGCTGCCGATGATGCAGCGGTCCGGGCCGATCTCTTTGATCGTGCGGATGGTCTCCATCGGGTCCGCGACCGGCTGATAGAGGCTCGGGATCATCGGCTGGCAGTAGGTGCCGACGTAGACGCCGAGATCGCGTAGTTGCTTCATCTCGTCGAGCAGGAGCTTGTTCAATTCCAGCAGCGGATGATCAAGTGTTGCGCGCACGCCGATCTCTTTGGCGAGCCGCGCCAGCGGCAGCAGCTCTTGGAAATCGGTGTGGCCGAAGCCGATGCCGACTTTTTTCGCCGCGGCCATTTCCATGATCTCCTTTACTTCCGGCAGCACCTTACCGTCCTCGCTGCACAACCGCACGCCTTCTTTTTCCGGATGGCCGGCGCCGCGCCAGAAGCCGTAGGAAGTGAAAGTCGGAAACCAGATCATTTTGAAGTTGGGATACTGAAGTCCGACGCGGACGTAATCGGGCCTCATGCCGAAGCACATTCCCACACCGCCGTAGACTTCGACGCGATGGGTCAGCTCGCCGCGGGCGATCATGTCGTCGATGTGCCGTTGCACCAAATAGGCCGAGGTCGCGCTAATATTCCAGTGATCTTTGAAGGCAATGGCACGCATGCCGCACCTGGACGCCTCGATGGCAATGCTGATCATGTCCTGCGAGCGGTGGACGAAATCGGGAAAGGCATGGATATGGCAATCGATAGCGCCCTGAAGTAATTCGTTCTCGATCCCCGGATGAATCTTCACGATCTCGGGGTTGTCTTTGAGCATCTGGTAAAAATAATCCTTGGCGTTGAGCTGGCGCACCCGCTCCAAAGTTAACGTCCGGCCGACCATCAATTGTTCCGCGGCGGCGGCGTCTGCAGCAAAGTCACACATGGAAAATCTCCCTTCGGTCAATTTTCAGTTTCATGTTCCAAGTTCAAGGTTCAAAGTTGAAAATTTCGGTTCAAAGTTCCGGGTTCCGCGCTGTTCGCGCCGTTCCAGGTTCCATGTTCAACGTCCCCGCCTCTCCGCCTTGAACATTGAACCTTGAACTTTGAACCTTGAATGGCGCGGCGGCGCTACGCGCGCCCCCACGCCTCCAAGAAACGCCGCGCGTCCTCGGCCGCCGGCTCGGTCACCGGCACGTAGGGAATCACCATGCGCGTCACCCCGGCCTCCTCGAAGGCTTTCATCTTCTCTTTGATCTCTCGGACATCGCTCGCCGGCACCACCGGCAGCTTATCCATATATTCGTCGGTCAGCGCGCCCATGGCCGCCTTGAAGCCGCCTTTTTGAAACGCTTCGTGGATCGTGCTCACTTCCTTATCGAAGCCCATGCCGCGCAGCATGTCGCTGTAGTGATCGGCGATATTATAGAAGGTCAGCACCTGGCGCAGCTTGTTGCGGGCGAGTTGTTTATCGGGGTTAAGCGACACGCGCGACTTGGCGATGATCTCGATCTTGTTCGGATCGCGCCCGGCTTCCACCGCGCCCTCGCGCACCCGCGCGGCGATCTCTTTGACTTTCGCCGGCGTCGCCATGTTGATGAACACGCCGTCGGAAATCTTGCCGACCAGCTTGGTCATCTGCGGACCGAGACCCGCGAGATAGATCGGCAGGTTTGGATAGCTCGGTTTCCATGAGAGCTGAAAGCGCTTGCCGGTCTGGTAGATCTCGCCTTCATATTCGACGCGCTCGCCGGCCGCGACCTTGCGCACGATCTCGATATATTCGCGCGCGCGCTTGAGCGGCCGGTCGAACACGCCGCCATGCCAGCCGGCGATGGCTTTGTTGGCAACGCCGAGACCGAGCAACAAGCGGCCGCCGGAGAGGTCCTGCAAAGTCGCCGACTGAACCCCCAGGGTCACCGGGCTGCGTCCATAAATATGGTAGATCGCCGTGCCGAGCTTGATCGTCTTGGTGCGGCTTGCCACCGCCGAGAGCAAGATCAGCGGATCGGTGCTGTTCGACTCGCCTTTCCAGAAAGCGCCGAACCCCACGTGCTCGGCCAGCTCCACCAAACCCGGGATTTCTCCGGCCGGATAGTGCGCCGCGGAATTTATCTCAACATCGAAAATCATAGCCCCTTCCCTTCAACTATTGATTGACGCGCCAACAGTAGAGAACCCGAACTGCGCTTGCTTCCTCAGCTCGAATTCCGTCAGAGAATTTGTCGCAATAGCGGAGATGCCACGCGGTTCCTCTCGTGTCATTTCGAGCGCAGCGAGAAATCCTTCTTAGATCCCTCGCGTCTGCTCGGGATGACAACCTGGGCGTTGGAGCCTTTAACGTTTGTCAACTCTTATAATTCCGCCCGCGGCCAGCTCTTCAATCTTGGCTTGATCGTATCCCAATTGCGTCAGGATCGCCGCGGTCTGCTCCCCGAGCAACGGTGGCGGCGCTGATTTTTCCTGCGCCAATCCATCGTAACGTACAGGAGCGCCAATAAATTTCAACTTCCCGGCCTGCGGGTGAGCCAATTCTTCGACGAGATCAAGATGCTTCACTTGCGGATCGGCGAGCACCTCGGCAACGTTGTAAAGTGGCGCCACCGGAACATCCCCAGCTTCGAGCTGCTTGAGCCACTCTTGCCGCGTCTTGGTCGCGAAAACCGGCGCCAACACGGCTTCAATCGCTTCGAAATTTTGCCGTCTGCCGTCGCGGGTCTTGAATCGCTCATCCTTCGCGATATCCATCCGGTCAATCGCCTTGAGCAAGGCGAGCCAAAACTTTTCCGGCACCGAGCAGTGAATCGCCAGCGGCAGTTTATCTTTGCAGACAAACGCAAATGCGTGGGCGTTCTTCACCCGCGCCATGCGGTTCGGCACGTTGCCGGTGCGCATGTACCCGGCGGCGGTCTCGCCGATGAAAGACAACGTCGCCTGGAGCAGCGAAGTTTCGACTCGGCAACCCGCGCCGCTCTTCTCCCGCGCCAGCAGCGCGCCGAGCATGCCGTAGCCGGCGGAAAGCCCCGTCACGTAGTCCGACACCGCCATGCCCATGACCTTGGGATCATTCGGATCGCTGAGCAGGCTGAGGAGCCCGCTCATCGCCTGTCCCAAAGTATCGAAGCCCGGCTTGTCGACGTAAGGGCCCGTCTGGCCGAAGGCGGATATGGAACAGTAAACCAAGCGCGGGTTGAGAGCGCGCAGGGCTTCGTACCCCAGACCCAAACGATCGGCGGTGCCCGGACGAAAGTTTTCCACGAACACGTCGGCCCGCTTGATCAAGTCCAGACAAATTTCTTTACCCTTTGCTGCCTTGAGATCGAGCACCAGGCTTTCTTTATTTCGATTGAGGTGGGCGAAGTTGAAACTGAAATAGGGGTCCGGCGCAAAGGTGCGATAGGGATCGCCGTCGGGCGGCGATTCAATCTTGATCACCCGCGCGCCGAGATCGACCAGCAGCGCGGCAGCGTAAGGTCCGGTGACGAAGGTGGCGCACTCGATCACCGTGAGGTCTTTTAGGATGCTGACAGGCATGAGCTTATTTCCGGCGCTAATCTTTCACGGATTTGGCCGGCTTGCAAACCGACGGTGGAAGGTGGCGGAGTGAGATCGGGTGGCAAGCTCACAGCCGATCTGGTAACTTAATAATAAATGAGAAAATCACAGTTACCTGCCAAAGCAAAAACGCTCTCGCTCCGCCAGCGCCAGCGGCGTCGTCCTTCGCGTGTAAAATCACGGTCTGTCTCTCCCGGGACACCCAGCGAAAATCTCAAATTGGCCCTGGAACTTTCGGACCTATGCTACGCGCTCCGCGACGCCGGTCGCAAAGCACTTAACCGATGGACCAGCGTTTAACTCCAGCTCTTCGAGAAATACACCGGTTGCTGTGTGATACCGGAACCCAACTTCAACTCACATTGCGCTTCGCGCTGTTGGGTGGTTTAGCCGTATCGACTTGGGGAGTCATCAGAGCCACAGAAGACATCGACATCATCGCCGACTGCGAACCGAGCCCAATCAGAAGTCTCGCTCTGCGCGCGAAGATTAAGGAACGTTTGAAAGACCTTGACAGTTCCGTAGAATGGCGCGTAGGCGGTTACGACGATCCGATTCCCCTACTCCTGCGAGTCGAGCTTTCACCTAAGTTTCGAAGCGTTCATACGGATATCTTGTGGGTGCATAAACTGTGGCAGCGTGAGGCGGTTCAACGGGCAATTGGTATCGATGTTGAAGGCATTGAAATTCCGGTTTTACATCCGGAGGATCTTATTTTGATGAAACTTGACGCCGGCGGTCCGCAGGATTTGCTTGACGTAAAAGAACTATTAACGGTTGCGCAACCGCAAGTCGATCTAAACCGGCTCAAGAAATCGGCAGGTCGATTGCGGCTCGGCAAAAACCTAGAAAAATGCCTCCGCGAGGTTAGCAGTAAGAAATAGCTTCCGGCACTTGCCGAATCTTAGTTTTACTCAATTGTCCTTAGCATGGGTTGGCTATTCCCCACTTACCTCACGCCGAGCGTTCGACGGCACCACCCGCACCGTATCAGTTCCCTTGATCGACACGCCGCCGAACGTCTTCCCTTTTACAGTCGCTGTTGTATCGCTCGCCGTGAGCTGGAATGCGGACGTGGTCGCGTGAACAACCATGTCCAGTCGTCCGTAACCATTGATATCTTGGATCGAGTACTGTCACCTCAAAGAAAACGGTTTCTGATCCGCTTTCCCCGTTCCCTAGCATTACTGAAACACCAACATCAGGAGAGTTGAAGCGCAGTGATCAGCGGCTCGATCGATTCGCGGTTAGCCAGCGATTGGACCTCGCCCATGACGGCGCGAGCTTTGGCGTCACCGAGGACAGGAGCGGCCGACGACAGAAACTTTTCCGCCAACTCCTCCGGCGCCATCGGATTGCCCGCCTCGCCTTTCGGTATGATCACTTCCTGAGCATGGACGCGGCCGTCCATAAGATTCACGCGCACGAGGCCGGGCCAATGCTTGGGAAAATGTCTATCCAATGACGCGTCACCGTTAACGGTCACTCTCGTCATCAACTCCCGCACCGAATCGCTGCGCAAGAACTCCTCTTCAAAGGATGCGAGATCGATCCGGCCCCTGAGCGCCGTGACCGCCATCACGTATTGCCCGCTGCCGACGGCGGCGGCGTGGCCGGCCGGCGCCGCCGGCCGATTGAGCATCGCAGCGTTTGGCGTCGGCACCGAAAGCTCGATCTCTTGGATCAAACTTGCGGTAATGGAATGCTGCCGAATGAGCGTGAGCAGCGCCTCGACGCCGGCATGAAGCTGGCGCGCGCAGGGGTAAGGTTTGAAGGCGACGTCGGGCAGATGGTATCGCTCGACATCCTGCAAGAATTCCCACCGGGGCTCGCCACAAAGAGTCAGACAAAAGCCGCGCGGATCTTCAAGCGCGCGCTTCGGTCCCGTGAATCCCTGCTCCGCGGCGAGCAGCGCGAGGATGCCGTTTTGCGCCGCGCGGCCGAAGGCCAGGTGGCGCGCGGTGGCGCCCTCGTTGCCGCCGGTGATCAGGCCGCCGGTCTGGAGCACGGCGATGCCGAGCGTGTTCGCCGTTTTGTCCGCCGGCCAGCGCAAAAACTTCGCGCCCGCGGCGGCTACGCCGAAGGCCCCGCAAACCGTGCTCGGCCACCAGCCGCGCGCGAATAGTGCCGGCGCGTCGATGGCAAGACCGACGCGGGCGATGGTTTCGTATCCGACGATAATCGCTTCGAAAAAGTTTTGGCCGCTGCTGCCGAATCTTTCCGCGCTGGCAAGAAGCGCGGGCACGACCATGGCGCCGATGCAAGTTCCAGCACCGCCGTGGATGTCATCCATCTCGCCGCAGTGGGCCGCCGCCGACATCGCTTGCACGGCATCAAGATACGAAACGCGCGCGTTAGTCCCGAAGAGCGTCGCGGTCGCATTTGGACCTGAATCACCACTGGCCGCGACAGCCAAATTGTATGCGAGCTTTCCAGTCTCCAATCGGCAGCCGGCCAACAAACAGCCCAGGGAGTCGAGGATGTGCAGTTTCGCCGCCTCGACGACGGCGGCGGGAATTTGATTCAGTCGCAGCGCCGCGTGATGACGGGCAAGTTTTTCACTGAAAGTTTCATCGGCCATTTGTATATGGGCTGAATCAATCAGCTCCCCACCTCGATCATCAGGTGGCCGAATGCGTTGACCTCCATCCGGTCGCCCGGATAGAGCAGGATCGTCGCGCCCACCTCTTCGATCACTGCCGGGCCGTCCAACCGGTCGCCGGCTTTAAAACCGCTGCGCAATAAGATCGGGCACGGAACTGGTTTGTCCACGAAGATCACCGACCGCTTGCCCCGTTCGCCGCCGTCGCCGTCGCGCGCAACCGCCGCCAGCGGCAACTGGTTATCGAGCCGGCTAAGTGCCGACAACCTGAGATTGACCATCATCACGGGCTCCTTGGGCGCCGAGTGGCCGTAGTGCTCTTGATGGAGCTGATCGAAGCGCGACCGAATGGCGTCGAAATTGCTGAGCGCGCGCAAATCCTCCGTGACCGGCACAGGCAGCGTATACTCCTGGCCGCGATAACGCATATCGAGGAAGCGACGCAGCAGGATCTGCTCCGGCCCGGCTCCTTCCTCCCGCAGCGTGTCGGTCGCGGGCTTTTCCAGAACGGCGAAAGCGTCGGCGATTTGCGCGCCGGTGGTTTCGCCCAGCTCGCGCACGAAGGTCTGCACATAGTCGTGTTTGAGATCAGCAAGCAGCATGCCGAAAGCGGAAAAATGCGCCGGCATCGGCGGAATGATAACGCGCGGCACGGAGAGTTCACGGGCGATGGCCATCGCGTGCAGCGCGCCGCCGCCGCCGCTCGGCACCAGGACGCAGTCGCGCGGGTCATAGCCTTTCTCGACGGAGACCGCGCGCACGGCGAGCGACATGTTGAAATTGGCGATGGTCAAAATTCCCAGCGCCGCCTCTGCCAAAGTCATGCCGAGCGGCTTGGCGATTTTTTCCGTGATCGCCGCCGCCGCATGGTCGCGCCGCAGGCGGATGCCGCTGCCGAGAAAATATTCCGGATCGATGCGACCAACGATGAGATTGGCATCGGTCACCGTCGGCTCTGCGCCGCCCTGGCCGTAGCAAGCCGGACCCGGCGCGGCGCCAGCGCTCTGTGGCCCGACCTTCAAGCCGCCCGCGGGGTCGATCCAGGCGATACTGCCGCCACCGTTGCCGACTTCCACGATGTCCACCACCGGCAGCATCATCGGATGGCCCGACACGTAACCGCCGACATAGTAATGGCTGGTCACTTCCGGATGAAAGTCCTTGATCAGGCTCGCCTTCGCCGTAGTGCCGCCCATGTCGAAGGAAATGATATGGCGGCAGTCCAGCGATTCGCCGAGACTCGCCGCCGCGATGACGCCGGCCACAGGCCCGGACTCCATCATCGTCACCGGCATCTTCTTCGCCGTCTCCGCCGACATCAAACCACCGTTGGACTGCATCACGCGGAACGTGCCTTTGAAACCACCTTCGCCGAGCAACTTTTCCAGCGAAACCAAATAACGGCTAACGAGGGGTCCGACGTAGGAATTGAGCGCAGTCGTCGACGTGCGCTCATATTCCCTGAACTCGCGGAGGATTTCGTGGGACAACGAAACATAGACCCCGGCAAACCGCTGGCGCAAAAGCTCTCCCAACCGCCGCTCGTGAACCGGATTGGCATAGGCGTGAAGCAGGCAGACCGCGATGCTTTCCACCCCGGCGGCCTTGAGCGCGTCGATCGTTGCATCCGCAGACTGCTCGTCTAGAGGTTTGAGCACCTCACCGGTCGCGTAAAGGCGTTCGTCGACTTCCAGGCGCAGGTCCCGCGGTATCAGCGGCACCGGCCGTTTGAAAAAAAGATTGTAGCCCTCGGGGCGGTTGCCCCTGCCGATCTCGTAAACATCGCGAAACCCTTGGGTCGTGATGAGACCCGTGCGCGCCCCTTTGCGCTCGAGCACGGCGTTGATCGTCACGGTCGAACCGTGGACGAAGAAGCTCGCCTGCGAAGCGTCGATCTTCGCGCCGCTCAGACAATCGCGAATCCCGCGCGCCAGATCGTCCGGCGTCGTCAGCGACTTGCTGCGGTAGATTTCACCTTGGTCGTCGACAGCCACCAAATCGGTGAACGTCCCACCTATATCAACGGCAATTCTCATGGAGCCTTTCGAATTCGTCTAAGAAAAACACCGATACGCATCTATTGCCGCTCGCTTCCGAACTTCTTACTTCCTTCCCCTCGACGGGGAAGGACTGAGGAAGGGGTGCCCTTCATTTTCAATGGCGTGCGCAGCGCCCCTATCCTAACCCCCGTTGAGGGGGAAGGAATCTGACGGAAGACTCGCCCCTCACGTTAAATTTTATGTCCCCACCAGCGACCGCGCCCCGCCGGCCGTCACCTGAAAGCTGTCACCGAACAGAATCATTTTCCCTTCGCTCTCGAAGGCAACGCGCAGCGCCAAAGCCATGCCTTCATTCAGCACGGTCGCGCCCATCGACGGTGCTCCGACTTCGCGGGCATCGTCTTCATTCAAAAACGGCGCCTCCCACTGATTGAGACCGATGCCGTTGGCGAGACCGTAAACGGACGCCGTCGCGTAGAATTCGCCAAGGGCGCGGCGCGCGGTTTCATCGATCGCCGCCACGGCGCTGCCGGGCTTCAACTGCGCCGCCATCCGGCCGACGATCTCCCGGGCTTTTTGGTACGCCGCTTGAAGTTTTGCATCGTTGGACAAAACGAAGCTGCGTCCCGCCTCGACCCAGTAGCGTTCGTGCTGCACGGCCAAGTAAAGCGCCCAGTGGTTTCCGAGATTCGTGGATTGCTTGAAGCTCGGCGGGTTCAAGCGCTTTGCGCCAGCGAGGATGCGAATATCTTCGGCGCCCTTGTCGCGCGCCAGGCGGTCGATGTCGGCGACGATCTCATATTCTTTTCTTCCCTGCTTGATGAAGGCTTGCGCGCCGTCGCAGACTGCTTTGAGAACCCGTCCGGCTTCGCGCATGGCCGTGAGCTCGCGCGCGGATTTCACCCAGCGCAGCGGCGCGAGCATCGAATGACAGTCTTGCCAGACTACTTGCGGCAATGCGCCCTTCATCTCTTCAAGCTGCGGCAGCGGAAAACCTTGACCCGAATCCACCAGGCCGATTTTCCCCTTGTCTAAACCCTTTTCCTTGAGCAGTTTCGCCCCATCACCGCCGACCTGATTCGACGCGCGTACGTCCTCCACCCAGGTCAGCGTCTTGGCGAACGGCACGTCGCGGCTGCCGATGTTGAGCAGCAGGGAAATCACGCCGTCGCGAGGCACCAACGCGATGCCGCCGCGCACCTTGGGAAAGTAGTTCGTCAGGTAGCAGAGGTCGCCGAAGGAATAATTGTCGCCGTAAATCACCAGGGCATCGAGATCACGCCGCGCGATTTCCGCGCGCACGGCATCGAGCCGCGTCTGAAATTCCGCTTGCGGCACTTGCCGCGGGTCCCAGGTGGAACAACCTCTTTTTAGTACCGAATGTCTTCCGAATATCATCTTTGCCTCATCAATTACGAATCCGATTTACGACTTCAAGGAATTTACCGCGCCAGTGCACCTGCGAAATAAATCCGAAATCCGAAGCACGAAATCCGAAACAAACGCGGACAAAATAATCCAAATTACGGAAAATCCAAAACGAGGAATCCGAATCAGGGTTGTTTGGAACATTTAGTTTTTTGGTCATTTGAATTTGTTTCGGATTTCGGATTTCGTGCTTTGAATTTTGTGATGCCAAAATTTCAAATATGTTTGGCTAGTCTTTGATGTAAATATCCCACGATGATTTCATGAGCGACTCCGCATTCGTCTTGGTCATGACTACCGTGTCGCCCAAAGTCATATAGCCGGTCTCGGGAATATATTGGTTCGGGTGAATAATAAAGGTCATCCCCTGTTCCAACTTGGTCGGGTTGCCGTCCTCCAGGTTACCCGGCGCCGACGAGCCGCAGCCGAGACCGTGGCCGCGCACGCGCATGAACGGCGGCCGGCAGTATTTTTCGTAGCCCGCATCGGTCAATGTCCCATTGATGGCCGCGGCAATCGCGCTCGCCGGCGCGCCGGTCTGCGCCGCTTCCATGCCCAAGCTCATCGCCTTTTTGAGAATGGCGTATTTTTCCTGAACCACCGGCGCCGGCTGTCCGAGCACCATCGTCCGGCAGATTTGCACGAACAAGCCGCCGATGCAGGGCGTGATCTCACCGATGATGATATCGCCCGGTTGCACGACGCGATCGGTAGGCGGATGGAGCGCGTGATTGTGGCTGTTCGCCACCACCATGCCGAAATTATCTTCCGCGCCGAGGGACCGCATGCGGTATTCGACGATGGCCGCAAGCTCGTATTCCTTCAAGCCGGGCTGGGCTTCGTCATGTAGTGCTTGCACGCCCGCGTCGGCGATCGCTGCCGCGCGTTTCAACCGCTCCAGCTCGAATTCGCCTTTGCACCGTGAGATGTTTTCGATAATGTCCTTTGCGTTAACGGGTGCCTGACCGAGAGACTTGGCGATCTCATCGTGGAGACCGGCGCTCAGCGCCTCTCGCCCGACGATGCCGACTTTACCCGTGAGATGTGCCAACCTCGACCAGAAAGCTTTGAACGGCGGGGTATCCAGAACCCATGACTCCTCTTGCGCCCGCGCAATATCCCAGACCGGCGATAGATAGAGTACCGGCGCCTCTTCTAACGGTAAGATGAGCATCGTTTCCGGCCCGACGCTGATGAAGTCGGTCAGATAGGCGACGTAGTTCATGCGCAGAAAATTATGCCGCCCGGAATCGTAGACGAGGAGCGTTTGCAGGGCTTGGTCGCGCATTCCTTGACGAACCTTTGATAAGCGGTTCTCGAATTCCTCTCGTCCGTCCATACTCACCTCTACAGTCTTGTCCAAAATCTCCCCTAACCCCTCTTTTTCAAAGAGGGGAAATTTCACTCGGCGGGCAAAATCCCCCTTTGACAAAGGGGGACTAAGGGGGATTTTCTACATAGCCCAATCGCGAGTCGCGCTCAATAAGCTCCCGCGGCCGCTCGCTGGCCGGGCCGTAACCGCCGCCTCCCGCGGTAAAGAACGTAACGCTGCCACCCTTTTTCAACGGATAATTCGGTTTCTTGGTAAGCCAAACACCGGGATCCTCCGGCGATTGTTTGACCAGCGCCCTGGCGGCTGCGCCGCACTTTCCCTCGAAAAGCCCCCAGGGCGGCGTGCGCTGGCGTTCGACATTGATGTTGGTAAGCGCTTCGCAGAGCACGCGCACGCAGATTTCGATCCCCAGCCCGCCGCGGAATTTGCCTGCGCCGCCGCTGCCCTCGCGCAGGCGATGATGCTCCACCAGCACGGGGTAGTAAATTTCCTGCATCTCGACCGGCGCATTTTGCACGTCGCCCTGGCAGATCGACACCGTGGCGTTCTCGCCGTCCTCGTCAGCGCGCCCACCCCAGCCGCCACCCATGATCGTTTGGCACAAGAATCTTCTGTCCGAACGCGGATCGGTGCCGAAGAAAGCGTAGCCGCCCATGTCGCCCTTGTGGCCCGCCGCTGCCTTGTCCGGCAAGGCGGGCGCCAGCGCTTTCAAAATGAGATCAACGACCGTGGGCAGCGTGCGGCTCCAGTTACCCACCGGCGCCGGCGGAGTCGCGCTCAGGATTTTCCCCTTCGGAATGACGACCTTGAGCGCCCGAAAGCATCCTTCGTCGATGGGCGAAAACGGGCTGACGAGTGACTTGAAGGCGACCCGCGCCGCCGCCACGGCACCGGACTCCCCGGAATTGATCGAGCCCGGCACCTGCTCGCTGATCTCGGAGAAGTCGATGGTCATGTCGCCGCCGTCGATCGCCACTTTCACTTTCAGCGCCACCGGGCGATCGAGATCGACCCCGTCGCTGTCGAATAGCGCTTCGGCTTCGTACCGGCCCGGCTTGATGCGAGCGACTTGTTCCCGCGCCAGAGTTTCCGACTGGTCCCAAATCGCCCGCACGCATTCGAGGAACGTTGCCAGCCCGAAGCGCCCGACCAGCGCGCCGAGGCCCCGGTCGCCGACCCGGCAGGCGGCGATCTGCGCGCGCAGGTCGCCGAGACAGGACTCGGCGAAGCGCACGTTGTCGGTGATGATTTGCAGAATATCCTGATCGGGCTCATGGCCGCGGTAAAGCTTGAGCGAGCGCAATTGCAGGCCTTCCTCGTAAACCTCCCGGGTACCGCTAAAACCGAAGCCGACGCGCGTCCCGCCGATATCGATCCAGTGGGCGCGAACGGTGAGAAACCCCACCAGCTCGCCCTCGTGAAAGAACGGCGTGTAGATCACGACATTGTTCAAATGCTGCCCGCACACGTAGGGATGATTCATGATCAACACGTCGCCCGGCGCAAAGCCGTCTTTGCCGTATCGGCGCACGCCGTCGACGATGGCCGGGCCCAAGTCGGCGAGAAAGATCGGCAGCGCGCCGAAGTTCTGCGACAGGATGTTACCCTCGGGATCGACGATGCCGACGCAGTAGTCGCGCACCTCGTAGATCATCATGTTGTAGGAAGTCTTGCGCAGCACGGTGGCCATCTCGTTGGCGATATGGGCCAGGCCATTGCGCACGACTTCGACGGTGATCGGATTGACGGGAAGCTGAGACATTTTATTACTGCGGTTCGTTTCGGTCGGTCATAAAAAAGAGGTGCTCAGCACAGAGACACGGAGTTCGCGGAGGTTTTGCGAAAGATGACTTTAGTCGCCTCCGGTTTTCATTAACGCACGAGCGCCGCTTTCCGGTTTTCTCCCCCTCATCACCCCTATCCTGGCCTTCCCCCATCAAGGGGGAAGGGAAAACATCCCGGTACGGGCGCTAACGAACCTTAAGCACCTCTTCCAATACCGATTCGTCGACAAAGTCATTGGGGCCGCGCTTCGACGCCCCCGGAATTTTCGGCTCCAGCGTCGCGAGAAATTCCGTGAGGCCCTCGCGCTCAGTGCGCAGGGTGTCGGAAATACTCTTGATGAAGTAATCGTAGGTCTTGATCGCTTCGGCCTTCGAGCCGACGTGGATGTATTTCTCGATCACCCGCACGGTCGCCTCGCGGTTAGTCTTCATGACGCGCACCGCATCGAGGTACGCCCGCAGATAACGGCGGATCAGGTCTCGTCGTTCCTTCAAGTCGCGCTTGCGCGCCACGATCGACAATTCAGGATAACGCATGCCCATCGCGTTCAAGTCGCCCAGCCGGCTGAATCCTTGCGCTTCCGCGACGAACAACCCCGGGGGCGACATGATGGTTCCGGAGATCACGCCTCGTTCCAGCGCCGTCAGTCGGTTCCTTTCGCCGCCGAGCTGGAGAAAAGTCACGTCCTTATCCGGATTGATGCCGTTCTTCTTGAAAGCGAAGCGCAGGCCGATATCGTTGTTGCCGCCGAAGCTCGCGATGCCGATCTTCTTCCCCTTGAGGTCCTGATACGAGCGGATCTCTTTCGCGGCGATGACCCCGGCAGACATGGAGTTCGACGCGGTCCCGACGATGGCGACATCGGCGCCGCTGAGACTCGCTTGCACCGGCACACCGCCGCTCGTATGGGCGAAGTCGAGCCCGCCGGAAAGCAATGCTTGCATGCTCTTCGATCCGCCTGAGATCAACACCGGATCGACTTCCAAGCCGAGCTTTTTGAATTCGCCGGTATCCAGAGCCACCCAAAATGGAATGTTGTAGCCCGCGATACCCGGATAGCTCGCCGTAATCCTTTGCTGGGCGACCGCCAAACCCGTTCCTAGCATCGCAACCAGAAGAAAACCCAAGATGAAGGAGATTTTTTTCATTGGACCCCGCGAATTCAACGTGTGAATGATCGGACGAGAATTACCATATCCACAGGAAAACGGCGTTGTCAAAAGCTTGACCGGATTCGGCGCTTTAGGTTTCTTGTTTTTTGTCCGGCATCAAAGCGGAAGCGCGGCCGGTGGAATCTGAATGCGGCAAGTGTGGAAAATCAGAGAGTGGGGAACCTATCCAGAATAGACTGCTTAAAATTTCCCAAGCGAGCGCGTTCACCGGAAATCGAATCGGCGAAGCAGGTTCTTTGGTCGGTTTTACCCTTCAGGCGGGATAGTCAAGAAAGAATCGACAAGCCCAGATCACTTCCGACAGCTGATCGCAATCCATTTTGATGTCAGGCAACCTAATGTGGCAAGAAGTCCCGGCCGGACGCGGCAACCCCTCAAAAGATGATCGATGCCGCCGCGACGCCGCTAGGATTTCTGAACCGGGAACTTTACGGGAAATTTTTCCTGCGCTTTTTTGACCTCCTGCGTTTGCTTCACGATCTTCTGCTTGCGGCTTTTCTCCTTGTCCCTCTTCCCTTTGTCGCCCATCACGCACCTCCTTTCTGAGTCTCCGTCGCCGGTTGACCGCGACCGCCTGCCTGCTGAATCGTCGCTGAACAGTGCCTGGGCCGAGCGATCAGCTCTTCTTCGCAAGCTGCTTGGCGCAGGCGTCGGCCACCCCGCTATCGGGCTTCTCGTCACCCGGCATGATCGCCCAACTCTGAGTCTCGATAAAACGGCCCATCTCCCAGGAATCCTTGTCCTTCACTTGGGCGAGCTTTTGGGTCTTCGCCGCGTCCCGGTTCATCTGCGCCAAGCAAATCGTACCCAAGCGCTCGGCGACAGCGGTCGCAGCGCTCTCCTTCGCCCTCGCCTCGGCCGTACCGTTCGTCACCCATCCGCCAAAGTTGAATCCGACAAAGGTGGCAATTATCGCGCCGCCGATGCCGCTCCACAAACCGATTTTAATCTTCTCCGAGTTCATTAGGCACCCCCGTTAGGTCCAGCTTTACGCACGCCGATTCAACCCGCCGTAGCGGTGGCAGAGCCAGAAGTCTGAAAATTGTCTTGGGGCGGAACATTCATCACAACATGAACATTGGCGATGGCAGCAGTCAGCGCAAGCCACGCCGCCCGGCAGTAATGATCTTTCACTTTCGTTCATCAGGAGGAACCCTTCCCGTCCCTGGTCGAGGGGCGCCGGGGTCTCTAATAATGGACCCGTTTGACGGGAATAGCGAACCGTATCTGAACCATTTTAGTCGAGGGTTCATCGCAAAGACGGAGGGCAAGAGACGCTGTGGTCGCCCGGTTAGCTCGGAGCGAGCCAATCGTCCGGCACGATCGACTCTAAAGCAGCAGACGCGCAGCCAAAACGGGGACTCCGGCGCTGTAGGATCGGTTGAGAACAGCGCTTACTAGCCCCCTTAGTTCGTCGTAGAGGCCTGTTTAGGAATCACTCCCAAACTGGCTTATCAATCCTGCCAGCGTCATGTTTTCTGCGATCGCGTCATGCGGAATGAGCGCGTATTTCCACGGCTTGCCGCCGTACGTAGCCGCGTGTGCGCTGGCGTGCTGACACCACTTCACTGCGGCATCGCGCTTCGCGAGCACGTCGGAGTCCTCCATCTGATTCTTCGCTTTCGGCTCCAGCATGTAGCTCGAGTCGTTGGTCTCGGCTACGAAGTCGGGCTGATATTCCGGGTGATCCGCGCCGGACTTATAGAAGATTAGAAACTGGCCCTTGGCCGGCTTGAACCACTTCTCCGTTTCACGATCAAGAATCACCGCTAGGATGCGCTCCGACTCGGAATGGAATTTTTGCACCGGATAGGGGCACCGATTGAAGCCGCCGAAGAGATACCTCGCCATGTTGCTCTTGTCTTCAGGTGACTGCCGAAAGTCCAGTGGCGTTTCCCCTGCGGTGGCGCTGTAATTACTGGGCTTCAATTCACTGAAGCCCTTGTTGATCTTCACCTCGTAATCCACTCCCTCGTCTTCCCAATAATGACGCTGCATTTGCGCGTGAACGAAGTCGGCGATTCTGCGTTGGTGAAAGCGAAGCACTTTTTTCGTGTCTTCCGCGGAAAGATACTTTGCGAAGTGGCCGACGGTTTGTCCGGCTAGACCGTATAGAAGGTCCGCATGATCGTCATAGGAGATGTCGTCGAAATCGACCAGACCGCTGACGACGTAGTCTTCAAGCCGCTCCTCCTCGACTCCACCTTTAAGTAGACCGATGATTTCCAATTGATTCGTTCGGAGATGTTGGACCCAAAGCTCGTCGGACGGCGCTTGAAGGTTCAGTGCGTCGAGTTCTAGCGTGAAAGGCTTAAAGCCCGACTTCACCTCGCCCTTGGGAATCAATAGAATGCGTGGGATGGCAATGGTCTGCTGCGAGACAAACTCGGTCGTCTTCGCCACCACGGCCGAGATATTAGGCTTTTCAGCAACTCCTTCCAGCTCCAATTGACCGGGCCGGTATTGTTCCTCGACTTCTTTGACAATGGCGGCCTGGATTGCCGGGTCCTGGAGATACGCCAGTGTCGGCACTTTATCTGGCCGATTCTCCAAGTTTCGAATCACTTGATAAGCGATCTGCGCGATCTTCTGCTCTTCCGGCTTGGCAAACGGTGGCGGCTCATTGTTGCCTGCAATGGTCGTACTACTCGTAAATTGCTCCGGTCGAAGTCCCAGCTTCGTTGCCAGTTGCGATTGGGACACCACCGTCACCGTCTTGCGTTCCAACTGATCCTCGCTCAGCTCCACCTTTTGCAACTGGATCACCGAGCCTGGCCGATTCGCCTCGTCGATGATCTCCTGAAACTTATCGTGCGCCACGATGTTGAGGCGGTCCACGGCAGTCACGCCGGTACGCCGACCGTAGGGCAAGCGCAACCCACGCCCGATGGATTGCTCGATCAATATCTTCGCATTGGCGGCGCGCAACGGAACGATGGTGTAGAGGTTGGTTACGTCCCAGCCCTCTTTGAGCATGTTCACGTGGATAACGATTTCCGTCGGTTCCTCCGCATGTTCCACCTTGAGCAGGCGCTCGATCATCGCCTCTTCTTCCGCCCCGCTCCTGCTGGAATCCACCTGGATCACTTTGTTTTTGTAATGCCCCTCGAAGAAGCCATCTGACTGGATAAGCTGCATGAGCTGTCCGGCATGGGTCGTGTCCCGCGCGATTACCAACAGGAACGGCTTCACGATCGGGTTGTCGCTTTCCCGCGCGTAGGTTTCCAGCTCAACCTTTACGCTTTCATGCAGGCGGACGCCGTCTTCCAGTTTCAATCGTTCAATCTCCTCCGCCGACATGCCCGCGGGATTGAAATTCTTGCGCGTGACCACGGCGGGCTCCTTCACAAAGCCATCCGCCATGGCGCTGGCAAGTCGATAGTTGAAGATAATGTTCTTGAAATCCACTTGGTCGCGACCCGCTTCGACATACGGCGTCGCCGTCAACTCCAGACCCAAGACCGGTTTCAATTCATTGATGGCGCGAATTCCCGCCGACGCGCGATACCGGTGCGATTCGTCCATGAGCAGCACCAGATCGCTCAGTCCGGCAAGATAATCGAAGTAGCTTTGGCCGATGTATTCGGAGAGACGCTTGATGCGCGGCGCTTTGCCGCCCCTCACTTCGGAATTTATCTTCGAGATGTTAAAAATGTTGATCCGCACTCCGCCGAAAAGAACACCGCTCAATGGATCGCGCTGTTCGTAATTATCACCGGTAATGATAGCCGGGGAGTTTACCGCGAACTCGGCGATGCCGGTAAAGACGTACTTCGGCGTGTTCGGCGTGAAGTCCGTGACGAGCTTGTTGTAAATGGTCAGGTTCGGCGCCAGGACGAAGAAGTTATTGATCCCATGCGCCAGATGCAGGTAGCTGATAAACGCGCCCATAAGTCGCGTCTTGCCGACACCGGTCGCGAGCGCGAAGCAGAGCGACGGAAACTCGCGCTCGAAGTCCGTCACCGTCGGGAACTCGTTGCGAATAATCGCTAACGCGGCAGCCACGTCTGAACCTTTCTTCGGCGGGACGATCTCGGTGACCCGGTCGAGTATTTCCAACGAGAGTCGTTGGGGCGGGCGGAGGCTCAGGCGACCGGCGATGGCGTTGACGTGACGATTCATAGAATTTCAACCACAAAGAACACAAAGATCACATAGAAGATTTTTCTTTGAGTTCTTTGTGTTCTTTGCGGTAATTATTGTTTTCTGTCCATACGAACTTTCGCATTTCGAACTTGTAGGACCCAAAGTTAATCAGCAGCCCATGTTTCAGCCTCGCAGACTTCAGGTAACTCAACACCTGCGCTTCGTGTTCAGACGCGAGCGTCTTCGCGGTCTTCAACTCAACGACCAATAGATTCTCCACCAGCAGATCCGCAAAGTAATCCCCAACGAGTGTTCCGTCCTCGTCGTAAACCTTTAGCGGATATTGCTGCTTGACGTCGAGTCCGGCCTTCTGCAGGCGATGCGCTAGAGCATTTTCATAGACTTTCTCCAGGTGGCCGTGGCCATGATAAACGTGGACGTCATAAGCCGTCTGCCTTACTTGGTTGCACAGCGCTGTGATGTCCTTCATGTCCTTTTCCATTGTGATCTTTGTGTTCTATGCGTTCTTTGCGGTTGATCCTTTCTCCCTCTTGTACGCAGCTCTTCAAGCTCCCGGCGAATCTCCGCCTTTAGCTCCGCCTCAGTCGGTAAGTGCAGTTTATAGCGGCTGGCAAAGATCGTTTTCTCCTGGTGCGGGCCAAGAGTGTACTTCACCACCGCGTCATTCTTGTCCGCGCAAAGAATCAGGCCGAGACTGGGATTGTCTCCTTTAGTCCTGCGTTCAATGTCGTAGTAATTGACATAAAGCTGAAGCTGACCGAGATCCTGGTGTGTGAGCTTGCCGGTTTTGAGATCTATGATCACGTAGCACTTGACCACCGTGTGATAGAAAACCAGATCGATGTAAAAATGGTCGCCGTCCAGCGTCAGCCGCTCCTGCCGCGCCACGAAAGCGAAGCCTTTGCCCAACTCTAACAAGAACGATTGCAGGTTGTTGATGAGGGCTTGTTCGAGATCGGTCTCGACTAGGTGAGGGGATTCCGGCAGGCCGAGAAACTCGATGACAACCGGGTCCTTGAAGACATCCGCAGGCCGCTGGACATCGTGGCCTTGTGTGGCCAGCTTCATCAGACCTTTCTTGTCTTTGCTCAGAGCCAATCGCTCGTAGAGCAGGCTGTTGATTTGCCGTTCCAATTCACGTGCTGCCCAGTTGTTCTTTATCGCCTCAATCTCATAGAAGCCCCGTGCCCGCCGTTTGTCTACCCGAAGGAGATGACGGTAGAGAGACCACGCCAAATTGGGATGAAGTCGGCCGGGTTGCCACGGTTCCTCGCCTGATGCACGGGAAAAGAAAGCCGTGTTTTCCAGTTGGCCTAATTCGCCACACAGCGTGTGGCGAATTTCCGGCGAGGGACCTTCCAACTTTCTAAAAGATTTGCCACGCACCGTGTGGCGAATCGGCGACCCCTTCAAAAGCTCAGGGTACTCCAGATAGAACTGTCGCATGTAACGAAGGTTCTGCATCGAAAAGCCGCTGCCATAGTCGGCGGTAAGCCTCGCCGAGAGATCCTCCAATAGCCGTTGTCCATATCTTGCTCGCCGCTTTCCTTTCTGCTCCTCTTCCACGATCTCCCGTCCGACCAGCCAATTCGCCACCACTTGGGTTGTATTAACCGACCGAGCGACGCCGGCCCGTGCCGATTCAAGAATCTCGCGAATCCGCTTATAGATTGGAAAGGATTTGCGACTTGCCATCAAATCTGTTTTCTTTGCGCCATTTGCGCTCTCTGCGGTTAGAACCGGTTTTCGTTTTTTCACCGCAAAGAACACAAAGATCGCATAGTTTTTAACCCTTTGAGATCTCTGCGTTCTATGTGGTTAAGACTGGATTTAACCACAAAGAACGCATAGATCGCTGAGATGAATTTTTCTTTGAGTTCTTTGTGTTCTATGTGGTTTAATCTTCTTGTGTCCCCTACGGTTAATCCCCTTCCATCGCGATCAATTCCATCTGCCCCGGTTTCGGCGGAGCCTTCGGCAGATTCTCCACTTGCAAGCTGTAGTCGTCCTTGCCCCACTCGCAGCGGCTCAGCACCGCCTTCGGAATCTTCTTGATCGTCAGGTTCGGATAGCGGTCCGGCTTGCTGCGAAATGCCAAGCACATCACCAGCAACGTCCGACTCGGCCCGACTTCATCGCTCAACTGCTGAAGCTGATCGTGGCTCAGGTTCTGCGTCGTCACGTAAATGAAATCCTGCTCCGTCGAATGGCCGTGCTGCCAGTAAACCGTGTCGCTCGGCGCATAAGCGAAGCCCTCCAGCTTGCAGACCGCCTCCGCCAGCATCTCGGGCTTGTATTCCTTGTTGATAACCCAATTGCCCCACTTGTCCTGTTGCAGCAACGACGGCGCCAGCCGGTAATGACGAAACCCCCCACCGCCTTTCCAGTTCACCGCCTCACTAATGCCGCCTTGATCTGTTCCATCAGTGACTTTTTTCAAACGTGGAATGATGTGCGTGTGGCAATGCTCGCCCAGCTCCACCATGATCCAACGACGCCCCATCTTGTGCGCCACCGCACCGGTCGTGCCGGAGCCGGCGAACGAGTCCAGAATTAAATCACCGGGATTACTTGCCAATGCGATTACTCGTTGTAGCAAGCGTTCGGGCTTAGGCGTCTCGAAGGCGTTATCTTCACCAAACAGCCCAATACTTTCTTTCTTCGCTTCCTGCGTGTGACCGACTTCTTCATTAGTCCACCACGTCCACGCCTGATTTCCTTCGGACTCGGACAGAAACGTCTTACGCCTAGGCATTCCTTTCCCGTCGTTTCCGAACCAAATCCGACCTTCCCTTACTAACTCCAAGAAGACTGCTTCGACATTCTTCCAACAAACGCCCTTCGGCGGATAATACTCCGCACCGCCTGGAGTAGTGATCTTGTACATCTGATTGGGACGGAAACCCTGCGCTGTGTAATCTGAGGACACCCATGACCCACGTGGATCGTTGTCAGGATTTTTATACTGAGCGATTTGCTTAGACGTTTTCGGGAGCTTGTTAGGCGCAAAGACCGCGACGTCCTTGGCATATACGAGGATATGGTCGTGCCCTGCACCCAGAGCCGCACGGACGTCTGGGGACGTCCGCTTTTGCCATACTACGTTAGCAACGAAGTTAGATCGTCCGAATACTTCATCGCAAAGAACTTTGCAGTAGTGCGTTTCGTTGTCGTCAAGATTAATCCAGATCGAACCTTCTTCAGCCAGTAGCCTCCATAGGAGCTCCAACCGGTCACGCATTAATGACAGCCATAGAGAGTGCTCGATCCCGTCGTCGTATTGCTGAAAGGCCGATCCGGTGTTGTAGGGCGGATCGATGTAGATGCACCTGATCTTTCCGGCGAACTCCTGTTCGAGCGCTTTCAGGGCGAGCAGGTTGTCCCCAAAAATAAGTTGGTTGTCGAAAAGATCGTTGTCGGTCACACGGTGCGGTGCGTGATAGGACTTCTCCGGGGCCTCTAGCAAAATCCGCGGCTCCAGCTTCGGCCGGTTCTCTTTCCCGATCCAGGTGAGTTCGAGTTTCGTTTTCTGATTGACCATTATTGTTGTTTCAATTTCTTACTTTATGTTGCGCCCCAGACACAAGACGAAACCACCGACTTTCTCAATCGCGCCACGCATCTTCCGGTTCTAAGGTCGTTGCCGCCGGATTCTCACGATCGAATTCCCAACGCGCCGGGTTGTCGAGAATGTATTGCCGGATGCGATTCAGGGATTGTTCGTCGCGGACGACGTGTTCGTAATAATTGCGCTGCCACGCGAAATCCGGGGTACCCGCCTGCCTAATTAACCGCGTCGATGCCGCCTTATACGCACGCACCATTTCCCCTAACGTAGGGGCGTGATTTATCACGCCCTGATCGATCGTGGCCGTACCGAAACCATCCGAGGGCGCAATGAATTGCGCCCCTACAATCGTTGGCGGTGTCTTCTGTGGCGCAATGAATTGCGCCCCTACAATGATGATACCGTGAACGTGATTGGGCATAACGATGAACGCATCCAGGCGCACCGATGGAAACCTTGCAGGCAATTCATCCCACGCCGCCTTCGCGATTTGACCGGGATTGTTTAGTTGCATTTCTCCGTCCGCCACCGCGCCGAACAAACAGGCGCGGTCCTGTGTGCAGACGGTAACGAAATAGGTCCCGGTTGCGTGTAATCGTAGCCCTTCAGCCGGATCGAGCGCCGGTGATGTTTTTCCGGGTCGTATTGCATATGAGTTTCAAGCGATTTTCCGCCGCAGTGAAAACAACCTTTTCTGCGAAACCCGTTGCTGAAGCTTTCCTTCGATCTCCGCTATGAGTTGCTCGTGGCGGTATGCTCTTCTCCGTGCCGGTGATTTCAACCTTGGCTCTATCACTCATGATTATCACTGAAAGCAATCACTGACTTTCTTTCTTGAGTTCAAGAATGGTCAGTTGCCGTGGTTGAGTATCAACGGGTTCGATGACCGCGATCTCATCACCGGACGCGGCGCCGAGTTGCTTGAAGCGCCTAGCGGCGGGCAGGACCCTATTTTCCAGCGAACCAACAGCGCTGTTGTACGCGCCGCTGGCTTTTTCGAGGCCGCTGCCGATGTCGGAAATATGCTCGGCCAGCGTTCTCATTCGCTCGTAAAGTTGCTTGCCCAAGTCGCTTATGGCCTGAGCGTTCTCGGCAATTTGTTCCTGTTTCCAACCGTAAGCAACCGCATGGAGAAGCGCAATGAGCGTGGTGGGAGTCGCCAATACAACGCGTTTTTTCATGCCGTCTTCTATCAACTGATGGTCAGCATCCGCTGCTGCGGCAAAGAATGACTCGCCGGGAATAAACATCACGACAAACTCCGGCGCTTTATCGAATTGCTCCCAGTAGCTCTTGGCAGATAAGGCCGACATATGCGTTCGAATCTGTGCGGCGTGGCGTGTCAAAGCTTCCTTTCTTCCTTGCTCAGACTCTGCTGAAAGGGCATCGAGATACGCTTCGAGCGAGACCTTGGCATCAACCACGATTTCGCGTCCGGCGGGGAGGTGAACTATAAGATCAGGGCGAATACGCCCTTCGTCGGTTGAAACGCTTAGCTGCTCGGTAAAGTCGCAGTGCTCGGACATTCCGGCCAGCTCAACGACCCGCTTCAAAGTCATTTCACCCCACCTGCCGCGGATTTGTGGCGTTCTGAGCGCTGTGACCAGATTCGCGGTTTCCTTTTGAAGCTTGTCTTGGCTCTCGGTGAGCCCTTTCAAATTCGATTCGAGACTTGTATAGGCCTGTTGGCGGGTGGTTTCCAGGTTACGGACGTGTTCATCAAACGTCTTCAACGATTCGGCAAGCGGCTTCACCAAGCCGTGGATCGCCTCCTCTCGTTTGCCGAGGTCGCCCTTCGCTTCCGCGAGGACCTTATCGAAGGTTTCCTTGGCAAGGGACAAAAAAGCCTTGTTACTGTCTTCAAGGGTGGTGCTTGCCAACGCCTTGAAGGTATCCGTCAACTTTTCTCTGGCCTCCGCAAGGAGCCGCTTTTCATCTTCCAGCCGTTGGGCGAGTTCTTGCTTTTCGGTTTCTGCCCTAACTCTGGCCTCACTTTCAGATGACAGTTGCGCTCTCAGCTCCTGAAAGTCGGTCTCCGCCTTTCGGCGCACTTCTTCGTACTGCCTGCGAACCTCTGCTGCAATCGCTTCGGCAGAAGCGGCTTTGGATTCGACAGCAGCAGTCTTCCGATCGGCATCACCTACCTTGGTAATAAGCTCAGACTGGGCGCGCTGGGTAGCGAGCAGCCATGCCACTACGGCCCCGACAAGCAATCCAGCCAAACTCCATGCGATGTATTCCATGACAATATCCCTGCCTTAGGCCGAACCTCCGCCTTTTTTACCTACGAGACTTGGCCAGACCATGCGTCCTCCGGTTCGGGGGTCTTCGCCGCCGGATTTTCATGGTCGAATGCCCAACGGGCCGGGTTGTCGAGAATGTATTGCCGGATGCGATCCAAGGATTCTTCGTCGCGGATGACGTGTTCGTAATAATTGCGTTGCCACGCAAAATCCGGGGTGCCCGCCTGCCTGATCGACCGCGTCGATGCGGCCTTGTATGCGCGGACGATATTTCCCAACGTAGGGGCGTGATTCATCACGCCCTGATTCGTCGCCCCGAAACCATCCGAGGGCGCAATGAATTGCGCCCCTACAATCGTTGGCGGTGTCTTCTGTGGCGCAATGAATTGCGCCCCTACAATGATGATACCGTGAACGTGATTAGGCATAACGATGAACGCATCCAGGCGCACCGATGGAAACCTTGCAGGCAATTCATCCCACGCCGCCTTCGCGATTTGACCGGGATTATTTAATTGCATTTCTCCGTCCGCCACCGTGCCGAACAAACAGGCGCGGTTCTGTGTGCAGACGGTCACGAAATACGCCCCCGGTTGCGTGTAATCGTAGCCCTTCAGCCGGATCGACCGGCGGTGGTGTTTTTCCGGGTCGACTCTTCCTTGGATCATGCCAATTTCCACCTGATGGAAAACAATTTCTCCTGCGATACACGCTGCTGCAACTTGCCCTCGATGTCAGCAATGATCTGCTCCCGTCGTCGGTCGATCTCGTCCTGGGCGTCGAAAAGGGTACGGCGTTTGCCGTTGCGCTGGGCCTCCAGTGCCTTGATCTGTTTTTGACCCGCGAGTTTCTCTTCTAACGTGAGTGCCGCCGTCGCCGCGCGCCGGGCTTCTTTGATTTGTCGGTCCATTTCCTTGATCTCGCGCTCTAACCCTAGCTTCAAGTCGTCGGCCCAGCCGTCCAGTTTGTCGGTCTCGGCCTCAAAGAATTGCGCGTTGCGCTCGGAGATGGTGCGCTGGATGTCGGTCTGGCGGCGATGGGTGATTGCATCGAGTTCGTTTGGAGAAGCGGCTAGGAGGGATTCTCCCGTCTCGCCGGGTAGGGAGAGCAAGCGCCGTGCGGCTTCTTCATCCAAAGTTTCCCCTTTGTCGGTGACTGTAGCAAAAATCAGGTGATCCTCGGCTTGATCGAGGGACTCGATGGTCACCTGAGACAGGGCAAGATAGCCGCTTTGCCCGCGAAGCGGTTTGAGGATGCTGATTCTGCCGTCGTGGGCATCGTAGTTGAATCGAAGTTCAGCCGCCGGCAGCTCGCGGCTCTTTGCTTGAGCAATTATGGCCTCGGCGAGTGGATGGTTCAGCCGATACGTGTGGGCGTCGCCTGAACGGCGCGGCAGCTCATAGAGGCCAAGGGGAATCTCGCCCGGAAAGGGTGAAGCACGCAACCGGAAGGACGAGTCGTTGAGAAACTCGGCGTGCTCCTTCAGTTCGTGGCGGGACAGGCGCATGAGGAGTTGCTCGAAGCGGTCCAGGACGGCTTTCGAAGAAGCATCCTGGACACGGAGCTTCTCTCGCACTTCGTCATCGAAATTCTCCAGGAGTTTCCGGCGCGTCTGCGTCATCGCCTCGTTGATTTCGAAGCTGAGTTCGAGCTGGAGCTGATCGAAGGCGGTCTTGATCTCATCGGTCTTGCGGCAACGCTGGTAGATGTCGTTAATGCGCTTCTCGAAATCGACGCCGCTCTCGATGGCGCCGAGCACTTCGTCGCTGGCGCCGAAAACGCCTTCGAAAAGCTGAAACTTTTCGGACAGCAGCTCGTAAACGCGCCGGTCGGCGGCGTTCTTGCGGTTGAGGAAGTTGACGACTACCACGTCGTGCTTTTGACCGTAGCGATGGCAGCGGCCGATCCGTTGCTCGATCCGCTGGGGATTCCACGGCAGGTCGTAGTTTACCACGAGAGAGCAGAACTGTAGGTTGATACCCTCCGCGCCAGCCTCGGTGGCGATCATGATCTGTCCCTGCTCGTGGAAGTAATCGACCAGGGCGGAACGCAGGTCGGCGGTACGCGAGCCCGTGACCCGGTCGGTACCCTGATGACGCTCCAGCCAGGCGGCGTAGATGGCCTTTGAACGATCATCGGTATTGGAGCCATTGAAGAGGACAATGCCGTCCTTCCACGGGCTGTCCGCCAACACGCGCAAAAGATAACTTTGAGTGCGGCGGGATTCGGTGAAGATGATCGCCTTCTGCTCGGCACCGAGTTCCGCCGCTTTCTTCATCGCGATACCGAGCGCCTTCAGTAACGCCTTGCCCTTGGCGTTGTGCTCGATGGACGTGGCGAGACGGGCAAAGTTGTCGAGATCGGCAATCTCGGCTTCAATGGCGGCACGGTCGGCCTCCGACAGAGGTGCAGCAGGTTCGTCGTCGTCCCATTCCTCGGCAGTTTCGTCCAGGGCCTCGTAGTCCTGGTCGAGTTCTTCTTCCAACGAGTCTTTCGGCTCCTGTTTCTGCAGCTTGGCCTTGAGCCGGTTCGAGATGGACGTGAGCGCGCCGGCGATGGCAAAACTCGAAGAAGCCAGCAGCTTGCGCAAGACTAACGTCATCAGCGAGCGCTGGCTCGATGGGAGTGCCTGGAGGTTTGGGCGGCTCAGATATTCCGAAACGAGTTCGTAGAGCTGGTCCTCGCTTTCCTCCTGCGAGAATTCTTCAAGCAGCGGCAGGCGCGTCGTATACGGAATGTAGGCGGTTACTTGACGACGCAAAGTGCGATAACAAAACGGTTTCAGACGCGCCTTGAGAGTTAGGAAAACCTGTTCCTGTGTCAGGTTGGCGAACTGTTCACGAAAACTCTTGAGGTCGCCGAAAGCGTGCTCGTCGATAATGCTTGCCAGACCGAAGAGTTCGAGGAGCGAGTTTTGCAGCGGCGTGGCCGTGAGAAGAAGCTTGTGGCGTTCCTGCAATGCCAGCTTGAGCGTGTTGGCGATGACATTGGTCGGTTTATAAACGTTGCGCAGTCGGTGGGCTTCATCTATGACCACTAGGTCCCACGGCGTGTTCGCAACGTCAGCCGCCTTGCTACGCGCAAAGTGATAGGAGCAGATGACGATGGCGTCCTTGACCTCGAACGGCTTGAAGATCCCTTGTTTGATCGACTCGTTGTAGGGCTTTGTCTCTAATATCCGGCAAGGCAGAAAGAACTTTTCCGTTAGTTCCTGATGCCATTGCTTGCGTAGATTGGACGGCACGATGACTAGAATCCGCCGCTTCCGCTCGGCCCATCGCTGCGAAAGCACGAGGCCCGCTTCGATGGTCTTCCCCAAACCGACCTCATCAGCCAGCAGCGCGCCTTTCGAAAGCGGCGAGTTGAAAGCGAACAGGGCGGCGTCAACCTGATGCGGGTTCAAGTCCACCTGCGCGCTGGCCACCGCACCGGCGAGCTTTTCCATGTTGTCCGACGAGCAGCGCTTGGTTAGCTCATAGGCGAAGTATTTGGCGTGGTAAGGTGTTAGGTCCAATTAGAATCCATAGTATCAGCCCCGGATTTGAACAACAGAATAGGAATTATTTGCGATTTTACGCGATATGATAGCGCGATAGCAAGGTCGCAATTGAGCAGCCGAGACTAGTGGCAAGTTCTTCCTCCTGGTCCAGTTGACGGGCTTGCACACATCCAATATGTTTAGCGCGATCCAGCGGAGTCACGAAGGGGGAGTTCAACTCTATGCGTATGATCGTCATCGGCACCGGACCCATCGGCGGCATTATCGGCGGCAGGCTCGCGCGGGCGGGCCATGACATGACCTTCGTCGATGTCGATAAGGAACATGTCTCCACGATCCGTGAAAAGGGCTTGCAAGTCGACGTCCCCGACGGGCCGTTCAACGTGAGGATTAAGATCGTTTTCCCTGACGAGACCCAGGGCAAATACGATATCGCTTTCATCGCCGTGCGCTCGAACTACACGCCCGATGCATTGAAGACCGCCATGCCGCATCTCGCCGAGAACGGCCTCCTGGTTTCATTACAGAACGGCATCAATCCTCCCCTGCTCGAAGAAAGAGTCGGCACCGACCGCGCGATCGGCGTCGCCATAAGAATGGGCTGCCAGAAGCTCGGGCCGGGGCATGTACAGACGGCCACCCGCGGCCACCTCTACGTCGGCCATCTTCACGGCGGAAGAACGCCGCAACTGGAAAATCTCAACGGGCTGCTCGACGCGGTCATTCCCAGCGAAATCGCCGATAACATTTTCGGCGTACTCTGGAGCAAGCTCACCTACACTTGTCTGGGGTATTATGGCTCCCTGGCCGATGCCTCATTAACGAACAGCTGCGCCGACGACGCGAGCCGGTGCTTGCTCACGGAATTCTTCGCCGAAGTGGTGGCGGTAGGCACGGCGGCAGGCGCGCGCTTCATCCCCCTCGCGGAATACGACCCTCAGGACTTCCACCCGTCCCATCCGTTCGAAAAGCGTCTTGCCGCGCTGAATGAGTCGGCCAAGTCCTGGAAGGGCGACGACCGCAAAGGACCGCTCCGCCAGGTTCAAAAGGGCAACAAGACCGAGGTCGATTTCACCCTGGCCCACATCGTCCGGGAGGGAGTGAGATTAAGAATTCCAACACCACTCTGCCGCGGTGTGTTGGATATGATTCACGAGTTGGAATCCGGGAAAAGGCGGCTGGGAATGCAAAACTACGTGGAGCTGAGAGCCGCCGGTACGCCGTAGCGCCGGATCGATTTTTCGCCTTTTGAGTTTTATCTTCGGCCCCAGAACATCAATCTCAGTTTCCACCTTGCCTGTCTTTCGACACGCCTTTTTCCGAATGATTCACCGCGCGGGATAGACCGCGAATGTAGACGATGATTTGCTGAATCTGATTCTCTTTCAGCACCCCGCCCCAAGCGGGCATGTGCGAAGATTTTCCACTGGCGGCTCCGCCTTTAGCGATAACCGTGAAAAGATGGTCGTCGGTTAGCTGGTCCATTTTCTTCGCGTTCGTATGATCCGCTGGTTTTACCGGCAAGGATTTTCCTGCCGGGCCGTCGCCTTTGCCGCCACTACCGTGACAACCGGTGCAATAGGCCTGGTAGAGCCTCCGGCCTCCGCCATCTTCTTGGCTGAAAGCGGAAACCGACTGGAACAAGAACGCCGCTGCAAGCGTAAAGCGCATAGACGTTTTCATGCTCAGGTTTTTTTACCTCCGGTGCATCTTCTCCACCGAGAATTCCCGGCCGGCGCCGTGGCACACCACGCAGCTTTCCCTGCCGACGGCGGCGATCTGCGCTTCCATGTGAGCCTTCGCCGGCTCTTTGGTGTGGCAGCCGACGCAGGCGCTCATGATCGGCGTTAGCGGCTTTGTCGTGCCGTCAAGTTGAGGCATCTGCGTGGCGATTACGCCGTCCGGCAACGGCAGTTCGTTGGCGCCCTTCTCGTGGCACTTGGTGCAGTTGCGCCGGTCGCCGGGGAACCTAATTTCTCCGAGGTTCACCGGCACGGGCTTCACCGCCGGACCGCCGTAAACAATGAACGGCTCGCCGAGGTTTATGCCGGTATGGATGCGATGAATCAGCCGTTTGTAGTGAACGTTCTCGGCGGGCATCGGCCCTTTGGCGGTTTTGCGCTTGTCCGCGTCGGTGTGGTTGGCGTTGTGGCACATGACACAGAACTCGGTGTTGTTTCTCTGCTCGCCGTGGGGCTGGAGCTTCACATGGCAAACGTTGCAGTTATCGGTCTTGACCGCCTTGCGCCTCGGCACCGCCTCGCGATCGGTAATTGAAAAATATTTAACCACGTTGATACCGGCGTTTCTCTGGCCCTTTTCGACCATCGTCCCACTGGGGCGTTTGATATCGTATCGCCTGTAGCCCTGGATGCCGACGGCGCCCGACCCGGTCGCCTCGGCGGGAATCGTGTAGCGGAATTTATGTTCGTGCACGCCGTTTCCCAGGGGTCGGGCCTTTCTCACGTCCTCGATGATCGCGGTTTGATAGTCGACCGTCGGCCAAGCCAACACCAGACTCAGATTATTCATTTGCGCCGCGTTGACCGGCTCGCCCTTTTTGTCTTTCAAGCTGAACGTCACCGCGGGATTGCTGCCGGGCTTGCCGCCTTCGATCTTCAGTATGTCGAAAACCATCCCCGGCAGTTGAATCGAATTGCCGGGAAAAGTATGCGCTCCGACCACCGATGGCCCGAACTCAGACCCCTCCGGCCGATGGCAATTAATGCAATCGTCTTCCGCCGCCGGCCCGGGTCCATGTTTTTTGCCCGATCTTAAATCGACATCGTCATGGCAGGAGACGCAGCCGGCGCTCGACGGCAGCGCTTTCCAATTGGCGACTTTGGGGTTGGCGTGACAGGACGCGCAATTTCGGTAGTCCTTGTAAATCGTCTCCGTGGTGACGGACTGGGGCGATACGATGGCGGAAAAGTCCGCGATGCGCTGATTCAAGCCCACCGTAAAATAGGGCTTGCCCGACTTCACGCTGGGAAGATGTTTGCCGCGATGGAGCTTGTGGATGAAATATTTGAGGTCGAGGTTCTCGCCCGTCTCCGGATCGGTCAACTGGGAAGTGTGGCAAAGGGCGCAATAGCCGACCTCCCGCGCGGTGCCGCGGTGCGCCCGCATGGGATCGTGACAGGTGTTGCATGAAGCGGTTTCCGCGAGATCGCGCCGCGATTTGACCGCTCTTCCCGCCGGGACGAATTCATAAAGCGGATTGGCGGCATAGCGCCGGCCGGCGCGCGTCAATTCACCGCCAACCACGTGGGTCGCGCTTCTTGCAAAGTTAGGAGGCAGCGCGGTTTTGAAAGTATAGGTAAACAAACCCGGCCGCTGCTTCGCCAAGACGCCGCCCGGGTCGAATCCCGGTTGCAAAGATTCAGCGAGCGCAGGTTTTCTGGTCTCGCCTTTGTAGACGTAATCTTTTCCGGCGACTTTGGTGAGAACGTAATTTTGATAGTCGCTATCACCGCTCTTCCCCGCCTTGAGGGTTGCAATCGTGAACTTGACGCTGTCGGCGTCGAGATCGGCAAGATCCAGCGCCTTGCCTCTTAAATCGCTGATTCTAAGGGTCACCACCGGCCGGCGGTCGGCGGGTATGGTAACACTGGTGATTTCCGCTTTAAGACCGCCGCCGGGGTCGCTTTGACCCCGGGCGTCGGAAACCACAGAAAGAGCGACGGCGATGACGAGAGGCAGCACGCCCACAAGGTGCATTATTTTTCCTCCTCCAATAAGGCGACGACAGCTGAAAACAGCTAAGGCGATTGCTATCATGTTAGAATCGCTCGCGCGCGGGTCTAGTATTGCGCAATTTTTAAACCCGCTCTCGATTCTTGTCAACGAAAATATCAGAATCTACCATGGCGACTCCAAGTCTTACTTGATCCAACCGGCCGTCGGCGTTATGTTAGGCCGACCGTCGGCAGGTGTTTCAGGGTCAATCCGTCGGCTGCTCGGACTACCCGTAGCCCCGCTTCACGAAAGCAAGAAATGAATCTCAAGGAACGCACCTATCTTTGGTACATCGCCCTTCTGCGCATTTACATCGGTTACACCATGCTCACGCAGGGCATCCGCAAGCTCCAGCGCGACTTTCCCAGGGGCGATTGGATCGGACGCCAGATCGGGGACTTGGTGACGCTGGATCTGTATCCCTGGTATAAACGATTTCTAACCGCTTACGTCGTGCCGCACAGCGAGCTGTTCGGTTATCTCGTCACCATCGGCGAGATCGCGGTGGGCGCGTGCCTGCTCGTGGGCTTGCTGACGCGATTCAGCGCTCTTGTGGGTCTGTTCATGTTGATCAACTATTATCTCGGACCCGGCATGGCCAGGGGCGGCGCCGTGATTGCGCAGCAGCAGACTTTCATCGTCGCCTTGGCGATCTTCGTGCTATCGAACCCGGGCCGCGCGTTGGGGTTGGACGGCCTAATCTTCGGAGGCGGGAGTAAGGGATTGAAATGAATCTTCCGGGAGCGGCGACACGCGACGGCACGGAGCGCTATCGCAAACGCTTCGAAGGCCGGATTCCGCGGGAACATTTCTGCGACGCCCAGGGTTTATCGCTCTCCTCCATCGGCATCGGCACCTATCTCGGCAACTACGACGATGAAACCGACCGGCTTTACCACGATGCCACGGTGCGCGCCGTGGAGTCCGGCTGCAACGTCATCGACAGCGCGATCAATTACCGCCTGCAAAGAAGCGAGCGCTCCATCGGCACTGCGCTCAAAGAGCTTGCGACGAAAGGTTTTAACCGCGACGAGATCGTGGTGGCAACCAAAGGAGGCTTCATTCCCTACGACGGAGCGCCGCCCGCCGATCCGCGGCGCTATGTGGACGACACTATTTTCAAGCCCGGCGTCGCCAGCGCTGCGGACATCGTCAGCGGCTACCATTGCATGACGCCGAAGTACCTTCTGGACCAACTGGAGCGCAGCCTTAGAAATCTTGACCTCGAATGCATCGACATCTACTACGTTCACAATCCCGAGACCCAACTGGGGAAAATCCCGCGCGACGATTTTAACGACCGGCTGTTCAAAGCCTTCGAAGCGCTCGAAGGCGCCGTCGCCACGGGCAAGATCAAGATGTACGGCACCGCGACCTGGAATGGCTATCGCAATCCGAAAGACGCCAGGGACTATCTCTCACTCGCCGAGGTCGTCGAGTTGGCGGCCAAGGCGGGCGGAAAGGATCACCACTTCAAGGTCATTCAAACGCCGCTCAATCTCGGCATGACCGAAGCATTGTCATTGAGCAACCAGACGGTCAAGGGAAAAGACTCAACGATACTCGAGGCGGCCCAAGCCCTCGGCATCACCGTCATGTGCAGCGCTTCCATTCTCCAGGGGCAATTGACGCGCAATCTGCCCGAGCTCATGACCGTTACGTTTCAAGGCTTGGAGACCGACGGCCAGCGCGCGCTGCAGTTCGTGCGCTCGACACCTGGCGTCACCACCGCGCTAGTCGGAATGAAACAGGCAAAGCACGTGGACGAGAATCTAAAGACCGCTCTCGTCGCGCCGGCGTCGTGGGAGCAGTATGCGAAACTGTTCCAGGGCTCCAACTCAAACTAGTGTAGTGTTTCAAAAATCCCTTAACAATCGACTCGGCACACTTACAGACTCCGCGGCAGTGGGACTGGAGCCGTGGACAGAGGAACGCGAAGGTTTAGTCAGGCCCTACCCGTGGACAACCCTACTCGACGGGGTGGAGGTGGTGGCCCTCAAGCCACCGTCCTATTGACCACGGGCGGAAGACCCGCCCCTGTGGAGCGTCCACCAAATGCAAAGAATCGTTAGAAACACTACACTAGCGGCGGCAACGGCGCGCCTCAGTTTCCGGTGAGAGTGTCCAAATTCCCGAAAATCGTTTCCAATCTTTGGAGCACGCCGCCCGGCAAGGCAGGTTTAAGTATGGCTTCTACATTGGCTTGCAAGTGCGCCGAATTCCCCGTGCCGGTCAGGACGACATCGACTCCTTGCTCGTGCCGGCAAAAACGATAAGCGGCTTCCGGCAGCGTCGCTGCGCCCCCTTCTTGGCGCAGGAAATCCAACGGATCGTCCGGATTCACCGAGCCGGGCGGGATGGCGCCCTTCTGAATCAAATCCGCGAATATCGCTTTGAGCCGATCCGGCTGGCTCAAAGCGCGCCGCACTGCGAACATCACCAGCGTGCCAATGTTTTTTTGCAAGGTTTTCGCAAAAACCCGTTTTCGCGCCGACGGGTTGAGCATGTTGAAACCGACCATGACGACGTCCCAAGGGCCAGCTTCCAGAGCCTCTGTGAGCATGCGATGGCCCGAATCTTCGACGAACGCCTCGGAGATGGCGATGAAGCGGATTTTACCCTCTTCGCGCATTTTCGAGAGAACCGGGAGCAGCTTGGTTGAAGCGTACGCATAGTCCTCGGGCTCAACGCCGTGGGCGTGGTAAACGTCGAGATAATCGGTTCCCAGCCGCCTGAGGCTCTGCTCCAAACTTTTCCTGACCTCGCCGGCGGGATCACTCGGATCATCGAGGGGAAATTTCTTCTTCGTGGAGAGAACGATCCGGTTTCTGGGAATCTCGGCGATGGCCTTGCCGACAATCTCCTCGGTGCCGTAGACCTCCGCCGTGTCCAGAAAGTTCACGCCCAGATCGAGCGCCTGCCGAACTAACGCTATGCATTCCTGCTGGGGCTTGCTATCTCGCAAACCCAGCCGGCTCGGCCCGCCGCAGCCAAGCCCGGCCACGCTGACCTTCAATCCGGTGCGGCCTAACGTCGTATACTCCATGTTCCAGTCGTTCCAGCCGTTCCAATCGTTCAAATCGTTCTGAATTTCCGAAAACGGTTGGAACTACTTGAACGATTGGAACCTTTGGAACCGCCCCTTTTCCTATTTCGCCTTGTCGAGCTTGAGCGAAGCGGAATTGATGCAGTACCGCAGATTCGTCGGCGCCGGACCGTCCTCAAAGAGATGGCCCAGGTGGGCGTCGCATCGGCCGCAGAGAACTTCGGTGCGCCTCATGAACAAGCTGTTGTCCGTCTCGGTTTCGATCTTGTCCTCAGCAACCGGCGCCCAGAAGCTCGGCCAGCCGGTGCCCGAATCGAACTTCGTGTCGGAGCTGAACAGTTCGTTGCCGCAGCAGGCGCAGCGGTAAACTCCCTTATCGTGGCAATCCCAATATTGCCCGGTAAATGCCGTCTCGGTGCCCTTCTCGCGGCAAACGTGATACTGCGCCGGCGTGAGCTCTTTTTTCCATTCCTGGTCGGTCTTGGTGATTTTTTCTTTCACGGCTCTTTCCTCGCGCGCGCTCAGCGCTGCATGTTCACAAACTGGAGCGGAATCGGCAGGCCGGCGCCTCGCAGCATCTGAATGACTTCCTGCAAGTCGTCGATTTTCTTGCCTGTAACCCGCACCTGGTTTTCCTGGATCGCCGCCTGGACCTTGAGCTTCTTATCCTTGATCATCTTCACAATGTTCCGGGCAGTATCGGAATCGATGCCTTCCTTGATGGCGATCTCCCGCTGGATCATTCCCTGGGATGCCATCTGATCGGGTTTGGGCTCCAGGCATTTTCGATCGACCTTGCGTCTGACCAGATTCTCGATCAGCGTCTCCTGCACCGCCCGCATCTTCATCTCGTCTTCGGTCGTCACCCAAATCTTTTTTTCTTTCTTGTCGAGGACGACCTCCGTCTTCGAAGCGCGAAAATCGTAGCGCGACAAGATCGCCTTTTGAGTGATATTGACCGCGTTATCGACCTCCTGGAGGTCGATTCGATTAACGATGTCGAAGGACGGCATGACTCCCGGCTCCTAAGTTAGATGATGGGTGCCGACTGTTGGTCGCGCTCCGGCGCCGGAGCGGAGACTATTTCTTTTTCGCGGCTCTCGGTCTAATCGATTCCCGTTTAGGCGACTTGATCCCCGCTCCGCTAAGCACGAAGTCCAAGATATTGCTGCGCGTGATGATGCCGACGAGTTTGTCGCGCTTCATCACCGGCAATGAGCCGATGCGGTGGCGCCGCAACAAACTCACGGCGGCGGCCAATGACATGTCGGGCCGCACGACCATGACGTCATGGGTCATGACCTCTTCCACCGTCACCGAATCGGCGAAGCGGTCGATCTCCTTGCCACGGTTGATCATCATGCTGGTAGGATAGGCGTCGCGAATGTCCCGGTCGGTTACGATGCCCACCAGCTTCTCGTTTTCCAACACCGGCAATTGATTCACCCGGTGTTTGGCCATCATTTGCCGCGCGATACCGATGCTGTCGAACGTCTCGACGGCGAGCACGCGCTTTGACATCCAATCGGCGACGCGAATAGTTTTTGGCTTTCTCATCTTGTCCGCCGTCACAACTGCTCCACCGTATATCCCCGTTGCTTCAACAACTCAATGACCCCTTCCCGGCCGACCAGATGCGCCGCGCCGACGACCACTATGGCGTTTTCTCCCTGGGCAATCATTTTTTCGATCTGCGGCAGCCAGCGCCGGTTGCGCTCGACGATGACTTTCACATGCACTTCCGGATATTCGCGCATGCCCGCCAGCAGCCATTCTTCGACGGGCCCCACCTCCCCTTTCGTCCAGGATTGCACGAGCTGTTCGACCCCTTTGTCGAGCTGGTCTAATTCTTTCAGCGTCTCGCGCAGCATCATTTCCTGATCACGCCGGGACAATCCATCCAGCAGGTCGATCTGGAATTCCAGGGACTCCAACCCGCCAGTCGATTTGCCGCTGCGCTTGGCCCGCTCGGCGAGATAACGGTCGACGCCGTAATTGGGATCGAAACCGAGTTTTTGCAGCTTCATCGTCGTCAGCGTCAACGCGACCAGCCAGGGTTTCAAGGGATTCATCGCGCGCAAGTCGATCCCCGCCTCTCGGGCGCGCCGTTCGGTCAGGTCGTAGGTTTCTTTATCGACGTTTTGCTGCAAGGTCGTGCCGTCGCGAAACAGCCCCTTCTCAAGCGTAACCTGTCGAGTTTTTTCCGGAGTGGCGCTCTGAAGGTCGATCTCGAGCACCAGCTTGCTCACCGCGTCGAAGGCTTGTTCTATCGATTGTTTGAGCGGGTAACTTTCCTTTTTGAGAAAATGGATGGAGCCCAGAATATAAATGCTGTTTTTCTCGGACCGCACTTTCCACAGGAAACTCTTTTCCTGCAAGCTCGGTTGTCCGGAAACCGCGAGCGGCGCGAGCAGCAAAAGAAGCACGCACAGGATTCCGGCGATTCGTGGCGGCCAGCCCTTGCCGAAGTGTCCTTGCCCACAGTATGCGGTTTTTCTTTTCATTGCTTGACCCAGACGGCTAACAGTGTCAGTCCGAGCGCCGACAGCAAAGCCCAAGTGTGAATTTTTTCCGCGGCTCGCCGAAGCAGCGCGCTCGTGGCCGAATCTTCAATCGCTTCATCTCCCGCGTCCAAATTGCGCAACCCGCGCGCCGCCAAAATCACTCAGGTCTTCTCCTTGGCTTGAAACAAACCGAGCGCGTCAATCCAAAAAAGAACGAACAAAAGTATTCGCTGAAAAACAGTGCTTGTGACTCCGGCGACTGCCAAGCCGACAGCTCCAGCCAAAGCCACGGCTCCAAAGGCGAGTCTTTTGCGTCGTTCGCCGGGACCGAGATTGCCATCAGCCACTTGCGGTTCAAGAACTCCGTTCAGCCGATCACCACTCCAGACGAATGCAAATCTCCTCGCCGCGCGTTTCGGTCGGCAGAACCGTCAACGGCGGTCCGCTTTGGGGCAGCACGCAGGCCCCGGAATTCAAGTCGAAACAATAGTTGTGATTGGCGCAGCGCACCCTGGCGCCGTCGAGCACGCCGTTCTTAAGATCCGCGTCCTCGTGCGGGCATTGCCGCGCGAACGCGAAATATTTTCCCTCGACGAACGCCAGCAAAACTTGGCGCCCGCCGAGGTCGATCTCTTTCATCTCCCCTGCGGCCAACTCGCCGACCCGGGCCACCGGAATGTAGCTGACGCCCATTCTCGCGAGCCTGAATTATTCGCGGCCCAGAAAAAGCGACGATACCCGAGTGACCGAGGGATGAAGCCTGGAGGGAGAAGGCACCTTTAGGGATCTCAAATCACAAATCTCAAATGGCAAAGTTTGAAATCTGAAATATGCAATTTGAAATTCTGAGCGCCAGCGAGGACTGGCCCATTGCCTTCTCCCGGAGAGGTTCATCCCTCGGTCTCTGCGACGTATGAATAATCTGCTGGGCTACGCGGCCGCCTTCTGCCGGCGGTAAAGCGGGCCGCGCAGAACCTGACCGGGCAGCTCACCAGTCATCCGGCCGTCCTGCTGGACGACTGTACCATTGACGACGGTATAGTGCATGCCGTCGGCGCGCTGGATCAGGCGCTTGCTTCCCGCCGGATAGTCATTCGCCCACTCCGGTTCATGGGAGCCGACGGTCTTGGGATCGAAGATCGCCAGGTCCGCGACGTAGCCGGGGCGCAGGAGCCCGCGTCCTTGCATGCCGAAGATCGAAGCCACATGGAAAGTAAGTTTGTGGATCGCCTGCTCCAGGGTCATGACCTGGCGCTCGCGCACCCACAGCCCGAGCAGGATCGTGCCGTAGCCGAAGTCGGCACCGAACTGCACATGGGCGCCGGCGTCCGAAGTCCCCACCAGCACGTAGGGGCTGCGCAGGATTTCCCCCATCGCGTTCCAGTCGCCGCCGTTGTTGGCGTTCCAGAAAACGGTGCCAAGATCTTCTTCCAGTGAGAGATTCAAAAACGCGTCCAGCGGGTCCTGACTGCGCATGGCACCCAACTCCGCGATGGTCTTGCCGGCGTACTTTTGGTTTTCCGGTTTGATCACCTTTTCCACCCGCAGAATATCCCAGCGGCGGTGGAAGTTGGTCGGCCGCGGGTCGGCCAGATCGGCGCGCAGTTTTTGCCGCGTTGTCGAGTCCGCGAAAGCCTGCTTGCGCACTTCCACGGGCAGGAACATAAGATTTTTCCAGGTGGAAAATTCGTCGAACACCTGGCATTCCTTCAACGTGAAATGGCGCACCAGCGGCACAGTGTGCGATAGGCCGTAGGCTTGATATCCGGCGCGGAAGATCGGCTCCACGGCGTCGAGTTGTTCGCGCCAGAGATTGGGCTCCGCCCAGCGGTGCTGCAGGCTCTGCCAGAGCACGGGTCTCTGGGTGCGTTTGGCAAGCTCATGATAGAAACTGAAGTGCTCGATTTTGTTGCGGCCCAGAATCGTTTCGATGACGCCGCCGTTGCGCTCCGCCAACACGTCGCAAAGAGCGAAGAGTTCCTCGTCGTCGGCCAAGCGGCTGGCCACCGGCTTGCCGTCTTCGCGCATGTGGCGCTCGTTGCGATTGGTCGAGATGCCGAGCGCACCGCCTTCCATCGCTTCCAGCACCAGGGTGCGCATCTGCTGAATCTCTTTGACCGTAGCCTTGCGCTCCACCGCCTCTTCGCCCAAAGCGTTGTGGCGCACGGCGATATGCCCCACCAGCCCGCCGACGTTGATGCCGACCTTGCCTTCTAAGTTGTCCAAGTATTCGCCGTAGCTATGCCAATTCCACTTGACTCCCTGCTCCAGGGCGTGACGCGGGATCGCCTCGACGCGCACGAAGCTCTTTACGATCGCGTCCTCGATGCCGGTTTTTACCGGCGCCAGCGAGAGGCCGCAATTGCCCATCACCACCGTGGTGATGCCGTGCTGCGGCTCACAGGTGCCGTAGGGGTCCCAAAGCATCTGCGCGTCGAGGTGGGTATGATGGTCGATGAAGCCCGGCGCGACCGCCAAGCCATCGGCGTCGATGGTCTTCGCCGCGTTCCCCTTCAATCTACCTACTTCGGCGATTTTTCCGTCTTTGACCCCGACGTCCGCCACATAGGAGGGAAGTCCGGAGCCATCCACCACCCGGCCGCAGCGCACCAAAAGATCAAAATCCATTTTGCATCCTCCTCGTTGACGAGGTTACCGCCCTAGCGAGCCGGTTATTTTTCGGCCGGCGCTCGACAACTATCAGCCGCAGCATACGTAATGACAAGGATACGGTCAACCGGCATTCCGGTTTCTGCGACGACAGCGGCCGCGACGATTTCCACCACCAAAAGCGGCTGCCGATGCCATGATGGTCAGTGCCGCTCGTAGGGTCAGTTCCTCCCGGAAGCCTCAAGCGAATAACGTTAAGTAGGACCGATGCCACAATCTGTCATCAAAACGACACGCAGCCGCCGCTTAACTGCTTGACTTTTCTGGGATCGCGCTAATGGTACGAGCGTTGCTCAAATGACAAACCAGTGAAGGCGCAGAGGAGATCGAAATGAAAAGAACGGCTCTCATTACAGGCGTCCTCTTGTTCGGCGGGCTGGCGGTTGCTGATGCGCAGACGGCGGTTTCAGTAGCCCGGACTCAGCATGAGCAGGTGAAATCCAGCGCCGCGTCCAAGGAAATCACTATGCACCCGCCGTTATTGATCAAAGCCGCGGATCTAACCCGCATGAAAATCGAGCACGGCAACCTGCAATTCCTGAAGACGAATCGGAACGAAAACTATAGCAACTCGGGCGAACCCTACAAAAGCTATAACCCGATTTCGATTCCCCTATGGTAAGGGGAGCGGTTTCTCAGGGGGGATCGCCGGCGGCTTTTGCCCCCTGGGAACCGGGCTAGGCGGCGCGATTCAGTCCTCTTGTCTGCGTCATTCGACATCCGCGACTTTGCGTATGCCGTCGCCCCAGTCCTCGACTTTGAAGTCTTTGAGAGCGATCGTGATCGGCTCCTTCTCTTCGATGGAGATCATCCGCTTGTGGTACTCTATGAGAAAGGAAATTTTCAGCAACAAGGAATCGTCGCGAACTTCCAGCAGCGAGACCTTTTCCTCGAGATACGAGTATTCTTTATTGCGCAGAATCTCTTTGACTCGTTCTCTGGTCAGAACCTCTTTGGCGCCCAAGAACCCAGCCATATGTCCTCCCATCGGGCCCCTGACTTTTTCTTGTCGGCCCACCCCGATTCGGCGGTCATCCCAAGCTGCGGCAAACGGGGGTTCCGCTTCCCTCCCGATTTAACGGCTCTCTCGGCGATCTCCCCTCGCCCTATTCCTCCTGCAGTCGGTAAAGAAAACAGCGCAGCACGTCCACATAGGTCACGATCCCTACCAACCCCTCCGTCTCATCGACCACTGGAATTCCCCCTACCTTCTCCTCGATCAATAGCTCCACCACCTCCTCTAGCTCGTCGTCCGGGCAGACCGTGATCGGCTCGCTGGTCATGATCTCCCGGACCCGGGTTTTGAGCGCCGTCTCCCGCTGTTCGGGACTGGCCAGTAACGACCCGCTCAAAAAGGATCGGATATCGCGATCGGTGACGATGCCGACCAGTTCTTTGCCCTTGACCACGGGAAGTTGGCGGATTTTGTTTTGCGACATCAGATCATCGGCCTCACCAATGGCCTCCGTCGCGGTCACAGTCAACGGATCGTGGGTCATCACGTCAACCACTCTCAACCGACTATATCGCCCTGTCGCCGCCGTCATCGCCATGGCCGATTCCTCCTACCTGCGAATTGTCACTTAACACCGCACACCACTTATCACATTTTTCCCTACGGTGTCACCTGAGCAGAGTCCATGCCAAGCCCCGGTCAGTGATTCGAACCCGAAATCACCGTGTTGGCTGCCATGCTGTCAGCAAACCTCTCATCACTGGGAAAAGCAATTTGTTTTTCCTCAACAGTGCGAAATCCGCAGCAAAGCACTGCGAAAGTAATCGGGAAACGGAAGGCACAATTATTGCGCAACAATTCTTAGGTAGTACGGGAAGTCGCGTAAACAAAGGAGGACCCTATGAAAAAGATTACCCGGATATTGGCGCCGACGGATCTATCAGATCTCTCCTGCCTGGGCCTACGCTATGCCCTGGAGTTGGCCCGCGAACAAAGCGCCGAGATCGTGGTGCTGCATGTTATTCCGATCGGCGAAGACTGGTTATCCACCCGAGAAGAGTCTACCCCGGTGCGCGACCTGATGGCCAAAGAGCGTGCCGCTCTCGATGCGTTTCTGCAAAAGAAGTTTCCTGAATTCCTTAATTTAGTCGAACTTCGACAGAGGGTCGAGGTCGGCGTGCCGCACGCCAACATTGCCGAACTGGCGCAGCGTGAAGGCGCCGACTTGATTGTCATGTCGACCCACGGCAGAACCGGCCTGGATCACATGTTGATGGGAAGCGTCACGGAAAAAGTGGTCGCCCGCGCTCCCTGCCCGGTGCTATCGATACCGGCAATGAGCCGAAAGAAAGACACAGCAAAAGCCGCATGAGAACCGCGTCCCGCGGTTTTCCTAATTCGGGTCGTGGCTCGTGTTTGTAAAGCGAGCACGAGCAAAGTTCACGCGGCCGATACCCACTAAAACAAAACCGATTGCGGTACGCACACCTGGCAAATCCGCGCCTCCCTGGAAGCCGCCTGTGCCCAGCAAAAATATTCTCCCTTTCGGGGGAATAACAGAAGAGGAGGAGTATCGACTTCGAGTCGAAGTTTCCCGAACTCCTCAACTTAGCACCGAGGGCCGTTCAGTTTTGCGGTGCGTCACCGAAAATGGTATAAGGCCGCTTACTAACCTTGCGGAGGTAAGCAAAATGGCAAAGAGCGTTACCGTTTACACCCAGCCCGGCTGAGGCCCATGCCACAGAGAGGTAGAGTTTCTATCTCAAAAGGGCGTCCCATTCGTAGAGAAAAACGTCCGCGCCGACCAGGCGGCGTTAAAGGAATTAATCGACCTCGGTTATCAAAGCACGCCGGTGACGCTGATCGACGGCCAGGCGATCGCCGGCTTCGATCAGCAGAAACTGGCGGAGCTGCTGGGTTTATAATTCTTGCAGGAGGCTATCATGGGTAGAACTTTCACTAGCAATAGAATTTTGGGGCTCATGGCGATGAGTTTTCTTTTATGTCTCTCCTTGGTTCCCGCAAACGCCCAGACCATCGTGGATGAGTGGGCGACGGTGCAGGCTCCCAAGCCACCGCAGTTGAAGCCGGTAAAGATCGACGATCCGAAAACGACCGCCTTCCTGGTCCTGGATATCATTAAACAGGGTTGTAACAACGAGCGGCGACCGCGTTGCGTCGCTTCGGTGCCCAAGATGCAAGCCTTCTTGACCCAGGCCAGGACGAAAGGCTTATCCGTAATTCACAGTTATACTTCAACATCAACGCCGGCCGACATTTTGAAAGAAGTCGCGCCGCTCGCCGGAGAACCCCTCGTTCAGGCGCCAGCCGACAAGTTTTTCAGGACGGACTTGGAAAAGATCCTGCGAGATAAGGGCATTAAGACCGTAATCATCGCAGGAACGGCGGCTCATGGTGCCGTGCTCAACACGGGCAGTCAGGCCGCGTTCAGGGGGTTTCGAGTCATTGTTCCCGTAGACGGTATGTCATCTGAAAACCCATATTTTGAGCAATATAGCGCTTACCACCTCGCCAATGCTCCCGGCGTGGGGCAACGGGTGACGTTGACGAAGTTCGATATGATTAATTAAGTGAAGGTAGGGACAAATAGCTGGGAATGTGGAAAAGCTAATCCAAGAGTACCGAGATAGTAAGATCACGCGCCGCGAGTTCATCCACAGGGCGTTGGTTTTAACAGGAAGCCTGGCGGCTGCGAGTACCTTAGTTGACGCGCTTGCGCCAACAACGAGCCATGCGAATTTGGTGGATCCCAACGATCCGGCGCTGCTATCCGGCGAAATTAAATATAACGCAGCCGATGGCGCCGGCATCGGCAGTTACCTGACGCGGCCCAAAGGGGATGGAGCGCATCCCGCCGTGATTGTAATTCACGCATGGAGCGGGATAGACGACCACACCCGGGATGTGGGGCGCAGGCTGGCAAAAGCCGGTTATGTGGCGCTCGTGCCCGACCTTTTGTCCAGAGTGGGAGGAACGAGTTCATTTTCAAGCAGAGACGCCGCCAGCGCCGCGGGCCGAAAGTTGGATGATGAGAAGATCACCCAGGACCTCACTGGCGCCGTCAATTATTTAAAGGGCCAGAATTTTGTCCGCGCCAGCAGGGTCGGCGTCACCGGCTTTTGTTGGGGCGGCGGTAAAGCTCTGATGTTTACCACCCGTAGCAAAGACATCGCGGCGTCCGTCATCTACTACGGCGCGAATCCACGGAACATTGACGATATAAAGAATATCACGGCACCCGTACTGGGTCATTACGGCGAAGCCGACGAGCGCATAACCTCCGGGGTTCCGCAACTCGAAGCGGCGATGAAAAAACACGGCAAGTCTTTCGAGTATAAAATCTATCCCGGCGCGCCGCATTCGTTCAATAGTGATGACAACCCACGGAGTTACCGGGAAGAGGCAGCGAAGGAAGCCTGGGGCCGGACCCTGGAATTCTTCAAGAAGCATCTCCAGAGCTAATAGAATGAGAACGGAGAATCGAGGATAGAGGATCGCATCAGGCCATCCTCCATCTTCGATCTTCCATCCTCCATCTTCTATTTCGCATCTTCTATCCTCGGTTCTTTTCCCTAAACTTGAGGCGCGAGGCGATAGAGGAGAAAGTCACGGAGGGCGATCCTATGGACGTGTTAAGCACTACGGGTTACAACCGCCGGCCGCCCCACCTGGTGGCTGAGTACAAGGGTTTTTTCGCCAAAGAAGGACTGGAAGTAACATACCACGAAACCACTTTTGCGCCGGATCATAATCGCGGCATGGCGGAGGGGCGATGGGATTTTAGCTTGAGCAGCGCCGATACGATGATCGCGCGCGCGACCACCGACGGGGTGGATTACATGCTGTTCATGCAGGCCGAAGAAGGGCTCACCGCCTCTTTGCTCGGCCAGCCCGGCGTAAATTCCATTGAGCAGTTGCGCGGCAAACTTCTGGCCGGTGATCCGGGCGATTCCAATCTCGACCTTGTCCGGAAAAAAATTCTCCGCACCCACGGCATGGACGATACCGAATATGATATCGAAATCATCGGCAGCTCACCGAAGCGGTACGAAGCGTTCATGGAGCGGCGCGTCGTGGCCGCGATGCTAACGCCGCCGTGGTCCGACAAAGCGCTCGCCTCCGGTGCGGTTCTCCTGGCCGACGCGGCCGCTTATGTGCCCAACTGGCCGTTGACTTGCGGCTGGGCGCTCAGGAGGTGGCTGGATGTTCGCCGGGAAGTCGTCGTGCGCTTTATTCGCGCCTGGGCCGCCGCGACGGACTGGCTGGCCCAACCAACGAACAAGGAAGAATGTCTGCAACTCGTCATGGAAACGGAAGGCATGAATCGCGCTTCCGCCGAGCGCGCCTACGCGAAGGTCGTGCCCAAAGCGCGTATCAATCCCGCGGCATTAAAAACCGTCATCGAGCTGAGGAAGGAGATGGGAGTTTACAAGCCGCCGTTCGATCCACCGGAAAGATTTTATGATGCGAGCTACTGGAGCGAAGCGACGGGGCTGGCCGGTTAATAGATACTAACCAGAGATAAGAAAATTTATCGCGCCAAGCACGCTAAGCTCGCAAAGGCCCAGCCCTGTCATTTCGACCGAAGGGAGAAATCTGTCTCAGATCCCTCGCATCCGCTCGGGATGACGGACCTCAGCCCGTCACTTCGCGTCTTTGCGCCTTTGCGGGAGACATGGTTTTTCCGATCTCTTCTTCGTTTCCGAATTTCAAATACTTTTGGCTAGTAATTCGACAAAAGACTTCTTAAAGCCATACTGATCAGACTCAGCGTAATGGCGCCAAAGAATGCGGACCAAAAACCGGCGACGAAAAATCCCGGCACGAGAGCGGCCGCCAACTGCAACATGAAGGCGTTGATGACGAGAAAGAAAAGCCCGAAGGTAAGCAGGCTTAAGGGTAAGGTTAAAACCTTGAGTACTAATCCGAGCGTTGCGTTCGCCAGACCGATGGCGACCGACGCGATCAGCGCCGCCCCAAACCCCTCGACATGAATGCCGGGGATTAGATAAGCAACGATCAGCAGGCTCACGGCGCTGATCAACCAATGAATCAGCAGGACACTCATGTTTCTGTCTCGCCAGCCGATTGTTAACAGAGCCGGCGCCCGATCACAATCGTCTCGCCTGGCGACCGCTTGCCACGGGCGGCGCACGGTGTAAATATAGTCGCGTGGAGCCCCACGGGCACGCCCGTGGGGCGGAATCCTGAGCGAAAGCCCCGGCCAGGGCCGGGGATCGAGTCGAAGGGTCAAAACAAGGGAGGTAAGGGAATATGTCGAAACAAGAATTGGAAACCGTCGCCCAGGCCATGGTAACGGAAGGTAAGGGCATCCTCGCCGCCGATGAGAGCGCGGGCACGATCAAGCGGCGATTCGACGGCATCAAGATCGAGTCGAACGAGAAAAATCGCCAGGCCTATCGCGACCTGCTGCTCACGACGAGAGGGCTCGAAGAGGCGATCAGCGGCGTCATCTTGTTCGATGAAACCATCCGCACGAGCGCGCTGGACGGCACGCCGTTTCCCCAGCTACTCGCCAAAAAAGGCATTCTGCCGGGAATCAAAGTCGACAAAGGGCCGGTGGAAATCCCCGGCTTCCCCGGCGAGACGGTGACCGAAGGGCTGGACGGCCTGCGTGCCCGGGTGAAGGAATATAAAGAGCTCGGCGCAAAATTCGCCAAGTGGCGCGCCGTCATTACCATCGGCGACGGCATGCCGACCTACACTTGCCTCGAAGCCAACGCCCATGCCTTAGCCCGCTACGCGGCGCTTTGTCAGGAAGGCGGATTAGTGCCTATCGTCGAACCGGAGGTCTTGCTCGACGGCAATCATACCGTGGAACGTTGCCATGAGGTAACCGAGCAGACTCTCAAGGTCACGTTTACGGCTCTGTTCTTGCAGCGGGTGCATCTCGAGGGGATGATCCTCAAGCCGAGCATGGTCGTTTCCGGCAAAGGCTGTCCGCAGCAAGCGGGTGTCGAAGAGGTGGCCGAACGCACGATTCGTTGCTTGAAGCGGACGGTTCCAGGCGCGGTTCCGGGCATCGCGTTTCTATCCGGCGGCCAGAGCGCGGAACGCGCCACTGAGCATTTGAACGCGATGAATGGCATGGGGCCGCACCCGTGGGAGGTGGCCTTCTCCTACGCCCGCGCGCTGCAAGACCCGGCGCTGAAGGCCTGGAAAGGCGAAGCGGCCAACGTCGCCGCGGCGCAGAAGATTTTCTACCACCGCGCCAAGATGAACAGCGCAGCCCGCAGCGGCAAGTACACCAAGCAGATGGAAGCCGCGGCGGCTTGAGCGCCGGCCGAGTGTCGGGATGGGGTTCAGACTCTTGAGTCTTGACAATCTATCTTGCCGATAGAGAAATACCCATCAATAACGGGCAGTGAAAACTTTGCCTGTTGGCGAGATTGTAAAGCAACGAAAGCCGGACCCCTACGCCGTGTTCTAGACGGCTCTGGCATTTCCAAAGCCCCGATTGACGAGGTCGAACAGAATTCGGTTAAAGTGGAGTAGGCGCCGGTCTCAAGCGCCGGCCCACGCAACAAGCGCAAAAGGGTTCATCAACAACGCGCGTCCTGTTCACCTTTCGCATCAAAATCCAAGATTGATAAGATTGTTGTGCCAAACCCCACTGCCTATTTCGTTTTGTTATGCCGTCGGCGAATAACATTCAGACGGAGAGAGAATCGTCGCGCTGGTGGTCGCGCGAGTGAGTGCGACGTACCAATCCTTTCGAGTCATATTGTCCGCATGCACAATTACCGAATGTTCGAACTCTAGTCCCTTCAGGAGAAGCGTGCTCCCGACGCTGCGCTTGCCCACTGTTCGGCCAGCATGACGGATGCGATTCTGGGCTTCCCACACTGCATCCGCGAGAGAAATGTTTTGACGTACGGCCTTGATCTGTAGGGCAGAACGCATAGCAAAAAACATTTCTCGGCGGAATATCCGAGTAGAGTCCCTACGCTGAAAACCTAGCAGTAACTCGAGCAACGCATTATCCGCCGCGGTTTTTGCAACTGCTAGACCAATGTTGATCAGGTCTCCGAATTTTGCAGCTCCGCGTCTGAGACCATTCAGGTGCGACTCGACGGCGTTACGAAATGCCGCTCTTTCAATGCCGGTCATACAGGTAGAGATGAAGTCCAGGGCCGCTTCAAGGCGCGTGAACCCCTCAGCCGCTTCGATCTTTTCTGCAAACCGATAGAGAGGCTTGCACGCAAGGGGCTCAACATTGGAAAAGCCGAACTTGGCAAGACCTTTGGCGAGCAAGGCCCGTGCGTTTATGTTTACCTGATCACCAATCACGGCTAGTCGTTCGTCTTTCGTTTTTCCCAGTATCGTTTTGCATGTGCCTATAATTTTGGCTTGGCGGATTTCGGCCACACCAGGAAGGTGTTCCCAACTGACACATTTAGGACGGGTAGTGAGGTCAATCGCGCCCCCATTCTCAAGTGTTTGGCGGATATCGGCAAGCCAAGAGGCCAGGTCGCCGTTCCCAGCGTTATGCCACCGCCAGGGCTTCTTAAGTTCTCCCGCCATTTTAAAGACGGGAAACACGTCAGTGTCCCACTTAACGGGTTTCTGCCCCTTGAAGTCGAAAATAGCCTGAAGGGGATCACCAAACACGCATACTGGAAGATGAGCAGCTATCATTGCAATAACTTGGTGCTGAAGGGAGGTGCAGTCCTGGTATTCATCGACAAAAACGCCGGAATACGATGACGCTAATACACCCTTGACCGCACCACTCTGGATCAGCCGGACAGCCGCTTCATACACGGCACTCCATTCTTGATCAGTTGTCGGCCTATCGCAAGAAAGACCCGACCGCTTTGGGAAGGAAGCTGCGTACCAAAGGCACCAGCCGGCAATCGTATCGATGCGATATTTGTCGCTCGGAACTTTGTGGTTTTTGAGCCGCGAACGAAGAGCATCCACGCCCGCATGGGTATGTGTCAGGATAAGCCTGCGGCCGTCGGCGATCTCCGCTGCTCGCGCAATCTGCTCGGTCTTGCCGCAGCCGGCCGCTGCGACGATACTTCCAGACCTCAAGGAAGCAGCAAGCCGCGCAATGTCGGCGTCCGGATCGTTACTCATCGACCCACTGCCGCAGGGCGGAAATTGTTATGGCCAACGGCCTATCTGGAATTTGATCGAGACATGGCGCGATGAGTTCGGCTAGTCGCTCGCCGCTGGTGATGTCTTTGAACCAATGATTATTCTTGTTCTTCGCAGCCTTCCCCATAGCGCGGCGGAAATCGGTGGTATCAAGTGACGCAGGTAACTTAAGGTCTGCGATCTTGGATATGCCTTGCCCCTGGCAAATATTATTTATTGTGTCCTTAACGCCGGCTCCAACCCATTCTTCGGCAAATCTCACTAGAGCAATGACCGTCTCCCACGGCACATCCAAAAATATCCGTTCCTCCGTCGAACAGGCATCCGGCCACTCGCATACTATTCCGCCTTTCTTTTTCACACTGTCAACCAGAGCGGCGGGCGGCGGCTTGTCTGTATCAAGAAGTAGAGAAACCCCGTAGCCGAGGTCAAGCAGGTGCTCAGCAATGACGGGGGCCTTGGGATTGCCTCCGCCATCGATGGGTATCACCCCCCGTAGCGCAAACGAATCCCTGCCCTTCAGGCTCCACCAGGCGTCCAGGCCACGTAACAGTCCCTGCTCGGTTCGCCCCTCGCCAACTAAGACTCTTCGCGCAAGAAATGCGTCGGGCGAACTGCGCAAGTGACCTTGTGCCGTATCAATATCCTTCGCGGTCGCGGCAATGGAACGGACCGTTGTCTTGCCGGCTTCCGAACGGACGGCAAAGATGTCGCCAGCGATCAGTTCTCGGATGACGACCGGAGAATGGGTCGTCATGAATATTTGAGAAGCGGGAACCTTCCCCTCGCCCGTTGTCGGGGACTTCAGATATTTCAGAAGTCTCGCAATGCGATGAGGTTCAAGTCCGTGTTCGATCTCGTCTATAAGGGCAATATGCGAGCGGCCCGCATCGTGCTGGAGTGCCGAGACAATCAATCTGGATGAGCCGGTTCCTAACCGCCTCAGCGGAAGCTTACCGTCGTGAATGCTGAGACCTCCAGCTGTGATATTCACGTTCTGAACATCGATCTCCGCTGCATATTTTTCGCGGACGGGTACCGAAAATTGCTTTCCAAGCTGCTCCGCCCGCGCGACGGTTTTTTCAAAGACCTTCTGGTTGCTCTGACGAAAAGTCTCGCGAGCGGACCTGCTCGCCTCTGCCAGTTGAAGACTTATATTGTCAGTAGCTTCACCGATTCGTGTGAGAACCGACTGACGCCCCCAGCCGAGATGACGCTCGGCATAGGGCCCAAGGCGGGTTGTCGCAAGCTGTTTTGCATCCGTATAGCGAAGCGTAGGCGGATTGCTCTCTTCCTCGCCAATACGGCGATTGAAGATGGACCAGTGCGCTTCAAGCGAACGGTCAATCGTGACGCGCACGGATAGCGCGTCTTCCAGTCCTTCGCCCGATTCATCCTCAATCTTTGATTCCTGCGCGTTCCATCCGCGAAGGTGCGTCCCATAGCGATCGTCGGACTTGAATTCAGACGGGAGGCCAGCCAAGGTGACGGTGATTTTTACTGGTTCGTTGACGTCAAGGTCGAAGAAATCAGAATCATCTGCGAACACGTAAGACCGGGGGTATAGCGCAAGCTCGATGGCATCAAGTATCGTGGTCTTAGTGGAATCTCCAGGACCGATAAGACAGTTCACCGCGGCGGCCGGGGCCCAGTCAAGCGTCCTAATTCCCCTAAAAGTCCGAATTTCTACGAAAACTATTCTCATGTGATTTGTAACCCACAGAACCCAGACATGCTTTTTGAGAGAAGTATTAGCAAACCTCTAAGACTCGTCATGTCGCCAGCACCTCAGCGAGAGCGGCTTCGAGAAGCCGGCCGCTTTCGGTTTGGACGGTGGTGAGCTGCGCTTCCAGCCGGTCGCACAGGGCCATTAGTTCGTCCACTTTCGCCACGATCCGGTGTTGCTCGGTGAGAGGTGGGAGAGGGACGAGCACTTCGTTCAGAATGGTAAGATTGATGTTCTTCTGTGCCGTTGCGGGCGCGAACTCAAGCAGCTCAGCTTTCGCCGTCCGAATGAAATACTCGAAGTAACGAGCGTTCGGGAATATTGCTGCCGGCACAAAGCCGACTACACTGTCAGGGAAGCAGGCATCGAAACTTAGGATTCCGCTATCTGCAATGTTCGCGGCTATGGTGATGCACAAAGTGCCCTTAGGCCAGTTGGCGCTCTGGGCGAGTCCTACCTCATTGTATTTGCCGGTGAACGTCTCAATAACGCCATTGGACCGGGCTACATCACCAGTCTGAACCAGGAGATGTGTGCCCCCTTCGAAAAGAGATGGATCGTTTCTGGGGCGATGTTTCGATTTACCTCGCCCAAATTTGCCTAGCTCTGGGAAACGCGCCCAGGCCCAGCCGGGCGGCAACGCGAATGGAGCATTCGCCTCGTCAATTGTGGGTAGCTGTGGTGCCCGCCCCGTCCTTCCTTCTTTTGTCATCTGCGCCCTGTCGGTTTGGATTCGTGCAATTAGGTTTGAAGCCGGCTCATCCTTTGGGTCCTGAGGGACGAGTTGGCCGCGGACGGCGAGGTTGAGGATGGTCTGGCGGAGTTGCTGGATGTGATCGGGGCGCGTGGTGAGGCGCGGGAGGTGCCGGAGGTGAAAGCCGACATTCGCCCGGACCTCGTCAGCATTCGCGCCGTTGTTCAGTCGATGCAGGGACGCCGCTGTCAGCCGATCGCGCCGGCTCTCTCTCTCCGCTTGTGCCGCCTCCAACCGATCACACAGCGCCATCAATTCATCCACCTTGGCGACGATCCGGTGTTGTTCGGCGAGGGGGGGTAGAGGAATTAGAAACGATTTTAACTGCTTTTTGTTTATGGCGACGAAAGTCGTGCCGAACCCAAGGGATGCTAATGCACTCTCGAAGCTCTTCAGACATAGTAAGAAAAACTCAAGATCAACGCCCTCATGAGGACGCAGCGCAGCGAGGCCTCGACCGATACAGCACTCCTCATTAGCTACATTCGTCGGTCCAACCGGTGCCCTCACACAAATCAGGATGTCGTCTTTGAAAGCGAGCTTACTTGGCTGGCTGCACCAGTAGCGCGGTGTTGGATGCCTTCTGCCGAAGTCCGTTTTCCCTTGGTAGAATGGTATCCCTTGTCTTGATTGGTTGTAATGATCAGACGGAGGCGACTGACCCATTTCTATATGTGCCGCGTGACCAACCTTTATCCATGACCAGGACGCCGGAAGGTCAAACAGATGTTCATAGCCTTCAGTAACTGCACTCTCCGACCCGGTGGTTTGTAGCTTCGCGAAGATGCCCTTAATCAGTTCAGACGCGGGCTCGTCGTTGAGATCCTGTTCGACCAACTTTCCTCGCACGGCAAGATCCAGAATGAAGCGGCGCAGGCGCGGGATCGCGTCGGGCGCGTCGCTGATGCGGTCGAAATGGTCGAGCAGGCGGTCAGGAGTCATCGCTGATCTCCGCGGTCCATTCGATGAGGCGTTGTTTTAGGTCCTCTTTGGACGGCAGATAGAGTTGGTATTGAGAGGCGAAGATGTTGGCGTTCTTGGGCAGGGTCAGTTCGATGATGGCTTTTTTCTTCCGCTTGCACAGGAGGATGCCGACGGTGGGATTTTCGCCGGGCGTTTTGATGAAGCGGTCGAAGTAGTTCACATACATCTGCATCTGGCCGAGGTCTTGATGCGTTAGCTTGTCGAGCTTCAGGTCCACGAGCACGTAGCAGCGCAGCAGCCGGTTATAGAACACGAGGTCGACGAAAAAGTGGTCTTCGTCGAAGGTGAAGCGCTTTTGGCGCGCTTCGAAGAGAAATCCTTTGCCGAGTTCCAGGAGAAAATGCTGGAGCTTGCCGATGATGGCGGATTCGAGGTCGCTCTCGGTGTACGCCGGCTTTTCCTCCAGGCCGAGGAATTCGAGGATATAAGGGTCTTTGAGCATGTCGGAGGGATGGGTGACGATGTGCCCCTTCTCTGCAAGCAGGCGGACTTGTTTCGTGTTACGGCTGAGCGCGAGACGCTCGTATAGGCCGGAATTCAACTGACGCTTGAGTTCCGGGAGAGACCAACCGGACTGCGTGGCCTCGATTTCGTAGAAGGAGCGTTCTTCGGGATTTTTGATCGTGAGGAGCAAGACGTAGTGGGACCAACTGAGAGTGAAGGACGCCGGTGGGGCAGCCGATTTGCCAGAAGGCTTCTGGGAAATCGCAGGCGTTTGGCCGGACGCTGTCTCGCCAATCATGGGAGTCGGCAATTTCGCAGAAGCCTTCTGCGAAATCTGCGGCATCCGTTCTTTCCATGTGAGGTAGAACTTGCGCATGTATTCGAGATTCCGCTCGGAGTAGCCTCTGCCGAATTCATCGCGGTAGGACCGCCAGTTGCCCAGCGGCCCCCGCACAGATCCCGGCGTGCAGTTTTCCCGCACCGGGCTCTTCAGAAATACTCGCTTCCGCAATCCAGCCCTAAGCCACTAAAGTCGCCAGC
>Ga0214472_10000190_pt1 | contig 84078 bp, 75 predicted proteins | sample RVTome_6_FD_207662 | JGI IMG/M metagenome (GOLD analysis project Ga0214472, IMG submission 207662) | Soil microbial communities from uranium-contaminated site in the Upper Colorado River Basin, Wyoming, United States - RVT140D175 | ecosystem: Environmental > Terrestrial > Soil > Contaminated >...
CGAACGCCTGCTGCGTCAGGACGCTCAGGACGAGCCGGAGCAGTGGGAAGTGACGATCATGGGTGATCGAGAGGTGCCGTACAGCCTGCTCAAGCGCGTCATGGCTACCTGCACCGACGCCGACTACGGCCGTCTGTCGCTCGCCGTGCTGCAGAAAACTTCAGAGCTTCAGCTCGCGGCTGCGGCGGCCAACTAGGAGCTCGATCTCGTGAACGACGCCGTGGTCATCCATCGGATCTACGAGCTTCCCTGGTCCACCGGGGCGGAGCAGGAGCAGAAGTTTCGCCGCCTGGTGCTGCAATGCCTGGGGGCACTGCTACTGTTGAGCATCGTTTTTTCCGTGCTGCCGGTCGCGGAGCGGGATCCACTGGCGACTCAGGAGATTCCTCAACGATTCGCGCGGCTCGTGCTCGAGCGCGAACCGCCGCCGCCGCCGGTCATCGAGCAACAGCCCGAGCCGGAGCCGATCGTCGAGCCCGAGCCCGTCGTGGAGCAGACGGTGACGGAACCCGAGCCGGAGCCCGTGATCGAGCCGGAGCCGGAGCTGACGCCGCAACCCGACGTCACGGAGCAGGCACGGGAGCGCGCGGCCGTCGCCGGCTTACTGCCGTTCGCGCAGGATCTTGCGGCGCTCAGGAGCAACGACACGCTGGAGCGGCTCGGAACGAGCGATACGCTCGGCACGGTCGAGGGCGAGGCGCCGGTGGTCGAACGTTCGCTGATCACCTCGCGCGCCGGCTCCCGCAGCACCGGCATCAGAACGTCCGACCTGAGCCGGTCGACCGGCGGTGAGGAGCTTGCGGGCAGGACGACGACACAGATAGAAAGCCCGATAGAGGGCATCGGCCCCGCCGGAGGCGACGTCTCACGGTCCGGGGCGAGCTCGCGGCCCTCCCGCAGCCGCGAGGAGATCGAAATCGTGTTCGATCGCAACAAGGGCGCGATCTTCGCGCTTTACAACCGTGCGCTGCGCGAGAACCCAGCCCTCGTCGGCAAGGTCGTCCTGCGCCTCACGATCGAGCCCGGTGGCCGCGTGACGTTCTGCGAGATCGTGTCGTCGGAGCTCGGGGATCCCAGCCTCGAACAGAGACTGGTGCAGCGCGTGTTGCTGTTTCAGTTTGAAGCCAAGGACGTGGAACCGATCACGACCACGAAGCCGATAGATTTCTTCCCGGCTTGAGCGGGTCTAACCGTTTCGATCATCGGTGGCGTCTCGGCGCTTGTCGATCTCGCTGCAGGACGAGCCGAAAGCGAAACAGCTGTAGCACCGATGATGGCGCATCATGACGCGCTTGCCCAGGCTTTCGGCGAGCGTGGAGCCGAGGTCGTAGGACTCGTCGTCGTCGACCAGCGTGCAGGCGTATACGCGCATTCTGCCGGCTTTCTTGACGACCATCCTCGAGAACGCGCACATGAAGGCGCGGCGCGATTCCTCGGTCTGGTAAGTCGTCATGCAGTTTTCCGTGATGTACGGTACAGTGGGCCTGGCGCCCGGTGTCAGGAAGTCCGGAAACGGCACGATGGTGGTGCTCACAGGGAGCCCGTGCGTTTCGAGAAGCGCTCTATATTTCTCGTCCACGTCGACGCGGGTTTCGTGCTTCGACATCTGTCGCGCGATGGACACCTTGAATCCCAGGTCGAGCAGCGCACGCAGGCTCATCCACGATTTCTCGAAGCTGCCGGCGCCGCGTCCCGCATCGTGCCGAGCCTGGTCCGGGTAGTCGACGCTGATTCTGAATGCCACGGGGTAGGGCTGCGTGCGCAGCGTCTTGATCTGGTGGAGTCGCCTCAAAACGGGGTCCGTGCCGTTGGTCAGCACCAGACACGGCTTGCGCGCCGAGGCGTAGCGCAAGATGTTGACGAAATCCTTGACGATGAACGGCTCCCCGCCGGTGAACGAGAATTGCTCCACATCCAGGGAAATGGCTTCCTGGATGAGCGGCTCGATGTCCTCGAGCGTGATCCGCTCGAGCCGCCCGTCTCCGGGCTTGGAGCCTTCGAGACAGAAGGGGCAGGCGAGGTTGCATGCAGTGCCCGTGTGGAACCAGAGCTCGCGCAGCGCATGCGTTTGTATGTAACCCCGCGGCTCGCCATCCGGCGTGAGGTCGATTCGGCCAGCAGCGACGCTCATCGCTGCAGATCCTTGCGCGGCAACGGCGCGGCATAGTACCGCGGCGCGAGCCGCCGCGCGGGCACGCCGGCGGCATGCGCGAGCGCGAGCCAGCGGTTTGCGAAGCTCCGGCGCCACCAGCCGTCACGCTCCCAGCGTCGCGTCGCGACGCCTATCGGCAACCGCAGGGCCTCGAATCGCCCGCGCATTCTGAGTTTCCTGACGAGCATCGCGTCCTCGAACAATGGCTCATGAGCGAAGCCACCACAAGCGGCGTAGGCGTCGCGCCGGACGAACAAGCCCTGGTCGCCGTAAGGGATGCCGCCGAGCCGCGTGCGCAGCCGGATGAGCCCTTGAAGGATCGTCTTTTGCCAGCGCGGCGGCCCTTGGAACTTGAACTGAAAATAGCCGCCTTTGGCTCCGCCGGCGATAGCCGCGCCGATGGCCTCGAGACTCGAGGCTTCAGGCTCGGCGTCTGCGTGCAGGAACCACAATATGGTCGATCCGCAAGCTCCGGCGCCGAGGTCGAGCTGAGCGCCGCGGCAGGGTGTCGTCAGCAGCAATCGGCAGTCGTGCTCGCGGCACAAGGACTCGAGGCTTTCGTCCGCCTTGCCTGCGACGACGACGATCTCGGCAGGCTGCGCCGCCCAGGCGCGAACCGAACCGAGCAGGATGCCGAGGGCCGGGCTGTCGCTTAGAACCGGTATGACGATGGAAACGTCTCGCGTAGACATCACGCGCGCAACTGAAACCAGGCGTTCAACAGTTTTCTGACCATCGGCGTAAGGCGGGTTCGATTATAGCGGTCGGTCAGAAGCCGCAAGTATTCTGCATGCGTGGGATAGGGAAGAACGGTCTTCCCGAGGTCTCGCAGCGTGAGACGGTTGCTCATGGCTATGCACAGCGGCGCGATCAGATCGCCCGCGTTCTCTCCGACGATCGTCGCGCCCAGCAGCTCATCGGTCTTGCGCTTCGTCAGTACTTCGGCGAAGTGATCGACGTTGCCGGCCGCTCGACCTCTATCCAGCTCGGAAAAGTCCAGATGCTGGAGATCGAAATCGATGTCCGCGCGTTCGAGCTCGTCTTGTGTTTTCCCGATTTGAGCGACCTCGGGCGTGGTGAACGTGCAATGCGGGATCAGCAGCTTGCGAGTGCTCGCTGTCGGCGCGAACAGCGCGTTTTGGATCACGATGCGCGCTTGCGCGTCGGCGTGGTGGGTATATTGACGCGACGTGCAAACGTCGCCGGCCGCGAAAACTCGCGGCGCCGTGGTTCGCAGTCGATGGTCGACCTCGATCAAGCCGTCCGGCGTCAGCTCGACGCCGACGGTATCGAGCTCGAGCCCGCTCGTGTTCGCCCGTCGGCCCGCCGCGACGAGCACGCGCTCGGCGCCGACCTCGCCGTCGGCAAGCTTCAATACGGTCGAGGAGCCCCGGCGGCGGACCTCCACGAGCTTCGCGTTCAAATGTAGCGAGACGCCCGCACGCTGCAAGGCGCTCGCCACGGCGGCACTCGCGCCCGGCGATTCCGTCGGCAGCACCCGGCCGGCGCTATCGAGAAGGTGCATCTTCACGCCGAGCGCCGCCAAGGCCTGAGCGAGCTCGCAGCCCACCGGCCCGGCGCCGAGAATCGCGAGGGAGGCGGGCGCTCGCGGAATCTCGAAGACGGTCTCGTTCGTCAGCGGCTCGGCCGCGCTCAGTCCCGGGACGTCTGGGATATGTGGCCGCGCGCCGGTCGCGATGACGATGCGGCGAGCCGAAAGGCAAAGATCATGAACCTGCACGGTCGAGCGATCGAGAAACCGAGCGGTGCCGAGGAACACGTCGACGCCCGCACGCGTGTAGCGCTCGACGGAGTCGTGCTCCGCTATTGCCGCGCGGACCTCGCGCATCCAGCCGAAGGCTTCATCGAAGCCGGGGCGCTCGGGGTGGTGCCTGACGTACTCGAGCAGCGCCTTCGACGGCACGCAACCGACGTTCAGGCAGTCGCCGCCCATCGCGCGGTGCTCGACCAGCGCCACGCGGGCGCCGAGACCTGCGGCGCCGAGGGCACAGATGAGCCCGGCCGGTCCGGCGCCGATGACGACCATGTGGTAGCGAGGCCTGGGCGCCGGATTGCCGTAGGACGGCGGAAACGTCAGCGTCCGCCAACGCGCGTCGTGAGCGGCGCCGGGGTAAGCGCCGGCGAAAGCGCTGCCGATCACGGCAAGCCTCCGGGCGACTCGGGCTTCAGCCGCCGCCGCAGGACCGCCGTCGCGCGGCGGGCGATCAATACGGTCAGCACCGCCGTCGCCGCGAGCCCGCCGAGCACCAAGACCCGGCCCGCGGCGCCAGTTTGAACCTCGCCGCCGGTGATTTGTGTGAGGTCGTTTGCCACAGTTCCGATGTAAACGTAGAGCACGGTCGCTGGCAGCATTCCCATCCATGAGGCGAGCACATAGTGCTCGAGGCGCACGGCGGTCAACGCCAGGCCGTAGTTCAGCAGATTAAACGGAAACAGCGGCGACAGACGAGCGAGGATCACGATCGCGAATCCGGAACGGCGCGTTGCCCTGTCCAGGGCTTGAAAAACCTCGTGCCGTTCGAGGCGCCGTTCGATCCAATTTCTGGCGAGGTAGCGCCCGATGAGAAAAGCGGCGGTGGCGCCGAGCGTGCTGCCCGCGGAGACCAGGACCACGCCGAGCGGCAGGCCGAAGACGAAACCCGCCGCGAGCGTCAGTATCGATCCCGGCATCACGAGCACGGTGGCGACGACATAGGCGGCGACGAATAGTAGCCAAGCCAGCCCGCGGTACGCGCGGATCCACTCCACGCCGAGCGCAAGCGCTTCCGCCAAGGGCAGCCAGATGAGACAGGTCGTGACGACCGCGAGCAAGGCGGCAAGCGCGAGCGGTCGCCGCCATCTCATGACGCGGAAGGCGTTGCGCAAGGCGCGCGCTCGAGGACCCAGCGGCGCAGCGCCTGACGAGCCGGCCGCGAATCGCCGGTCAGCGCGTCGGCGGCTCGCAGCAGATCGTCGAGAGTATCGACGTCATGCCTTTGGGCGAGCGTCGCGACGCTCCAGCACTGTTGCACGAGCAGCGCCCTGAGGGCCTCGGCCAACCGGTCGCTGCTCCACGGGAGCTTCCCCAGGGCCGGCCACGGGCGCCGTGATCCCATCACCACGACGCCGCCGTCTCCGGCGGGGCCGAGAACCGCGTCGTCGCGTTCGAGAGCCGCCGCGGCTGCGTGCAGGTAGCGATCATCCATCTGCGGGCAGTCGGATCCGATATATAGCGCCCGTTGCATACCGTTGCGTCGCAGCGCCTCGTCCACGTGGCTGATGCGCTCCCCAAGTGAGCGGCCACGCTGCAAGACGACGTTCAGGTCATCGCCCAACTCCGATTCGAGCCACTGCGCATCCTGCTTCTCGGCGGCGGCGAGCACGCGGTCGCCGGGCCAGGCCCGAAGGTCCTCGAGCGCGCAACAAAGGAGATGCGCTGCCGCGTCCGAGCTCGCGTCGCCGAGCTGCACCGCAAGCCGGCGCTTCGCTGTCGCCGGCGCCTTGAAAAACAGCACCAGGCAGACCGAGGCGGGTGAATGGTGAACGCTTTCTGTCTGCGGCATGTCCATTGAGACCCGGGCTGCGTGACCGTTGTTACGTTTCGGCCCCGCCAATCGGCGCTCCGGCGCCCCCGCCGGGCCCGCCGCTCGGCGGGATTATGGAAAAAAGGCCGGCTGAGCGCACGCTTCCGAGCCACGGAATAACGTGAACGTGTCCATGGTAGGCTGTATGTGGGCTCTGTAAACTGTTAGCATTTTCACGGCGAACGAGCTCTTTATCGGCTATGTCCGACAAGAAGTACACCAGCATCAACCGCGAGAAGGCTGCCGGCCGCGTCGAGTTCCGCAGCGGCAAAGCCGTCTGGCAATGGGCCGGGGAACAGGGCGAGAGCACCTCGATCCTGCTGAAGCGTCTCGAGAACCCGGAGCTGGAGCTCGAGCGGACCCGCCGGATGGCCGTGGCAAAAAAGAAGCTTGCTGCGCCCAGCAAGGCGGCCGGTAAGCCCGCGGCGCGCGAAAGGCCTAAGCCGGGCTCCGCAGAGCCGCTCGACTTCGATACCGACGACACTAGCGCCGGCCCCGGGCATTCCGGCTTCGATCCCTACAACAACGGCTGACGACTTCCTCATATCCACTCGTGGGCGGCGCGTGATCGTTCACCGCCGGACGCTGGCGCCTGCCTGAAGCCTTCCACCACCGCGGCAGGCACGCGGGGGCCGGTTTCTGGGGCCGACGCGGTGTTCAGCCCCGCCCGATCGGCATTCGTGCGTGGACGTCGCGGCCCCTCCAAAAATGTCATTTCGCCGGCTGTTCCGCCCCATGCTTGTGCAAGACTTGCCTCAATATGGTGCACGTCGCCGCGAATACGTGCTGGCACTCCCCAGCTAACACGCTGAATTTAAAAAGAGTTACGAACTGGCACGGATGCTGCACTGTGCTCGCGTGGCATGACAAACACTATTCAGGAGGATGACGGTCATGAAACTTAGGCTTGGACCGATTTTAGGAATGTTGGGCTTGGCCCCAGCGGTCTCGATGGCGCAATTCTCGGGCAACGTCGGCTATATGAGCGACTACATCTTCCGGGGTGTGTTTCAAGAAGACTCGTCGGCCATGGGCGGGCTCGATTACGAGCACGACAGCGGATTCTACATCGGCACCTGGGCCGCGGACGTCGGCGACGGACTGGAAACGGACCTGTACTTCGGCTATGGCGGCAGTTCCGGGGACTTCAGCTACAGCATCGGCTTCACCGGGTATTTTTACACGGACGATTTCGATGACACCTACCAGGAAATCAATCTCGGTGTCGGCTGGGCGGGCTTGAGCTTGGATTTCGCCGCGGGCGAGTGGGACGGATTCGGCGCCTCGCAGGATTACACGTTCACGTCGCTCGGTTACGAGTTCCCGGCCGGCTTCTATATCACTCTCGGAAGCTGGGGCGATGACTTCGACGGTGACTACGCGGAGCTCGGCTACGGCTTCTCGTGGGAAGAGATCGATTTCTCGATCGCCTGGGTAAACAGCAGCGACTTTTTCGTCAGCGAAGACACATTCGCCGACAACGCGCTTACATTCTCCATCAGCAAGTCGTTCGCGATAGGAGAGTAAGGCGGCATATCTAGGAGGGCAGTAAAAATGAAACTCATAACAGCGGTGATCAAGCCCTTCAAGCTCGAAGACGTCCGCCAGGCCCTGGCAGAAGCCGGGGTACAGGGCATGACGGTAACCGAGGTGAAGGGATTTGGTCGCCAAAAAGGTCACACAGAGCTCTACAGGGGGGCGGAGTACTCCGTGGATTTCGTGCCGAAAACGAAAATCGAGGCGGCAGTAACCGATGACCTGTTGGACGCAGCCGTAGAGGCCATCACCGGAGCCGCCGCCACGGGGTCTATCGGCGACGGTAAGGTCTTCGTGTCTGAGCTGCTGCAGGCTATTCGCATAAGAACCGGTGAAGCCGGCGATCAGGCGCTATAGGGCGGGAGGAGTAAAGCAAAATGGATATCTTAGAACTCAGCTACGCACTCGATACGTTCTACTTCCTCGTGATGGGAGCGCTCGTGATGTGGATGGCTGCGGGCTTCACGATGCTCGAGGCGGGTTTGGTGCGGGCGAAAAATACCGCAGAAATCCTGACGAAGAACGTGGGGCTCTATTCGATCGCTTGCATCATGTACATGATCTGCGGCTACGGCATCATGTATGGAGATGGTAACGGCGTCATCCCGGGAATCAGCATGCTGACTTCCGCCGATAACGCCACCGCCGACGTGCTCGCCGGCGGCGACGATGCTCCATATTATTCGAGCCTGTCGGACTTCTTCTTTCAGGTCGTGTTCGTGGCAACCGCGATGTCGATCGTGTCCGGCGCCGTCGCCGAGCGCATGAAGCTGTTCTCGTTCTTGTTGTTCGCCGTCGTCCTGACCGGAGTGATCTATCCCGTGCAGGGCTACTGGAAATGGGGCGGCGGCTGGCTCAACGAGGCCGGCTTTCTGGACTTCGCGGGCTCAGGCGTCGTGCATTTGTGCGGCGGCGCAGCGGCATTGGCCGGAGTGCTCCTGCTCGGCGCGCGCAAGGGTAAATACGGCCCGGGCGGCGAGGTTCGGGCGATTCCCGGCGCCAACCTGCCGTTGTCGGCCCTCGGCACGCTGATCCTCTGGCTGGGGTGGTTCGGCTTCAACGGGGGCTCCGAGCTCAAGATCGCCAACGTCGAGGAAGCGAACGCGGTGTCGCTGGTCATCGTCAACACCAACATGGCGGCAGCCGGCGGACTGGTCGCGGCGCTGCTGTTGGCGCGCGCCTGGTTCGGCAAGGCCGATTTGACGATGGCGTTGAACGGCGCGCTCGCGGGTCTGGTGGCGATCACGGCGGAGCCGCTCACCCCCACACCGGTGCTCGCGACGATCATCGGAGCGATCGGTGGCCTGATTGTGGTTCCGTCCATCGTTTTCCTCGACAAGGCCCTGAAGATCGACGATCCGGTCGGCGCAATCTCCGTGCACGGCGTCGTCGGTATGTGGGGTCTATTGGCCGTGTGCCTGTCCAATCCCGATTCTTCGATCGGCGCACAGCTGCTCGGTCTGGCAACGATCTTCGCGTGGGTGTTTCTGACGAGCTTCGTGGTCTGGCTGATCATCAAGGTCATCATCGGGATCCGAGTATCCGAAGAGGAAGAATACGAAGGGGTCGATATCGGCGAGTGTGGGCTCGAGGCTTACCCCGAGTTCGCTCCCAAACCCGAATAGAGCCCGAGGGCTCATAAGACGGAGCGCCGCGTGCCGAAAGGCACGCGGCGTTTCCTTTACTGGGACGAGACCTGCTCCAGCCTCATGCGCGCGTCGGCGGCGAGCTCATCCATGAGCCGCCGGATCTCGTCGGGTCGTACCCACGGATGCGGCTCGCCGGGTCGCCGGTTCTTGAGCAGCTCCGCGCGCGCGAACAGATCGGGAGCGCCGGAAGGAGCGATATCGTAGTGATTGACGATCTGCACCTGGATGTCCGGGAGCGCCTTGATCCGCTCACAGTCGGCGATGAACTCGCGAATGATGGCCGGATCCTCGGACCGCAACGCGGTGCCGCCGTGGAAGTAGGCTTCATAGCGCGTGCCGTTGTCGTAAACGGGGAAGCGCATTGACGTTGTGCCCGGCGTATGCCCGGGAGTGATCTCGAAGTGGATGGTCTGATCGCCGAGCGTGAGCGTGTCGCCTTCCTCGATGACGATATCCCTGGGCGGGGCGTACTCGCCCAGATCCTCCTCGATCAACTTCCAATCTTCTTCCGCCGCGCCCCACTGCGCGTCGAGGATGTCTTTCAACGCCACCGCGCCCATGTAGTGATCGCGGTGCCCCTGGAGGATCAGGACATATCGGATGTCCGCCGGATCCAGGCCGACCTTGCGGATGTTGCCGAGCAGATATTCGGTGTAGCCGGGCAGATCCCACATCGTATCGATGAGTATGAGGCCCTCGCTCGTGGTCATGACGTGGGCCGCCACCTCGCCCTGGCCGACGAAATACAGATTGTCGAAGATCTGAAACGGCTCGCGCGCCATCTGCGACAGGTCGTTTCTGGGGCTGACACGGCTCGCCTCATACGGCGGGTCGTACTGCGAGGCGGCGACACCGGCCCACAGCAGCAGGCTGAGGCCCGTTAGCATGGTCAGTTTTCGTTGTGTGTGCATGTTTTTTCTACTCTTGAATAAGGTTCTAGTCGTCGTCGATTTCGCGGATTAGTCTGTCGTTTTCATCCCAATCATAGCGGATCGGGCGCCCGTTCTCGTCGATGAATCGCAGCGCCTGCTGGAACATGCCTTGCGGAGCCGAGCCCGCGGGCACGGTGGCTTCAATGATAAATAGTTGATCTCCATGCAGATAGATGCCCGCATAGGTTCTCGACCGATCCGCGTTGGTGATCTGCAGCTGATGGCCCGGGACGCGGTCGACGTGGTGCCAGGCGTCATAGGTCACTTCCCCGCCTCGCTGACGAAACTGCCAGGCGGCGTAGTCGACCGAGGCCAGCTTGTCGATTCTCCAATATTCGTAGTTGGTGGGTGAGTCCGCCTCGGTCGTGTTCGTGCGCGCCTCATGAATTGCTCTGGCGTCGCTGTAGTCGATTACGGTGACCGAGTAGTGACGTCCATCGAGGTCGATGGAATGAACCCGCCCCGGGAATACGGCGCCGTACTCCGAATCCCAGCTGATCTTGCGAACTTCGGGCTCGCCAGGGAAGATCGTTCTGAACCGGTCTTCATCGCTGACATATTCAGCCCAGGACTGCGCCATCGTGGCGCCGATCGGAGCTGTCGCGCCCACACCGAGAGCCAACACGGAAAGCGTCCAGCGTCTTGCCATCTCATCCCCCCAAATCTCTAGCAGCTTTGGCGCGGATTCTAGCAAAGAGTTCCAGGACCGGCGTCAGGCGTGCTCCATGCCCGGCGCTTCCTCGACGAGCCGGCCGGCCTCGATGCGCATGTAGCGGTTGAAATGCGCGCCGTTGACGGCGAGGTGAGTGGCGCAGACCAGCTGACTGCCGCGCGCGATGATCTGGTTGAGCTCCCGGGATACCAGCTCCAGGTTTCTCGGATCCAGGCCCTCCCACGGCTCGTCCAGCAGCAGCACTCTCGGTGAGCGCACGACGGCGCGGGCGATCAGAACTCGGCGGAATTGGCCGTAAGACAATGCCTTGACGTTCCGCTCCGCCAGCGCCTGCAGATCGAAGGTTTCCAAAAGCTCTTCGACGGTGCGCTTTTCCTCGGGCTTGAGGCGTCGGGTCTGGCCGATGCTCGAATCGAAGCCCGAGGCGATGCATTGACGCACGTTGGTCGGGTACCAATAGCCGGCTTGGAGCTCGGGTGAAACCCAGGCAACCTGCTTGCGAAGCGACCAAACGTTCTCGGGGTTCGCGATACCCGGATAGCGCAGCGACCCCCCTTTGGCCGGGCGTAGCTGTCCGTGGAGAAGTCGAAGAAACGTGCTCTTGCCGGCGCCGTTCGGCCCCGTCAGCTGCCAATGCTCGCCCTCTCGTAATGTCCAGCTGACGTCGGCGAGCGCGCGGCGATGGTCCAACCACACGTCGGCGTGCTCGATCACGATGAGGGCCGGGGTGTCGCCCGCCGAGTTGCGCTTCGCAGGCGGCGTTTCTTTCAGCGGCGATGGAGCCGGCGTGAGCATCGCGACCGTCGACGGCGCCCGCGCCTCGGCTGGAACGGGCCCGCGCTCGACGATACGGCCGTGCTCCAGGCGCAGCATGGTGTTCAGCGATGACGGTAGCCCCACGGGCTCGTGAAACGAGCAGATGATTGTCGTCTGCCGGCTGAGCTGGTCGATCGTCTCGTCGAGCGCGCGGCGAGAACGCGGATCGAGACCCGCCGCGGGCTCGTCCAGGATCAGCACGGTCGGCTTGAACGCCAGCCCGCGCGCGATCAATACTCGCCGCTGCTCGCCGCGTGAAAGCTCGAGAAACGGCCGCTCCGCAAGATGCAGGAGCTTCAGTTGTCTTAACAGCCCGCGAGCGCGGATCCGGTCCGCCGCATTCGTTTGGCGCCGCGGCACGTCCGTTCTCGCCAGACCCGACATCACCACGTCGACGGCATCGAAGTTCCATCCCAGGCGCGTGTACCGATCTTGCAGCTCGTGGCCGACGAGCGTGATTCTCCCGAGTGCTTCGATGGCGTCGGTCTGCGGCTCGCCGCCGAAGCGGTAGCGGCGTTTCCCTGCACCCGGCGCCGGCCAAAGCGTACCGGCAAGCAACCTCAGAAAACTCGTCTTGCCGCTGCCGTTGGGCCCTATGACGGCCCAGTGCTCACCGAGCCGCAACTCCCAATTGAGGTCGTGCAGCACCGTCTGTCCGGCAAGCGCGACGTCCACGTGCTCCAGCGTGATCAGCGGTTGGTCGGTGATGCTTGCGAGGGCCGGCGAGCCCGGGGTTGAGTCGGTCATCGCGGCCATTATACCGGCGCCGGTCGGCAGCCACCTGCGGTTCTCAGGGTTGGACAGTCGCGGCGGCGCTCGCGAGCCGCTCGGCGGAGAACGCTGCGTTCTCGCTGTAGTAGCGCACGAACCGCCGGGGCTCTGCGGCATCGTAGACCTTGAGGTTCTCCGCCCAACGAAACCCTATGCTCTGATAGTTGAGCTCGACGCGAACCTCCAAGGCCGTGCGCGCCTCGCCGAGCGGTATTCGGTAGCCGATGAGATCCCCGGGTGCCGCGAAATCCTCGTCCGCGGAGGCGTCGCCGTGGACGGCGATATCGACGGCAGCCGTGGCTTTGTCGAAACCGCGAGGCAACAGGCGATTGTCCTTGACGTAGCCTACGCCGCTCAGCAGGCCGGTCGTGACGCGGCCGTGCTGATCGACCATGATCGGCTCGAAGATCTGCACCTGGCTCGAGTCCGAAATCTCCAAATGATGCGGCTCGAAGCGCGCGGCGTCGTCGTCGTTGTCGTTGCCGACGATGGATCCGTCGCTGCGCATCGCGCCGGACTCGAAAATTACGCCGCCCCGGGCATCGCTGACGGTGACGTGCAGCCAGGCGCGCCGTGACGGGTAGGCGGTGGGCAGCTTGTGGCCCGCGAGGTTCTCGACGCTGACGGCGAACTCCAGCGTATCGCCCGAGACGCGCATCGCGCCTATCGAGATGCGGGCGCTCTGCGATCCGAGAAATTCACGCGCCTGCTGGGCCGCTGCCGTAAGCTCCTGCGGAAGCGCCGTGACCCCGAGCTCGGCGCGATACTTGTTGAGCATGCGCAACATGAACGCGTTGGCGCCACGGAATGCGTGCTGCGAAAAGCCGGGGCGCGGCACGCCGAGCACAGAGCTGATAGGCGTGTCCTGCGGCAGCTCCGGCATATGACAATCCTGGCAGCTTTGCGTCGACCGAAAGTCGCTGTGCTGCCATTCCTGATACGGCATTTGCTCCGCGAGCTCGCCGATTACCTCGCCATTGTCGCCGAGGGCCTGCGTATACAGCGTATGACAGGTTGCGCAGAACTCCGATTCCTTGAGATGGTCCGCCTGAGTCGGCACGAACTGAGCTGCGGAACGCATGAGCTCGCGATGTCCGAATGCGACGTCGTGCGGCCCGTAGATTTGCCGCTGTTGCGGCGGCGCTAGGGTGTCGATCCGGAAGCCGCCGTCGAAGCTGTCGTGCTCGCCGAAATTGTCGCTGCGAACCTGGTGGCATACCGTGCAGGAGACGCCGTCCAACGCCAGCCCGTCGGCGAGACTCTCGAACACCCGCCCTTGTCCGCCGGTGGCCGCGGCGCTGAAGCGCGCCATGGGCATGTGACAAGTCGAGCACTTGTCCTCGATGGCAGCTTGCGCTTGCGGGTGATCGAGGATCTCGCGTCTGACGCCGGCCTGCCAATACGGGTCGCGGGCGGCGTTGGCCATCATCGACGCGCGCCAAGCGTAACCGATCGAGACGTCCTCGCCCGCCGGACTCGTGAGGTTGCTGTGACACGCGATGCATTCCGACGATGCGGCGAACAGCGCGACGCCTGCTGCCGGCGCGTCAACGGTTTGCGCGGCGGCGTTGGCGCACAATAGCGTAGCCCAGATCGCCGAGGTCGGCGCCGCGGCGCGCATCACCAGCCCTCCGTCAGGCCGCCGTCGAACCAATCCCAAAGCAGGTAGAACACGAGCTGCTTGTCTCTGACCGAGGTGTCGGTGACAGGAACGCGAACTCCGAAGTTCGCCATGACGTGTTGGCGGACATTGAGGGTGACCTGAAACTGCGGCACGAGATCCCATTGGGCAGCACCGCCGCCGCTCAAGGTCTTCGCCCCGAGCACTTCGACGATCGGTGTCCAGGCGCGACCGAAGCGTCCCCCGCTGGTCCAGGTTCTGCCGAAGGCAGCCCTGAGCACGAGCTCCTCGTCGAAACCGGACTCGACTGGGAGCTCCAGCTTGCCTTGGAACTGGACGAACGAATCTTGTGGCAGCAGCTTCGCGTACAACAGATAGGGCTCGAGCACGGCGGTGCCTTTGCCGAAGCCGCGGTCCTCGTCTCCGGTTGGGAGCACCAGCTCGCCACCTATGCTCAAGATCGATTGCGTCTCGAGGCTGTGACGTATGGCGTGTTTCAAGGCGAGGGTCAGGTCGCCGATGCCGGATTCCGTGCCGGCGGGCTCCCCGAGATCCGTGCGGGTCCAGGGTAGGCTGATCTCGATCTGGCTGCGCGGGCCGAAGCGTTGTTCCCAGGTGAAGCGCTGCGTGATCGCGTCGGCGCCCTCGGTGTCGATGGAGGTTCGAACGATGGCCTCGTCCTCGGGGAAGGCCTTTTCCGTGAACAGTGCTTTGGGAACGTTGAGCTCGCCGCGCGGCCAGTTCGTGTCCGCGCACTGGGTCCGCACATGGTCCAGGGTCCGCTGAATCTCGTCATCCGACAAGGCTTCGCCGAAAGCCGGCATCTTGCGGTCGAAGCCTCGAGCAGGCCCGCCTTCGTGAATGACGGCGAGCCAGTCGGAATCGGGCTCGCGCGCGGCGAAGTCGCAGTCGGTGAAATCGGGGACCGCCAGCTCGAAGCCGAGCTGACTGGCTGTCAAGCCGCGACCGTCGGCGCCGTGACAGGCGGCGCAGGCGGCTTCATAGAGATCATCGCCGTCGGTGCCGAATGACGTTGTGATGCTCGCCTGGGGCGGCTGTCCGTTCGTTTGCGATACCGCCAGCGCGATGCAGGAAAAAAAGGCGGCAATGAATCCATTCCGCAGAGATACGATCCGCTGGCTAGGCATGCGCCGGGCTTGCGATGTTCATTGCGCGGATAGTCTAGCATCGTCGCCTGACCCCGGTTATTGCGGAATGCCGTAGTGTGGAGGCGAAGCGCTATCAGGTCAGCCGTGACCACGGGAGCAGATAGTCGAGATCGCCGACCATGCCGTGCACGGCCGAGATGCGATAGACCTGTTCGAGATTCCGTCGTGTCAAGACGTCTCTCGGAGGACCGTCGGCAATGACCTCGCCCTCACAGAGAAGCACCAGGCGATCCGGGTATCGCATCGCGAGGCTCAGGTCGTGAAGCACGGCCAGTACGCCGGTGCCCAGGCGCGCAGTATCTCGCAGGATCTCCATGACGTGCAACTGGTGATACGGATCCAGGCCTGCAACGGGCTCGTCGGCGAGCAGCAGCGGCGCTTCGACCGCTAGCGCCCGGGCGAGCAGCACCCGGGTTCGCTCACCGCCCGAGAGCACCGTGACATTGCGGTCCGCGAGAACGTCCGCGTCGACGGCGTGCATCGCCTTGTCGACCGCACGCATGCTGGATTCCGCCGGCGGGGAGAATCCGTTGTGGTGAGGATAGCGGCCGAGCGTGACGACCGATCGTGAGGTCAACGGCCACTCGATTCTTCGGTCCTGCGGCAGATAGGCCAGCGCCCGCGCGCGTTGTCTGCCGCTCATGCGCGAAATCGGCCGGCCGTCGAGCAGCACGCGACCGGCATCCTGCTTTTGCACGCCGACCGCCACCCGCAGCAGCGTCGACTTGCCGGCGCCGTTGGGTCCAACCAGCCCCACGAGCTCGCCCGGCCGCAGCGTCAACGATACGCGATCGAGTATCGGCCGGGTCGGCCCCGCTACGCTGATCGCCTCGATCTCGAGATTCATCCCGGCCCTAAGAGATATACGCGGTCTTGCTGCGCGTCACCAGATAGAAGAAAAACGGAACTCCGATCAAAGCCGTTACGACGCCGAGCCTGAGCTCGCTTTGCGTCGCAATCACGCGCACGAGCACGTCGGCGGTCAACAGCAGCGCCGCGCCCCCGAGCGCGCTTGCCGGCAGCAGGCGGCTCGGCTGATAGCCGACGAGGGGGCGCAACAGATGCGGCACGACCAGGCCGACGAAGCCGATGACGCCGCTGACCGCCGTCGCCGCGCCGACGCTGCCGGCGGTGCCCAGCGTGACCAGCCAGCGCAACCGTGACATGTCGATACCGAGGCTGATGGCGGTCTCCGCGCCGAGGCTCAGCGCGTCCAGCGGTCGTGCGCTCAGCGCCAGCAGGCTCCAGCCGACGACGGTGAACGGAAGCATCAGCCACAAGTGCGTCATGCTGCGGTCGGTGATCGATCCGAGCAGCCAAAAGACGATCTCCAAGGAAGCGAATGGATTTGGCGACAAAGAAAGTGCCAACGACGTCAACGCTCCGCAGAGGCTCGATATGGCAACGCCCGCAAGAATCAAAGTCAAGGAGCGGCCCGCATGGGCAAGCGATTGCAGGATCAGCACCGCGATCAGCGACGCGGCGATTGCGAACAGTGGCAGGGTCAGCGGGTAACGCAACGACAAGCCGGTATAGATGGCGATGACCGCGCCGAGGGCAGAGGCATTGGAAACGCCGATGATGCCGGGCTCCGCGAGCGGATTGCGCAGATAACCCTGCAAGCTCGCGCCTGACAGCGCCAGGCTCGCGCCGATCAGCGTCCCCAGCAAGGCTCTCGGTAGCCTGATCTCCCAGAGTATCAGCGAGACCGTGCTCGTCTCGCCGGATCGCAGCACGGCGATCAATTCGCCGAGACCGATCCCTGAAGGGCCGACCAGCAGCGAGCAAGCGAAAGCGAGCAGCGTCGCCAAGCTCAGACCGGCAAGTAGGCTCGGGTAAGACCACGCTCTCACCACCGCGGCTCTTGCCGCGATTCGACGAGCGCCTCGCGGGCGCCGCGCAGCTGCTCGAGCGCGTCGAGACTGTGCGGACCGCCGCATAGCCATGCGCTGTCCGGAATGTCTATCTTTGGGGTGTGCTGTAACACCGCGCGAACCGCCGGGTGACGGTGCTGCTCCGAAGCCAACGCGGGTGGATCGTCCCAAGCGTAGCCCAGATCGACCAGGTCTGGCGCGAGCAGCAATAAGGTCTCCACGCTGATGCGATTCGAAGATTCGAACCCGAGCCTGTCGCCGGACGTCGATAAGCCGGCGCGGTGAACGATGTCGGCGAGCAGGCCGGTTTGCCCCGTCGTCCAGCCGTTGGCGTCGTAGTTGACGAACAACGGCCGCGGTCCGTCGCCGCCATAGGTCAAGCGGCCGAGCTCTTGCTCGAAGTGCCGGGTCAGCGCTTCAGCTCTAGAGGGCTCCTGCAAGACCTCCCCGAGATGCGCGATGCTCGCGATGACGTCCGTGAGCTGCTCGGCCATGGGCAGCTCGACGACGGCATAACCCAGGCGCCGCAGCACCGCCACGGTCGGGCGAAAGCCGAAGGCCCCTGTCACGATGAGGTCGGGGTTCAGCGACAGCACCTCCTCGGCGATGCCGTGGTTGAGATGCAGCTCGCCGATCTCATGCGCGATCGCCGAGGTTCTGGGATCGGCGGCGATGAACGACAAGGACGCGATGCGCGAGCGACGCGCAATCCGCCACACGAGCTGGTCGGTGCAGACGTTCATCGAAACGATGCGTTGCGGCGGCGACGCCGCAAACGCAGAAAGCGAAGCGGTTGCGAGCAATGCGACGCCCGCGATGCGAGCGACCATCGATATCGACGAGAGCCGTGCGGCGCGTGCCGTCGAGGCTCCGCGTATTGCGATTGGGTCCGCGGCGTCCACCGATACACCTCCAGTTCTTCGAGACTGGCGGCTGTCGGGTGAATGCGGCGGTTTTTCCTAAAGCGATCGCATATCGCACACCGACAGCGCTGCCGGTGTCGCCACTGCGGTGTGACCGCTCCGATGAGGTGGCCCGCCCCCCGGATGGACGACTCGACGGCAGGTCTCCTGGCTTGCGGCTCGCTGCTCGGCCCTTCGCCTTCCCAGGCGCAAACGCCCAGTGGCAGAGATTGAACGGCGAGCTAGCCGCATACAGTTGCGGGTACAGCCACGGCTTTGAGCGGTCGACGCTTGAACCGTGTTCCCTTTCAAACCCCGAAGGGGTACCGTCACGATTGACTATAGACGGCGCTATCGGCGCCAGCAAGTATGACGATTGGAACCTATCTCATGGTCCGACATGGCCGCGACAGCGGCTTTGCGGGACGCCCGACGAGCAGCGCGGCCGCTCGGTGCCGTTAGCTGATGAACGCCTTGCTGCCGACGGTGGCGGATGTCGAAGAAGCTGACGCGCGGCTTTCCGATTGGTTGATAGCCACGCCGGTGCTCGAGAGCGAGACCCTCAACGCGCGCGTCGGATGTCGCGTGCTCGTCAAGGCCGAATCCCTGCAGCACGGCGGCAGTTTCAAGATCCGCGGCGCTCTTCATCGCCTGCTTCGCTTGAGTCGCACGGAACGGGAAGCAGGCGTGGTCGCTTCTTCTTCCGGCAACCATGCGCAGGGAGTCGCGATGGCGGCAAAGTGGCTCGACGTCCCGGCCACGATCGTAATGCCGCGGGACGCGCCGAAGATCAAACAATTCAACACGCGCGCGCTGGGAGCCGAGATCGTCCTATATGATCGCTACAAGGAGGATCGTGAGCGGATAGCCGCGAGCATCGCCGAGGAGCGCGGCGCGGCTCTGGTGCCCGCATTCGATCATGCCGACATCATTGCGGGCCAGGGCACCGTCGGCTTGGAGCTCGCGGCGTTCGCGCGCCGCCGGCGTCTGCCGCTCGACGGTTTGTTCGTGCCCTGCGGCGGTGGAGGATTGGTTGCCGGGTCGGGCACCGCCGTGACTGCCGCGTTTCCGGAATGCCGGGTCTATGCCGTCGAGCCGCAAGCCTATAACGATACCGCGCTGTCGCTGGCCGCCGGCACCCGGCAAGTGATCCTGAATCACGCCAAGACGACATGCGACGCGCTCATGACGCCGTCGCCCGGCGCGATCACGTTCGCCATCAATCGCGAGCTCCTCACCGCCGCGCTCCCCGTCACCGATGCTCAGGTCGCGCACGCGATGGCGTTTGCGGCACGCTACTTGAAGCTCGCGCTGGAGCCGTCCGGCGCGACCGCATTGGCGGCGGTTCTGGCCGGCGTTCCGCCGGACCACGTCTGTATCGGCGTGGTACTGAGCGGCGCCAACGTCGATCGCGATCTGTTTGTGAGATCGCTGAACGACTATCCGGATCCATGACGGCCGGCGCCCACAAGACCACGTTGCGCGAGCTCGAGCCGCTTGGCGCCTACGAGCGATTCGACGCTGAGCCCGTGTTGCTAACGGGCTTGCAGGCGCTGGTGAGGTTACTGCTGTTGCAGAGTCGCCGGGATCGCGCTGCCGGCTTGCGCACGGCGGGTTTCGTTTCGGGATACCGCGGCTCTCCGCTCGGCGGGCTCGATCGAGAGCTGTGGCGCGCGGGCAAGCAGCTCGGCTCGGCGAATATTCACTTCGAGCCCGGCCTCAACGAGGAGCTTGCCGCCACGTCGGTTTGGGGGTCGCAGCAAGCCGGTCTCTTCGGCGATGCTCGCTTCGACGGAGTATTCAGCTTGTGGTACGGCAAGGGCCCCGGAGTCGATCGTTCCGGCGATGCGTTCAAGCATGGGAATGCCGCAGGCTCGGCGCGCTACGGCGGAGTGCTCGTAGCGGCTGGAGACGATCACGCCTGCAAGTCTTCGACGCTGCCGCAGCAAAGCGAGTACAGCTTCATCGACGCGATGATGCCCGTGTTGAACCCGGCGGACGTGCGCGAGCTCATCGAGCTCGGCCTCGCCGGCTTCGCGTTGTCTCGCTTCAGCGGCTGTTGGGTCGGTTTCAAGGTCATTCAGGAAACCGCGGACGCCTCACAGACGGTAAGGCTCACCGATGCGGGCTCGACGTTCATCACGCCGGATCTGGAGCTCCCGGAGGATGGACTCAACATTCGCTGGCCCGATCCGCCGTTGGCGCAGGAGCGGCGGCTGCATACTCACAAATTGGCCGCGGCGCTGGCATTCGCGAAAGCGAATCGGCTGAACCGTGTCGTCATCGAGCCGAAGCAACCTCGTCTCGGCATAGTCGCGACGGGTAAGGCCTACTGTGACGTCATGGAAGCCTTGAGCATGCTCGGCATGGAGCATGACCACGCCGCCGAGATCGGACTGCGCGTTTTCAAGCTTGGAATGAGCTGGCCGCTCGAGCCGGAAGGATTGAAGGGTTTTGCCGCGGGGCTCGAGGAGATTCTCGTCGTCGAGGAGAAGCGCGGCGTCGTCGAGGCTCAGATCAAGGAGCAGCTGTACGATTGGCCTGCTACGCGCAGGCCGCTCGTCATCGGAAAGTGCGATGAGCACGGCGTGCCGATGCTGCCCTCAACGGGCGAGCTCGGCGCGGGCCTTGTGGCCCGTGTGATGGGTGCGCGCCTCGAGCGGCTGTCGACCGACGCCCGGCTTGCCGAGCGCGTTGCCGCTCTCATCAAGGACACGGAGCGCGCGGAGCGCCTGATTCCGGGCAACCCGGGGCGCTTACCGCATTTTTGCTCGGGCTGCCCTCACAACACGTCGACCCGTGTTCCCGATGGAAGCCGCGCAATTGCGGGCATCGGCTGTCATTTCATGGCCTCGTGGATGGGGAGGCAAACCCATACGTTCACGCAGATGGGCGCCGAAGGCGCCACATGGATCGGGCAAGCTCGCTTTGTCGGGACCGAGCACGTATTTCAGAACCTCGGTGACGGCACATATACGCACTCCGGCGTGCTCGCGATTCGGGCCGCGGTCGCGGCTCGAGTCAACATCACCTACAAGATCCTATACAACGGTGCCGTGGCGATGACGGGCGGTCAGCCGATCGAGGGTGGATATTCGCCCGCTCAAATAGCGCAACAGCTGCTTGCGGAGGGCGTCGGCCGGGTCGTCATCGTTACCGATCACCCGGGTGGGTATGCCGATCGCGCCGGGCTGCCGCCGGCCGTCGGCGTCTTCCCCCGTGAAGAATTGGATAGGGTGCAGCGTGAGCTGCGCAAGCACCGCGGCGTGTCGGCCCTGATCTACGATCAGACCTGCGCCGCAGAGCTGCGGCGTCGCCGCAAGCAACATCTGCTGCCCGAGCCGGCGCAGCGCGTCGTCATCAACGAGGATGTCTGCGAGGGCTGCGGCGATTGCAACGACAAGTCGAATTGTCTCGCCGTGAGGCCATTGGAGACCGAGCTCGGGCGCAAGCGTACGATCGATCAATCCGCCTGCAACCGCGACTTCAGTTGCCTGCAGGGGTTCTGTCCGAGCTTCGTTACCGTGTCCAACTCGAAGCCGCGCCGGCGGCTCCGGGATGACGGTGCCGTGCCGCCCGAACCCGCGGCGGCGCCGTGTGCCGTCCCATACAACGTGCTCGTCGCCGGTATCGGCGGAACCGGTGTCGTCACCGCGAGCAAGCTCATCGCTCTAGCGGCCCATCTCGAGCGGAAGGCCGTAAGGGGCCTTGATCAAACCGGCCTGGCGCAAAAATTCGGCGCGGTCTTGTCGCACGTTCGAATCGCGGATAGCGACTCGGCCCTGCATGGCGCTCGCATCCCAGAGCACGCAGCCGACGTGCTGCTCGGCTGTGATTTGATGGTTGCCGCCGGCGAAGCGTCGGTGACCCGGCTGTCCAAAGCGCGCTCCACGGTCGTCGCAAACACAAACGAGGAGTTGCCGCCGGAGTTCATCCACGATCGCGATATCGAGTACCCGTTGCAGAGTCTCCTGGCTACGCTGCATGAGGCGGCCGGTGCCGGCGCGGTTCACGCGGTCGACGCGACGGGCGTCGCGCAGGCTCTGCTCGACGACGCGCTGGCCGCGAACATCCTGCTGCTCGGCGTGGCATTGCAACACGGCCTGCTGCCGGTATCCGCCGCGGCACTCGAGCGCGCCATAGAGGTGCTCGGCATCGACGTGCCCCGCAACCGTCGCGCGCTGCTGCTCGGGAGGCAGATCGCCTGGAATTCGGTTGCGGCGCCGGCAGCGTCGAGCGGCAAGCCGGGGAGGGCGCCACGGTTCGATTCACTCGGAGACATCGTCGAACACCGCAAAGGGCTGTTGGGGGACTACCAGAACGCCGTCTATGCGGCGCGCTACGAGCATTGGGTCGACCGTGTTCGGCGGCGAGAAACAGGGGTCCGGCCGGGTAGCGTCGAGTTGTCGAAAGCGGTCGCTCGAGCGTATTTCAAGCTGCTGGCCTACAAGGATGAATACGAGGTCGCCCGCCTGTTTACCCAGGCCGGCTTTCTCGAACGTCTCAAGGACGAGTTCGAGGGTGATCTGAGGCTGACGTTTCACATGGCTCCGCCGCTACTGGCGGGCACGGATACGGCCACCGGGCTGCCGAGAAAACACGCTTTCGGTGGCTGGATACTGCCGTTGTTGCGGATGCTCGCAGGGCTTCGATTCCTTCGCGGCGGCCCTCTGGATATTTTCGGCTACTCGACCGAGCGTCGCCTCGAGCGGCGGCTGATCCGCGACTACGAGGATCTGATGAGCCGGTTCGAGCTGGAGCTCGATGAGCCTCGATTCGAGCTTGCGTTGCAGCTCGCGCGCCTTCCGGAACAGATTCGCGGTTTCGGCCCGATCAAATTCCGGGCCACCGAAAGCGCTCGCGCCGAGTGGGCAGAGCTGCTACTCGCCTGGGAGCATCGGGGGAGAGTGGGCGTGTCTGCGGGCTAGCGCGCACCCCGACGCTCTTCCGCCGTTGCGCAACGGATGCAGCGGTCGGCAAACGGATGGGCCTCGAGGCGCGCCAGCGGAATATCTTCGTTGCAGCTGACGCAGGTCCCGTAGGTGCCGTTCTTCATCTGGTCGAGCGCGCGGGCGACCTTGCTCAGCTCCAAGCGTGCTTCATTGCCGAGCGCGTCGACGACCTCCGCATTCTCCAGCTCTTGCGCTTGCTCCTGGGAGTCGGCGCTGCGGCCGGCCGTCAGATTCTCTTTGATACGCTCCAGCCGGTGCGCGAGCTCCTCCCGCTTGGCGACCAGTAGCTCGCGAATCTCGGCGTAGTCCTGCTTCATGCCGGTATCTATCCTCTCTCTATATCTCCCGCGGGAGCGATGGATGGAGCGCCGCGGGCGGCAGGTGCGGCCTGAGCGCACGACAGAGTCGTTATCGATCGTAGCGCCTGTGTTCCGTCCCCGGGGATCCTGGGCTTTCTCCGAAGCATAGCCGGTATTCGGCGTTCACCCAAGTGCGGGCGGGCGGGTCCTGGGCGAAAGAGGCCGCGTTATTCGCTGCGCTCCCGCGTCAAAGCGTGAAAGCGGGTCAGGTGCCGAGCTGCGCTGTCCGCGTCTCCGGAAAACTCATACAGCCGCGCGAGATTGTAGTGGGCGTCGGGAAGCTCCGGGTCGGCGAGCACGGCGCAACGGTAGCTGGCCAAGGCTGCTTCCAGCTTGCCCTGATCCTCGAGCACCACGCCGAGATTGAAGGCCGCGACGGCGTTGTCGGGCTCGATCCGCAGCGCCTCTCTATAGAGCGTTTCGGCTTCGTCGAGGCTGCCCCTGTCGTGCAGCAGGCGTCCGAGATTGATTCGCGAGTTCACCTCGGAACGTTCGAGCGACACGGCCCTGCGGTAGCAAGCGGCTGCCGCGTCGTGCGAGCCGGCGCGATCGAACCTCAAGCCCCGGTCGAACCAGTACTCCGCCGTATCGGCGTGGACGAGCTTGTGCGTCGCGGATACTGACGAGATCGGTCCGGCGACATGAGCCTTGGCGAAGTCGAAAACCGTTTGACCGGTTTCGGCCTCCCAGGCCGAGTCGCCCTCTCTGACCAGGATTCTGCCGTCCGCGGCGATGACCCTGACTGAGCTCAACGGGCGCCCGGGCGGTAGCTGGTCGCGGACCGCACGCAACGCGCGCCACATGCTTCGCGAGCTCGGCGCCGAGCCCTCGAGCGTTTTCGTTGCGCGCAGCAACACGAGATCCTGAAACGAGAAGCGGTAGCGGCCGCCCGGAGTTTTCTCTGGGGAAACGAAGCCCGCGCGAGCGACGTAGCGCACGCGCTCCTGAGACTTCCCGACTAGCTCCGCGACTTCCCGGGTCGAAAAAGCGCGCATGCGCCCGATTATCGAACAGCCGGCGCGCGGGGTCCAGCCCTGCCTCGCGTCGACGACGGCATTCTGTCAAACGTCGACCCGCAGCGTTCGCCATTCTCGCCTTTCCTTTTCGGGGTTCAGGTTGGATTCAGTCGTGCCCCTCTAGTCTGGCGATGAGCTAAAGACTAAAGAGAGGAGTAGTGCAATGTTGCGAAATATCATGATCACTGGTACGGCTATCGGTTTGTCGATGTCGGGCAACGCCGCCAAGGCAGATCACGGCGACGCGGTGCGCTACGTGGTTGCCGGTGCCGTCATCGGCGCCGCACTGGGTGAGCTCGCCTATGTGGCGGATCATCGTCGGGCACCGCCGCGGCTCTACGTCGATCATGGCCATCGATGGGGTGGCGTCGCTTACGCGTCGCCACGGTACTACGCGCCCCCGCGCGCATATCGTCATCGGTCGTTTGATCGGCGTCTTGCCTACGATCGAGGCTACAGGCACGGTCACCGCCACGGTCGGTACTGTCGCTAGCCCATGCCGGCGGCGCGCTGCATCGATGCGGCCGCCGCCGGCGTCGCGACGCGCCGGTTAGTTCCGCCGCCAAGCCCCGCTTGGTCGCCTCCAGATTCCGAGCGCTATAGTTCACGGCCACGCGTATCCTGAGATGGATATCGCTACGAGGAGATGGACGTGCGCGGAAAAATGATGGCGTTGCCCCTCACGATTACCGAGATCATGCGGCACGCCGAACGCCACCACGGGGAGGCCGAGGTCGTGTCCGTCACGGCCGATCAGGGAGTGCGCCGCTGCTGCTATTCGCAAGTCTTCATGCGGGCGAATCAGCTGGCCGGCGCCTTGGCGCAGTTCGGATTGAAGGCCGGCGACCGCGTCGGAACCTTGGCATGGAACGATCACCGGCATCTGGAGCTCTACTACGGCGCGTCCTGCGCGGGATATGTCCTGCATACCGTGAATCCACGACTTTTCGCCGAGCATCTCGTCTACATCATCAACCATGCCGAAGACCGGGCGTTGTTCTTCGATGCCGCGTTTCTTCCGCTCGTGACGACGCTCGTCCCGAAACTGCCGACGGTCGAGCACTACGTCGTTCTGGGCGCGTGCGCGGAGCCGCCACTCGGGGAAATCGCGTCGCTGCATAGCTACGAGGAGCTCATCTCGGAACAGTCGACGAGCTTCGCTTGGCCGGACCTCGACGAGAGCTCCGCGTGCGTGCTCTGCTACACGTCCGGCACGACCGGCAAGCCCAAGGGAGTGCTGTATAGCCATCGTTCGACCGTGTTGCACGCCTACGCGAGCGTCATGCCCGATGCCATGGGGCTTTCGGGGCGAGACGTGGTCCTCCCGGTCGTGCCGATGTTTCATGTCAACGCCTGGGGAATGCCGTATTCATGTCCGATCACCGGTGCGAAGCTGGTATTGCCCGGCCCGAAGATGGCCGATGGCCAGACACTGCACCGACTCATCGAAGACGAGGCGGTCACGGTCGCGCTCGGGGTTCCGACCGTGTGGCTCGGGCTGCTGAACTACCTCAGAGAATCCGGTAAGACCGTGCAGAGCCTCGAGCGAACGATCGTCGGCGGTGCGGCATGCCCGCTGAGCATCATGCGGGAGTTCGAGGACAAACACGGCGTCGTCACCCGGCACGCCTGGGGAATGACCGAGACCAGCCCGCTCGGAACCGTGAATACCCCACCGCCTCCCGCCGATGGCGCCGAGGAAGGTCTGCGGGACGAGCTCAGGCTCAAGCAGGGCCGAGCGCCCTTCGGTGTGGATATCAAAATCGTCGACGACAACGGTACGGAGCTCGAGTGGGACGGCGAAGCTTTCGGTGACCTGAAGGTTCGGGGATTCTGGGTTTGCGACGGGTACTACCGAGAAGACGGGACGGCTTCGAGCGACGACGACGGCTGGTTCTCGACCGGTGACGTCGCGACCATCGATCCCAAAGGGTTGCTCGAGATTACCGACCGGACCAAGGACGTCATCAAGTCCGGCGGCGAATGGATCAGCTCGATCGCGCTCGAAAATCTCGCCCTCGGCCATCCCGACGTCGCCGAGGCCGCGGTGATCGCGATCCGCCACGACAAATGGGGCGAGCGCCCTCTGCTGGTCGTCGTTCCGCGCGAAGACCGCTGCGTAGACAAGCTGGAGCTCCTGGGTTGGTTCGAGGGAAGAGTCGCGGATTGGTGGGTACCGGACGATGTCGCGGTCGTGGACACCATTCCACACACGGCGACGGGAAAGATCTCGAAGCTCGCCTTGCGCGAGCAATTCAAAACCTACGTTTTCCCGGATCTCTCATCATGAGCCGGCAGGCTAGCTCGAGCGTCCGCGGATGTAGTCCGTAACCCAGCGCAGCGACGCCGCCTGCGGTCCCATGCCGTCGAGTGCGGCGACCGCTCGGGCGTGCAGCATATCGGCCCGCTCACGAGCCGCCGTGACACCGAGCACCGACGGATAGGTGGATTTCTGATTGATCGAGTCCGACGCGGCGTTTTTGCCCAGCGTTTCGGTGTTCTGCTCGACTTCCAGCAAGTCGTCTCGAATCTGAAATAGAATGCCGAGATCCGTGGAGAAGCGCTCCAGCAAGTCCCATGATGCAGACGTTGCACCGATGAGCTCGGCCGGCATCATCACGGCCGCCTTGATCAGCGCGCCGGTTTTTCTGCGGTGAATGTCCTCGAGCGCAGGCTCCTCGAGCTTCCGCCCCTCGGCGCCGATGTCCAAAGTCTGCCCGCCGACCATGCCCGCCGGGCCGGCGGCGCGAGCGAGCCAGGTGATGACCCTGATCTGCTGCTGCGGACGGTCGGCGAGGCTGCGATCGCAGCAGAGGATCTCGAAAGCGAGCGCTTGCAGCCCGTCGCCTGCGAGTATCGCTATGGCCTCGCCGAAGGCCCGATGTGTCGTCGGCCGCCCACGGCGCAGATCGTCATTGTCCATCGCGGGCAAGTCGTCGTGCACGAGCGAATAGGCGTGCACGAGCTCTATCGCTGCGGCGATCGCGTCGAGCGGCGGCTGTTCGATGCCGAACAGCTCGCCGGTTGCGTAGGTGAGCAACGGACGAACCCGCTTGCCCGGCCCGAGCACGGAGTATTCGATTGCCTGCTTGAGTTGCGGCGGAATCCGGTGATCGTCCAGTGCTAGCGCGAGCCTTCTGTCGACGCTGCTTCGATAATGATCCAGGCGCCGTGAAAACGTTTCGGAAGGACTCCGTGCTATCATCACCGGCCATCCTAACACCGAAACGCGTGCACGACCTGCGCAGAGTGAACTCTGAATCGAGCCGATACTCGCTTCAATATCAATCTGACCTCGATTTCCAAGCGCGGCTGCTCGACGGCGTGTCACGCACCTTCGCCTTGACTATTCCGGCACTTCCGCGCGCGCTCGCGAGCGTCGTCGCGAACGCCTATCTCCTTTGCCGTCTTGCCGATACCATCGAAGACGATACCCTCTTGGAAAACGCCAAGAAGTCGCGATTTCATCGCCGGCTCGTTGCGGTCGTGAGAGGCGAGTCGTGCCCGATCGAATTCGCGAGAGAGCTCGCGCCACAGCTGTCCAAGGACACGCTTGCGGCTGAGCGAGAGCTCGTCGTCAACGCGGATCGAGTCATTCGCGTCACGGCGACGTTCTCGGCCGAGGAGCGAGCCGCGATCACCCGTTGTGTGAGCCGAATGTGCTCGGGCATGCCGAGATTTCAGCGCAATAAGAGCCTGGACGGTCTCACGGATCTGGAAGAGATGGCGGCTTACTGTTATGTCGTCGCCGGCGTCGTCGGTGAAATGCTGACGGAGCTGTTTTGCTCGCATTGCCCCGAGCTGAGTCACAAGCGTAGCGAGCTCATGCGTCTATCGCTGTCTTTCGGTCAGGGCCTGCAAATGACCAACATCCTCAAGGACATATGGGAGGACCGGCGGGCGCAGACTTGCTGGCTGCCGAGATCCGTCTTCGGTGACGGCGATTTCGATCTGTCGAGGCTCGAGCAGCTTTATGAAACGCCCGAGTACCGGATGGGGCTCGAGCATTTGATCGGGATTGCACATCATCACCTGCGCAACGCGTTGGAGTACACCGCTCAGATTCCAATCCGCGAGTCCGGCATACGGCGCTTTTGCGTGTGGGCCATCGGGCTCGCCGTGCTGACTCTTCAGAAGATCTGGAGGAATCCGCACTACGTTTCCGGAGACCGGGTCAAGATCTCGCGTCGAAGCGTACGCGCCACCGTGCTGGTGACCAGCGTCGCTCAAGTCAGCGACGGCGCGCTGCGGCTGCTGTTCAATATCGCCAGCACCGGTCTGCCGTTGAGCCGCCAAGAGTCTCTCGCGCTCTCGAGCCGGGCTTCCGGCCGGCGGTAGCCGCATGACAATTCCGCTCGATCAGCCCGCGCGATCGACTGCGCGCGCAAACGCAAACATCGCGCTCATCAAGTACTGGGGAAAATCCGATACGCGCTTGAACACTCCCGCCGTGGGATCCGTCTCCATCACGCTGGAAGCGCTCTGGACCGAAACCGAGGTGACTTTCGATTCGTCGCTCGCGGCGGACAGCTTGCTGCTGAACGGCATCGCCGACGCTGCGGGGCTCGAGCGCGTGTCGCGATGCCTGGACGTCCTTCGGCTCGAAGCCGGGGCTAGCGCTCGCGCCAGCGTCGTCAGCCGCAACAGTTTTCCGACGGGTGCCGGGCTGGCATCGTCGGCATCCGGGTTCGCGGCGCTCGTTTGCGCCGCTGCCGACGCGCTCGGGCTCGATCCTCCTCCGGAGGACCTGAGCCGGTTTGCGCGGCGCGGGTCGGGATCGGCGGCGCGCTCGCTCTTCGGAGGGTTCGTCGCGATGCATGCCGGTCGCGCGCCCGACGGCCGCGACAGCTTCGCTGAGCCACTGCTGTCAGCGGAGGATTGGCCGCTGACGGTGGTGATCGCCCTGACCGCAAGGAAACCCAAAGAGGTCGGTTCGAGCAGCGGCATGCAAAGATCCGCTGCGAGCTCGCCCTACTACTCAAGCTGGATCGACCGCAGCGAGGCGGACGTCGCCGGCGCAAAGGAGGCGATCTCGAGCCGGGACTTCGCGCGCCTGGGTACGCTCGCGGAGCATAGTTGCCTGAAGATGCACGCTTTGGCGATGACGAGCCGGCCGCCGCTCGTGTATTGGAACGCCGCCACGCTCGTCTGCATCGAGGCTATCCGCGATCTGCAGCGTCACGGCGTTCCGGTCTTCTTCACGATCGATGCGGGACCTCAGCTCAAAGCCGTGTGCCTTCCGGAAGCCACGTCGCGAGTGACTGAGGCATTGTCCGATCTCCCGGGCGTGCTCGAGATCATCGTCAGCGGGCTCGGCCCGGGGGCGCGGCCGGTCGAGTCGGCTTGGAGGTCGTCCGGGACGCCGGGGCCCGGCCGATGATCGTTGAAGCGAGCGCGCCGGGCAAGCTCGTAGTTCTGGGGGAGTACGCCGTGCTGTCCGGCGGCCCGGCGCTGGCCATGGCCGTCGACCGCCGATGCTCGGCGGAGATTGCATCCTCTACCGGAGCACACTGCCGCCTGCACACACGAGCGGCAGAGTCGAAGCAGCTCGCGTTCGCTCCCGGCGCCAGCAGCGGCGTCGATCTGGTCGATCGGGTCGCCGAGCGGTGGCCGCTCGCCGTGCCGCGGGCCTGGCGCGGCACATTGGACTCGAGCGCGCTGTACCACGCGGGCGCCAAGCTCGGTCTCGGGTCGAGCGCCGCCGCGCTGGTCGCATGGGCGGGCGTCTGGACCCGGTATGCGGACCCCGCCTCGGAGGACCCGGAATCCGCAGCGCTGGCGGCGCTGCACCGCCGGCTGCAAAGCGGCCTCGGAAGCGGCCTCGACGTCGCGACGAGCCGTCTCGGCGGGGTCGTCGCTTACCGACTGGAGGCGAGCGGCGAGGCGAGAATGAGTTCAGTCGGCTTGCCGAAGAGTGTAGGATTCGTGGCGGTTTGCACCGGCCAGCCGGCTGAAACCCCGAGCCTGCTGAGGCAATTCGGCGCCTGGCGGGCTTCGAGGCCGGCGGACGCTTTGGCCGCCATCGGAGAGCTCAAGCGGCTCGCTACGGAAGGCATCGAGGCCGTGCTGGCGGACGACTCGCACGGGTTTCTCGAAGCGATGGCCGAATACGGGCGGCATCTCGAGAAGCTCGGGGAGCGCATCGGCGCCGACATCGTGACCGGACAGCACCGGCAGGTCGCGGCCTGCGCCGCCCGGCACGGTATCGCGTACAAGATCAGCGGTGCCGGCGGGGGCGACATGGGCATCGCGTTCGCGGCCGATCCGGAAGCGCTCGAGGCATTCGCGAGCGCCGCGCGGCCGGTGGCTCGTATCCTGAAGCTATCCGTAGATCCCTCCGGGCTCGTCATTAGGGAGAGAGCAGAGTGAGTAAGGAGCGAATGAGAATCCCCGAGTTCTACAAGCTCAGCGTGCAGGAGCGCCTCAAAGCCGTCGCCGAGCGCGACATCCTCACGCCCGAGGATCTGCGGGCGCTCGTGACGGGCGAGCACACGCTGGATCTCGAGGCTGCCGACAAGATGATCGAGAACGTCGTCGGCGTGATGGGCCTGCCTCTGGGCCTCGGCATGAACCTGTGCGTCAACGGCAAGCGCTATATCGTTCCAATGGCGGTGGAGGAGCCGTCGGTCGTTGCCGCGGTGAGCTCAGCGGGCAAGCTGATCGGAGAGTTTGGAGGCTTCGAGGCACAGGCGACGGATCCCGTGCTCATCGGTCAGATCCAGATCGTAAACGTTCCTGACATCGAGGCGGCCAAACGCGCGCTCAAGCTGCAGGTTCAAGACATCGTTAATCTAGCCAACAGCTTCCACCCGAACATGGTCGCTCGAGGGGGGGGCGCGCGTGACCTGGAGATGTTCGTGCATCCGCTGCCGTCGTCGGGCAAACCGATGCTGGTCGTGCATCTGCTCGTCGATACCCGCAATGCGATGGGAGCGAACCTGGTCAATGGGATGTGCGAAGGCGTTGCGCCGCTGATCGAGTCGATCACGGGTGGCGAGGTGTTCTTGCGGATCCTGTCGAATCTGACGGACCGGGCGCTCGCGCGCGCCGCTTGCCGGATCCCCGTCGACGCGCTCGCGGGCCGTGGCTACACCGGAGAGCAGGCACGTGACGGAATTATTCTCGCGGCAGACTTTGCCACCGTCGATCCTTATCGAGCCGCGACGCACAACAAAGGCATCATGACCGGCATCGATGCCGTGGCGATCGCCACCGGCAACGACTGGCGCGCGATCGAAGCAGGTGCCCACGCCTATGCCGCGCGCGGAGGGCGATACACGTCTCTGACGACGTGGAAGGCGGACGAGCAGGGCAACTTGTGCGGCAGCATAGAGCTGCCGATAAAGGTCGGCATCGTTGGGACGCAACAGGAAACCAATCCTACGGTCGCGTTGAATATGCGGCTTCTGTCCGTGGAATCGGCCACCGAGCTCGCGGAAATCATGGCCGCAGTCGGACTGGCGCAGAACTTCGCGGCCATTCGCGCGCTGGCCACCGAGGGGATTCAGAAAGGCCATATGATGCTTCACGCGCGCAGTGTCGTCACGGCGGCGGGGACGCCGCAGCGGGTATTCGACGAGGTATTGGATCGTCTCGTGCAAAGCGGCGAAATCAAGGTCTGGAAGGCGCGGGAAATCGTCGCCGAGCTGACCGGGCAGGAGAGCCAGCCGAGCCGCGCATTGCAGGCGCGCCGCGTCGACGAAGCCAAGATGGGTGTCGGCTACGGCAAGGTCGTGATCCTCGGCGAGCACGCGGTCGTCTACGGCCGACACGCGATCGCCGCGCCTGTGCCGTTGGTGATCCGTGCCCAGGTCGAGGATTGCGATGAGGGAATCCATCTGATGATTCCCCGCTGGGGGGTCGAGTATGAGCTTGCGCGCAACCCTCAGGACCGAAGGTCTTTCGAGCGCGCTGCCGGAGCGGTCCTCGACGAGCTCGGCCTGAGCGGCCGCAGCATGCGTATCGAGGTGTTCCCGGACATGCCTAGAGGCATGGGTCTCGGCGGCTCGGCCGCGATGGCGGTCGCCATCGTCCGAGCTCTGGACAAGCACTTCGAGCTCGGTTTGGACGATTCGGAGGTCAATCGCCTCGCATTCGAATCGGAGAAGCTTGCGCACGGTCGCCCGAGCGGCATCGACAACACGATCGCCTGCTACGGCAGAGCGCTCGTCTATCGGATGGGTCAACCGCCTTTGGTCGAGCCCTTGAACATCGAGAAGCCGCTTCCAATCGTCATCGGCATCACCGGATCGGAAGGTCTGACCGCTCGAACGGTGGCGCGCGTCGGTGATGCCTGGCGGCAGGATCGCAAGCTCTACGAGCGCATATTCGACCAGATCGACGGGCTCGCCTTGCGGGGCGTGCAAGCGATTCAAGATCAGAATCTGCCTGCGCTCGGCAAGCTGATGAATATCTGCCACGGCATGCTCAACGCTCTGCAAGTGTCGACACCTCAGCTCGAGCAGCTCGTCGCCATCGCGCGCGCCAACGGCGCGCTGGGCGCCAAGTTGACCGGCGGCGGCGGCGGCGGCTCAGTGATCGCACTTTGCGACGGCGACACCAAGCCCGTAGCCAGGGCGATCCGGGAAGCGGGGTTTCAGGCCATCGAAGTCGAGCTCGGCGGTGCTCTCGATGGGTCGTAGAGCAGTCGTCTCCGACTCCGCCGAAGAGCTGATTCTCGTCGACGAGCAGGATCGCGAAATTGGAGCGAAGAGTAAAGGCGAATGTCACGCGGGCTTGGGAATACTGCATCGGGCATTCTCGATATTCGTCTTCAACAGCCGCAATGAGCTGTTGCTTCAAAAGCGAAGCTCGGAGAAACCGTTGTGGCCGAACTATTGGTCGAATACATGCTGCTCTCACCCTAGGGTCGGGGAGACGATGGACCAGGCCGTCAAACGCCGTCTGGCGCAAGAGCTCGGCATCGATTGTCCGCTGACCTATCTGTATAAGTTCAAATACAATGCAAAGTACGGCTCCCTAGGTTCGGAGCGTGAGTTCTGCTGGGTTTATTACGGACACCACGAAGGGGATCTCGACGTGAACCTCAACGAGGTAGCCGACTGGCGATTCGTCGACGTTGAAAGCCTCGACGCCGAGCTGGCGGCTTCCGCGGACCGGTTTACGCCGTGGCTGAGGCTCGAATGGGCGGAGCTGAAAGAGGCATACCTGGACGATATTCTCGTCGCGATCGATTAGCTCCGCGTCGAGAGATGGAGAGTGGTTGAACTCGGAGTGCCATGCAGATTCGATCGAAGTTCCGGGCTCTCGCACCCGCAAGCCTGCTCGCGATAGTCGCCGTGCCTGCAGCGGCGCAGGATCTGGCTCAACAGCCCGATCTGACGGCGCACTGGACCGGAATCGTCGCGCTTGTCGTTTTCATCGTCGCCTATGCGTTGGTGATCGGCGAGGAAACGATACATCTGCGCAAGTCCAAGCCCGTCATGGTTGCCGCTGGTATCGTTTGGATACTTGTCGCGCTCGCCTACGCGGAGCTCGGCAATGCCGAAGCGGTCGAGGAGCTGGTCCGGCACGGTCTGCTGGAATTCGTCGAGCTGTTTCTATTCTTGCTGGCCGCAATGACCTACATCAATACGATGGACGAACGTGGCGTCTTCGACGTGCTGCGCGCCCGTCTGGTCGCGCAGCGGTTCTCGTTGCGGACGTTGTTCTGGGTCACCGGCGCGCTCGCGTTCATCATGTCACCCGTCGCCGACAATCTGACGACCGCCTTGCTCATGGCGACCGTGGTGATGGCCGTTGGCGGGCAGAATCGCCGCTTCGTGGTCGTCGGCTGCGTGAACGTCGTCGTGGCTGCCAATGCAGGCGGTGCGTTCAGCCCTTTCGGCGATATTACGACGCTCATGGTGTGGCAGGCAGGGCACGTGCAGTTTCACGAGTTCTTCGCGCTCGTCGTCCCCTCGGTGGTCAACTGGGTCGTCACGGCCGGCTTGCTGAGCTTCGCCGTGTCAACGGATCAGCCGGGATCCATTTCAGAGGAAGCTGAGCTTCGTGAGGGCGCCTGGGTCGTCATCGGCCTGTTCATAGCGACCATTTGCATGGCCGTGCTGGGCCACACAGTGCTCCATTTGCCTCCGGTGATCGGAATGATGACCGGGCTTGGGCTACTGAAGCTCTTCGGCTACTACCTGCAACGGAGCGGCAGCCGGTTCCATGTAGCGGCGGAACGGGTCCTCAACGAAGACGCGCTGGCCCTGGATACGAGCCCGAGCAACGCGGTGTCGAGCGGACACGTTCAGTACGATATCTACAAGAACCTGCAGCGGGCCGAGTGGGACACGCTGCTGTTCTTCTACGGCATCATGCTGTGCGTCGCCGGCCTGGGCGCTTTCGGTTATCTGGCCGTGGGATCCGACGTTCTCTACGGCGTTCTGGGCGCGACGACGGCCAACGTTCTGGTGGGCTTTGTCTCCGCGGTGTTCGACAACATCCCCGTCATGTTTGCGGTGCTGGAAATGAATCCGTCGATGGACCTCGGGCAGTGGCTGCTGATAACGCTGACCGCCGGCGTCGGCGGCTCGATGCTCGCCGTCGGGTCGGCCGCCGGCGTCGCAGTGATGGGGCAGGCGCGCGGCGTCTACACTTTCCTGGCGCACCTCAAATGGAGCTGGGCGGTGCTGATCGGCTTCGCGGCCAGCATCGCGACACATTTCGCAATCAACGCCTGGGCATTCGAATAGAAGCGAGCGCCCGCTCGAGCCGCGAGATCAACTGAGGTAGCGGTAGTACTCGACGCCCTCGTCGTTGATGCTGGGATTGACGCCGGAGCCGACGGAGTCGACCACGAAGCCGTTCGACGGAGCCGTCAGGCCGCTCGCCTGCCCCGTGTCGTGCAGGTTCTCGTACTGTCGCTGTGACAGGGTCTGTTGCGGCTCCAGCGCGGCGCGAAACGCAATTCGCGACGCGGCGTCCTGCCAGGTCTCGGTAAGATTCATCGGGATGGCCTCGGCGGCATCACCGCTGCCGTACCCGACCGCAAGCACTGGCTGTCCCGCGAGGTCTAGACCGCGTTCCGCCGCTTCCTCGAGGCCGGCGGCGATCCAGGCCGGCAGAGCCGCGCAATAGACGTTGCCGATGTCCTTCATGAGCTCCGCGCCCAGAGACATTTTTTGAGCAACGAGCGTACTGAAGCTCTCGCTGACGCGGAAATCCTTCACGAGCTGGATGCTCAACGGATAAACGTCCGCGTCGATGTTGCCGTTCTTCACGAGCTCGAGCACGTCCGGGCTCGAATGCATCTCTCGAATCACCGCCCAGTGGTCCAGGCCCGCGCCGCGGCAATAGCTTTCGAGCTCCTCCTGCCCTGAAACACCGTTTTTCGCCAGTCCGAACAGATAGCTCAGTGCGAACGACGTAAGCGGCATGCGGTGGTAGGGGCGATGCATGAACACCGCCGCGAGACTGTGGTAGTAGTCGGCCGGTTTGACATTCATACGCCGCAACATGTGCTCCAATGCGTGCAGCGTCTCATCCAGGTAGCAAGTTGTCGAATACTTGCCGTTGAAGACGGGAAGGTCCTGAAAATGGCAGTTGAGCTTGCCGCGGATCACATTCCGCATGACAGGCTTGCGGAAATCCACGGCGCGGTAAGCTGACGTGCTGCCGATCTGATTGAGCTGCACGCTGAGCAGCTTGGGGTCGCGCTCCAGCAGCATGGCGATTGCGCCCGCGCCTTGCGTCGGCTCACCGGTGCTGCCTCTGGCGTACTCGGCGATGTCGGTACTGACGACGACGGCGCAGCGTGCCTCGGGCTCCACTGCGAGATACCGCAGGCCTTGCTTGAGTGCATAGATGCCGCCGAGGCACGCGTGCTTGATCTCCGGGACTTCGCAATTGCGGCTGACACCCGAGATGCCCTTGGCGCGCAGTCCGTCGTCGAGTATGCCCTTGACGATGATGGCGCCGGCGGAATTGTCGGTGCTGGATTCAGTGCCGAGGCCCAGGAAGCCGATGCGGCGAGGGTCGATATCGTAGTGCTCGATCAGCCGCATGACGGCATTGGCGGCCATCGTATACACGCTTTGGTCGGGACCCCGCATCCGAAAGCTTCGCCCGATCACCGCGTTGGTCTTGTCCCATACGGAGCCGGTCCAGCGGCACCAGTCCTCGAGGTCGACTCGGTAGGGGGGGACATACACACCGAATCCGCTGATCCCGACCTTTTCGTGCATATCCACCATTCCGTTCAGTTGACGCCCGGGGGCGCCGTCGCCCTAATACCTTCGAATTATATGCCGTTTACCGTCCAATAACCTATCGCAGCCGGAGTTCCCGTGACCTCGCAAGCCCGTTCCACGGGGAAGCGAGACCCGAGAACGGGTCGTCGAGAGCCTGCGGTAGAATGTCGCAATACCCCGACAACCGTCTATCCACGCATGAAGCTCAGAATTCGCGGCAACACGCTCAGGCTCAGGCTATCGCAGGGAGAGCTCGGCACGTTGCTCGAGCGCGGCTTTGTCGAGGAATGCGTGAGCTTCGCTGCCGAAGCCCGGCTCCGCTATCGCCTCGAGCGGGCCGATATCGGCGCGGCTCAAGTCGAGTATCGCGATCACAGGATCACCGTGCGGCTGCCGCAACAAGACGTGGCTCGCTGGGCGGAGCCGCAAGAGGTGTCGATTCGCGCCGAGCAGCCCGCCGGTGACGGCAAGCTCGAGCTTCTCGTCGAGAAGGATTTCCAGTGTTTGAGCCCGCGGGGAGATGAAGACGACGCGGACTCGTTCCCGAATCCCCAAGGCGCATAGAGCCGCAGCGGGCCGCGACGCGCCATTGTCCGCAGGACCCGGGGGAGAGGGGTTACAATCGGTGAACGTGCACGGGACAGGAGCCAGGTCCGCGATGAGCGAGTCCGCAGAAGAACAGCAGGCCACGGCGGCTAGAAAGATCGCGAGCGCCCACGTGGGTACGCCCGGCGGCTTGCTGCCGGTTTTGCATGAAATCCAGGACCGGTTCGGATTCATATCCGATTCCGCCGTAGGTGCCGTGGCCGCCGAGTTGAACGTGTCCCGGGCGGAGGTTCACGGTGTGTTGACCTTCTATCATCTATTCCGGCGCAGCCCTCCCGGCAAGCGGACGATCTATCTGTGCCGAGCGGAAGCCTGTCAGGCCATGGGAGCGCGTGAGCTCGAGCGGCACGTCAAGGACAAGCTCGCAATCGATTTTCACGAGACGACGCAGGACCGGCGTTTCAGTCTCGAGCCCATTTATTGCCTCGGAAACTGCGCCTGCTCACCCGCGATCATGATCGATAACGCCGTCCACGGCCGCGTGACGACGTCGCGCTTCGATGAGCTGCTGAACGATGGCTGACGTCGTCAACATCTACGTGCCCAGCGACACCACCGCGCGATCGGTCGGCGCCGACGCGGTCGCCGACGCCGTGTCGCGCGCCGCCGCGGAGCGGGGCGTCGCGGCGACGCTCGTGCGCAACGGCTCACGCGGCTTGTATTGGCTGGAGCCCATGCTCGAGGTCGTTGTCGGCGGAGTGCGACATGCGTACGGCCCGATCACCGTCGGTGACGTCCGCAGCCTTTTCGAGGCGAATTTTCTAACCGGGGGCGCACACGAGAAGGCGCTCGGACCGACCGAGAAGATCGCTTACCTCGCGCAGCAATCGCGACTCACGTTTGCGCGAGTCGGCATCGCAGACCCGCTATCGCTGGAAGACTATCGGGCGCAGCGCGGTTATCGGGGGCTCGAAGCCGCGCTCGAGTTGAGCGGCCAGGCCATCGTCGACGCCGTCAAAGAATCGGGACTGCGCGGGCGCGGCGGAGCCGGCTTCCCTACCGGCATCAAATGGCAAACCGTGCTGGACGCCGCGGGGGGGCAGAAGTACGTCGTATGCAACGCCGACGAAGGCGATTCCGGCACCTTCGCCGATCGCATGCTCATGGAGAGCGATCCTTTCGTCCTGATAGAAGGCATGACGATCGCCGGGCTCGCGGTCGGCGCCACCCGGGGCTATGTCTATCTCAGAGCCGAGTACCCGCTGGCCATCGAGACGATGCGCTCGGCGATAGACAGGGCGCAGCGCGCGGGCTTTCTCGGCGACGACGTCCGCGGCAGCGGGCGCGCGTTTCAGCTGGAGGTGCGCGAAGCCGCAGGCGCGTATATCTGCGGCGAGGAAACCTCGCTGCTCGAAAGCCTCGAGGGCAAACGCGGCATGGTCCGTTACCGGCCGCCGCTGCCGGCCGTCAAGGGCCTGTTTGGCGCGCCGACAATTGTAAATAATGTCACCACGCTGGCCTCGGTCCCCGTCATCTTCGAGAAAGGGCCGGAGTTCTACCGAGACTATGGCAGCGGCCGGTCTCGGGGTACGCTCACGGTCCAGTTGGCGGGTAATATCAAGCGAGGCGGGCTCGTCGAAGTCGGCTTCGGTCTCAGCTTGAGGCGGCTGCTCGAGGACTTCGGCGGCGGGACCTTCAGCGGCCGGCCGATCCGGGCGGTGCAGGCCGGCGGCCCCCTGGGGGCGTATGTCCATCCGTCGCAGTTCGACACCGCCCTGGACTACGAGGCCTTTGCCGCCATCGGGGCCATGATCGGGCACGGCGGCCTCGTGGTTTTCGACGATACGGTGGACATGGCCCAGCAGGCGAGGTTTGCAATGGAGTTCTGCGCGATCGAGTCCTGCGGAAAATGCACGCCCTGCCGCATCGGCGCCGTGCGCGGCGTCGAGGTTATCGATAAGATATTGAATGGCATGGACGAGAAAGCGAACTTGGAACTTCTCGAGGACTTGTGTGGAACCATGGTCGACGGCTCCCTGTGCGCGTTGGGCGGAATGGCGCCGTTTCCGGTTCTGAGCGTGCTCAACCACTTCCCGGAAGATCTCAGGGCTCGTTAGGCCTTGAAAGCCAAACGGAGTAACACAATGAGCCAAGCCTACAAGAGCTACCAGCGCGAGACGGATCTCGGCACGCCGGAAGCGCTCTCGGAACAGCAAGTCACGCTGAGCATCGACGGCGTGAAGGTTTCAGTGCCCGCGGGCACGAGCGTCATGCGCGCCGCCGCGCTCGCGGGGATCAACGTTCCCAAGCTCTGCGCCACCGACAGCTTGAGCGCTTTCGGTTCATGCAGGCTCTGCCTCGTCGAGATCGAGGGCGCCAAGGGCCTGCCGGCATCGTGCACGACGGAAGCTCGCGACGGCATGAACGTCACGACGCAGAACGACAGGCTCGCGACGATTCGGCGCAACGTCATGGAGCTCTATATCTCCGACCATCCGTTGGACTGCCTGACCTGCCCGACGAACGGGGATTGCGAGCTACAGGACATGGCGGGCGCCGTCGGACTGCGCGAGGTGCGTTACGGCTATGCCGGCGATAACCACCTCGACGCGAAAAAGGATACCAGCAATCCATATTTCACCTTCGATCCGAGCAAGTGCATCGTTTGCTCGCGTTGCGTTCGTGCTTGCGAGGACATTCAGGGCACCTTCGCGCTGACGATCGACGGCCGAGGCTTCGCGTCGAAGGTCGCGGCGAGCCAGGACCAACCTTTCCTGGACTCCGAGTGCGTCTCCTGCGGCGCCTGTGTCCAGGCCTGTCCGACGGCCACGCTCACCGAGAACTCGCTGATCCAGATGGGTCAAGCCGAGCACTATGCGCTGACGACCTGCGGCTACTGCGGCGTCGGTTGCTCGTTCCGCGCCGAGATGAAGGGCGGGAAGGTGATGCGCATGATCCCCGACAAGGACGGTAAGGCCAACCACGGGCATTCCTGTGTCAAGGGCCGGTTCGCATTCGGCTACGCGACTCATAAGGACCGCATCACGACGCCGATGATCCGCGATTCCATCCACGATCCCTGGAAGGAGGTTTCCTGGGACGAAGCGTTGGAGTTCACGGCGCATAAGTTCAAAGCGATTCAACAGAAGTACGGTCGCGATTCCATAGGCGGTATCACCTCCTCGCGATGCACCAACGAGGAGACCTATCTCATCCAGAAGCTCGTGCGCGCCGGCTTCGGCAACAACAACGTCGATACCTGCGCCAGGGTTTGCCATTCGCCCACGGGCTACGGCCTCAAGGCCACGCTCGGCGAGTCGGCCGGGACTCAGGCGTTCGACTCGGTCATGAAGAGCGACGTGATCATGGTCATCGGCGCCAATCCTACCGAGGCGCACCCCGTGTTCGCCTCGCAGATGAAGAGCCGGCTGCGACAGGGCGCCAAGCTCATCGTCGTCGACCCTCGCGCGATCGACCTCGTCAAGTCGCCGCACGTGAAGGCGGAGTATCACCTTCAGCTCAGGCCAGGAACCAACGTTGCGTTGATCAATGCGCTTGCGCACACGGTGCTCGAGGAGGGGCTGGAGGCGACAGCCTTCATAGACAGCCGCTGTGAGAAAGATGCCTACGAGGATTGGCGCCGCTTCATTTTGGAGCCCGCCAACTCTCCGGAAGCCATGGAGCCCGTCAGCGGCGTGCCCGCTGAAACCGTGCGGGCGGCGGCGCGGCTGTTCGCGTCCGCGCCGAACGCCGCGATTTACTACGGCCTCGGCGTATCGGAGCACAGCCAGGGCTCGACGATGGTCATGGGCATTGCGAATTTGGCGATGGCGACGGGCAATCTCGGCCGCGAAGGCGTCGGCGTGAATCCGCTGCGCGGTCAGAATAATGTGCAAGGCTCCTGCGACATGGGGTCGTTCCCGCACGAGCTGCCCGGATACCGCCATATCTCCGATGCGTCCGTCAGATCACTGTTCGAGCAGGAATGGGGCGTCCGGCTGCTACCCGACCCCGGATTGCGCATTCCGAACATGTTCGACGCGGCCGTCGCGGGTGAATTCAAGGGCCTCTACGTGCAGGGCGAGGACGTCGCGCAGTCCGACCCCGATACCCACCATGTGACGGCCGCGCTGAGCGCGCTCGAGTGCATGGTCGTGCAGGATCTGTTCCTCAACGAGACAGCCAAATTCGCGCACGTGTTCCTGCCCGGTTCGTCTTTCCTGGAGAAAAACGGCACGTTCACGAATGCCGAGAGGCGCATCTCTCCCGTGCGCAAGGTCATGGAGCCGCTGGCGGGTTATGAGGATTGGGAAGTCACGCAAGCGCTCTCCAACGCGATGGGCTACCCGATGAGCTACGGCCATCCGAGCGAGATCATGGACGAGATCGCGCGTCTGACGCCGACCTTCAAAGGCGTGAGCTACGAAAAGCTCGATCGCCTCGGCAGCATCCAGTGGCCTTGCACCGAGATCGCCGTGGAGGGCACGCCGACGATGCATATCGACGAGTTCGTCAGGGGCAAGGGGCTCTTCAGGCTGACGCCCTTCGTGGCAACCGACGAGCGCACGACCCAGAAGTATCCGCTGCTGCTGACGACCGGAAGAATATTGAGCCAGTACAACGTCGGCGCCCAGACACGCCGCACGGAGAATCTGCGTTGGCACGACGAGGACGTGCTCGAGATCCATCCGCACGACGCCGAGCAGCGCGGGATCGTCGAGGGCGACTGGGTCGGCTTGAAGAGCCGCGCCGGAGAGACGGTGCTCAGAGCCACGGTGGTCGAGCGCGTACAGCCCGGGGTCGTTTATACGACTTTCCACCATCCGGAGTCGGGCGCCAACGTCGTCACCACGGACAACTCCGACTGGGCGACCAATTGTCCGGAATATAAGGTCACGGCCGTGCAGGTCGCAAAGGTCACGCAACTTTCGAAGTGGCAGAAGGAGTTCGAGGAATTCACCGAAGAACAGCTCGAGCTGTTGCGCAAGGCGAGGGTCCGAGGCGAAGAGGTCGTCACCTAGAGGCCCATGGACGTCGACAAGCTCGTGAGGATGGCCAATCAGATTGCGGCCAACTTGGATTGCGGCCCGAACGAAGCGCAGGCCGTGGCCATGGCGGCCGACCACATCCGGCGCTTCTGGTCGCCGCTGATGCGCCGACAAATCATCGAGCGCTGGCGGCAACGACCGACGGAATTTTCGGCCCGGGCATCGCAGGCCGTCGCCGCCGTCGCCGAGCAGCAAGCCGTGGCGAGCTAGGAGGCCCGGGGCAAATCTCGATGGCGAGAGCACTCAAGCGCTGCTACAACATCGCGCGACTGCGCGAACGGGCGAAGAAGCGCTTGCCGGCTCCGATGTTTCACTACATCGATGGGGCCGCCGGCGACGAGTGGACGATGCGGCAGAATACCTCCGCATTCGATCGCTGGGAGCTCGTGCCCCGGTTCCTGGTCGACGTCAGCGAGATCGACATGTCGACGACGGTGTTCGGTCAAAAGATCGGCCTGCCGTTCTTCTGTGCTCCTACCGCGATGTCACGGCTGTTCCACCATCACGGCGAGGCGGCGGTCGCGCGCGCGGCGTCGAGAGCCGGGACCCTATACTCACTGTCGTCGATATCCACGGCGAGCATCGAGGAGGCCGCCGAGGCGGCGGCCGGGCCGAAGCTGTTCCAGATCTACGTCTTCAAAGATCGCGGCCTGAACAGGGAATTCATTCGGCGCTGCAAAGATGCCGGATATGCTGCCCTGGCGCTGACCGTGGATGTCCCTGTCGCTGGAAATCGCGAGCGGGACCTCGTCACAGGAATGACCATACCGCCGAAGCTGACGCTCGCGAGTCTGCTCGACTTCGCCATGCATCCTCGCTGGGTCTGGAATTACTTCACGAGCCCGCCCATAGAGCTTGCGAACGTGCGCGACAGAATCCGAGGCGGTGTCACGACGCTCGTGAGCTTCTTCAACGAGCAGCTCGATCGCACGGTGACCTGGGACGATGCGGCTTGGATGATCGAGGAGTGGGGCGGGCCTTTTGCGATAAAGGGCATCCTGTCGGTCGAGGACGCCAGACGCGCGGCGGGGGTCGGCGCGTCCGCGGTGATGATCTCGAACCACGGCGGCCGCCAGCTCGATACCTCGCCGGCGCCGATCGAAGTGCTCCCCGAGATCGCCGACGCCGTAGGTAATCGTCTCGAGATCATTCTAGAAGGCGGGGTTCGGCGCGGTGTGCACGTGCTCAAGGCACTGGCTTTGGGTGCCACGGCCTGCTCTTTCGGCCGGCCTTACCTGTGGGGACTCGGTGCGGGCGGCGAGGCGGGTGTCGACCAGGCGCTGGCCATCCTGCGGGCCGACGTCGAGCGCGACATGAGAATATTGGGCTGCCGCAACGTGCGCGAGGTCGACTCCGCGCGCATTCGCAAGGTCGGAGCGTGAAGACCGGCGCCTCCGGCTTTTCCCCGGGAATTCGGCGCTTCGACATCGAGCGCGTCGCCGCCCTCGGCAAGCACGAGGTCAACGATGCCGTCGCGGCCGAGGAGCCGCTGGAGATTCGCTTGGCATACTCCCGGCCGGACGGTGGCCGCGCCGAGCAGAGTATCTCGGTGACGATGCGCACGCCGGGCAACGACGAGGAGCTCGCCGCCGGTTTCCTGTTCACCGAGGGCATCGTCGCCGCGGCAAAGGACATCCGCTTTGTCGGTCCTTGCGGGCCGCCGGCGGCAAACGGGCTGATCAACGTGGTTCGCGTCGAGCTTGCCGACGACGTCGGCGTCGATCTGAAGCGCTTGGAGAGGCATTTCTACACCTCCTCGAGCTGCGGGGTGTGCGGCAAGTCCTCGTTGGATGCGGTCGCCGTGCAAGGTCGGTACGACATCGAATCGGCGGCGATGCGGTGCTCCGCCGAGCGGCTGGGGCGGCTTCCCGACGCCTTGAGAACCGGGCAGGCGACTTTCGCAGCGACCGGAGGCCTGCACGCGTCCGGGCTGTTCGACGAGCGCTGCGAGGTCTCGGTGACCAAGGAAGACGTCGGCAGGCACAACGCCTTGGACAAATTGATCGGCAACGCGCTCATGGACGACCGCATCCCTCTGAGCCGTTTCGGCGTCGTCGTCAGCGGCCGCGCGAGCTTCGAGCTCCTGCAAAAGGCCATGATGGCGGGGATCCCGATGCTCGCGGCGGTCGGTGCGCCTTCGTCGCTGGCGATCGAGCTCGCGCAGCGCTTCGGTATCACTCTGATCGGTTTCCTGAAGCCGGAACAGTTCAATATCTACTCAAGACCCGATCGAGTCGTCTGACGCGCGGATGCGCGCTGTTGCAGGTCACTAGCATGCGTTGGTCAAGCTTCGGGATGCGATTCACTCGAAGCACGGGAGCGCTGGAGCTCATGGAGGACTTGGGCGAGGCGATCGCCGAGGATTCGGCGTCACTGTTTCTGGGCGGCGGAAATCCGGCAAAGATACCCGAAGTGCAGCGGCGCCTCCGGGCGCGCCTCGCCGAAATCTCCACCGATCATGAGCTCAGCGATCGGCTCGTGGGCAATTATGCGCACCCCAAGGGTGAGATCAGGTTCCGGCAGTCTCTCGCCCGCCTGCTGCATCGCGAGTACGGATGGGATATCAGCGCCGACAACGTCGCCTTGACGGCGGGCAGCCAGTCGGGCTTCTTCTCGCTGTTCAACCTCCTTGCCGGTGAGTTTCCGGACGGCAGCCAAAAGCGGATTCTCCTGCCCTTGATACCGGAATATATCGGCTACGCAGATGTCGGCATGAGAGATGATTTTTTCGCTTCGAAACGTCCGCTGATCGAGGAATTGCCGGATGGTTTCTTCAAGTACCATATCGATCTCGGCGCGCTGCACGTCACCGGGAGCATCGGCGCGATTTGCGTGTCACGTCCCACGAACCCGACGGGAAACGTCATCACGGACGGCGAGCTCACGGCCTTGGACGAGACGGCCAGGACGGCGGGAGTTCCGCTCATCGTCGACAGCGCTTACGGCCCGCCGTTTCCGGCCATCTGCTTCGTCGACTCCAAACCGCTGTGGAACGACAACGTAATCCTTTGCATGAGCCTGTCGAAGCTCGGAATTCCTGGAGTGCGTACGGGCGTGGTCGTCGCCAGCGAGGAGGTCGTCGAGGCGCTCATGCGCATGACGGCGGTCATGAGCCTCGCCGTCGGCAGCGTCGGTCCGGTGCTCGTCGAGGATCTGGTCGAAAGCGGCGAGGTGCTCGCATGGAGCCGGCAGCTCATCGCGCCGTACTATCGGCAGAAGGCCCAACAGGCCTGCGGCCTGCTCAAACGCGCGCTCGAGGGATTGCCGTTCAGGATCCACGTGCCCGAGGGCGCCTTTTTCCTCTGGCTGTGGTTGCCGGAGCTGCCTATCACGAGCGCTGAGCTCTACGAGAGGCTCAAGCACAAAGGAGTAATCGTGCTTTCCGGACACCACTTTTTCCCGGGTCTCTCCGAGGAGTGGCCTCACCGGCATCAGTGTCTGCGAATTTCGTTTGCTCAAGACGCCGCCGTCGTCGAGCAGGCCATGATCATGATCGGCGCGGAGCTCAGAAGCCTCCACCGTGCGGCCGAGAGGCTCAGCGTTTGAGCGCCTCGGCAAGCTCGGGTAGCGCCAGGAATAGATCGGCGACGAGCCCGATATCGGCCACGTCGAAAATCGGCGCCTCTTCGTCCTTGTTGATCGCGACGATCGTGCCCGCATCCTTGATGCCGGTCAGGTGCTGGATTGCGCCGGATATGCCGACGGCGATATAGAGCTGCGGCGCGATGATCTTGCCCGTCTGACCGACCTGCATATCGTTGGGCACGTAGCCCGCGTCGACGGCAGCCCGCGAAGCGCCGACGCCGGCGCCGAGCAGATCGGCGATCGCGTACAGCAGATCGAAATTTTCGGCGCTGCCGAGCCCACGGCCGCCGGAGACGACTTTGGCTGCCGTCTGCAGGTCCGGGCGACTCGAATCGACGTCGCGCTTGAGCTCTATGAAGCGCGTGTGGCCGGGCAGCTCGACGTCGAGGCTGAGTGTATCGATGTCCGCTCGTCCTCCGGATTCCGCCGCTTCGTAGGAGGCCGTGCGCACGGTCGCCACGAGAGGCCGATCGGGGTCGGATTCGACGCTGAGGATGACGTTGCCCGCGTAGATCGGCCGTCTGAAGCGATGAGGCGTTTCCACGGCCATGATGTCGCTGAGCTGGCCAACGTCGAGCAACGCCGCGACTCGCGGCATGACATCCTTGCCGAAGGTCGTCGACGGGCCGAGCACATGACTGTAGTCGGCGGCCAGCGCGGCGATCTGCGGGGCGAGGATTGCGGCCAGCGGCCGGGCGTTCTCCGGCCGCTCGACCAGCAACACCTTCGCCACGCCGGCGATCTCGGCTGCTTGCGCGGCGATCTTGCGGCCAGCGCCCGCGAAGACCGCGATATCGCAGTTTTCGGCGATGCTCGTCGCGCAGCTGACGCAGCGCGCGGTGCTCGCGTTGAGCGTGCGGCCGTCGTGCTCCGCGACCACCAGGCATCTAGGCATCGATCAATCCTCGAGTCTTGAGCGCGTCCACGAGCTCGGTCACGCTGCCGACTCGTATTCCACGCCGGCGCTCCGGCGGCGGCTGCGTCGCGAGCACGCTGAACTGCTTGCGCACGTCTATCGCAAGGTCCTCGATCGCGAGCATCTCGAGCGGTTTTTTCTTCGCCTTCATGATATCCGGCAACTTGACGTAGCGAGGCTGGTTCAAGCGCAAGTCGCTGCTGACGACCGCCGGTAGATCTACCTGGATCTCTTCGAGGCCGGCGTCGACCTCCCTGACGACCGTCGCTTGCCGGCCGTGAATCTCGAGCTTCGATGCGAAAGTGGCCTGCGGGCGGCCCCAGAGTGCAGCCAGCATCTGCCCGGTTTGATTGTTGTCGTCGTCGATTGCTTGTTTTCCGAGGAGAACGAGATCCGGGCTCTCGCGCCCGATCAACGCCAGCAGCACGCGCGCGATCGCGAGAGGCTCGAGGCTATCGGCGGTTTCGACGAGGATTGCGCGGTCCGCACCCATCGCCAAGCCCGTGCGCAGTTGCTGCTGACAGTCCTGTGTGCCGATACTGACGACGACGACCTCCCCGGCTTCTCCACGTTCCTTGATGCGCAGAGCTTCCTCGAGCGCGATCTCGTCGAAGGGATTAATGCTCATCTTGACGCCGTCCAGCACCACGCCGGATCCATCCGGTTTGATACGCACGCGGACGCTGAAGTCGACGACGCGTTTCAAGCACACCACTATTCGCTGCACGAGAAGCTCCCATTTGACCGGCGATGTCCGAGCACGTGACTATAACCTCTGAAGCTCGCGGCATGCATCGGAACATTGTGCACTCGAAGTATGTCGACGCCCTGCTGGCACAAGCTCAAGGACGCGCCGGTCGTCGCCAGATCCTTATCGACCAATCCCAACGGCGTGAATGATTTGAGAAACGATTTGCGTGAATGGCCGACCAGCACTCGCAGTCCGTGACGTCGAAACTCTCCGGCCGATCGCAAGAGATCGAGGGACTGCAAGGCATCCTTGCCGAAGCCGATGCCGGGATCGAAAATAATGCGATTGAGATCGAGACCCGCCTTGCTCCAGGACGCGATGCGCTCGAGGAGCCATGTGTCGACCAGCTCGACCGCCTCGGAGCCCGCGGGAAGCGTCCGTCCGAGGTCCGCGGGGATAGTCAGGCTGTGCATCGCGATCCAGTCGCTCCGGCTTGCCTGCGCGAGCTCCACCATCTCGGGGTTCGTGAGGCCGGTCACGTCGTTGATGATGTCGGCGCCGAGATCCAGTGCCCGGCGCGCGGTTGTCGGGTGATAGGTATCGACGCTCACGAGCGGCGACAGGCGGTCGGCGCGCAGGAGAGTCAGCAGCTCTTGCAGAACCGGTTCCAGCCGAATCCATTCCGCGTCCGGAGACAGCGGCACGGCACCGCCAGGGCGAGTGGACTCTGCGCCGATATCGATGATGTGCACGCCGGCTCGGGTCATGGCCTCGACCTCGGTCTGAACCGCTTCCCATTCCATGAAACGTCCTCCGTCGGAGAACGAGTCGGGCGTCACGTTGATGATGCCCATCCACAACGGAATGTGCGACGGCAGCTCTCGAGACCATTCGAGCGCGGTCTTTCTCGACCCTTGAGCATCGATCTCGAGCCCCGGCTGCAGCGCTACCAGCGGCGTCAGCACGAAGTTGCGCCGATGCGTGCTCGGGTGGGGAATGGTCAAGGTTTCGGATCGAAACTCACGATCGCCCCAGAGCAGGATATCGATGTCCATCGGTCGCGGTGCCCAGCGTCCCGCCGGCCCTCGTCCCAAGGAACGCTCGATCTGCTTTGCCGAAGCCCGGAGCTGCTCCGGGTCCATTGCAGCCTCGCATTCCAAGACGAGATTCAAATAGGGCAAGTTCCAGTCGGCGGGCGCCCCGGCCGGCAGCAGCGCCGGCGACTCGACGACCGGCGAGACACGGCGCACGTCGACGGCCGCTCCCCCGAGCAATTCGATGGCCTGCCTGAGGTTGTCGCGACGATCTCCGAGATTGGATCCCAGGCTGAGGTAGGTCTGCATGCCGCGGGTGCTGCTGGTTCGCGTCGGGAAAGAGCGTCTAGTATAAGCTCTGGCTTAGGCGCGATCAGGCGACTCGAGAGGAGAAAGGACCGACGATGAAGACCCAAGCAGCCGTGGCCTGGGAAGCCGGCAAGCCGCTATCCGTCGAACAGATCGACCTCGAGGGGCCGAAGACGGGTGAGGTGCTGGTGCGCATGGTTGCAACGGGTGTCTGTCACACGGATGCCTATACCTTGTCCGGCAGCGATCCGGAAGGTGCCTTCCCGGCGATACTCGGCCACGAGGGCGGCGGGATCGTCGAAGACATCGGCCCCGGCGTTGAAACCCTGCACCTCGGTGACCACGTGATCCCGCTCTATACGCCAGAGTGCCGGGCCTGCAAGTTCTGCCGATCGGGCAAGACCAATCTTTGTCAGGCCATTCGAGCCACGCAGGGGCGAGGCCTCATGCCGGACGGGACCAGCCGCTTCTCCTCGGGCGGCAAGCAAATTCTGCATTTCATGGGCACGTCGACGTTCTCCGAATACACCGTTCTGCCGGAAATCGCGGTCGCCAGAATCTCCAAGGAAGCCCCTCTCGAGAAAGTCTGCTTGCTCGGCTGCGGCATCACCACCGGTATCGGCGCCGTCCTGAACACGGCTAAGGTCGAGCCCGGGTCGACGGTCGCGGTCTTCGGCCTGGGAGGTGTCGGTTTGAGCGTGATTCAGGGCGCAGTCATGGCGAAAGCCGAGCGCATCATCGCCGTCGACGTCAATCCCGGCAAGGAGGAGATGGCGCGCAAGCTCGGCGCGACCGATTTCGTCAATCCGAAGGACCATTCGCAGCCGATTCAAGAGGTCATCGTCGAGATGACGGGCGGCGGCGTCGACTATTCGTTCGAGGCCGTCGGCAACGTCGACCTGATGCGGGCGGCGCTCGAGTGTTGTCACAAGGGCTGGGGCGAATCAACCATCATAGGCGTCGCCGGATCCGGCCAGGAGATTCGCACTCGCCCCTTCCAGCTCGTCACCGGCAGAGTCTGGAGGGGCAGCGCATTCGGCGGTGTTCGCGGGCGCAGCGAGTTGCCGGGGTTCGTCGATCGCTACATGACGGGAGAGATCAAGGTTGACGAGATGATCACTCATACGATGGGGCTTGCGGAGATAAACCGCGCTTTCGACCTCATGCACGAGGGCGAAAGCATTCGCTCCGTCGTCTATTTCTGATCAACGAAAATCGAACCTGAGCTCGACGCCTGCGTATGCGTTTCGTTCCGGCCCGGGCTCGAAGAACCGGCCGCCGAAAGGCACGTTGATCCGAACGTTCGCGTAGTAGGCTTCATCGGTGAGATTGTTGATGCCGAGGTAGGGAGCAACCACCAACGATCCCACGGAGGTTTCAAAGCCCAGGCGGAGGTTCGAGAGCGTATAGCTCGGACTGACCGCGGAATTGGCATTGTCCGTGAAGAGGTCATCCACGTGGAGCAAGTCCAATGCGCCGAACCAGCCCGACGGATGGTTGTAGCTCAGCTCGCCGAACAGCACGTGCTCCGGAGTCCCCGGAATCGTGTTGCCGGAAAAATCGTTGCCATCGTCGTCGATGAAGCGATTGAAGGTGAAATCGGAATACGTGTAGCTCAGGAGGCCCGTCAGGTGCCGTAGCAACTCGGCCCGAATCGAAAACTCCACCCCCAAGCGGTCGGACTCTCCGGCATTGGCATAGAACGTTCGATTGGGGCTTTCGGCGAGCTCGAACGGGACCAGCTCGTCTTCGACCTCGATCGAGAATACCGCAAGCTCGTAACGGGAGCTCTGGCCGATGAGCCCTCGCAGCCCGATCTCCAGATTCGTAGCCGACTGCGGGTCGACGTTGGGATTGAATCCGCCTGCGCCCGAGGGATTCGCGAACTCGGTGGTGGTAGGCGTTTCGAAAGCCGTCGAAACGGTTCCGTAGACGCTCAGATTCGGCGACAGCCGCGTAACGATGCCCAGCATCGGGCTGACGTCATCCAATGTTCGCGAGCCGGAGTCATCCCCGTCGTCGAGGAATCGATCCTCGGCTCCGAACTCCACCTCGTCGAAGCGCAGGCCGAAGGAAAGATCGATGTTGTCACTTAGACCGAGCTCATTCTGCACGAACAATCCACGGCTCGTGACACGCTCGTTCTGATCGAACGTCAAATCTCCGAACGTGCCGGAGAGATTATCGAACCGGCGCCGGTCATCGTCTTGGTCGTCGAGATCAAACCCGACGATCAGCCGATTCGTTCTTCCGGCCAACATGCCAGAGTAGGTATAGCTCAACCCACCGCCGGCGAAGAAGCGGTCGATTGCTCCGGCTCCGCCGTCCTGGAACGGGAGCTTGTTGGTGAAGTCTCGCCAGACGTAGTAACTGCGCGCCGAGAGCTCGTGACTCTCGCCCAGCGGCAGCGTGTAGACGAGTCCGAGCCGGGACTGCTCGAGCGTTTCACCGGCATCGAAGGTCTCGTTTGCGGTCCATGCGGAGCGCGGGTCTTCGGCGGCCTGCACGGCGCTGATGCCGCCGGCGTCGTTCGCGACCGGCTGATCGGTGTAGTTCACCACGGCGAGCAACGAGCTATCGGCGCCGAGATCAAAGTTGAAGCGGCCGTTGAACTGCAGATTCTCCCATTCGCTTTGCGCGCGATAGCCGTCGATCTCAGAATCCGAGAGGCTGACCAGATAATCCATGGGGCCGGCCTGGCCGCCCGTCTTGACTTGCATTTTCCGGTAGTCATAGGCGCCCGTGGCCAGGCTCGCGCTCGCGAACGGCGTTTCCGGGCCGCCTTCCGAGACGACGTTGACGACCCCTCCGGAGGCGTTGCCGTAGAGGCTCGAGCTCGGACCGCGTATGACTTCTATCTGCCTGGTCGTCCCCAGATCGATGGTATCGACTTGCCCTTGTCCGTCCGGCAGCGTTTCGGGAATGCCGTCGACGAGGATCTTCACGCCGCGGATGCCGAAGCCGGCGCGAGCGCCGAAGCCGCGTATGGACAAGCTCAAGTCGCGGGAGAAGTTATAGCGGCCCTGCATGAACAGGCCCGGCACGCGGTTCAACGCTTCATCGAGCCCCAGCTGCTGCCGGCCCAGCTGAATCTCGTCCTGACCGATGACGCTTACCGCCCCGGGCACGCGGTCGAGATTTCTCCCGAGCCGGGTCGCTTCGACGATGATCTCCTCGAGCCCGGCGTCTTCGCCGTCCGGAGCCGTCTGCCCGAGCAGAACCCCCGGAGAGAGCAACAGCCCGCAGCACGCCACACGCAGCGCTCTCGAGAGACCCTTCACCTGGATATTGACGCGCATGATGCTGTTCACCTCTGAATGGCTGTCTTTAGACGTCGCCTTCGAGCAGGCGTTCAATCATATAGAGTAGATTTTGCGTGTGTGCTCGAGTCTCCAGGTCACCCCCGCGCTTTCTACCCAGCATTCCCTCGATATTCCGCAACTGAAAGAGCGCGATGGACTTGGAGGCATAGTCGTAGTCGTCGCCTTCCCGGATGCCGATGAGCCTGGTTACATACTCGGTCTGCAGGTTCTGGCGGAAGCTATTCACGTCGTCACGGATATCTGCGGCGAAAATCGCGTCGGTGAGGTCCTGCATCATGTCCGACAACGCATACTCGTTGCCATAGAGCCGCGAGTCGGTGATGCGCGTCATGACACGTGGATGCAGGAAGTGGTTGAGCGCGCCTCGCTGAATCGCCAACACCCATTCGTGAATCTTCGGATCCTCGGTCTCATCCCAGAAATTCCAGAGCCGCCGCTGCTCCTGCAGGTGGTTGTAGAGATCCGTCGGCGTCGCAAGAGCCGTGGGGGCGAACAGATGCTCCGCGATTGCTTCCATCGCGCGCCTTTGATCGGCGACGCTCACGGGCTCGAACGGAATCTGGGCGCCGTCTTGTCCGACCACCGAGCGGTTGACGTAAACGCCTCCGACTTGACGCGCGAGCACGTTCACCGAGCGCGCGACCTGAGCCAGCATCACGACGTAGGCGTCGCGCAGCTCGTGGAATGACCGGCCCGGCGTGGAATGCTTGTCGATCGCTCTGCCGAAGAGCTCCTCGATCAAGCCGAGCCGCTCGACGGCGTAACCGATCGGATCGCTGCTCATGTCATACCATTGAATGCGCGGGTCGACCGCCCAACCCGGCGCCCGCATGTTGTGGTCGTCGGTGCCGAAGAGCAATGCCGGCTCGGTCGAGCGTGCGGCGATGGCCGCGAGCCGCTGCCTTTCGGTCTCGGCATCGGCGAGACCCTGCGAATAGCTGTACTCGACGACCCAGTCGTCATAGGGGCCGGGTCCGGAGCTGAAGAACCGCGTATGCTCTCGCCCGGGCGGCGGCACGTTGATGTCGGTGTAGTCCATCACCGTGGCATAGAGACCGTCCCGGTCGACGGCTTGCGGATCGAAAACCTCGTCCAAGGCCAGCATCCTTGAGCCGGCGAAGTTGTGGGCGAACCCCAGGGTATGACCGACCTCATGGAGCACGAGATCCACCAGGAACTCGTGCAGAACCCGCTCTTCGAGCTCGGAGCCGAGCTCCAGGGCCGCGACGGCGAATCGCCCGAAAACCTGGCTGACCTGCAGGTCGTGGGCGAATGAGCAGAAACCCGCCCGAAAGCTCGTCGGCGCGTCCACCTGCTCGAGATCGTCGAGGATGCGCTGATACTGAATGCGGCGAATCACGCCTGCGTACTCGAGCATGATATCGGCGCCGAGAATCTGCCCAGTGCGGGGGTTCGTGAACGACGGCCCATATCCTGAAAAGCGCGGCGTAGGTGAAGAAGTCCAGCGCAACACGTTGTAGCGAATATCCTCGGCCTCCCAGTCGGTATCGTCCGGTTGTATCCGGACTTCGATCGCGTCGCGGAAGCCGATCTTCTCGAATGATCGGTTCCACGCCAGCACGCCTTCCCGGATCGCTTCGCGGAACTCCAGCGGGGTCGTATTCTCGATCCACCAGACGATGGGCTCCACGGGCTCGGAGATCTCGGCTCGCGGTTCCCGTTTCACGAGGCGCCAGCGCTGAACGAGATCACGGTAGGGCGTCGGGCTGTCTTCGGTAAGATCCGTGACCTGCTCGGCGAAGTATCCCATACGATGATCCGTGAAACGCGGCTGGTAGTCGTTCTCGGGCAGCGCGATGAGCGAGTGCTGTACTGGAATGCTGACGTAGCGGCTGTCCGTGATTTCCTCGTCGCCGATGACGACAGGCGCCGGGTTGTCGTAGACGTATTCGACTTGCACGTCGACGTTGAGCGGGTAGGCGCGGATTGAAGTGATGCTGCTCTTGTCCTCGCTCAGATCTCCGAGCCGGAAAGTATCTTCGGCGTCGTCGTCGGGATCCGGCGTTTCCTTGACCTGGAGCAGGCTCTCGCTCAGGAAAATTGCATCAGCGCTGATGAGGATTTCGCCGGTATCGTCGTTTTTGGCGACGATTTCCTCGGAGGCCAGTAGCGCCGGGCTGATATTGGCGGAAGAAGCGCGGCTCAAGGGGTTGGCGGCGTCGAAGTAGAAAGCCGTATTCTCGAAGCGCAGCTCGACGCGGTTGAAATGCCGCCGCAGGGATATGATCCGGTTGGAGCGAAAGCTGCCTCTGAAATGTCCGCCCTGAGGAACGCCGTCGCGACTGACCGCGAGGTAAATATACTCTTTGTCGAGCTGATCGGGCCGGAGTAGAAGGTAACTTTCACCGGTGTTGCGATCGCGATAAAGGACGAAGAGGCCGTCAAATCTATCGCTATCTGCGGTAACATCCGCAATCGATTTCGGGGCTTCCTCGCTTTCCTCTTCACCGTTTTCGCCGTCTTGGCAATAGGCCAGCCGGGCTGCGCTGAAGAGAGGCAGGGCAGCCGCCAGCACCAAAACTCGTGAGAACGTCATGGTCGTAACCTCCAAAAACGCCTTGAAGGATAGAGAATCCGGAGCCGCCGGGCTAGGTTCCGGCGTCTCACAGCCACTGTCGCCGTCGCCGACGAGAGCGGCGCTGTGATCGCCCGTTGAGGCGATGAGCCGGGGGAACGCTTGGAGCTGATCTCGCTAGCCGAGCTTTCGGCGCTGTTGCAGGTCGTTCTGGTCGACCTGGTCCTCGCCGGCGACAACGCGATCGTCATCGCCATGGCCGTGGCCGGGCTGCCGCCGGAGCAGCGTGGCCGAGTGCTGGCGATCGGCATCGCCGCCGCGACCGTGCTGCGAATCGTTTTTGCGTCCGTGACGGTCCAGCTCTTGCAGATCATCGGTCTGGTCTTCGCCGGTGGCGTGCTGTTGCTCTGGGTCAGTTGGAAATTGTGGCGGGAGCTGCGTCAGCAAGCCATGCAGAAGGCCGCCGCCGAGGGAATCAGCGGGTTCATGCACGGCGATCCGAGTCAGTCCGTCGCGGGACCCGAGAAAACGTTTCGAGCGGCGGTGGTGCAGATCATCGTCGCCGACGTCTCGATGTCGCTCGACAACGTTCTTGCCGTCGCCGGTATCGCTCGCAACCACGGTTGGGTGTTGATCTTCGGCCTGGCATTGTCGGTTGCCTTCATGGGCTTCGCCGCGGCGATCATCGCCAAAGTGCTGGCCCGCCACCATTGGGTCGCCTATGTCGGGCTCGCCGTGATTCTTTACGTCGCGCTCAAAATGATCTGGGAAGGCACGCTGGAGATGCTCCAAGTCGCGACCTAGCGCGGGCGGCGCTTCGGTATGGATCGCATCGCAGCCACACGGGAGCGCCAAGGCTTGGTCAAATGGCTGACGCGCAAGAAGTTGTGCTAATATCATTCATCGGCTCTGTGTTGCGCAGGCGCAACACAGAGCGCTTCGGAACTGGCTTCGATGAACTAACACCGAATTTGGGGAGTGACGTTCGCACTGACAGCTGGACGTTGTCTTTCACGGGGGCGGCTCTCAAGCGCCCCTTTTTCTTGTTGAGCGACTTGCCCTCCAGCCCTTGATTCCATGACAGCCGCGCGTTTGCATGAGCGCCTCGGTTAGCGTGGCTACGGCCGATCCGCCGATGCCGCCGGCGCGCGGCGCGCGGGCCGTTTGGTCGTGGGCCTTGTTCGACTTCGCCAACTCGCCGTTTACCACGCTCGTGGTCACCTTCGTCTACGGCACCTATTTTACGCAAGCGATCGCGTCCGATCCGATCTCCGGCACGGCTCTGTGGTCACGGGCGATGACGATCACCGCGCTCGTCGTGGCGATTTGCTCGCCCGTACTGGGCGCGCTGGCGGATCGAGGCGGATATCGCAAGCCGTTCGTGCTGATGTTCACGCTGATATGCGTGGTCGCGACCGCGAGCTTGTACGCGGTCTTGCCCGGGCAGGTCCTTGCGGCGCTGACGCTGGTAGTCATCGCGAACATCGCCTATGAGTTCAGCGGCGTGTTCTACAACGCATTCCTGCCCGATCTCGCCGCGCCGGAGCGAATCGGCCGGATTTCCGGCTACGGATGGGGACTCGGCTATCTCGGCGGCCTGCTGGCGCTGCTCCTGGCGCTGCTGCTTCTCGTTCAACCGGCAACGCCGTGGTTTGGGTTCTCCAGGGAAGCCGGGGAAAACATACGCGCCACCAATCTGCTGGTCGCGATCTGGTTTCTCGTGTTCAGCTTGCCGTTGTTCCTGTGGGTGTCGGAGGACAGATCCAGGATCTCGGCACATGGCAGGGTCATTGCCGATACGGTCACTCAGCTCGCCAGGACATTCAAGGAGATTCGAGCCCATCGTCAGACCGTGCGCTTTCTGGTCGCACGCCTGGCGTATAACGACGGTTTGGTGACGATCTTCGCCTTCGGCGGCATCTATGCGGCGGAAACCTTCGGCTTCACGCTGCAAGAGATCCTGATTTTCGGCATCGTGCTCAACCTCACCGCCGGAATCGGCGCCGTTCTCATGGGGCATCTCGACGATCGCATCGGCGGCAAGCGGACCGTGATCATCTCTCTTTGCGGCTTGATCGTTGCGACGGTGATCGCGGTGTTCGCGGCGACGAAGCTCTGGCTCTGGGCGGCCGGTGTCGTCATCGGAATATTCACGGGGCCGAATCAAGCCGCGAGCCGCTCCCTCATGGGGCGTTTCGTGCCCCCCGATCTGGAGAACGAGTATTTCGGATTCTTTGCGTTTTCCGGAAAGCTGACGGCGTTCATCGGTCCGCTGCTACTCGGCTTGCTCACGCAATGGACCGGGTCGCAACGCGCCGGCGTCGCCGTCGTGTTGGTGATGTTCGTCATCGGCCTCGCGCTTCTGTTCTGGGTCGACGAAGCCGAGGGCATCGATGCCGCCGCGAGGGCGTAGGCGCGCGGCCGATCGCGGTGCCGGGGCGCGGAGCGCCGCCGAGCTTACGCGCCGGCCGAGGTAGATCGAATGCGAATCGGTATCGTCAGGGAAATCAAGGACGGCGAGAGCCGCGTAGGTCTGACGCCGTCCGGGGCTCGGCAGCTGGCGGGCTCAGGCCACGACGTGATCGTGGAGGCCGCCGCGGGTGCAGCCTGCGGTTTCAGCGACGACGAATACCGCGCTGCCGGAGCTGCCCTCGGCAGTCGCGACGAGGCCTGGGCTTCCGAGCTCGTCGTTAAGGTCAAGGAACCGCTGGCGGAGGAGCATCGTTTTCTCCGCGGTCAGATTCTTTTCGCGTTTCTACATCTTGCCGGCGTATCGAGGGAGCTGACGAGTGACTTGCTCGCGAGCGGCACGACCGCCGTCGCCTACGAAACCGTTGAAGACGAGCATGGACGGTTGCCGCTGCTGGCCCCGATGAGCGCAGTCGCCGGCAGCATGGCACCGATCGTCGGCGCGTATCACCTCGCGCGCTTCAACGGCGGCAGCGGCGTGCTGCTTTGCCGGTTGCTCGGCAAAGCCTACGGCAAGGTTCTGATCCTCGGTGACGGCGTCGTCGGGCAGCATGCCGCGGGCGTGGCGGCGGCGATGGGAGCCCGGGTCGTGATGTTCGGTCTGGATGCCGAGCACGGTGAGCAGTTGAAACGCACGATCTCGCCGAGCTTGAGCTACGAAATCTCGACTCCGGCAGCCGTGGCGGCGCAGTTGCGCGACGCGGATCTGCTCGTCGGCGCGGTGCTGGTCAAGGCCGCGCGCGCGCCGCATCTGGTTTCGGAGTCGATGGTGAAAACCATGCCCGAAGGCTCCGTGATCGTCGACGTCAGCATCGACCAGGGTGGCTGCGTGGAAACATCGCGGCCGACATCGCACACGAAGCCGACCTTCGTTGCCCACGGCGTTGTCCATTACTGCGTGACCAATATGCCTGGCGCGTATCCGAGAACGTCGACCATGGCGCTGACGGAGGCGAGCCTGCCGTTCGTTCAACGCATCGCGGATCGGGGTCTGGAAGTTTTTCGGTCGGATGCCGCGCTGGCGGCGGGCGTCAACACGCTCGGCGGCTACTTGACCTGCAAGCCGGTGGCTGAGGCTTTCGGCTGGCACTCGCGCTATCGTCCGCTGGCCGAGGTCTTGCCCGACGGGGGCTAGGCGCTCAATACTTCGGAACAATGAACCTGATCAGGGAAATCCAGGCGGGCTCGGGAGACCTGGTCGCCTGGCGTCATCAACTGCATGCTCATCCGGAGCTGGCCTTCGAGGAACGGCAAACTGCAAGCTTCGTCGCCGACAAGCTCGCCGCCTGGGGGCTCGAGGTGCACCGCGGCTTGGCGCGCACGGGGGTCGTCGGCACGTTGTCGCGCGGCACCGGGGGCAGCATCGGGCTGCGTGCCGATATGGACGCGCTGCCGATCACCGAGACCAATACCTTCGACTACCGTTCCCGGTACGAGGGCAAGATGCACGCCTGCGGGCACGATGGCCATACGACCATGCTGCTGGGTGCCGCCCGGCATCTCGCCGAGCACGGCAAGTTTTCCGGCACGGTGCGATTCATCTTCCAGCCCGCCGAGGAGGCCGTCGGAGGCGCCAAGGTCATGGTGGAGGACGGATTGTTCAAGCTCTTCCCGGTCGATGCCGTTTTCGGCATGCACAACTGGCCGGGTTTGGCGCCCGGTCATTTCGCAATGTGCGCGGGTCCCATGATGGCCTCGATGGATTGTTTCGACCTGCGCATACGCGGGCGGGGAGCGCACGGCGCCTTGCCGCACCAAGGCATCGATCCGGTATTCGCGGCGGCGCAGGTCGTTTCCGCGCTGCAGAGCATCGTGAGCCGCAACGTGAGCCCCCTGGAAACGGCGGTCATCAGCGTAACCAAGATTCACGGCGGCGACGCGTACAACGTAATCCCCGATGCGGTGGAGCTCGCCGGCGCGATACGCTGCCTCGATCGAGATCTCCGCGAGCGTCTCAAGACACGTGTTCGAGAGACGGCCGAGGGTGTCTGCAAGGGCCTTGGCGCCGAGGCGGAGCTGAGCTTTAGAAGCGGCCACCCGGCGGTCGTAAACCATCCCAAGGAGACGTCGCTGGCGTCGCGGGCTGCCGCCGCCGTCGTCGGGGAAAGCGGCGTCGACTCAGCCGCCGCTCCCGTGATGGTCTCGGAGGATTTCGCCTACATGCTGGAAGAGACGCCGGGATGTTATGCATTCATCGGCAACGGCGCAGGCAGTTGCATGATCCACAATTCCGGCTATGACTTCAACGACGAGATTCTGGCCGTCGGCGCAAGTTATTGGGTGCGCTTGGCCGAGGCGTTCTTGGGGCGGGCCGCGGCTTGAGGCTGCGGTTACGGCGGCGTATCGTGGCGCGTCTTTCACGGCAGGCGGATCGGAGCCCAGGCAGTGCCGAGTGACGAGCACAGGATTTTCTTTGTCTTCCCCGGACAGGGGTCGCAATACCGGGGAATGGGCGCGGACCTCGTGGCGGAGTTCGATAGCGCCCGGGAGGTCTTCGAGCGAGCGAGCGCGGTCGTGGGCTACGACATGGAGCGCTTGTGCTTCGAGAACAGCGACGACAAGCTCGATCTGACGCGCTACACGCAGCCCGCGCTGGTGACGCATCAGCTGGCCTGCCTGGCTGCGCTGCGCAGCCTGCTCGGCGCCACGGGCCCGCAGCCGGTGCTGGCCGCCGGCCACAGCCTCGGTGAGTACAGCGCGCTCGTCGTTGCCGGAGCGCTGCGCATCGAGGATGCGATCCGGCTCGTGAAGCGGCGCGGCGAGCTCATGAGTGAGCTCGGCGAAGGCAGCATGCTGGCGACGACTCTGGATCTCGAGACCGCCACGGCGCTGGCCGAGAAGCACTTCTGCGCCATCGCCGGCCGTAACCTGCCGGAGCAGACGGTCATCGCCGGGCGGGACGAGGACTTGGACGCTCTCGAGCAGGAGCTGACCGAGCGCTTCCCGCGCAAACGCGCCGTGCGGCTGCGCACCGAGGGGGCGTTTCACACCTATCTCATGGTCGAGGCGGCGCGAAGGTTCAGGGAGGTGCTGGCCGAGGTCGAGATCGGGAAGCTCACGATGGGGGTGTTGTCGAACTACACCGGCAAGCCGCACGACGCCGATGCGCAGGTGATCCGGTCACGGTTGTTCTTTCAGCTGTTCAATCCGGTGCGCTGGATGGACTGTCTGGATGCGGCTTTCGCGCGGGGTGTGACCTGCTTTGTGGAACTCGGGGGCGGCATCGGAGATACTGACGATCCTGCGGAGAAGCGGCCCAATCTCGAGGGCATCATCAAGAAAGCGCTGAGGCTTCGCGGCCATGAAGCCGAGTACTTGCCGGCGATCAACGCGGCCGCGCTGCACCATGCCGCCGAAACGTTGCTCTCGAGCTGACGCATGGGCCGTGGCAACGCGCCCATGAGACCGCCGAGGACGGCCGTGGTCTCTGGCGGGCCGAATATTGGAACGCTATTAGCACCGAGGTACCGTAATGGGAGCGTTTAAGGAGCCGCACGGCGGCAAGCTCAAGAATCTCTATTTAGACCAGGCCACCGCCACCGAAACCAAGCAACGCTCCCGCGAGCTTCCTTCCTGGGACCTGACGGCCCGGCAGATCTGCGATCTGGAGCTGTTGCTCAACGGCGCCTTCTCGCCGCTCGAGGGCTTTCTGGGGCAGCGGGACTTCGAGCGAGTCCTCCAGGAGATGCGCCTCGTCGACGGTACGCTGTGGCCTATTCCGATCACTTTGGACGTGTCGAAGCGCTTCGCCGACAGCATCGGTACCGGCACGACGATCGCCCTGCGCGATCCCGAGGGCGTGCTGCTGGCGACCATGGACGCCTCGAGCATCTATACTCCCGACAAGGCGGCGGAAGCCGCCGCGGTGTTCGGAACCAACGATACGGCCCACCCGGGCGTTCGCTATCTCATGAGCACCGCGGGCGAGGTCTATCTCGGCGGCCGGCTTCACGGCGTGGAAGCCCCGTCTCACTACGACTTCAGGCATCTTCGCGATTCTCCGCAAGAAGTGCGGAACCGGTTCGAGAAGCTCGGTTGGCGCCGCGTCGTCGCGTTTCAAACGCGAAACCCCATGCACCGCGCGCATCTCGAGCTTACCTTTCGCGCCGCGAAGGACACGGAGGCCAATCTGCTGATCCATCCGGTCGTCGGCATGACGAAGCCCGGTGACATCGATCACTTCACCCGCGTGCGTTGCTACGAGAAGCTTCTGCAACATTACCCGGAGCAGACGACGGCGCTGAGCTTGCTGCCGCTCGCAATGCGCATGGCCGGGCCGCGCGAGGCCCTGTGGCACGCGCTGATCCGCAAGAACTACGGCTGCACTCATTTCATCGTCGGGCGCGACCATGCCGGGCCCGGGAAAGGCAGCGACGGGAAACCTTTCTACGGGCCTTACGAAGCTCAAGAGCTCATGACCGCTCATGCGCAAGAGCTGGACATCACGATGGTGCCGTTCAGGAACATGGTCTACGTCGAGGATAGGGCGCAATACATGCCCGAGGACGAGGTCGAGCCCGGCACGCGATGCCTGGATCTCTCGGGAACGGAGCTTCGCAGGCGTTTGCAGGAGGGATTGGAGATTCCCGAATGGTTCTCCTTCCCGGAGGTGATCGTCGAGCTTCGAATGACGCATCCCCCGCGTCACCGGCAGGGTTTTACGGTGTTTTTCACCGGTCTTTCAGGCTCCGGCAAGTCCACGATCGCCAACGCCTTGATGGTCAAGCTCATGGAGATCGGAGGCCGTCACGTCACACTGCTCGACGGGGATATCGTGCGCAAGAATCTCTCGAGCGAGCTCGGCTTCTCGAAAGAGCATCGTGACCTCAACATCGTGCGAATCGGTTTCGTGGCGAGCGAGATTACCAAGAACGGGGGCATTGCGATCTGCGCGCCCATCGCGCCATATGCCGAAGTGCGGCGGATCGTTCGTGAGCAAGTCGAGCAATGCGGCGGCTTTCTCGAGATCCACGTGGCGACGCCGCTGGAAGTCTGTGAGGCTCGCGATCGAAAAGGCCTCTACGCCAAGGCTCGCGCCGGAATCATCAAGGGCTTCACCGGCATAGACGATCCGTACGAGGAGCCGGCGGCTCCCGAGATGCGCATCGATACGACGGAGCTGACGCCGGACCTGGCGGCCCACCGCATACTCGTCAAGCTCGAGAGTCTCGGGTTCATCGGCTTCAGGGAGCCCGAGCGAACCTAGCTTCAAGGGTCGTTGCCGCGGCTGGCTAGACCATATAGCTGGCGAAGAACGGGTTGAGCAGACGGTCGTCGGGATCGAGCTTGCGGCGCGTCTTGCGGAAGAAGTCGAGGCGTTTGCCGTAACGGCTCAGAGCCAGCTCGCTGGTCGCTCCTCGGCTCTGGTTGAAAAACGGCACACCGTCATTGGTGGCCGCGAAATCGGCGAGATCCACGACGAAATCATCCCAGCCTTGCTGCTCCGTTGACAGCGAGCTGAGGGTGAACATCGGCTCGTCGAACGTCGGTGCCAGCAGCGCGCTTCGGTCCTGATTCAGGCGAAAGCCGATGGCCGGCATGTCGCAACGAAACCCGGTTTTCTCGTAGTGTTGCAGGCACAAGGCCTGATACGCGCAGGCGATGGCGCCGAAGTGCTGCGCAGGGAACGCCCAGGTGCAATACGAAAAACCTTGCTTGCTGCCGGGAGCCCTGAAGCGCCCTGTCTGCTCGAGTGAATTGCTCCCGGTCTTCAAGAAGGACTTGCCGACCAGAGAGTGTGTCGCTTCGCTGAGGCTGTCGGAGATCGGGTAGCGGACCTTGCGGATAGGCACGACCATCGCCAGCGATCTGAGCGCGGCGGGCAGCGCCGAGTAGCACGCCCAGTCCCGGAATTTCCATGCCAGCTTTCGGCCGGGATCTGCGCCGTCGCTGGTGCGCCGCAGCTCCAGGAATACGCGATCCTTGAACGGCAGCAAGTACAATTTGATCCCGGAGCTCGCGAACGTCAGCCGCTGAACGAGCTTGCTGAAATCCCGGAAGCCCACTCGCGCCGTTTGCACCGAGAACGTCTGAATCGGGCGCACCTTCAAGGTGATCTCGTAGACGATGCCGAGGAGCCCGTAGCTGAGTCGCAACAACCCGAGCAGGCTTCGATCGGTTTCCTTCGCGACGAAGCGGTTGCCCTCGGGGCTCACGGCCTTGAGGCTGGTTGCATGGGACGCGAACTGGCTGGGGCTGCCGCCCATCGCGGCCTCGAGGCCCGCGGCGCAGACCGCACCGCCGACGCTCCGGTCGGCGAGGTCGAACCCGCCGTAGAGCTCCAGCCCTTCGGCCTCGAGTACCTCCGCGAGCTCGCAAATCGAGATGCCGGGCTGCACCGTGACCGTGTTTTCCTCGATCTTGAGCACGCGGTTCATCCGGGACAGATCGACTACCGTTCCGCCCGGCGCGGCGAGGCAGCGCGTCGTCGAGCTGCCGAATCCCATCGGCCGGACAGGCGCCGGAAAATGCTTGGGATTTCGAAGAATGGCCGCGATCTCGCTCGGTGACGTCGGCTGAACGATTTGAGCCGGCACGGCGTTGGGGCCGGTGGTAATCGATCGCGCGCTTCCTGCAACCTGCATACCGCACTGCGCTCCGTATGTTGGAACCGTCAACGGCCGGGTACGGCACAGGCTAGGGACAGGCATCGGAGCCACTCCGACAACGCTGGCAACTCCGCCGTCGTAGGACTGTGCATCCCTTAGACCGGTAGCTTTGTGTCCCCGACTTTCATCGGGTATACCATGATCAGCGGATCGAATATGGATCAGTTGAGCTGCCCGCGCAAGCGATTGACAGCCGGTTTTGGAAAAGAATCTCGCGACGTATTTATGTAAAAATGTGATCGTCGCCGCAGCGTCGGGTAAGATGGCGGCGCAGCGCCTTCCGGCCTGCCGCGAGTACCGGCCATGGCGGCCGTTCCTCCAGGAGAACGACCATCGACGCGCCCAAACCGAATGTTGGCACGACGGCTCTGTTATCGGCCGCCTCGATCGTCGTCGTAATCTACGGCATGCAGTCGGCGCAAAGGATACTAGTGCCGTTTCTCGTCGCCGTGTTTCTCGCGGTGATCTGCACGCCGCTGCTGCATTGGTTGCGGCGTCTTTATATTCCCGCTGGAATCGCGGTTTTCATGATCGTCGCCTTTATCATCGGGATTCTCGCCCTTGCCGGCGCGTTCGTCGGCGGGTCGATCGCCGAGTTCACGGCCCGGTTGCCGTTTTATGAGCAGCAACTCAGCGCCAAGCTCGCGAATCTCACCGCCGTATTCGAACAGGAGGTGACGATCAACGAGCTCTTGGAGCAGATACAACCGGCTTCACCGATGGCGCTCGTCGCGAACCTGTTCACAGGTTTGCAGTCATTGTTCGCGAATTTCTTTCTGATCATCTTCTCGGTCATTTTTCTTTTGCTCGAGGCCTCGACGCTGCCCAAGAAGCTGCAACGCGTGTTGGCGGGCTCGGAAACGGACCCGGACTATTTCAAGCGATTCACGGAGCACGTGCAGCGCTATTTGAGCATCAAGACGATCATCAGCTTGGTCACCGGGCTCTTGGCCGGCATTTTGTGCGCCGTCGTCGGTTTGGATTTCCCGGTGCTTTGGGGATTGCTCGCGTTCCTGTTCAATTACGTTCCGACGATCGGTTCTCTGATCGCCTCGATTCCTCCGATCGCTTTGGCACTGGTGCAGTTCGGTCCGATCGAGGCGGTCGTCATCGCCGTCGGTTACCTGGTCCTAAACGTCACGATCGGCGGGCTGATAGAGCCACGAGTCATGGGTCGTGGTCTCGGGCTCTCGACGCTCGTGGTTTTTCTGTCGCTGGTTTTCTGGGGCTGGGTGTTCGGACCCATAGGCATGCTTCTGTCCGTGCCTTTGACCATGACGGCAAAGATTGCGCTCGAATCGAGCGAGAAGACGGCGCCGATCGCAATTCTGATGGGTTCCGCCGACGCCCCGATCAGGCGCGGCTAGGGCAGCCAAGCGTCGCCATCGCCCGGCTGAGCATTCACTCGTAACGCAGCGCCTCGATCGGATCGAGCCGGGAGGCTCGATGCGCCGGCCAGCTTCCGAAGAACAGGCCGACGCCGATGCTGAACGCAAAGGCCATGACGACGGATTCCGGCGAAATGAACGTTTGCCAGCCCGCGTATTGTGAGAGCAGGACGGCAAGACCGATTCCCGCGAGTATTCCGAGCGCACCGCCGAAGAGGCACAAAGCGACCGATTCGACGAGAAACTGCAACAGGATATTGAGCCGCGTGGCGCCGAGCGCCATGCGAATCCCGATTTCCCGCGTCCGCTCCGTAACGCTGACGAGCATGATGTTCATGATGCCGATGCCGCCGACGATCAGGCTGACTCCGGCGATGCTGGCGAGCAGAAACGTAAACGTCTGCTGGGCCTCCTGCTGCGTGGCTAGAAACTGCCGGCGGTCGATGATCGCAAAATCATTGGGTTTACCCGGGAGAATCTTGTGCTCCGTTCGCAAGACGCGCTCTATATCCACCATCGCCCGTTCCAGCGATACCCCGTCGACGACTCGCAGACTGATATTGTCGAGCTCCTCGGTGCCGAGCACCCGCTGCTCGGCTGTGAACAATGGGATGTATGCGGAGCCGTCGGGGCTTCCGCCGCCGACGTCGCCGACCTCGTCGAGGATTCCGATCACCTCGAACGGCTGTGAGTTGAGTTGCAGGATTTGGCCGAGCAAGGCCTCCCCGGCGGTTTCCAGACGCTGCGGCAATTCGGCGCCGAGCACGACGACGCGGCGTTTCTGGCGGTCCTCCGCCTGCGTGAAAAACCTGCCGAGCGCGAGCGGGAAACGATACAGCTCATGGTACTGATAACTCGTGCCGACCAGGCGTGCGTTCGTGTTCGTGCTGCCGAGCTTGAGCTGGCCGCGATTCCTGAGCTCGGGCACGACGGCGTCGAGGTAGCGTGAGTTCCGCTCCAATGGCTCGAGATCGTCGACGACGAGTGTCAGCTGATCCCGGGAAACGCCTCTGGAGAAGAACGACGATGCGGAGAGCGTCAGAATGTTCGCGCCCAGAGCCGCGATCTGATCGTCGATCTGTCTTTGCGCGCCGGCACCGGCGGCTAGCATCGTTATGACGGCGCCGACACCGATGATGATGCCGAGCATCGTCAGAATTCCCCGAAACAGGTTCGCTGCGATCGATTCGAAGGCGACGCGAATGATTTCTCCGAGCAGCATCAAAAGCATCTCCGGAAGCGGCCTTGGACGCGCCGCTGAAAAGTATAGCCCAGTTCGATCTCAAGCCCGCGCGGCGACGACGGCGAGCCCGGCTCGTCCATGGCGTTGCGGGAGACTGGGACCCGCGCAGTTGTGCGTCCTCGGAGGGTCGTATAGATTGATAGATGACAACATCGGAGCCGACGGACGTGTCATTGCGGGATCAAGTCGAGCGGCTGCTGCCGGGCTGGAAGCGCTGGTACCCGAGCTTGTTCGAGGCGGCACGCGACCTCGGGCTCATACGCGCTCGTGTCTGCTCTCCGGACAGCCTCCTGCTGAGCAAGCGCCATGCGAGCATCCAGCGCGACGCCGAAGAAGCTCATCGGGAGAAGTGGGGCGGCAAGAACGCCGAGCCTTGATCAACGGTCGAGCGCGGCCATCGTCAGCGGCGCGACCACGCTCAGGAACGCGAGCATGGCGACACTCCAAAGACCTAGGAGTTCCGACGGGGTCCGCGCGGCCACATCGTTGCCGAGCCACGCGATGATCGTCCAGGTCAGCTGAGACACCGGCCCGATGGCGAGTAGCAGCCCCGAAACGACGGCGCTTGCGAGCACGGCGCGCCGCAAGAGTATCCGCCGGCGAATTCGTTTCATCACGGCGGCAGAAAATCCGTGATCCTCGATTCCCAAGTAATATTGTCGAAACAGGGCTTCGACCTCAGAATCCATCCGGTTTTCTCCTTGGCCGAGCTTGCACCGTCGGCTCGATGCGAAAGCGCTCTCGCAGTTTACTCTTGCTGCGATGAATTCTAGCCTTGATGGTGCCCAGCGGTTTCCCGAGGATCTTCCCGGCCTCGGAGTGGCTACAGCCAAAGCCGTAGCATAGTACCATCACGTCGCGTTCATCCGGGCTCAAGGTGGCGAGCATGCGCTCAAGATCGGTGAGCGCCTCGGCTCCGGGGTCCTTTGACGCCTCGGCGTGTTGTCGAGCTTGGGCCACCAACCGCGTCAGTCTTCTATTCTTACGGACGGATCCCAAGAATTCCCGGTAGGCGATTTTCATCAGCCAGGATCGAAATTGTCCCTGGCCGCGAAAGGAATCGAGATTCTCCCATGCGCGGACGAATGTATCCTGGGCCAGTTCATCGGCGCGGCCGGATTCCCCCGTCAGCTGGCGCAGCCAGCCGCGTATCGAGCTCTGATGGCGCAGCACCAACGCGGTATAGGCGTCGTTGTCTCCCGCGCGGGCGAGATTGACGAGCTCGCCGTCGCTAAGCGGCATTGTTCACGGCGGGCGTCTTGGCCGGCTCCGCTCAATCCCTGGAGCTGAAACGCCAAAGGCCGAGGTAAGCGAGACCAATGAGTGCGGGTAGCGCGCTGATCGCGAGCAGAGGCCTGACGGCATCTTCCTCCCCGACGAGAACACCGAAGGCGGCGATGCCCAAGCCGGTTGCGAGCGCGATGACGCCGCGACGTAAATCCGCCTGGCTGCTCGGCCCCAATTGGCCCAGCCGCTCAAGCAATTCGGGGGTCAGCTCCTGACCCTTCTCGATGGCGATACGCACGGTTGCCTGTACCTCCCGGCGCGTACGATACGACCAATAGATAACCATCGATATCACGACAGCGACGGAGACGAACAAGACGATCGGAATGAGAAATAGGACGACTCCTTCCATCGAAAGGCCCCTTACTTTTGCGCAGAGAATAGCGCGGCTATTGGGTAGGATGCTCGAGGTCGGTGCCTCGGATGCGCGGACCGGTCACTCGAGCCGCAGCGCGCCACGTTGGAATATCCCTGAATATCTTGCAAGCGAATGATTATCATGATTTTTATTCTAGTGTGATTTGCGCATATTGTTCTGCTGCATCGGCATAACAATGCTCAACGCGACGTGTATGCTAAGCCTTCTAGGAGAGACACGATCACCGGCGGCAGCTGCGGCGTCGACGAAGGGCGACGGTGGTCGATACGGAAAACCCGATGCAGATGATAGTCGCCAGCCGGCTCACGGACGGTCGCGTGGTGTTCATGGCGCCTGGCAACAGCTGGGCCGAGAGTATCGATGAGGGCGTCGTCGCCGACGACAGCGATGCCGCCGCGGATCTGCTCGCCGAAGCGAAACGCGCGGCGGAGCGTTCCGTCGTGGTCGAGCCCTATCTCATCGAGGTCACCGTGACGGCCGGCCGGCTGCGGCCGGTCCTGCTGCGAGAGGCGATTCGGGCCTTCGGGCCTACGGTCCATGATAGTGAAGCGGTCGTCAGGAGCTGAGCCCGGTGTATCGCTACGACCAATTCGATAGGCAGCTCGTGACGGAGCGCGTCGCGCAGTTCAGGCGTCAGGTCGAACGGCGCCTCAACGGCGAGCTGACCGAGGACCAGTTCAAGCCGCTGCGGCTCATGAACGGCCTTTACATGCAGTTGCACGCCTACATGCTGCGCGTGAACGTGCCTTATGGGACGCTCTCGTCGCGGCAGCTGCGGACGTTCGCGCATGTCGCCAGAGCCTACGACCGCGGCTTCGGGCATTTCACCACGCGCCAGAACATCCAGTACAACTGGGTTAAGCTCGAAGACACCCCGGACATTCTGGCGGAGCTCGCGGAAGTCGAGGTCACGGCGATTCAGTCATCGGGCAACTGCGTGCGCAACATCACTTCCGATCAGTACGCGGGCAGAGCGAAGGACGAGCTTGTCGATCCCCGGATCTACTGCGAGCTGTTGCGGCAGTATTCGTTCCTGCATCCCGAGTTTTCCTATCTGCCGCGCAAGTTCAAGATCGCCGTGACCGGCTCGCCACACGACCGCGCGGCCGTCGCACTGCACGATATCGGCTTGCGTATGCATCTCGACGATCAGGGACGCCCCGGCTTCGAGGTGCTCGTAGGCGGCGGCCAGGGGCGCACGCCCTTCATTGCCCATACTATCCGAGAGTGGCTCGAGCCGGAGCACCTGTTGTCCTACGTCGAGTCGATCCTGCGCGTCTACAACATCCACGGCCGTCGCGACAACATCCATAAGGCGCGCATCAAGATCATCGTCAATCAGATGGGCATCGACAAATACCGGGAGCTCGTCGACGCCGACTGGGAGCGGATTCGCGACAGCCGTCTGCGCGTGCCGCAGGAGGAGATAGACCGGATCGCCGCGTACTTCGCGCCCCCGGAATATGCCGAGCTCAGCGACGCGTCGGAGGAACTCGCGGCGCGGCAAGGCGCCGATCCCGAGTTCGACCGCTGGCTTGCGAGCAACGTCGTGGAGCACAAAGTGCCGGGTTACAGCATCGTGAATCTATCGCTGAAAGCACCCGGCCGCGCGCCCGGCGACCTCGACGCCGACCGCATGGATGCCGTTGCGGATCTCGCGGACCGCTACAGCTTCGGCCAGATCCGGATCACGCATCGTCAAAACCTCGTGCTCGTCGACGTCGAGCAGCGCAAGCTCGAAGCGTTGTGGCGGGCCTTGAAGGCGCTGGGGCTCGCGACGCCGAATATCGGCCAGCTTACCGACATCGTCTGCTGCCCCGGCTTGGATTTCTGCAGCCTGGCCAACGCCAGGTCGATTCCCGTCGCCGAGGACCTGGGTCTGCATTTCGTGGACGTCGATCGGCTCGCGCTCGTCGGAGACCTGACCTTGAACATTTCCGGCTGCATGAATGCCTGCGGGCATCATCATGTCGGCAACATCGGTATTCTCGGCGTGGACAAGCGCGGCCAGGAATACTTTCAGCTGACGCTCGGCGGGTGCTCGGACGAGTCCGCCTCGCTCGGCGACCGCCTCGGCCCGGCATTGCCTCAGAGTGAGGTCCCTGGGGCGATCGAGGCGATAGTCGAAACCTATCTGGGCTTGCGCGAGGACGGCGAGCGGTTCTTGGATACCTATCGCCGCGTCGGTCTCGAGCCTTTCAAACAGGCCGTGTACGAGGGCGCCGATTCCAAGGCCGTAGCCTGATGGCCTTGATCAAAGGCGGCCGCATGAGCTTGGACCCGTTCCACTCGGTCGGCGCCGAGGGTGAGTTGCCGGCCGACGGCGACGTGCTGGTGACCTTGGCGCGCTGGCAGGCGCAGCGCGAGGAGCTGCTCGGCCGCCCCGGGCGCCTCGGCGTGAAGCTCGCGAGCGACCAGCCGCCCGCGCTCATTGCGAGCGATCTCGGCCACTTCGCCCTCGTGGCCTTGGAATTTCCCGCGTTTCGCGACGGCCGCGCTTACTCCTACGCGCGGCTGCTCAGGGAGCAATTCGGCTATACCGGGGAGATCCGCGCCGTCGGCGACGTGTTGCTCGAGCAGCTGCACTTCATGGTCCGGGCCGGATTCGATGCGTTCGAGCTCGATAGCGCCGACCCCGAAGCCGACTTCGCCACCGCGGTCGGAGAATTCTCGGTGTGGTACCAGCCGGCCACTGACGACCGCCCCAGCGCTCTGGAGCTTCGGCACCGCCACGACCGATAGGCGCGCCCATGCACATGCCCGCGGCGGCGGCCTCCTGGTCTCTGGAAAAGACCGATTTGCCGTGCGCAGCTTCGGGGCGCCGGCGCGATACGAGCGTATCCGTATGAAATCCAAGACAACGCAAATATGACGTTTTTTTAATCAATCTGACACGATTGCAGCGATCCCGAGGGGACGGCGCCAGAGTTCAGCCTGTTCTCCACAGAGTTATCCACAGGAATTGTGGATTGCGGGGGCTCGCCGCGGTCCCAAAAAGCATGTGGAAATAGCGTCACTTTCTAATTTATCTCCTTGAGGAATAGGCGAATGAGGTCTTATTCATTCCCTTACCCGCGCAAGGTCGCTAGTGTGGGTCGCCCAGCTCCCGTGCAGGACTCAGTGGCCTTGCAGGCATGATGTCGACGCTTCAGACAGCGACCCCGGCCGATACCGAAGGCGGCGAACTCGCGCCGGCTCGTCTTCGGCACGACCAGGTGCTCGAAGGCCTTTCGGCGGAGGAGCGAGCGGCCTGGGCCCTGGAGCATCTTCCGGGCGCGCACGTGCTGACGTCGAGCTTCGGTGCTCAGGCAGCCGTATCGCTCCACATGTTGACCCGGCTCGCACCGGAGCTTCCGGTCGTGCTCATCGACACGGGCTATTTATTCGCCGAAACCTACCGATTCATCGACGCTTTGCGCGAACGCTTTGCTCTGAATCTGAAGGTCTATCGAAGCGCAGTGTCTCCCGCTTGGCAGGAGGCCCGGCATGGCCAGCGCTGGCGGAACGGAATCGAGGGGATCGAGACGTACAACGAGGAGAATAAGGTCGAGCCCATGCGTCGCGCGTTGCGCGAGCTCGGCGTGAAAACCTGGTTCGCCGGCTTGCGGCGCCAGCAAAGCGAGAGCCGTGCCAGCATCCCCTTTCTCAGCTTCGCCGCGGGGCGCTGGAAGGTCTGCCCGATCGCCGATTGGAGCGACCGCGATGTGCACCGCTACTTGACTCGTCACCGGCTGCCGTATCACCCGCTTGTCGATGAGGGCTATTTATCGATCGGGGATCGCCACAGTACGAGCTCGATATTCGATGTGGCGAACATCGAGGAGTTGCGGAACTTCGGCTTGAAACGCGAGTGCGGCATTCACGAGCTGGACGGCTAGGTCACCTCAGTCGCTCGAAGCCTCGCCCGCCGTCACTCGTGGATAGCGGATTTCGTCCACGAGCGCCTGAACTCGCAGCGGTGGCGGAGGCGTGAAGCGGCTGACCGTAATCGCTACGGTGAAGTTGAGCAGCATTCCCAGCGTGCCGATACCCTCCGGTGATATCCCGAGCAACCACTCCGAGGCGATATCCTGGCCCCACGGCGCTCCTACCCATTGCAGAAACAACCCCTTGAAGTATTCGATGTAGCCGTAGGTGAATACGAGCCCCGCGAGCATGCCGGCGATCGCGCCTTGTTTGTTCATTCGCTTGTAGAATATTCCCAGCAGGATGCTCGGGAACAACGACGCGGCGGCGAGCCCGAACGCAAAGGCGACGACTTGGGCCACGAACGCGGGCGGATAGTAGCCGAGAGCTCCGGCGATCACGATCGCGGCTGCGGCGGAGATCCGCCCGGCCATGAGTTCCGCGCGCTCCGAGATCTGCGGCGCGATCACGCCTTTCAACAGATCGTGAGAGATTGCCGCCGATATCACGAGCAAAAGGCCTGCGGCCGTCGATAGCGCAGCGGCGATGCCTCCCGCGGCGATCAGGGCGATCACCCACTGCGGCAGGCCGGCGATCTCGGGATTGGCCAGCACCAGGATGTCGGGGTCGACCCGCAGCTCGTTGCCTCGCCATCCGAAGCGCCCCGCCTGTTGCGCGAAGCCCGGGTTGCGGTCGTTGTAGTACTGAATCCGGCCGTCGCCGTTGTGGTCCTCGAAGCTCAGCAGGCCGGTCGCTTCCCAAGTGCGGAACCAGTCGGGTCGGTCTTCGTAGCTCACATTGCCGTCCGGCGCGCCCACGGGCCCGACCTGTATGGTCTCGGTCAAATTCAGCCGCGCCATCGAGCCGACCGCAGGCGCCGTCAGGTACAGTATCCCGATGAACAGCAGCGCCCAGCCGGCGGAGTAGCGCGCGTCGCGGACCTTCGGCACGGTGAAGAATCGCACGATGACATGCGGCAGCCCCGCGGTCCCGATCATGAGCGCCGCCGTGATGCAGAATACGTCGATCATGCTCTTGGTGCCGGAGGTATACGCGGGGAAACCGAGCTCCGTCACGACCTGATCGAGCTTCTCCAGCAAAGGCAGCGAATCGCCTAGGACGACACTGCCGAAAGCGATCTGCGGGATCGGCATGCCGGTGATTTGCAAGGCGATGAAAACCGCGGGCACCGTATACGCGAAAATCAGCACGCAATATTGAGCGATTTGCGTGTAGGTCACGCCTTTCATTCCGCCGAGCACCGCGTAGATGAATACGATGCCCATGCCGATCGCGAGGCCGGCACCGATCGGGACCTCGAGAAACCGCGAGAAGACGATGCCGACGCCGCGCATCTGGCCCGCGACATAGGTGAACGAGATGAAGATCAGGCAGATCACGGCGACGATGCGGGCGACCCGCGAATCGTAACGCTCTCCTACGAACTCAGGCACGGTGAACTTGCCGAATTTGCGGAGATACGGCGCGAGCAGCAACGCAAGCAGCACGTAACCGCCTGTCCAGCCCATGAGATAAACCGAGCCGTCGTAACCGAGAAAGGCGATGAGACCGGCCATCGAGATGAACGAGGCTGCCGACATCCAGTCCGCTGCCGTGGCCATGCCGTTGGCGACGGGGTGGACGTGCTTGCCGGCAACGTAGAAATCGCCGGTATCGCGCGCCCGTGACCAGATCGCGATGCCGATATAGACCGCGAAGCTGGTTCCGACGACGAGATAGGTCAGGAGCTTGAGGTCCACGCCCGGAATCCAGAGGCTAGCGCAGCATCTTAATCTTCTTCGACGTCGTGCTCGCGGTCGAGGCGATTCATGCGCCAGGCGTAGTAGAAGATCACCGCGATGAAGCAAATGATCGAGCCTTGCTGCGCGAACCAGAATCCCAAGGGGACGCCGAAAAGCTGAATTTCGTCCAAGGGTGAGACGAGGAGGATGCCGAAGCCGAAAGACACGACGAACCACACGGCCAGACAAGCTGCGACGAGCCGCAGGTTGGCACGCCAGTAGCGGTGCTTGGCGGTCTTCGAGTCCATCGGATGTAGCCCCCAGCGCGTTTCGGGCGCCTAGTCTAGTTCAAGCGGCCGTCGAATCGCCAGCGCGCCCGGCCTGCAAGCGCTGCTCCGTAGTCGTCGTTGCTGTCTGAAGCGGCTACCGCTGAACGAGCTCAAGATCGACAAATCCTTCATCATGGGCGTGCGTGATCGTCAGGACGAAGCCATCGTTCGCAGCGTCACGGCGCCGAGGTGATCCGAATCAGGCGCTGCCCAACTGATAGATGATGAGCGCCGCGAGGTAGCCCGCCGCCGTCATATAGGTCCAGGCAAATATCGGCCAGCGCCAGGTATTCGTCTCCCGCTTGATGATCGCGAGCGTCGCGGCGCACTGCAGGCACCAGGCGTAGAACACCAGCAGTCCCAGCACCATCGGCAGCGTGAAGACGTTGCGTCCGTCCGGCCAGGTGGCGGCACCGAGCCGCTCGGCCAAGGTCGCCTCATCGGCCTCCGCGCCGACCGCGTAAATTGTTCCTAGGACGGCGACGACGACTTCGCGGGCCGGGAAGCCGGCGATGACGGCGGCCGAGACGCGCCAATCCCAACCCAGAGGCACGAATACCGGCTCGACGAAGCGGCCTGCGCGGCCCAGCCAGCTTTGCGCGAGGTGCGCCGCCGCGATCTCGTTGTCGATGCCTGCGACGGCCGCCTCGAGCTCGGCGCCGCTCAAGGCGGCCGTCGCGGCGGCTTCAGCCTCGGAGCGTTGAGCTTCGAGCTCGGGAGAGCGGGGGAAATATGCGAGATACCAGACGATGACGGCGACCGCGAAGATCACGGTCCCGGCGCGGCGCAAGAAGACTCGGGCGCGGTCGAGCAGCTTGATCAGCACCGTGCGCGGGTTCGGCAGGTGAAATTCGGGCAGGGCCAGGATGAAGGTCGGCTTCGGCCCTCGCAATGCGGAGCTTCGTAGAATGAACGCCGTCGTCACGCCGCCGACGATTCCGAGCATATAGAGACTGAACAGCACCAGGCCCTGCAGATTCAGCAGCCCGATGCTGCTGCTCGGCACGAAGGCGGCGATCAGCAGCGCATAGACCGGCAATCTCGCGGAGCAAGTCATGAACGGGGCCGCGAGTATCGTTGCGATGCGATCTCGCCGGTTCGGGATGACGCGGGTCGCCATGATCGCCGGAACGGCGCAGGCGAAACTCGACAGCAGCGGTATCACCGACTGGCCCGACAAACCCACCGAGCGCATTGCCCGGTCGACGAGAAAGGCAGCGCGTGCCAGGTAGCCCGTGTCCTCCATGATGATGATGAACAGGAACAGAATCAGAATCTGAGGCAGAAAGATCACGACGCTGCCCACGCCGGCGATGACGCCGTCGACGATCAGGCTTGCGAGCAGGCCCTCGGGCAAGACCGTCGCCACGAGCCCTCCGAGCGCGCTCGTCGCCGCGTCGATCAGATCCATGATCGGAGTTGCCCAGGCAAACACGGCCTGGAATACGATCGCCATGAGCAACAGAAAACTGACGGTCGCCGGAACAGGCCGGTTGAGCCACGCCGCCGCGGCGGAGCTCCAGCGAGCGGGTGGCGTCGCGACGGATTGCAACCGCGGCAGCGCCTCGAGAATTCGGCGATAGCGCTCGCGAGCCTCTACGGCCAACGGCGGCTCTTCGCCGCAAAGCCGCCTGCGCGCATCGTCGAGCAGGCTCGTCGCCCGATCCCCGAGCTCCCCCGACAGCGCCGCCAGCGAGGCGGGATCGTCGTCGATCAACGCTCGCTCGATCTCGACGATGGACAAGCGTGCATTCGGCCCGAGCTCGCTCGCCAGCCGGCGCGCCGACTCGCGCAGCGCCGGCCAGAAGCTGAGCGGCTCTCGGTGTTTCATCTCGAGGGCTTCGCCAAGTGCGGTGCGCAGCGCCTGCATACCCCTGCCGGTAGTTGCGACTACCGTGCAAACCGCCGCGCCGCCCAGGCGGTCGCTCAAGGCGCGCGTGTCCACCCTCACGTTCTTACGAATCGCCGCATCGGTCATCGTCAGCGCCACGACGACGGGCTGGCCGAGCTCGGCGAGTTGCTCGAGCAGATACATGCCCTGGTACAGCCGGGTCACATCGACGATGGCCAAAATCACGTCGGGCCGGCGCGTGCCGGGCACGCGGCCGAGAAGCACGTTCACGGCAATGCGCTCGTCGTCCGAGCTCGGGCTCAGCGCGTAGGTACCCGGAAGATCGATCAAGTCGATGACGGAACCGCCGATCTCCAAGCGGCCGACGCGCTTCTCGACCGTCACCCCGGGGTAATTCGCCGTTTTTTGGCGCAGGCCGGTGAGGCGGTTGAACACGGTGCTCTTGCCGGAGTTCGGGTTGCCGACGAGCGCGACGGTCCGGCCGCGCGGTATCGCGAGGCTCCCGATCGGAATGGCTACGGCGCTAGCCATCGGACGACAGAGGAACGACCTCGAAATGCCGGCCGTCGGCGAGCCGCAGGGACACGGCGCCGCCGTAGAGCCGGAACTCGACCGGATCGCCCCCCAGCGATGCGCCCAGATACTCGAGCTCCGCGCCCTCGACCAAGCCCATGATCATTAGCCGTTGCACGTTGGGGTTCAAAGTTCGAATGGACTGGATTCGCACGCGGTCACCCTTCTTTAGGTCAGCCAAGGTCATCGCATTCGTATCAGCTCTCGGTCAAGGGCTCTCGGCGGTCGATCGCCGTCGAGGGTCCCAGCCGGTCAGAGCCGCCGATAGATCCGCTCGTCGTACAAGCTTCCGCTGCGGCTGAGCAGCTCCTCACGAAAATGCATCGAATGTTGCGCCGACGCGTGCGCGACACGGTTGTCCTCGCTCGTCCAGACTTCGAACAATGTCATGTGATTGCGGCGGCTGTTCTGCGCGATGACGCCGATATCGACCGCGCCGGGATCCTGGCGGCTTGCCCCGACGAGGGTGTCGACCAGCACCGTGCCTTCCTCGAGCGCCGTCGGAACGATATCGACGTGCGTAACGACGTACACTTCGCCCTCGCCGCCGGCGGCGCTGGTGCCCATGATCGGCGTGCTGGGCCGCTCGTCGTAGGGGCTGTAAAGCAGCGGCGCTAGCGCCTCACGAAGAGTCCGAGTGTGCGACGCGGCGACATGCCGGTCTCGCGACTCCTGGTCGCTCCAGGCGTCGAGGATCGCGAAGTGGTTCGGTCTGCCTGTGCGCTGTAATATCTGAAACCGGAGGTTGCCTCTCTCGGTGCGGCCGGTCTCTTCCAGCGTCCTGAGCAAGTCGATCGCGCGCTCGGTCGACGACGGCGTCACCTCGATATAGGTGATCGCGAATACGGCGGCATCGTCCTGAGCTACGGCGTTGGACATTGCACCGAAAACCAGCGGAAGCAGGCTTAAAACGAGCTTCGGAGAAATTTGCATCGCGGAGTACCTCGGCACCTAGTGATCAAAGCGGAAGCCTGATTCTACCCAAATCTCGCGGGTGCCGTGGCCGGAGTCGGCCGGGTGCCTAATTTTCGAGGAAGTCTTCGAACGTGCTGAAGTCGAGGTAATCCCCCGAGCAGCTTATCTCGCTGAGCTCCCAATGCGGCGGCGCCAGCCGAAAATGAAGCGTCTCGGCGACCCACGGCTCCGCCAGGATCTCGGGATCTTCCATGGTGATGTCCAGGAGAAGATTCCTGTTGTCGATCCTGCGAAATACCTCGGTCACGCGGAGCTCGCCGCTGTGCGGATAGCCGGCGCGGTCGAGCCAGGTCCGCTCGTCCACGGCGACGGTATCGACGATAAAGGTCGTGTCGTTCTGCCACCTGCCGGTCGAGTGGCCGAGCCACAGCGGCACCGGGTCTTCGGGGTGGTCGCGGCCGTCGATATAGATTCGCCGAATGATGTGATCGTACTCGTAGAGCATGATCATCTCCCGCTCCGTGTATACGACCTCGAACGGATACGGATGAAAATATACACGCGGGACACCCGGGGGATAACAACGCGTGAGCACCGGATCGTTGGTCTCCGCGAGAGAGAAGCCGCCGGCATTGGAGTTGCGGGCCCGGCCGAACAGCGCCTGCCCTGCCGGCGTCAACTCGGGCCCTTCTTCCGTCCAGGTGGCGTTGCTGTAGAAGCCGCCTTCCGGCGGGCGAATACGCATCCACACGCCGCTCAAGTCTCGAACCGGCGCGGGTCCGTCCTCGGTCTCCGGCTCTTCGATGCCGACCGGCTGGCCGGTGCCGTACTGAGCGAGGCCGAGCCCCGGCAGCGCACATGAGATCAGGCCGACGAAAGCCCATGTGAGCGATCGGCTCAGGAGTGATTTCGTGCTGCCTGCCATCAGCGCGTTGGGGTCAGCTCGCCGAGCCGGCGATCAGTCCAGAATCTCCCACAACGGCAAGCTATCGCCGTCGTCGGTCAAGATCTCGTCGATGGCGACGGAGCGTCCGTCATTCCGGGCGGCGCGACCGCTGATCTGAATACGGTCGCCGGGCTTGAAGGTCGACTTCGTCCAGCCGCCCCTGGCGAGCTTGTTCGGTGCCGTGAGCTCGCCTTGCCAGTGCTCGACCTGACCGGCGTCGTTGGTGATATCGAAATAGATCTGTACGTGCGGATTGACGAAGCGAAATTCGGTTACGGTCGCCTGCAGCGTGATCCTTTGATCGGTGTAGGATGCGCGGCCGTGATGCGCCTGTGCCGCCGTGCCGCAAACCACGCAGACGAGCATCGCCGCGCCAAGCGTGCTGATCTTAGCTTTCATCGAGGCCGACTCCTGAACATTGGCTTGTCTCCGCCGCTCGAGGCGACGGAATAGTCTCCCTCGCGGTCTTCGGGTCGTCAACCGGCCGCCGGCGCTCCGGCGCAACTCCCCCGCACCGACCCGGCGCTCTCGCGCCAAACGACGCCGCCTCACGCGGCTGAGCGGGACTCCCGTCCTTCCAGCGCGGCCGTGCGGGTCGGGGAAGCCGCGATCGCGCGTTGTTCCCGCGAGCGTTGGCGGATCATGCGCCGGTGCAAGTCATCGATCGCGTCGCTGCCGGTCCGCTGAAAAAGAAAGGGCAGAAATGCATGAATGCCGCAGCAGACAGCCGCCCGTGCCATCGTCGCGGTGAAGCCCAAGGCAGAGCGCAGGTGCTCGAAGTAGGTCTCACCGACCGTGGCAGGATGCTCTTGAAAGGCTCTAACGATTCGCAAGGTCAAGCTCCTGGGGCGATTACTTAGCATATATTACTACATAGTATATCTATATATCCAATATGTAGATCACAGTTTTTTTGACGCCCCTGGCCGCTTTCGGGCTGCAAACCCAGGGGTCTTGCCTGACGGCAGGCATAGGCGCAGAATCCGCGCCGCTCCGTGTATCCGTCCCGCGAAGCTGCTCTCGCGGCATCGCGGGATGCTGGCTCAGGCTCTCAGGATCTACCCATGGAAAGCTTGGTTCTGACCGACGGGATGGTCGCCTCCGGCGTCGTGCTCGCCATTACCTTTCTTGCAATCTTCACCGAGCAGCTGCACGGGATGGAGCGCTCCAAGGTCGCGGCCGCAGGCGCCGGCTTGATGGTCATCGTCGGTCAGATGTTCGGCTTCTACTCGCCCATGGAGGCCGTCGAAGCGGTCGACTGGAACGTGATTTTCCTGCTCGCGGCGATGATGACCATCGTCTCGATCATGATTCCGACCGGTGGCTTCAACTGGCTTGCATACAAGCTCGCCGCCTTGAGCAAGGGCAACCTGTTCCTCATGCTCGTGCTGTTGGGAACCGCCGTCACCGTTTTGTCGCTACTGCTCGACAACGTCACCACGGTCGTGATCTTCGGCCCGCTGATCATTCTGATCGCGCGCGCTCAGAAGGTTTCGCCCGTGCCCTACCTGCTGGCCGCCGCGCTGCTGTCCGACACCGGCGGCATCGGCACGCTCGTCGGCGACCCCCCGAACATCATGATCGGCTCGGCGGCAGACATCGACTTCAACACCTTCTTCTTGCACATGGGTGGCATCGTTTTCGTCGCCTGGTTGTCGATCCTGATCGGGCTGAAGTTCTTGTTCAAGAAAGAGCTGTCGGTTCAACCGGCCGGGATTTTCGACGAGACCGTGGAAATCAAGGACCCGCGCGTATGGCGCGCGTCCCTGGGGATTCTCGCGATCATGGTCGTGCTGTTCATGCTGCATTCAACCTTTCACTGGGAGGCCTGGTTCGTGGCGGTGCTCGGAATGACCGCGCTGATCTTCGTCTCGCGGCGCGTCGTCATGGATCACGCGCTCGAGCACGTCGAGATCACGTTGCTGATGTTTTTCATCGGTTTGTTCATGGTCATCGGCGGAGTGGAGCACAGCGAGTTTCTGGTCTATGCCGGTCAGTTTATCCGTCCCTTCGTTGAGCAAGATCTGCTGACGGCGACGATCGTGCTGATGTGGGTCGGCGCGTTCCTGTCCGCGGTCATCGACAATATCCCTTTCACCGCGGCGATGATCCCGATCATTCTGGGTCTCGAGAACCAGGGCATCAACGTGACGCCCCTGTGGTGGGGCTTGGCGATGGGCGTCGGCCTCGGCGGCAACGGCACGCACATCGGCTCGACCGCCAACGTGTTCATCGTCACGATCTCCGAGCGACTCGCGCGCGAGCAAAATGATCGGAGTCTCGCGATCACGCCGCTGCTGTGGTTCAAGAAGGGCGCGCCCATGATGCTTCTGAGCCTGCTCGTGGCGACCGTGGTCTTCGTCATCTTTTTCGACTTTTTCTCGCGTCCGATTTAGCCTCTAAGCTTTTGGTTCCCAGACCCAGGCCCGCACGGTGCTCAACGCCGTGAAGCCCAGGCGCGTGAGTATGGGCAGGCTCGCCTGCGCCGCCTCAACATTGAGGAATCGATAGCCTCGGGCCAGTGCCTCGCGGGCACGGAGGGCGACCAGGCGGCGATAGATGCCCTGATGACGGTGCTCGGGTGCCGTTCCGCCGCCGTAAAGGCCGGCAAACTCGGCTTGCGGCGGTAGCTCGAGCCTGCCCGCGCTGACGGGCTCCGTGCCTTTGTAGGCGACATAGAGGGAAACCGTGCGCAGCGGAAGTCGCGCAAGGAACTCCGCGTTCATAGACGAATAATCCACGCCGAACGCTTTCAAGCCGACCTCGCTCAAATCCGCGAGGCCGCCGGCGTCATCGACCCGCCGAAAGACCACGCCCGGCGGCGGCGGCGCGGCCGGCAAGCCGCGTCGCAACTCGCAGGCGAGCAGCGTCTCTTGCTCTTGCGGCTTGAAGCCCGCCTTCTCGAGGCGCTCGTCGAGATCGGCAGGCTGATCGTGCGCGTAGAGCTTCCATTCGAATTTCCTTCCGAGGCCTGCGTAGTGCTCTATTTGCGCGGCGATCGCGGCATCGGCGGTTTCGCTCGTGAGCTCCGTGTAGAGTATGCAGTTCCAAAGTCCAACGATCCGTACGACACGACCCGTTCGTTCCACGCGAATTCCAGGCTCGGCCGCGATGTCTCGGCGCACTTGCGCGTCGAATCGAGCGAGCAGGTCGCTCATTCGAACTCGATGGCCATCGCGTCCTCGACGGGGACGTAGCCGATTCTTCGATAGATCGAGTTCGAGGTGGGATTCGCGAGGTCCGTATACAAGCAGCAAAACTGCTTTCCCGCGCCCAACAGCCGGCTGCTCAACTCGATCACCGCCGCCGACGCGTAGCCGCGGCGGCGATGCTCCTGCGGCGTGTAGACGGCGCTGATGCAGGCGCCGTTGGGGGTTTCGCGGCTCGTTGCGACCATCGAGCGCGCTCCCTGGTCGTCCCAGATGAATAGCTGCTCGCGGCGGATGAGCTGCACCGCAAGATCCTCGGAGACGTGCAGGACTCCGGCGTCGCGGATGAATTCAGCCATCCAGCGCTTCGCGAGAGGAATATCGGCGGGAGTTGCGCAGCGCAGCGCGCCCGCCGGAGAGCGAGCCGCCCGCCGGACCGCTCGCAGCTCATGGATTCTCTGATGACTGTGGACCGTCCAGCTTGCGCCTACGCTGTCGCACCAGCCTGCCGCGAAGGCTTTCGCGGGCCGCGGCGGGCCGGAAACGCCCGGCACCGCGTCGTAGGCGAGGCCGAGATGCTCGATCAGAGGTGGAATCGCCGCCGCCGGCAGCCTCGTCAGCCCGACGTGATGCGGAGGCGTGCGGAAACAACAGCCGAGCACCTCGCCGCGGTCCTCGACGGTTGCCCAAAACCTCGACTGCTCGCCGGGCTCGTCCGCGGCGGCGTTCAGGGCAATGCCGATCGTGAGATTGTTCGCCGCTTCGGCGCGCAGCAGCCACGTCCTTGCCCGCTCGAGAAAGTCCGCAGCATTCGCGTGTCTGCGCACTTCCATGTCGAGCGGGCCGGGGCTAGGTCAGCCCCGTTATGCGCAGCAAGTTGTCCGCGTAGATGTCGCTTCTTTCGGAATCGGACAGGTCCATCGCGTCGATGGCATTGATCGTCTCGCGGATATACATAGGCCCCTTTTCCGGATCGAAAGGCGCATCGGAAGCGAATATGAGCCGCTCGCTGCCGTAGAAACGGCGGGCGCATTCGAGCGGCCCGACGGCGCCGAAAGTGGCCGTGTCCGCAAAGAAGCTGCGGAAGATCTGCTGGTGCGGCCGCCCGAGCTCGCGGGGCAGGTTCCGATAGTCGGTCCAGGACGTTCTTGCACCCATCTGTGACCAGCCGTGATCCACCCGTCCGGCATTGAATGGCACCATCCCGCCGGCGTGATGAAAGATGCACTTGAGCGCGGGCAAATCGGTCATGAGCTTGGACCAGACGAGCCGTGCCTGGCAGGCCGCCGTCTCGTAGGGCCAGCCGAAAGTCCACCAGATCTCGTACAGCGATTTGTCCTCGCCCGGGTAGTCGGGGAAGCTCGCGCCCCTGGCCGGGTGGATCCAGATCGGCTTGTCGAGCGCTTGCATGCGCTCGAACACCGGCCGGAATTCCGGCGAATCCAGCGGCCGCCCGCCGACGTTGGTGAAGATCTGTATGCCGACGGCGCCCAGCCCGCCGACCGCGCGGTCGATCTCCTCGACGGCGCCGTCGAGATCGTGCATCGCGATCGACGCAATGAATCCGGGGAAGCGCTCCGGATGCTCGGCGCAGAGCTCCGCCATCGAGTCGTTGCCGATCCGCGCCAATCGTCTTCCGGTCTGCGCATCACCGGCGAGCTCCAGCGGCGGCGATGCCAGCGACAGGATCTGCTGATAGTCGTCGAACTGGTCCATGATGCGGAAGCGCTCGTCGAGATCCGTGATCATCGGCACGGCCTCGCTGCGCCGCGTAATGTCGGTCATCGCGCCCATCGCTTCCTTGAGGGCGTCATAAAACGGCATGGGCCAAATGTGGTTGAAAGCGTCTAGTTTTCGCATGGTTTCCTTGGGTTCTATGAAATTCTTACAACCTCGGCGCTTGCTCTTGCCGTCGAATCGGTCTCCGCGAGCCATCGTCTCGCGAACTGCATGAAGCCCAGCGCGGTGAGCTTCATGATCGCCGCGTAAACGACGGCGACGACGAAAATCTCCTCGTTCTGCAGCACCGAAAGCATGATCAGAGACGCCAGTGATATGTTCTGCACGCCGATCTCATAGGTGATCGCGACACTTTGAGGCACGTTGAGCCTGAACAGCCGCCCGAGCCCAAAGCCCATCGCCATGGAGATGACGTTCAAGGACAGAGCAACCGTCGCCGTCTGCAGGAAATATTGACGCAGCACGTCTATCGCGAGCAGAGATCCTGTGATTATGAGCGCGAGCAGAAAAATGAACGTCGTCATCCTGAGCGCTTCGATGAGCCGCTTCGCACGCTCGGCCCAAATCTGCCGGATGATCATGCCTATGCCGACGGGAATGATCGTGAGCTTCGCAAGCGTATACATCATCTCGACGATCGGCAGCTCGGGGGCCGTGCCGGCCGCAAAGAAGTAGTCCAGCGCAAAATACGTCACCAGCGGCACGCTGAACACGGTGATGAAGCTCGTCACGGCGGTCAAGCTCACGGACAGTGCGACGTCGGCGCGGCTTGCGAACGAGTAGGCGTTCGACGTGACCCCGCCGGGACAGGCCGCCAGGATGATTGCGCCCACGGCTATCGCCGGAGTGGGCGCGAAGAGCTTGGCGAGAATGAACGCCAGGATCGGCAACAGAATGAGCTGCCCGGTCAGGCCCACGCAGATCGCCTTGGGCATGACGAACACGGTTCGGATGTCGGCCGGTGTGAGCGAGAGCCCCAAGCCCAGCATCACGATCCAAAGCCCGACGGGGATGACCTCGGTGTAGAAGAAACTCACAAGGTCCAAAGGCTGCTCCCATCCCCGCGCCGCCGTAGCATCCGGGCAATCGTCGGCTCGATCCAAACCTCGATCCGAATACTGCCTGTCTCGGTGTGAAAAATCACGTCACGGGCGGCGGCCGCCGGCGGTCAACAGCCGTGGGAACACCTTGAAGAACGAAACCCGGCGGTAGATCATCGGGTCAAAGAGTGATTGCCGGCTCACGCCTGGAGCTCGAATGGACTTCAAACTCGCGGCGCTGATCGCAGCCCAACCGACGAGAGCCGGTGTCATCGCGTTGGCGATCTCATCGCTCGCCCTCGTCGGGTTGCTCGATTACGT
>Ga0214472_10000191_pt1 | contig 83681 bp, 86 predicted proteins | sample RVTome_6_FD_207662 | JGI IMG/M metagenome (GOLD analysis project Ga0214472, IMG submission 207662) | Soil microbial communities from uranium-contaminated site in the Upper Colorado River Basin, Wyoming, United States - RVT140D175 | ecosystem: Environmental > Terrestrial > Soil > Contaminated >...
GACGGTGCACCGATCCCCGAATGCGATTTCCCTTCTAAAATAGGAAAAGCTCTGCCAGCCTTGCGTGGCTGAGTCGTCATTCGGCTCCCGCGCTCGCTCTTTGACCCCGTCGGCTCCCGCCCTCTGGCACGCCCGTACGCGCCGCCGTTTCCGCTCGCGCAGCGGGAACTCCGTGACCTTTCGAACGGCATGGGAACTATCCTTACGCATGACGCGCAACGCTGCGTGTGAAGTTCGTGAAGTTAGAGCAATAAAATAACACGCCGGCCCCTCCACGACCCCTGGCCACCCCCGGCCCGTGTCAACCAGTGTCAACCGGGCGAAGTGACAAGCCTTCAGCCCGCCCCTTCGGTAGGAAATATAATTACCCCCGCGCCCAACGCTGCGTGTGCAATTTGTGAATTTGGCGGCTGCCTGCGCCGTGTAGCGGGCCGGTGGGGCTGCCGGCCGGCTATGTGCGCCCATGAGTCGCGCGATTTACGGAAAAAGGTGGTGCCGGATGTCCGACTCGAACGGACGACCTACCGCTTACAAGGCGGTTGCTCTACCAGCTGAGCTAATCCGGCTCACCGTCAGCGCTGCCCCCAATGCTTTATTGTACGCCGAAGGTCCAGCCCTCTTGCCGGGCGATTTCAGCGGTGAGCGCGGACGGGTTCCAGAGCGCTTTCTCGCATGCCGCGCGGCGTAGCCAGGCGGCCGTGAGGAGCGCGTCGGTGCTGTGATCGTCGTAGCGGGCGAGCGGTGCGTGGTTTTCGCTGCCGAGCGCGGCGAGGGCGGTGTCGAGCACGTCCGCGTCGCGCAATTTGGTGCGGCCGGCAAGCCCGGCGCCGCGCGCGGCGATCGCCGTGTAGATTTCGACCAGCATCGGGCCCGTCTCCGGAACCGGATCGAACGGCCAGACGGGAATTGCGCCATCCAGTCGGTGGAGCAGGCGCATCCCGGTAAAGCTCGATTTGCCGACCTGTGCCGGGCCGACGAGGTTGAAGCAGGAGACGGCATTGCCGCGCCGCTGGGCCCGGCATTGGTGCTCGGTTATCCGCAGCCGGCCGATGCCGCCGGGAAAGCGATCGCCGACGATGGTCTCGCGGCCCTGCTGATAGCGGAAATGTGCGGCGAGTTCCGGGTGCCCGGCCACGCCTGATGCCGAGAGATGAGGCTCGTCTTCGCAAAGCCTGTCGATGGAGGCCCAAAGGCTGCGCGTGTCGCGCGGGGTGCCGTTCCAGCCGGGGAAATAGGCGCCCTGATCGGCGAAGGGCAGGGCGGCGGAAAAATCAAAGCCGATCAGCATGTCCGCCTGCTCCGCCGCGCGATCACGCAACCAGCCGAGCGCATCCTCGCGCGACCAGCCGTTGCCGGACATGACAAGGGCGGGAGCTTTCGCGCCCGCCCCTGCCATTGCCAGAGCTATGCCCTTGGGCCGCGGTACCGCCTGCCCCGACCAGTCGAAACAGGCGAAACGCGAAAAGCGCCGCACCTAGATACCCGGAGGCGTCTTGTCCCCCGGATTGGTCTTGGTCGCGCCGCCGCCCGTCCAGCGTTCGAGCAGCTTGTGCGCGGTCGGCCGTCCGCCCAGTCCGAAGGCGATCGCCGCCGCGATGGCCGCCGAGCCGAGGATCGAACCGAAGGCGATGACCACGATTTCGTCGGCGATGTTCATGAACTTCAGTCCCATCGCAGCGAACAAGGCGATAATCAGCCATTTGAGCACCGTGGAGAGCAAGCCGCCCTCGCCGGTCGAACGCTCCATGATGCCCGTCAGCAAGCGCGCGAGCATGATGCCGACGCCGATGATGACCAGGCCGAAAATCACGCGGCTACCGAGCGCTACGACTTCGGTCACCATGGCCTGTAGCGACCGGATTTCCAGCACTTCGACGGCGGCGACCGCCGCAACCAGCACGATCGCGGTCAGCGCGATGGTGCCGATGGTGCGGCTGGCGCGGACATTTTCGGGAACGAGGCCCGATCCGGTTGCCGCACTGTCGACGCCGAGAGCTTCGAGCAGCTGCTGCAGCCAGCCCTTGACCCAGCGGCCGATGAAATAGGCGGCACCGAGAATCAGCGAGGCCGCAATGGCGCGCGGGATGAAAAAGGCGACATCCTGCAGAATAGACACCAACGGCTCCGAGATGGAATTCAGCCGGAGCGTTTCCAAAGCGCCGGTCGCTACCGGGACAATAATCAGGACAAAGGCGATGATACCCATCGCCGTGCTCAGCGTTGGGCGGCCCTCGCCGGGTGCAGCGGTCTCGGCATCGCCGCCGGTGATCTCCGTCGCGCCGGCCCTGGCCAGCCATTCGTCGGCGTTGATTGCCATCAGGAAGGTTTCGACGATCCGGCGAACGATCGTCGCGAGGATTACGCCGAAGAACAGGATGAGACCCGCGCCGATGATATTGGGCACATAATCGAAAATACCGACCGTCAATTCGCGTACTGGATCGAGGACGTTGGAGAGTTCGAGCGGCTGGAGCGCGACGACGAGGCCGACGAGCCAGATGATCCAATAGGCGAGGGTGCCGATTTGGCTGCCTACGGTTTCGCCGGGCTGGGCGGCACTGTGCTTCTGCAAGACCGGGATCCGATCCACCATCTTGGCGATGGCCCATTTTACCGCCTTGGCGATGAAATGGGTGATCAGCAGGATCAGCAGCGCAGCGCCGATCTTCAGCGACCACTCCCAAACCAGATCCCAGTTGATGTTGCGGTTGAAATCGAATTCCATGTCCGTTCCCCTTTCGCAGAAATGGACGATCCTTCTTCCAAGGATACCGGATTCCGCACAGGTTGGCCAATTATTGCTGGCGCTCGCTCCGCAGTTTCTCCCAGAAAGCAAGGCGTTCTGCGATTTTTACCTCGAACCCGCGCGGCGAGGGATGGTAGAAATCCTGCCGGTTCATCTCCTCCGGCCAGTAATTGTCGCCGGAAAAGGCCTCGTCGGCGCCATGGTCATAGGCATAATCCTTGCCATAGCCGATATCCTTCATCAGCCGGGTCGGCGCGTTGAGGATATTCTTCGGCGGCATCAGCGATCCGGTCTCTTTCGCGCTGTGCCAGGCGGCACCGGCTGCCTTATAGGCGGCGTTGGATTTGGGCGCGGTCGCGCAATAGAGGCAGGCCTGGACGATCGCGAGTTCGCCTTCTGGGCTGCCGAGAAACTCATAGGCATCCTTGGCGGCGAGCGATTGGACCAGCGCCTGCGGATCGGCAAGGCCGATATCCTCCGAGGCAAAGCGCACAATCCGGCGCAGGACGTAGAGCGGCTCTTCCCCGGCCACCAGCATCCGCGCGAGATAATAGAGCGAGGCCTGTGGATCGGACCCGCGCATCGCCTTGTGTAGCGCCGAGATCAGATTGTAATGGCCCTCGCGATCCTTGTCATAGACGGCGACGCGGCGGTGGAGCATGTCGGCCAGCCCCGCCGGATCGAGCGGCGTTTCCAGGCTGACCGAAAACAGCGTTTCGGCCTGATTGAGCAGGAAACGCCCATCGCCGTCGGCTGAGGCTATTAGCGCGTCGCGCGCGTCAGGGGTGAGGGGCAGGGGGCGTTCCTCATGCCCCTCGGCGCGGTCGAGCAAGGTCTTCAGCGCGTCATGGTCGAGCCGGTTAAGAATCAGCACCTGGGCGCGGCTGAGCAGGGCGGCGTTGATCTCGAAGCTCGGATTTTCGGTCGTAGCGCCGACCAGGGTCACCGTGCCATTCTCGACATAGGGCAGGAACCCGTCCTGCTGCGCACGATTGAAACGGTGGATCTCGTCGACGAACAATAGCGTGCGCTTGCCCGCCTTTGCCATTTGCGCGGCTTCGGCGAAGGCCTTTTTGAGATCGGCGACACCGGAGAAAACGGCCGAGAGCGCCACGAAACGCAGGTCGACCGCGTCGGCAAGCAGCCGCGCGATGGTCGTCTTGCCGGTGCCGGGCGGTCCCCAGAAGATGATCGATGCGAGCCGGCCTGCGGCCACCATTCGCCCGATCGCGCCATCGGGACCGGTGAGATGTTCCTGGCCTATGACTTCGTCGAGCGTCCGGGGGCGCAACCGGTCGGCAAGCGGGGCGGGCGGCGCGCCGTCTTCGGCGGCATCGGAAACGAAAAGGTCAGCCATGACGGGACTTTAGACCAATTCCGCCGGCGATCCATCTGCCGTATTTCGATAGAGGGCTTGACGGAGACTCATAAAGATATATCTTAGACACATCAAAATACATTGGAGTTTGATTATATATGACTATGAAATACAGAGGCCGCCATGGGGGCGGTTGTGGAAAAGGTAATTTCCCGGATGCTGTCCGTGCCATGGGCATGGGGCGTTCCGGAGGCGGGCATTGGGGCCCCGGTGGAGGTAGGCATCGGGGAGGAGGCCGAGGCGGCCGCCGGATGTTCGAATCGGGCCAATTGCGGCTCGTGCTGCTCAAGCTGCTCGACGACGAACCGCGCCATGGCTATGATCTGATCCGCGCCATCGAGGAACTGACCGGCGGCGGTTACACGCCGAGCCCGGGCATCGTTTATCCGACCTTGAGCCTGTTGCAGGACAGCGGCGATATCGAGGAACTCGAAGCAGACGGCGCCCGCAAGGCGTTCGCGACCACCGATCAGGGCCGCGCGGAGCTGGAAGAAAAGCAGGACGAGGTCGAGACGCTGTTTGCGCGCTTATCCCATTTCGGGGAACGGCATCGCAAATCGGGCGGCGCGCCGATCCGTCGGGCGATGGGCAATCTGGGCGCGGTGCTCGAGCACCGCCTGTCGCGCGAGGGTGTCGAGGACGAACTCGTCCATCAGGTGACGGCAATCATCGACGAGGCCGCGCAAAAGATCGAACGGCTATGAGTGGGCCAGCAAGCCGCCCAGCGAGCAGCAAAGCCGCCGTTCCGACGAAGAAAGGCAGTCGCTACCTCCAGCAGCTTTGCAAGCACTGGTCGCACAATCTCGCTGTCGAATTCTCGCCCGAGCGCGGCACCGTGACCTTCCCGCGCGATGCTCGGGGCGCCGATTGGCCCGGAGACGCCGTGGTTACGATGGTGGCCGGCGCCGAAACGCTGGACTGCTGTATCGATGCAAGCGCTGCGGAACAGCTGGAAGGGCTCAAGGGCGTTCTCGCCCGCCACCTCGATCGCTTCGCCTTTCGCGAGGCGCCGCTGCCATTCGCCTGGGAAGACGAAGACTAAAGGTTAGGGTACGGGGCTGCGCGGCGGGCCCTGTACGCCCTCGGCGCGTTGGCGGATGACCCGCAGATAGCCGTCGACCAGCGCCTGATTCACCTGGTCCCAGCCATAGCGTTCGCTCGCCGCGCAGCCCGCCATTCCGGCGGCTTCGCGTGCGGCCTCGTTTTCGCAATAATGCTGAAGCGCGTCGGCAAAAGCCTCGATCGCGCCGGGGCGGATCAGCCGGCCGGTTACGCCGTCTTCGACCAGGCTTTCGCTGCCGGTCGCCTTGGCGGCGATCACCGGGAGTCCGGCGGCCATGGCTTCGAGCGTGACGTTGCCGAAAGTCTCGGTGACACTGGGGTTGAACAGCATGTCGAGCGAGGCAACCGCGCGGCCAAGATCGGGGCCCTTCTGGAAGCCGACGAACACGCCCCGCGGCAACCGTTTCTCGAACCAGTCGCGTGCCGGACCTTCGCCGATCACGAGCACGCGGTGGCGCACCTGCCGACGCTCGAGGCTGTCGATCGCGTCCGAATAGACGTCGAGGCCTTTTTCCATCACCAGTCGGCCGACGAAGCCGATCACGACTTCGTCGTCGGCGATGCCGTGCCCTCGCCGCCAGTCGAGATCGCGGTGGCGCGGATCGAAGATCTCGCGATCGATCCCGCGAGACCAGATGCCAACATCATAGCTCATCCGCTGTTCGCGAAGGATCTGCGCCATCGATTCAGATGGCGCGAAGATTGCGTCGCAGCGCCGGTAGAAGCGCCGCAGGATGGCGACGAGCAAAGGTTCAAGAAAAGTGAGGCCGTAATAGCGCGGATAGGTTTCGAACCGGGTGTGGACCGAGGAAATCGCCGGAACGCTCCAGCTTCGCGCGAGGCTGAGCGCGCGATGGCCGAGGATTTCGGGGCTCGCAATGTGAAAGATGTTCGGTGCGAATTGGGCGATGTCTCGCCGGACACGGCCGGGAAGTCGGATCGGCGCGCGATATTCGGCACGGCCGGGCAGGGCCAGGGCAGGGACATGGACGAGATCGCCGGTCGGTTCGAAATCGGGGTTCTCAACCGTCGGCGAATAGACGCGGACAGCTGCGCCCTGGCGCAGTAGATAGCCGACCAGGCGATTGAGCGCCTGGTTCGCGCCGTCGCGGACATAATTATAGTTGCCGCTGAACAGGGCAATGCGGAGGTCGGTTGCATCCATCGCGTCGGAATATAGGCTCGGGGGTAAAAGGCCAATGGCCGGGATGATGGCGTGAAAAAGCCCCGCCGGATCGCGCCGGCGGGGCTTTGTTCATTTTCGAACGGCAAAGAGTTAGTCTTCGCTGCTCTCGGCTTCGGCCGGGACCTTTTCGGCCTCGGCTTCCGCCGCCGCTTCCTTCGCTGCCAGCATCGCTTCCTGCAGCTTCTTCTGCTGAGCGCGAAGCGCGGCATCGCGCGAGGAGGCGGTGATACGGGCGCGGTTCATGCCGGCGCCGGTACCCGCCGGGATAAGGCGGCCGACGATGACATTTTCCTTCAGGCCCTGCAGCGTATCGATCTTGCCCTGAACGGCCGCCTCGGTGAGGACGCGGGTCGTTTCCTGGAAAGACGCGGCAGAGATGAAGCTGCGGGTCTGCAGCGAAGCCTTGGTGATGCCAAGCAGAACCGGCTTGCCTTCCGCCTTCTTCTGCTTCTTGTCGAGCATGTCGTTGATTTCGTCCATCTCGGCTTCGTCGACCTGTTCGCCGGCGAGCAGCGTCGTATCGCCGCCATCGGTGATCTCGACCTTTTGCAGCATCTGGCGAACGATTGTCTCGATATGCTTGTCGTTGATCTTCACGCCTTGCAGACGATAGACCTCCTGGATCTCCGAAACGAGATATTCGGCCAGCGCTTCGACGCCCAGAACCTCGAGGATGTCATGCGGATCGGGCGAACCGGCGACAAGATCGTCGCCTTTCTTCACGAAATCGCCTTCCTGCACATCGATGATCTTGGTCTTGGGGATCAAATATTCGACCGGATCGCCTTCTTCCGGAACGATCGCGATTTTCCGCTTGGCCTTATAGTCACGGATGAACTCGATTCGGCCGTCGATCTTGGCGATGACTGCATTGTCCTTCGGAATACGGGCTTCGAACAGCTCCGCGACCCGCGGCAGACCGCCGGTGATGTCGCGGGTCTTGGCGGCCTCTCGCGGCAGTCGGGCAACGATATCGCCTTCGTGCAGTTCCTGGCCGTCATCGACCGAGATGACCGCGCCGGGGATCAGGCGATAGACGCCCGCCTCACCGCTATCGCCGTCGAGCAATGTGATGCGCGGCTTCAGATCGTCTTTCTTGGTCTTGGCCTGATCCTCCGTGATGACGCGCTGGGTGATGCCCGTCGCTTCGTCGGTCTCGTCCTTCACGGTGCGGTTGTCGACGATGTCCTGGAACTTCGCCGTACCGCCCTTTTCGGTGATGACCGGGGCGTAGCTCGGATCCCATTCGGCAATCCGCTCACCCTTTTCGACGGTGTCTCCGTCGCCCTGGAGGAGGCGGGCGCCGTACGGGATACGGAACACACCGAGTTCGCGACCGTCCTCGTCGAGGACCGCGAGTTCGCCTGAACGCGACAGCGCGAGCGTGCGCTTCTTGCTGTCGACGATGGCGTTGAGCTCACGATATTCGAGCTTGCCGTCGGCCGGCGATTCAAGGTTCGACTGCTCGTTGAGCTGCGCGGCGCCGCCGATGTGGAATGTCCGCATCGTCAGCTGCGTGCCGGGCTCGCCGATGGACTGGGCGGCGATGACGCCGACCGATTCACCGATATTGACCGGCGTGCCGCGAGCGAGGTCGCGGCCATAGCATTTGCCGCACACACCGATCTTGGATTCGCAGGTCAGCGGCGAACGGATCTGGACCGACTGAACGCCGGACTCTTCGACCGCCAGCGCTGTCGGCTCGTCCATCGTTTCGCCGGCCTTGACGATCACCGCCTCCTTGCCGTCGAGAATGTCTTCGGCGGCCGTGCGGCCGAGAATACGTTCGCTGAGGGTCGCGATGGTCGAACCGCCCTGGACGATCGCCTTCATTTCGAGCGAGTTCGTCGTCTTGCAGTCTTCCTCGACGATCGTGCAATCCTGCGACACATCGACCAGACGGCGGGTCAGATAACCCGAGTTTGCCGTCTTGAGCGCGGTATCGGCTAGGCCCTTGCGAGCGCCGTGGGTCGAGTTGAAATATTCAAGGACGGTCAGGCCCTCCTTGAAGTTCGACAGGATCGGCGTTTCGATGATCTCGCCCGACGGCTTGGCCATAAGGCCGCGCATGCCGGCAAGCTGCTTCATCTGGGCGGGCGAACCGCGGGCGCCGGAGTGCGACATCATGTAGATCGAGTTGATCGCTGCTTCGCGGCCGTGCTCGTCCTTCGGCGTCGCCTTGATCTCTTCCATCATCGCGTTGGCGACCTGGTCCGAACAGCGGCTCCAGGCGTCGATCACCTTGTTGTACTTTTCCTGCTGGGTGATCAGGCCGTCCTGATACTGCTGCTCGTAATCGGCGACGAGCGCGCGGGTCTCGTCGACCAGCGGTTCCTTGGCGTCCGGAATGATCATATCGTCCTTGCCGAACGAGATGCCGGCCTTGAAGGCGTGCTGGAAGCCCAGCGCCATGATGCCGTCGGCGAACAGGACCGTATCCTTCTGGCCGGTGTGGCGATACACGATGTCGATAACGTCGCCGATTTCCTTCTTGGTCAGCAGGCGGTTGATCGTTTCGTAGGGCACCTTGTGTGATTGCGGCAGTTTCTCGGCGATCAGCATCCGGCCCGGGGTCGTCTGAACCCGTTCCAGATAGGTGTTGCCCTCCTCATCCGTCTGCGGGACGCGGGTCGTGATCTTCGAGTGGAGCGTAACCGCACCGACTTCGAGCGCCTGGTGAACCTCGGTGATGTCGGCGAGGATCGAGCCTTCGCCGGGTTCACCTTCGCGGTCCATCGAGAGATAATAGATCCCCAGCACCATGTCCTGTGAAGGAACGATGATCGGCTTGCCGTTGGCGGGCGATAGGATGTTGTTGGTGGACATCATCAGCACGCGCGCTTCCAGCTGCGCCTCGAGGCTCAGCGGAACGTGGACGGCCATCTGATCGCCATCGAAATCGGCGTTGAACGCGGCGCAGACCAGCGGGTGAAGCTGGATCGCCTTACCCTCGATCAGCACCGGCTCGAACGCCTGGATGCCGAGACGGTGAAGCGTCGGGGCGCGGTTCAGGAGCACGGGATGTTCGCGGATAACCTCATCGAGGATATCCCAGACTTCCTTGCGTTCCTTCTCGACCCATTTCTTCGCCTGTTTGAGCGTCATCGAGAGGCCCTTGGCGTCGAGACGGGCGTAGATGAACGGCTTGAACAGCTCGAGCGCCATCTTCTTCGGCAGTCCGCACTGGTGCAGCTTGAGTTCCGGACCGGTCACGATGACCGAGCGGCCCGAATAGTCGACGCGCTTGCCGAGCAGGTTCTGGCGGAACCGGCCCTGCTTGCCCTTGAGCATGTCGCTGAGCGATTTCAGCGGGCGCTTGTTGGCGCCCGTGATCGTCCGGCCGCGGCGGCCGTTGTCGAACAGGGCATCGACCGATTCCTGCAGCATGCGCTTTTCGTTGCGGACGATGATGTCCGGCGCGCGCAGTTCCATCAGGCGCTTGAGGCGATTGTTGCGGTTGATCACGCGGCGATAGAGATCGTTGAGATCCGACGTCGCAAAGCGGCCGCCATCGAGCGGCACCAACGGGCGCAGTTCGGGCGGGATAACCGGAACGATGTCGAGGATCATCCATTCGGGGCGGTTGCCCGAATTGATGAAGCTTTCGACGACCTTCAGTCGCTTGATGATCTTCTTGGGCTTCAGCGTCGACTTGGTCGTTGCCAGGTCCTGGAGAAGATCCTCGCGCTCCTGTTCGAGGTCGAGGTCGATCAGCATCTGCTTGACGGCTTCGGCGCCGATGCCGGCCGAGAAGGCGTCCTCGCCATATTCGTCCTGCGCCGAGAGCAGTTCGTCCTCGGTGAGCAGCTGGAACTTCTCAAGCGCGGTCAGGCCGGGCTCGATGACCACATAATATTCGAAATAGAGGATTCGCTCGAGCTGCTTCAGCTGCATGTCCAGCAAAAGCCCGATGCGCGAGGGCAGGGACTTCAGGAACCAGATATGGGCAACCGGCGCGGCCAGGTCGATATGGCCCATCCGCTCACGGCGGACCTTCGAGACGGTGACCTCGACGCCGCACTTTTCGCAGACGATACCCTTGTATTTCATGCGCTTATACTTGCCGCACAGGCACTCGTAATCCTTGATCGGGCCGAAGATGCGCGCGCAGAACAGGCCGTCGCGTTCGGGCTTGAACGTCCGGTAGTTGATGGTTTCCGGCTTCTTGATCTCGCCGAATGACCAGGAACGGATCTTCTCCGGCGACGCCAGGCCGATCTGGATCTGGTCGAACGTCTCCGGCTTTTGGGCGGCGGGGTTATGGAAATTGGTCAGTTCGTTCATGTCTGATCCTTGTCTGCCCCCGCCCGCACCCGGGCGGGGGGCTGGATATTCTTGATTATTCGGCAGCTTCGGGAAGCGCGTCCTCGTCATTGCCGTCTTCGACGATCGACTTGAGATCGACGCTGAGGCCCAGCGAGCGCATTTCCTTGACGAGCACGTTGAAGCTCTCCGGAATGCCCGCCTCGAAGGTATCGTCGCCCTTGACGATCGCTTCGTAGACCTTGGTGCGGCCGACCACGTCGTCCGACTTCACCGTCAGCATTTCCTGCAGCGTATAGGCGGCGCCGTAAGCCTGGAGCGCCCAGACCTCCATCTCGCCGAAACGCTGGCCGCCGAACTGCGCCTTACCGCCCAGCGGCTGCTGGGTGACGAGACTGTACGGTCCGATCGAACGGGCGTGGATCTTGTCGTCCACAAGGTGATGCAGCTTGAGCATGTAGATATACCCAACCGTCACCTTGCGATCGAACTTGTTGCCCGTGCGGCCGTCGTAAAGATCGACCTGTCCGCTGGTGTCGAGACCGGCGAGCTTCAGCATCGCCGTCACATCGGGCTCGCGGGCGCCGTCGAACACCGGAGTGCCCATCGGAACGCCGTTGGTCAGCCGGCCCGCCATTTCGATGAGACGCTCATCCTCGATCGAAGCAATCGCTTCGTGATAAGGATCGCCATAGGCGGTTTTCATCGCATCGCGAACGGCGGCGGGCGGCTTGCCTGCCTTTGCGTCCGGATTGGCCTCGCGCCAATCCTCAAGCGCTGCCTTGATTTGCCGGCCAAGGCCGCGTGCGGCCATGCCCAAATGCGTTTCGAAAATCTGTCCGACATTCATGCGCGAAGGCACGCCCAGCGGGTTGAGAACGATATCGACCGGCGTCCCGTCTTCGAGGAACGGCATGTCCTCGATCGGCAGAATGCGGCTGATAACGCCCTTGTTGCCGTGACGGCCGGCCATCTTGTCGCCCGGCTGCAGCTTGCGCTTCACCGCGACGAAAACCTTGACCATCTTGAGCACGCCCGGCGGCAGCTCGTCGCCGCGTTCCAGCTTCTCGCGACGGTCTTCGAACTTCGCCTCGATCTTCTCGGCGGCTTCGTCATATTGCTGACGAACCAGTTCGAGTTCGGACTGACGCTTGTCGTTCTGGACCGCGAACTGCCACCATTCATGCCTCTCGACCTCGTCGAGCATCGCGATGGTGATTTTCGAGCCTTTCTTGACACCCTTGGGAGCTGCGGTCGCCGTGTGGGCGGTCAGCATTTCCTTGAGGCGGCCATAGGTGGCGCGGTTCAGAATGGCGCGTTCGTCGTCGGCATCCTTGCGGAGGCGTTCGATTTCCTCGCGCTCGATCGCCATCGCGCGCTCGTCCTTGTCGATGCCGTGGCGGTTGAACACCCGGACTTCGACGACCGTGCCGGCAACGCCCGGCGGCAGGCGAAGCGAGGTGTCGCGCACGTCGCTGGCCTTTTCGCCGAAGATCGCGCGGAGAAGCTTCTCCTCCGGCGTCATCGGGCTTTCGCCCTTGGGCGTGATCTTGCCACACAGGATATCGCCCGGATGCACTTCGGCGCCGATATAGACGATGCCCGCTTCATCGAGGTTGCGCAGCGCTTCCTCGCCGACATTCGGAATGTCGCGGGTGATGTCTTCGGGGCCCAGCTTGGTGTCGCGGGCCATGACTTCGAATTCCTCGATATGGATCGAAGTGAATTCGTCGTCCTTCACGATACGCTCGGAGATGAGGATCGAATCCTCATAATTATAACCGTTCCACGGCATGAACGCGACGAGCGTGTTCTTGCCGAGGGCCAGTTCGCCATATTCGGTGGACGGGCCATCCGCGAGGACGTCGCCGGCCTCGATGGTCTCACCAACCTTCACCAGCGGGCGCTGGTTGATGCAGGTGTTCTGATTCGAGCGCTGGAATTTCATCAGCGTGTATATGTCGACGCCGCTTTCATTGGCTTCGACATCGCCCGAGGCGCGAATAACGATACGCGTGGCATCGACCTGATCGACGACGCCGGAGCGTCGTGCGACGACCGCAGCGCCCGAATCCCGGGCCACGGTCGCTTCCATACCAGTGCCGACGAGGGGAGCCTCGGCCTTCACCAACGGCACGGCCTGTCGTTGCATGTTCGAGCCCATGAGCGCGCGGTTCGCGTCATCGTTTTCCAGGAACGGGATCAGCGAGGCCGCGACCGAAACGAGCTGTTTCGGCGAAACGTCCATTAGCGTGATCTGCTCGCGCGGTGCCATCAGGAACTCACCGGCTTCGCGCGAGGAAACGATCTCTTCGACGAAGCCGCCCTTATCGTTGAGCTCGGCATTGGCCTGCGCGACCGTGTGCTTCTGCTCTTCCATAGCGGAGAGATAGACGACGTCTTCCGTCACCTTGCCGTCGATCACCTTGCGGTAGGGTGTTTCGATAAAGCCGTATTTGTTGACCCGGCTGAACGAGGCGAGGCTATTGATCAGGCCGATATTCGGGCCTTCAGGCGTCTCGATCGGGCAGATCCGGCCGTAATGGGTCGGGTGAACGTCGCGGACTTCGAAGCCCGCACGCTCACGAGTGAGGCCGCCGGGCCCAAGCGCCGACACGCGACGCTTATGGGTGACTTCGGAGAGCGGATTCGTCTGATCCATGAACTGCGAGAGCTGCGACGACCCGAAGAATTCGCGAACTGCGGCAACCGCCGGCTTCGCGTTGATGAGATCGTTCGGCATCACGGTCGACACATCGACCGAGCTCATGCGTTCCTTGACCGCGCGCTCCATACGGAGAAGCCCGACGCGATACTGGTTTTCCAGCAATTCGCCGACCGAGCGGACGCGGCGGTTTGCGAGGTTGTCGACATCGTCGACTTCGCCCTTGCCGTCCTTCAGGTCCACAAGTTCCTGGACGACGGCAAGAATGTCTTCCTTGCGCAGCGTCGTCAGGTCTTCCGGGGCGTCGAGCTCGAGGCGCATATTGAGCTTCCAGCGGCCAACGCCGGAAAGATCATAGCGTTCGGCATCGAAGAACAGGCCCTCGAACAGCGCATCGGCGGTCTCGCGCGTCGGCGGTTCGCCGGGGCGCATGACGCGGTAGATATCGGCCAGTGCCTGATCGGTATCCTCGGCCTTGTCGGCCATCAGCGTGTTGCGGATCCAAGGGCCGGTGTTGGTGTGATCGATGTCGAGGAGCACCAGCTCGTTGATCTTGGCATTGTCGAGGCGTTCGAGATTTTCTTCCGAAACCTCGTCGCCCGCTTCGATATAGATCTCGCCGGTCTTCTCGTTGATCAGGTCGAACGCGCTGTAACGGCCGAAAATTTCTTCGGTCGGGATGAGAAGGGTCTTGAGCCCATCCGTCTCCGCCTTGTTGGTGGCACGCGGCGTGATCTTGGTGCCGGCCGGGAAGATGACTTCCCCCGACTTGCCGTCGACCATGTCGAAGGTCGGCTTGAGGCCCCGCCAGGCATCGGCGACGAAAGGAATTTCCCAGCCGTCCTTGGCGCGCTTGTAGACGACGGTCTGGTAGAATTGCTGGAGGATTTCCTCCGTGGTGAGGCCGAGCGCATGGAGCAGCGCCGTTACCGGCAGTTTGCGCTTGCGGTCGATGCGGACGTTGACGATGTCCTTGGCGTCGAATTCGAAATCGAGCCATGAACCGCGATAAGGGATCACGCGGGCAGCAAAGAGATATTTGCCCGAAGCGTGCGTTTTGCCGCGGTCATGATCGAACAGGACACCAGGCGAACGGTGCATCTGCGAAACGATGACGCGCTCGGTGCCGTTGATGAGGAAGGTGCCGTTCCCGGTCATGAGCGGCATGTCGCCCATGTAAACGTCCTGCTCCTTGATATCGAGGACGGATCGGGTTTCCGTGTCGGGATCGACCTCGAAAACGATCAGGCGCAAGGTGACGCGCATCGGCGCGGCATAGGTGATGCCGCGCTGGCGGCATTCCTCGGTATCGTATTTCGGGTGTTCGAGTTCATAGTGAACGAAGTCGAGCTCGGCGGTGCCGGCAAAATCGCGGATCGGGAAAACCGAGCGGAGCGTCTTCTCCAGCCCCGAGACATAGTCAATCTCGGGCTGCGAGCGCAGGAACTGCTCATAGCTTTCGCGCTGAACCTCGATGAGGTTCGGCATTTCGATCACTTCGTGAATATCGCCGAAAATTTTGCGAATGCGTTTGGTGCGGGCTTCGGTAACCGCTTTCGACTTGGTCGCCATGGAGTGTTTTGCCTCGATCTGTATCGAATCGCTTCGATTTGTCAGGGGCGCGAAAACGACAAAAAGCCGCAAGACCCCCTGTCCTCGAAACCGGGGAATCTGCAGCTTTCAGCGTCTATGAAACCGTCCCGATCCATTCCTTTGACGCGGCGCGCAAATTCGCATCATTGCTCGAAAGGCGACGGTGTTGGAGGGGATATAGGGGCGCAGGGAGCGCGTGTCAAAGGGGGGCGGGTCAGGGCTCGCGATGTTTTTCGCTTCGGCTGGGTGTTTCGCTGGCGCTTCTTCCCATTGCCATGGACGTTCATAAAAATCCTTAAAAAGATGAATATTGTCGGTTCGTCGGCAAGCGCACACCGCCGGACCCGGAATCCGCAACCTTCCATAAACCTTTTCCGCTGCCGTCTGTTGGTAGGCTGTTATGAAAAACAAAACCCACCCCGCCCGCCGCCCCACCATGGCAGCGATTGCAGCCGTCATCATGGCCACCTCAACCCCGCTTGCGGCCCAGGATTCGGTGCTCTCCGGCCCGGTCGTACCGGCTCCGCCACCGATGGTGACGCCGCCGGCCCTTGCGCCCGAGCAGATGACTTCGCCGTCGCCGACGGTATCCCCGGCCCCGGTCCAGATGCCGACAGCGCAGATCCCGACGGCTCCGGCCATGGCACCCGTCACGCCCCCGGTCGCCGAGAACCGCTCGATCCCGAGTGCCGCACCGACACAGCAGGCTGCGCCGACCAGGTCGGCCGAAACGGCAACGCTGCCGGAACCGGCGCGTACGGCCAGTCGCCAACCGGTTCGCGAGCCATCGCCGGCCGCCGTTCCGGCACAGCAGGCCGCGCGTGAGCCGGTGACAACCGACGCCAAGCCATTCGATGAACTCAAGGCTGAAGAATTTGCGGAAACGCTCGCGATCCCGCCGCTGCCCGTTCAGCCGGTTCCTTCTGCCGAGGGCACGACCCAAAATGTCGACCAGGGCATCGACACCGAGACAATCCTCGTCGGACTGGCGGGTCTGCTCGGCATCGGAGCGATCGGCGGCGCAATCGCCCTTGGTCGCCGCCGGAAATCCCGCGGTTCGGGGGACAGCGTTTCGGCGATCGCTACCAAGCCGCCTGTTTCGCCTGAGCCCGTCCGTGCCGAGTCCCTCCGGGTCGAACCCGAGACCGTCATGCCAGCGGCGATGGAAGCGCCGCGTCGCTGGCGGCCCAACGAGAGCCGCAGGGTCGGAATCGTTCCGGGATCTTTGCTTGCCGACCGGATCGATTACAGCAAGCCCGCCGGTTATTACGCGGCGATAGTGGATGACGGCCCGACGCCGCTTAATCCGTTCCTCACCCGCCAAAACCGGCTTCGTCGCGCGCATTTCCTCGATCGTCAGCTGAGCCGCGCAGCCAGCCGTCGCGAGGAACGGCCGGTGTCGCGCCCTGCGGTTCGCGAGCTCGAACACGTCTAGATCGCGTTACGCATCTCCATTGCACCATAAGAAAGGGGCGGCTCCTTGCGGAACCGCCCCTTCGCCTTTTGGATCGGAAAAGACCGATTATTTGAGTTCGACGGTACCGCCGGCCGCTTCGATCTTACCCTTGATCTCTTCGGCTTCCGCCTTGTTGACGGCTTCCTTGATCGGCTTCGGCGCGCCTTCGACGAGCGCCTTGGCTTCGCCGAGGCCGAGGCCGGTGATGGCGCGGACTTCCTTGATCACCTGGATCTTCTTGCCGCCGTCGCCGGTGAGAATGACATCGAATTCGTCCTTCTCTTCGACCGCAGCGGCGTCGCCGCCGCCACCAGCCGCGGGTGCAGCCGCGACAGCCGCCGCAGCCGAAACGCCCCATTTGTCTTCAAGCATGGTCGCCAGTTCGGCGGCTTCGAGAACGGTCAGCTCCGAAAGGCTGTCCACGAGTTTTGCAAGATCTGCCATTTGTAAGTCTCCAAATCAGGGCCGCAGCCCCCTTCAATTCAGTGTTGAGCCAAAACGAAAATCAGACGGCTTCCGACGCGCCATAGGCGCCGAAAACGCGAGCAAGCTTGGATGCCGGCGCATTGGCGAGCTGGGCGACCTTGGTCGCGGGTGCATTAAGCAGACCCGCGATTTTCGCGCGCAGTTCGTCGAGCGACGGCAGCTCTGCCAGAGCCTTCACACCGGCGATATCGAGGACGGTATCGCCCATCGCTCCACCGACGATTTCGAGCCGGTCGTTCGCCTTGGCGAAGTCCGCAACCACTTTCGTGGCTGCGACCGGATCGTCCGACCAGGCCATTGCCGTCGGCCCCGTGAACAGGTCACTGATGGGGCTGTAGGGCGTGTCCTCGATCGCAAGCTTGGCAAGCCTGTTTTTCGCTACTTTGAAGCTGGCACCGGCCTCGCGCATCTTCATCCTCAGTTCGCCGGATTGGGCGACCGTGAGGCCGAGATTGCGGGTGACGACGATCACCCCCGCCTCGGTGAAGGTACGGTTCAGTTCGGCAACCGCCTCGGTCTTCTGAGCTCGATTCATATCGTAACTCCTTCATAGGCTCGCGGATTGCTCCGCCAGCCGCACGTCAGAACCCTTGGCGATAAACGCCGCAGGTCCATTCACAATGTCCGAGGGGTCGGTTGCCTGGCGCGCCACTTGGAGCAGCAGACCGGGTCTTCCATCGCACGGAGCGACCCGTCAAAAACTTTCCCCGTCTTGGCTGGAAATTAAGATGGCCCAATTGCCATCACCAACTGTCTCGGACGGTATTCCGCCCGGCGGGCGGAAAGGGCGCAAATAGCGAGATGGCGGGTAAAGTCAATCGGCCGATTGCGCACAAGGGCCCTTCGGCCATGCCGGGACCGGATCGTGTCTCCCGGCTCTCGCCTGTATCGCAATGCCTGCGCTCCGGTCGCCCAGGCGTCGCGCGGTTTACACCGAACGGCCATTTTTCTCTCTGTGACCTTCGGGCCGGATCGCCGACTGCGCCGCCTCGGCGCAGGACGCGATCGGCGGGCGACAGAGCAGCACGGGGCCCGGAATTGCGGGATTTTCGCGCGGTTTCCGCATAACCGCCGAAGCGCATGGCGGGGCTGCAAAAACCGGAGCGGACGCGCCGGAACCTCGCCTCGGCTGTGACCTTCCGGCGCGACCCGTTCGAACCGCGACTCCGGCCAGCCGATGGGCGCATTGTCGAACGATTGCCGCTCGATTCGGGAGGGGGACGGTGCGTCATCTGGCAGGATGGAACAGATTTTTTCCAAATAGGACAGGAATTTCTGCGGCCATGATCGTGCGCATTGGAACCTATAACAGTCGTCCACGCACTGCAGCGGCTAGCGCGTCGATGGGTAACCGTCTGTCATCCAGCGCCAGTCAGGCTCCAAAGCTAGTGAGAGTATCGCTTCGACAAGCATTCCGCGATGGGCATTACTGATCAACGGGCGACCGAGAAGTCTGCCGAGTAATCGCTGTTCCAGCGCCAAGTTTCGTTCCCCGTCCATAACTTGTCGCCCGTTCGCGGTCGCGCTGGCCGCTGATGTCGCAGATCGCAGCAACGTGATCGCCAGCGAGCGGCCGATTTCGCATGTACCGTAGCATCCAGGGCGGCCGAGACCAAAAAAGGGAGGCCGGACATTCGTCCGACCTCCCCGATTACCCCGATATCGATGCGGTCCTTGCGCTTAAGCGCCCACCTCCGAGATATCGACCTTGACGCCGGGGCCCATGGTCGAGCTGACAGCGATCTTCTGGACATATTTGCCCTTGGCGCCTGACGGTTTGGCCTTGATGATCGCACCGACAAAGGCATCGAAGTTCTTCTTGAGGTCGGCTTCGGAGAAGCTTGCCTTGCCGATCGTCGAATGGACGATACCGGCCTTTTCAGCGCGGAATTCGACCTGACCGCCCTTGGCGTCCTTGACGGCCTGGGCGACGTCCTGGGTCACGGTGCCCAGCTTCGGGTTCGGCATCAGGCCCTTCGGGCCGAGTACCTTGCCGAGCCTGCCAACGACACCCATCATGTCCGGCGTCGCGATGACACGGTCATAGTTGAGATCGCCGCCCTGCATCGCTTCCATCAGATCATCGGCGCCAACTATGTCGGCTCCGGCTTCCTTGGCCTCGTCGGCCTTGGCGTCCTTGGCGAATACGGCCACGCGGACATTCTTGCCGGTGCCCGAAGGCAGCGAGACGACACCGCGGACCATCTGGTCCGCATGGCGCGGATCGACGGCGAGGTTCATCGCGATTTCGATGGTTTCATCGAATTTCGACGTGGCGTTCGCCTTCACGAGTTTCAGGGCTTCCTCCGCCGAATGCATGGCTTCGCGGTCGATATTTTCGACTTGCGCTTTGCGCTTCTTTGACTGCTGCACCATGATTTAGCCCTCCACCACTTCAAGGCCCATCGAAACGGCGGAGCCTTCGATGATGCGGGTTGCGGCGTCGATATCGTTTGCGTTCAGATCCACCATCTTCGTTTCGGCGATTTCGGCAAGCTGCGAACGCTTGATCTGGCCGACGATTTCGGTTCCGACCGAACTTGCGCCTTTTTTGAGCTTGGCGGCCTTCTTCAGCAGATAGCTGGCCGGCGGCGTCTTCGTGATGAAGGTGAAGCTGCGATCCGCATAGACCGTGATCTTGGTCGGGATCGGTGCGCCCTGCTCAAGCTGCTGCGTCTGGGCGTTGAACGCCTTGCAGAAGTCCATGATGTTCACGCCGCGCTGGCCCAATGCGGGCCCGAGGGGCGGCGAGGGGTTGGCCTGGCCTGCAGGGACCTGCAGGTTGATGTAGCCATCAATCTTCTTTGCCATATTCTCTACTCACTCCATTTAAAGTTTAGCGGTTCCAACGGCAGTGGCTCTGCCTCCCGCATATTTCCCGGCTCGTGCCGGAAACGCGTAAATCCCTATTTGACCAGTTCGACCTGCTCGAATTCCAGTTCGACCGGCGTTGCGCGGCCGAAGATCGACACCGACACTTTCACGCGAGCGCGATCGAAATCGAGTTCCTCGACAGTGCCGTTGAAGCTCGCGAACGGGCCGTCCAGCACCTTGACCTGGTCGCCGATCTCGTAATCGACGTTGATCTTGGTCTTCGGCGCGGCGGCGGCTTCCTCCTTGGTGTTGAGGATGCGCGCGGCTTCGGCCTCGCTGATCGGCTGCGGCTTGCCGCTCGACCCGAGAAAGCCCGTCACCTTCGGCGTGTTCTTGACGAGGTGGTAGACGTCGTCGGTCATATAGAGCTTGGCGAGGACGTAACCGGGGAAAAACTTCCGCTCGGTCTGCACTTTCTTGCCGCGCTTGACCTCGGTCACTTCCTCGGTCGGCACCTCGACTTCCGCGACGAGCTGCTCGAGGCCCATCCGTGCGGCTTCGGCCAGGATCGAATCCCGGACCTTGTTCTCGAAGCCCGAATAGGCGTGAATGATGTACCAGCGCAACATGCTGTGAAATCCCCAGAAATTGCCTAGCTGACGAGGCCGATAAGGAAGCGGACGATCATGCTGAAGAATGAATCCACGCCCAGAAAGAACATCGCCAGGATCGTGGTCATGATGATCACAAGGATACCTGTCTGGATCGTTTCTTGACGCGTCGGCCAGACGACTTTGGACGTCTCGGCGCGCACCTGCCGCATAAACTCGCCCGGATTGACCTTCGCCACGTCCACTTCCCCAACAATACCCCGAAGGGCCAAAACCAAAAACAGCCACACGCCGCCATCGACCCTTTCGGCCGACACCGGCGTGAGCATTAAACTCTATCTCGGACCCGCAAGCTGCCCTTTCAAGACGTGCCTGCCGGACCAACTGGGGGCCGGATGGCAGGAGCGGAGGGACTCGAACCCACGGCCCTCGGTTTTGGAGACCGATGCTCTACCAACTGAGCTACACTCCTCCGAGTCCGAGATGGGCGCGTTTAACGGGCGGGGCAGGGCTATGCAAGGGGCAACTCGCCGGATTCCCCCGGCAGTCCGCTACGGTTACGCAACGGCTTCGTCGCGCGGATCGCCGATGAGGGCGTGGACCTCGCTGGCGACCATTGGCCGGTCGACGAAATAGCCTTGCACCTGCGCGCAGCCGAGCCGTTCGGCGAGCTTGAACTGCTCATCGTTTTCCACGCCTTCGGCGATCGTTGCAATTCCGAGGCTATCCGCCATAGCGATCACGGCACGGATGACGGCGATGCTGGTTTTCGATCCGCCCTCGGCGTTGCGGATGAAGCTCTTGTCGATCTTGATCGAGCTGAAGCGCGTACGGCCGATAAACCCCAAGGTCGAATAGCCGGTGCCGAAATCGTCAAGGGCGACGGTTACGCCGAGCCCGCGCAGCTGCTCGAAGGTTTTGATCGGCTGGTCGCTGTCATTACTGAGGATCGCCTCGGTGGTCTCGACCTCAAGCCGGTGCGGCGCCAGCCCCGATTGCGAAAGCGCGGAAACGATCGCCGTGCAGAGCCGCGGGTTGCGAAGCTGGCCAGAGGAAAGATTGACGGCTAGGCGGTAGTTCTCGGGCCATGTGACGGCCTCCGCGCACGCGTTGCGAAACGCCCATTCGCCGATAGAGTCGATCAGCCGGGTTTCCTCGGCGATCGGGATGAATTTTTCGGGTGGGACTTCGCCCAGCTCGGCGCTCGTCCAGCGCAGCAATGCCTCAAAGCCCGCAATCTCCTTGGATGCCAGAGTAACGACCGGCTGATAGACAAGATGCAGCTCGCCATTTTCGAGCGCCTTGCGAAGCGCGCTTTCGATGGCGCGGCGTTCCTCGGCCTTTTGCAGCATCGCCGGTTCATAGGCGTTGTGGACACCGCGGCCGCTTTCCTTCGACTTGTAGAGGGCGAGGTCGGCGTTGCGCAGCAGCGTGGAGGCGGTGCGACCATCCTTCGGATACATCGCCGATCCGATGCTGGCACCGATGTGCAGGATATGGTCGGCGACGTGATAGGGCGCGGACAATGCGACGATGATTTCGCGGGCGCGGCGATCGAGATCGGTCGCGGACGAGCTATCGGCGATGATCATCGCAAATTCGTCGCCGCCCAGTCGTCCGCATTTGTCGCCAGACTTCAATATGCCCTCGAGACGCTTGGCGACCTGTTCGAGCAGCTTGTCGCCGATCGGGTGGCCCAGCGTGTCGTTGACCGATTTGAACCGATCGAGATCGATCATCAGGAAGGCGCAATAGCCGTTGATCTCGGCCGACCTGACAATGTGGTCGCGTAGCAGCTCGTTGGAGTAGGCGCGATTTGGCAAGCCGGTCAGCGTATCGAAATGGGCCATGCGGTGCGTTCGCCGCTCGACGGCCTGGCGGTCGGTCACGTCGGAAATCACGCCGCGAAAACCGATGACATGACGGTTGCCGCGCAAACGCGGGGCGCCCGATATCTTCCACCAGCGCTGCACGCCAGCGACATTCACGGGAAGGGTGCGCTCGCTGAAGGTTCGGCCCCGCTGGATACAGTCGATAAGGGTACGGACGCCCTCGCTGATTTCGCCACGTTCCCAATCCGCCCCCGCCAGCAGCCGGAAGAAAGGCATTCCGTCGAGCAGTTCGGGCTCCATCGCGGCGGCCATCGCAAAGCGCGGCGAAGGGTCGGTGATGCATTTGCGGGAGTCGATCTGCCAGATCCAGTCGCTGGTCGTTACGTCTTCCTGGCGCAGAAGAAGATTGACCATGTCGCGCTGCTCGTCGAGCGTGATGTCGTTTCGCAGCCGGGTAATAACTGCCCGGCCGTTCGTCAGGATCGTATGGGCGAGGCAGAGCGTGTACGAGACGGCGAGCCCCGATAGAAGCATGAAGCCCAAACGGAAAAGCATGAAGGAGAGACTCAGCCCGATCAGCGTACTCAGGACCATGCCGGCGAGCGGTACGGCGGTCAGCATCAGCGCGGCCGCGCCCATCAGGGCAAGGCTGAAGGCGGCGATTGTCAGGATCTGCTCGAGATTGCCGTACTGGGCGTAGAAGAGCGGCGGTACCGACCAGAAGAAGCCCAGGATCGCGCAATTGGTGACGGCGCGCATCAGATCGGCCCGCCGGGCACCGCCTTCGCGGGCAAGGTTGTGGGCGCGGGCGGAGAAGATCGAGATCGTCGTGGCGATAAGCAGAACGAGCCACGCCATCATCAAGGACCGCGGCACGGTTCCCCAAAACTGGATAAAGGCGGAGATGGTGGCGAGGAGGACGGCGGACATCGGCAGCAGCGAGTTGCCGCTGAGCTCGCGCAATTGCGCGGCCCGGACGAGCGTCCACTCGCCGTCCTCAGGTTCACGCAAACCAAGAATTTCCAGCCAGCTTAACTGGTTGGTGTCCATACCCGCCATTGCCATCCCTTCGGCGAAACACGGTATGGTGAAAGCGTTGCTGAAGTCCGGAACAGCGCGGTTAATTGATATTTTACCCTAAAAAGGGCCTTGGCGGGATCAGGCCGCGATGGCGTATGGCTGGATTTCGCCCGAAAGATACAGATTCCTCGCTTTTGCGCGGCTTAGCTTGCCCGAACTGGTGCGCGGCAGGGTCCGCGGCGGCACGAGTTCGACGACACAATTCATGCCCGTTATGGAGCGAACCTTGTCGCGGATCAGGCCGTGAAGCCTTGCGCGTTCGTTAACGTCGCTTGTGCGGCACTGCACAAGAACGGCCGGTGTTTCCTCGCCGCCGGCTGCCGTAATCGCAAAAGCGGCGATGTCGCCGGACTTGAATCCCGGCAGCTGTTCCACCGCCCATTCGATGTCCTGCGGCCAGTGGTTCTTGCCGTTGATGATGATCATGTCCTTGGCGCGGCCGACGATGTAGAGATAGCCATCCGAGAGATAGCCCATATCGCCGGTATCGAGCCAGCCGCCGACAAGGCATGCGTCGGTTGCTTCCCGGTCTCGAAAATAGCCCTCCATGATCGCCGGTCCATCGACCCAAACCTGGCCGATGGCCTTGTCCGGAAGCGGGGCGCCGTCCTCGCTGCGGATCTCGATGGTCGTGTCGCGAACCGCTTTGCCGCAATTGACGATCGCGCGATAGCGGACCGGTTCGTCATTATCGGGGCGGGGCGCGCCTGAAAGTTCACATTCCTCGACAAGGTCGACAACGATGCCTTCACCCGCAGGCATCAGCGTGACGGCGAGCGTTGCTTCGGCGAGGCCGTAGCTCGGCATGAAGCATTTGGGATCGAAGCCGGCATCGGCGAAGGCGTCGGTGAAATGCTGCATGACGTCCGGCCGGATCATGTCGGCACCGTTGCCGGCGAGCCGCCAGCGTGAAAGATCGAACCGCTCGGCGACATTGCTCTGGCTACCGATGCGGCGCGCGCAGATGTCATAGCCGAAGGTTGGCGAATAGCTGCACGAGGTGCCCTGGTTGCGGCTGATGAGATCGAGCCAGGCGAGCGGGCGGCGGGCGAAGTCGGCGGTCTTCAGATAGTCGGTCGAAACCTGGTTCGCGACCATCGAGAGCATGCAGCCGACAAGGCCCATGTCGTGATAGAAGGGCAGCCAGGATATGCAGCGATCCTCCTTGCCGATCAGCATGCCGTTGGCGTGCGACCCGAGATTGTGGAGCAGCGCCTTGTGGCTGATGATCACGCCATGGGGAAAGCGCGTCGATCCGCTCGAATATTGCAGATAGCAGACATCGTCGGCCGTCGCTTCGGGGAGCGCGACGTCGGGCGCGTCGCGCTCGGCAAAGGCTTCCCAGGCTTCGCCGGGCACGCCGCAGGCATCGGCCGCGGCCTGGGCCATGTCGGCAATCTCTTCGGGATAGAGAAGCATTGCCGGTTCCGAGCTGTTGAGCTGCACCGCCAGCTGCTCGACATAGCCTTCCTTGCCGCCGAACGATGTTGGCAGCGGCAGGGGTACGGGCAGCGCGCCGGCGTAAACCGCGCCGAAGAACAGCGCGCAGAATTGCGGTTCGGTATCGGCGATCAGCGCGACCCGGTCGCCCGGCATGATGCCGATTGCGATCATCCGCCGCGCGGCCATCACGGCATCGTCGCGCAGTTCCGAATATGGATAGACGCGCGCAAGGTTGCCCCGGGCGTCGTGAAAGTTGAAGCCCCGCTTACCACTCGCCGCGTAGTGGAGCGCGTCGCCCAGCGTGTCGAAATCCGCATAGCGGCGCGGAAGATCGTCGTGGATCGGGGTCGGTTGCATGGTTTCGGGCATAATCGGTACTCGCCGTTCGGTCCTTATTCGGACCAGCGAAAATGTTTCTCTCGGTGTCGATCGGCGCGCTTGTGCCGCCGCCTCATCTCCCTGTCGTCGATTTGCCGCCGGGCCGCGTTCAAAATCCGACCCGACTATGGCACAAAGATGGCGTGATGAACGGCCGAACCCGCAAGAAACCCCGACCGCCGCTGGATGCGGCCAGTCTTGAAGAGCTCGCGCTCTTCTATGTCGGCCGTTACGCGACGACGCGGGCGAAACTGAGAACATATCTCGGGCGCAAGATCCGCGAACGCGGCTGGCAGGGCGAACGCGAACCCGAGATCGGCCTGCTCGCCGAAAAATGCGCGGAACTCGGCTATATCGACGATGCTGCCTTTGCGAGTGCGCGGGCGGCATCCTTGGGGCGCAGGGGCTATGGCGCGCGCCGGGTCGACCAGGCTCTGTTCGCCGCCGGGGTCGATGAAGCCGACGGCGCCGAGGCCCGCGCTCTTGCGGAGGATAATGGTTGGGATGCGGCGCTCGCCTTCGCCCGCAAGCGCCGGATCGGCCCGTTCGCCGCCGAATCGCCCGATCCCGACCGGAAACGCAAGATGATCTCGGCGATGCTGCGGGCCGGGCACAGTTACGAGATCGCGCGGAAATTCGTCGATTCCCAACCCGGAAATGTCCCTGAGCGGGAAGACTAAATCGGCTGTTTCTAGGCTCTTTCGCGGCCCCATTGTTATATGTTAGACATACGACCCATTAGGGGGCGCACGGATGACGACCGATCGCAACGCGGTGGCTTTTGCTGCGTCGGGGGACGCGATGCAGCATGACGCCTATGCGGTCGATAACGATCAGGACGGGCTTTCCCAGGCGTCGGGCGTCGTCAAATGGTTCGACAGTACGCGCGGCTACGGCTTTCTCGTTGCCGATGACGGCCAAGGCGACATTCTCGTCCATTTCTCGGTCCTGCGCGATCACGGACGGCGAACGCTTCCCGATGGGGCTCGGATCGAATGCATTGTGGCGGAGCGCGATCGCGGACGCCAGGCAACCGAAATTCTTTCGATCGACGTCGAGGGTTGCGAAGACGCCGCGCTGTCTCAGGGCACCGACGAAAGCGGTCACGGCGTTCCCGATGAACTGCTCGAAGATGCCGGCGATTTTGAAACGGTCACCGTGAAATGGTTCAATCGCTTGAAAGGCTATGGCTTTCTGGTGCGGGAACATGAAGGCCGCGACGTGTTCGTCCATATGGAGACCGTCCGCCGTTCGGGCTTCGCGGAAATCGATACGGGCGACGAACTCCGCGCGCGGATCGCCGATGGCCGCAAGGGACCGCTTGCGGTGGTGCTCGCGCCCTGCGAATAGCGATTTCATGACCAGACCAGAATTTCAAGTCTTCGGTTGGGCGGCGGCCCTGATGATGGTGACGGGCTGCCGCGCCGAGCCGCAGTTGCCGCCCAACCCACCGACCGAAAGCGCTGCGCCTACCGAAACCGCGGTGGCGGTCGAAACCGCGCCGGGGGAAGCGCAGGCCGAGACCATACCAGTCACGATTCGCACGGCCACCGGCGAACAGCTGTTCGCTGCCGAACTGGCGATCACGTCCGAAGAGCAACGGCGCGGGCTGATGTTCCGCGAATCGCTGCCGGAAAATGGCGGCATGCTCTTCCCGTTCGAATATCCGCGCTATGCGAGCTTCTGGATGCGCAACACGGTGATTCCGCTCGACATGATCTTTGTGATGCCGGACGGGCGCATCAGCAACATCGCGCGCGAGACGGTTCCTTACACGCTCGATTCCCATATGTCCGACGATCAGGTGATCGCCGTGTTGGAGATTGCAGGCGGCCGCGCGGAGGAACTTGGCATCGATCGCGGCGACCATGTGAGTTGGGAGGGTGGCCCGGCGCTGCCCCAATAGCGAAGTTACAGTTGGCGTGTCCGCCAAGAGGCGTTAAACGCGAGCCCGCTATGGGACTTTTCAAAAATATCTTCTGCTGGTGGGATGGCGCGACGATCGGTACCGCGCTGCATTCCGCGCTGCGGGGTCGTTCAGTCGGTGAAGATGCGTTCGGCAACCGCTATTTTGAAAGCAAGAAGGCGCCGCGCCGCCGCTGGGTGATCTACCAGGGCCAGAATGACGCGAGCAACGTGCCGGCCGAATGGCATGGCTGGCTGCATCAGACGATCGAGGATGTGCCCGAGGCGGGCCTGCCGCCCGCCCGCATCTGGGAAGCGCCCTATGTCCACAATCTGACCGGCACCGAAGACGCCTATCGGCCTTCCGGCGCACTCGAATCGGGCGGCAAGCGCGCTGGCGCGAGCGGCGATTACGAGGCGTGGAGCCCGAATTGAACACCGCCCGCAGCCACTATTTGGAAGCCGTTGTCGGGCTGATCGTCGTGATCGCGTCGATCTGGCTCGTCTTCGCCTTTCTCGGCCGGACCGCGAACGGCGCGGGCAGCGATGCGATCGAAATCTCGGCGCTGTTTCCCAATGTCAGCGGCATCAATGTCGGTACCGATGTGCGGGTTGCCGGAATGTCGGTCGGTCAGGTGACGGCGATTTCGCTGAACCCGGACGACTATCAGGCCGATGTCCGCATGGCGATCGACCCCGGCGCGAACATTCCCAATGATTCGAGCGCCGCGATCAGCAGCGAAGGCCTGCTTGGCGGCAGCTATATCGCGCTTCTGCCCGGCGGTTCGCTGGAACCGATGCAGGAAGGCGATGTGATCTTCGATACCCAGGGCGCGCTCGACATGACCAGCCTGATCGGATCGTTCATCAACGATTCCGGAGGAAGCGACGACGGTCTGGACACGATGAGCGAACCCGAATCCGAAGGGATGACGCGGTGATGCGCTGGGCCGCGATTCCGACGATGGTGGCGCTCGCCGCCTGCGGTACGGCGCAGGAAGCCGAAGCGCCGCCGCCGAACGAACTGGCGCTCGATCAAGGCGGCGAAGGCGATACTGAGAATGTCGACAATATCGAGGAAGTCGGAGAGCTGATTGCCGATGTCAGCGGCGTAACGCCGATGGAAGAGCGGGTTGCCGTTCTCGGCCTTCTCAACAAGCGCAACGGCCTGTCGCGTGAAATCCGGTTGCGGCCCGGCGAAACGACGCGGGTCGGCGACGTCATGGTCCGGCTGCGCGCCTGCGAGCACACCGCGCCCTGGGAACCGCAGGAGCTAACCGGCGCGTTCGTGCAGCTGTTCGTCCGCGGAGCCGCGCAAGGTGACGACGATGAAAGCTGGGAGCGTGTGTTTTCCGGCTGGCTGTACAAGGAGCGTCCGGCGCTCAACGTCGTCCAGCATCGCCTCTATGATGTCTGGCCCAAGGCCTGCGAGATGACATATCCGGAAATTGCGCCGTCTTCACCGGCATCGGCGCGCGCCTCGAGCGCTCCAAGATCTGCGCCTTCCCCGGATGCCCAAAGCCCGGCGCCAAGCGCGGACAATGCCGAATCCAACACCGACGCATAGTCGTTCTTGGTAATCTCGACCGCGCCCAGCGAGGCGAGGTGATCGGTCATAAACTGGCAGTCGAGCAGCGCAAATCCGCCAAATTTCATCCGCGCCACGAGATGGGCAAGCGCGACCTTGGACGCGTTGGATGCCCGGCTGAACATGCTTTCCCCGAAAAAGGCGCGGCCCAGCCGCACGCCGTACAGCCCGCCGATTAGGGCGCCGTCCTGCCAGCATTCGATCGAATGGGCATGGCCGCGCCGGTGAAGCTCACCATAGGCGCGCTCGATCGACGGGTTGATCCAGGTATCGGGCCGGTCGGGCCGGGTTTCTGCGCAGGACTTCAGGACATCGGCAAATGCCGTATCGCGGGTCACCCGAAACTTGTCGGCCCGGATTGTCTTGTTGAGCGAGTGGGAGACATGGAAGCCGTCCAGCGGCAGGATCGCGCGCTTCTTGGGCTCGACCCAGAAGACATCGGCCGCATCCCTGCCGTCCGCCATCGGAAACACGCCGACGGCGTAGGCGCGGAGCAGCAGGTTGGGATCAAGAAGGTCCACATTGGCATTTTAGCGATTTCCGCGGGCGGCGTCATCGGGCATCTTCGCCCGCCAGTGGATCAACCCCTGGCGATCTTCCGTTCGACGCCGCGCCACAATTTGGCGAAGGCCTGGCCGGCGGGTGTGCGCAGTCCGAAATCGCCGAGCGGCTCGCGCCGCCGCGCCATCTGTTCGACGACGCTCGCATAGGGGATGACCGGCCAGCGCTTTTGCGCGTCCAGCGCTTCGCGGTGCAGCGTGCGCCGCATATCGACCATCGTAAAGACGGGCAGGATTGCGGTGCGGCCCTTATGATGCCGTTCGATGTGATCGACGACCGTGTCGAATGCGCGCACCGAGAGCGGCGAGGGTATCACCGGCACCAGCACAAGATCTGCGGCGCGGATAATCTGGTCGCTGGTTTCGGTGAGGCCCGGCGGGCAATCGAGGATGATCCGGTCGTAGTCGCGCGCGACGTTTTCGATGATCTTGGCAAGCCGCTTCTTCTTGCCGAAGGAGAAAAACATCTGGTCAAGATCGCGCAACGAAGCGTCCGCGGCCAGCAGGTCCAGTCGCTCGGTCGCTGTCGGCCGGATCAGCTTTCCCGGCTTCACTTCCTGTTCGTAGACGCCTTCGGCGCGGCGCTTGGGGCGTTTTCCCTCTTGCGCAAGGAAGGTCGCCGCCGCTTGCGGATCGAGGTCCCAGAGCAGCGTGCGGCGGGACGAGAGCATCGCTGCGCACCAGGCAAGATTGACCGCCAGCGTCGTCTTACCGACGCCGCCTTTCATGCTGTAGATTGCGATCGTAGCCATGGCCGGTTCTTAGCGGGCCCGCATGATCCCGCCAAATTCCGATAGTTAACCCCATCCCATTTTGGGACGGACGGCTAGATCAGATGATTTCCTTCACCAGATCCTGCGGCCGGCAGAGCCGCACGCCGTTCTTGGTTTCGACGATCGGTCGGTTGATGAGGATGGGATTCTTCACCATCGCGGTGAGGATCTGATCGTCGCTCGCATCGGGATCGTTGAGCCCGAGTTCCTTGGCGAGCGGCTCCTTCGCGCGCAGCCCTTCGCGCGGCGTGATGCCCGCCTTTTTGTAGAGCTCGGTAAGCTTCTTCTTCGTCGGCGGGTTTTCGAGATAGTTGATCACTCGTACCGCGATGGACGGTGCCTTTTCCAGAATCTCCAGCGTTTTGCGGGACGTGCCGCAGCGCGGGTTGTGGTAGATAATGGCCTGCATCGAACCGGTTACTCCTGGTTAGCTGATAATGTTTCGAGCGCTTCCATCGCCGCTTCGCGCCTGTCCCAGGGGACGAAGACATGGTCGTGGTGATAGGCCGCCACTATATTGGCACTGATCCCGTTTTCGGCAAGCGCGGTGGCGATCGCCGCGGTCAGACCGATAGAATCGAGCGCGCTATTAGCGCCGATCGTTATTTTTGCCCAGCCCGATTCGTGTTCGATCCCGATACCTTCAAGGATTGCGGCGAGCGCGACGACGCTGGCGCCCTCGGCTTCGGCAAAGGTCGCGACGGGGACGAGCCCCTGCGGCCAGCCCTGGCCCATCGGAATGGTGGCGAAGCCGTGTTCCTCTTCGGCCAGCATCGGCTTCAGGTCGCGCAGCAATGCGCCCAGATCGCTCGTCGCGGTCATCAGCTTGCCTCGGTCTTGGCCTGGCTCCGCTTCATCAGCCACTCTTCGAGCCATTTGATCGTATAGTCGCCGGCCCGGAATTCGGGATCGTCAAGCAATGCCTCATGCAGCGGGATAGTCGTCTTGACGCCGTCGATCACCATTTCCTCAAGCGCCCGTTTCAGCCGCATGATGCAGCGTTCGCGATTGGTGCCGTAGACGATCAGCTTGGCGACCATGGAATCATAATAAGGCGGGATCGAATAGCCCGAATAGAGCCCGCTATCGACGCGGACATGCATGCCGCCCGCCGGATGATAGCTGAGCACCTTGCCTGGTGACGGCGCAAAGGTTTCGGGGTCTTCGGCGTTGATCCGGCATTCGATGGCATGGCCGTGAATCTGCACTTCGTCCTGCGTCACCGAGAGCGGATGGCCATCCGCGACGAGGATCTGTTCGCGGACCAGATCGATGCCGGTGATCATCTCGGTCACCGGATGCTCGACCTGAAGACGCGTGTTCATCTCGATAAAATAGAAGCCGCCATCTTCGTAAAGAAACTCGATCGTACCGGCGCCGCGATAGCCCATGTCGGCCATCGCCTTGGCGACGGTGCCGCCCATTTCCGCGCGCTGTTCGGCGCTGATGACGGGCGAAGGGGCCTCTTCCAGGACTTTCTGGTGGCGGCGCTGGAGCGAGCAATCGCGCTCGCCCAGATGGATGGCGTTGCCCTTGCCGTCGCCGAAGATCTGGAACTCGATATGGCGCGGATTGCCGAGATATTTTTCGAGATAGACGGTGTCGTCGCCGAACGCGGATTTCGCTTCGGAGCCCGCCTGCTTCATCAGCGTTTCGAGCTGGCTCGCCTCCGGCACGAGTTTCATGCCGCGTCCACCGCCCCCCGAAGCCGCCTTCACCATCAGCGGATAGCCGATTTCCTCGGCAATCTTTCTGGCTTCGGCGATGCCGCGCACCGCGCCGGGCGAACCGGGAACCAACGGCAGGCCGAGCTTGCCCGCCGTTACCTTGGCCTCCACCTTGTCGCCCATCACCCGGATATGTTCGGGTTTCGGGCCGATCCAGATGATGTCGTGTTCCTCCACGATCTTGGCGAACTTCTCGTTTTCCGAGAGGAAGCCATAACCGGGATGGATGGCGTCCGCGCCGCTGATCTCGGCCGCCGAGATGATGTTCGGGATGTTGAGATAGCTCTCGCTTGCCGGCGGCGGGCCGATGCAGACGGTTTCGTCGGCAAGCTTCACATGTTTGGCATCGCTGTCGGCCGTCGAATGCACGGCGACCGTCTTGATGCCCATCTCATGGCATGCCCGGTGGATGCGCAACGCGATTTCGCCGCGATTGGCAATCAGAACTTTGTTGATGGTCACCGCGGCGGCCTATTCGATGACGGCGAGTGGCTGTTCGAATTCCACCGGCTCGGCATCCTCGACCAGCAGCGCCGTCACCTTGCCCGATCTGGGCGCGAGGATCGGGTTCATCACCTTCATCGCTTCGACGATCAGCAAGGTATCGCCCTCGGCGACGGTATCGCCGACCGAAACGAACTGGGATCCGCCGGGTTCAGGCGACATGTAGACGGTGCCGACCATCGGCGATTTGACGGTTCCCGGATGGATTTCGGCAGCGACCGGCGCGGCTTCGGCGGCTGGCGTCGCGGCTGCGGGCGCGGCGACGGCTACCGGCGCTGCGGCAACCGCAGCGGGCGCGGCAGTGCGGGCGACGCGGATCTTCCGATCCCCGTCCTCTACCTCGATTTCAGTGAGTTTCGTTTCGTCCAGCAACTCGGCGAGCTGACGCACGAGATCGGTGTCGACGTTCATGGAGCCGTTGCCGGCGCCCTTGTCGGTGGTCATGGCGAACCCTTTGTTCCTGTTCCCGGCGCATGGGCCGGATCACGATAAGTCGCGGCTTTTACTCAAAGGCGTAGGGCCGCGTCCAGCGCCAGCAGATAGGAAAGCGCGCCAAAGCCCGCAACGGTTCCTTTTGCTGCCTCGCCGACATAGCTTTTCCGGCGGAAATTCTCGCGGGCGTGCGGGTTGGACAGGTGAACCTCGATCACCGGCACCGAAATTGCCTTGATCGCGTCATGCAGAGCGATCGAAGTGTGCGAGAAACCCGCGGAATTCAATAGGATAGCCTTGGCACCTTCAGCCTGGGCCTCATGCATCCAGTCGATCAGATGCCCCTCGTGATTCGACTGGCGAACCTCGACCTGCGCGCCCAATTCCTGCGCCCGGTCTTCGAGCATGCCCGCAATGTCGTCGAGCGTGTCCGATCCATAGATTTCCGGTTCGCGCGTGCCGAGCAAATTCAGATTCGGCCCGTTGAGGACGTAAATGACGGGATTTTCGGCCATGAGCCCATGCCTTTCGGTTGCAGCATTGCGGGGCGCACACCTATATGCGGACCGGCCCGCAACGCAAATCAGGATAAGCGCATGACCGGCGACGGAACCATCTCGATCCGCATCAACGGCGAACATCGTCGCGTGCATCGGGGCATGACCCTGGCGCAGTTCGCGAGCGAGGAGCTGGGGCTGGATCCGGCCAAGGTCGCGGTCGAGCGCAATTTGGAGGTCGTGCCGCGCTCGACCCTTGGCAATGTGCTGGTGGAAGACGGTGACGAGCTCGAGATTGTCCACTTTGTCGGCGGCGGCGATGGCAGCGATGACCAGTGGAGCGTCGCAGGGCAGAGCTTCTCCTCGCGGCTGATCGTCGGCACCGGCAAGTATAAGGATTTCGAGGAGAATGCCGCGGCGCTCGAAGCTTCGGGCGCGGAGATTATCACCGTTGCCGTGCGCCGGGTGAACGTGTCGGACCCGAACGCGCCGATGCTGACCGACTTTATCGATCCGAAAAAATACACCTATCTTCCGAACACCGCCGGATGCTTCACGGCCGATGACGCGATCCGCACCTTGCGGCTGGCGCGCGAGGCCGGTGGCTGGAATCTCGTCAAGCTAGAGGTGCTGGGCGAAGCAAAGACCCTCTATCCCGATATGCGCGAAACGCTGCGCGCAACCGAGATCCTGGCGAAGGAAGGCTTCAAGCCGATGGTCTATTGCGTCGACGATCCGATTGCCGCGAAGCAGCTGGAAGAGGCGGGCGCAGTCGCCGTGATGCCGCTCGGCGCGCCGATCGGCTCCGGGCTCGGCATCCAGAACCGGGTGACGATCCGCTTGATCGTCGAGGGCGCGAATGTGCCGGTGCTTGTCGATGCCGGGGTCGGCACCGCGTCCGATGCCGCGGTGGCGATGGAGCTGGGCTGCGACGGCGTGCTGATGAACACCGCGATTGCCGAAGCGAAAGAGCCGATCCGCATGGCGCGCGCAATGAAGCTCGCCGTCGAAGCGGGCCGCGAGGCTTATCGGTCCGGGCGGATGGCGACGCGCAAATATGCCGATCCCTCAAGCCCGCTCGCGGGTCTGATCTAGCGGCAACAGGCGAGGAGAGAGCGATGCGCAGCGAGCAGGAAAAGGACAATATCCGCCTCGTTGAGAGGGTCTATGAGGAGGTGTTGGGGCCGATCGACTCCGGCGCCGTCGATGGGCTGTTCGACTCCGGCTATATTCAGCACAATCCCTCGATTGAAACCGGCTCGGAATCGCTGAAGGCGATGCTCGACCGTGCCAAGCAAAAATATCCGCACGCCGAGCACCATGTGAAACGGATGATGGCCGAGGGCGATCTCGTCACGGCGCATGTCCATATCATTTTCGAGCCGGGTACGCCCGGGGTTGCCGCGGTCGACATCTTCCGGATCGAGAATGGCAAGATCGCCGAGCATTGGGACGTCAACCAGCCGGTCAGCACCGATCCCGCCAACGCCAACGGAATGTTCTGAGCGCGCTCGACGCCCCGATTTTGGAATTGATCTAACGCAGGCAACCGTTCGTCGAAAACGGAAATTTTCCGCTTTACCCGATCCGCCTTTTCGGTTTTACGACACTCGTCGGAGACGCTCGGTTACCCCCAAGCCCCTGTGGGTTGACCGGGTCGCGTTGGGCCATCGTCGGGTTTCCCGGCGGTGGCCCTTTGCATTCAGCCCGCCTTGGACGCGGCGTGGATCTTGGCAATCGAGTTGCCCGCGCCGATCTGGTCCGCGACGTCGATTTTGAGGTGGATGAGGCGCACGCCGCCTTCCTTCATCGCCCGTTCCAGCGCAGGGGCGAAGTCCGCCGTCTTCTCGACGGTGCCTGACCAGCAGCCATAGGCCTTCGCCAGCGCGGCAAAATCGGGGTTGGAAAGCGCGGTGCCGGAAACCCGATCCGGATAATTGCGCTCCTGGTGCATGCGGATCGTGCCGTAACTGCCATTGTCGACGACGAAGACGAGCATCGAACAGCCATGCTGGACGGCGGTCGCCAGTTCCTGTCCGTTCATCAGGAAATCGCCGTCGCCCGCCACCGCTACGATTTGCCGCTCGGGATGGCGCAGTGCCGCCGCGACGGCAGCGGGAACGCCATAACCCATCGCACCCGCGGTCGGCGCCAGCTGGCAAACCGGGCCGCCATAGCGCCAGAAGCGATGCCACCAGCTCGAAAAATTGCCCGCACCGTTGCAGATGATCGTGTCGGCCGGCAGCGCCTCGCGCATCGTGCCGACGCATTGCGCGAGATCGAGCGTGAGATCGGCATTGGGCTGCGGCGTGTTCCAGGCCTCCCATTCGGCATGGGCATCCTTGCCGCAGTCGAAATCGATAATGTCATGCTCCCACAGCGCGGCCTCTTCGGCGAACTCGCGCATATCTGCGCAAATCGGCAGGTCGGTGCGATAGACCTTGCCCAGCTCCTCGGGATCGGGATGGACGTGGATCAGGATTTGCTCCGGATGATCGGGCGTCACCAGCGTATAGCCGTCGGTCGTCGCTTCGCCGAGGCGTGGGCCGACGATCAGCAGCAGGTCCGCTTCCCGAATCCGTTCGAGCAGCTTGGGATTGGGGCCATAGCCGAGATTGCCGGCCCATACCGACGAGCCGTTGTCTATCGCGTCCTGCCGCCGGAAGCCGCAGGCCACGGGAAGCCCGATATCCTCCGCGAACTGCTGGAAATAATGCGCGGTGCCGGCACACCAGTCCGCGCCGCCGACGATCGCAACCGGTGAACTGGCGTCTTTCAGCAGTCCCATCATCGCTGCCATCGCATCGGGATCGGGATGTTGGGTCGGCCGGATCACCTTGGGCCGGTCGAGCGCGGTCACGCTGTCGCGCAACATGTCCTCGGGCAGCGCCAGCACGACCGGGCCGGGGCGCCCCGACATCGCGGTCGCATAGGCGCGCGCGATATATTCGGGGATGCGTTCGGCGCGGTCGATCTTCGCCGCCCATTTGGCGACCGGCGCGAACATCGCGGTAAAGTCGATCTCCTGAAACGCCTCGCGGTCTTTTTCCTCGCGGCCGACATCGCCGATGAAATAGATCATCGGCACCGAATCCTGTTTCGCGACATGGACGCCGATCGATCCGTTGGTCGCACCGGGCCCGCGCGTGACGAAGGCGATGCCCGGCCGTCCGGTCATCGCGCCGTCGGCGGCCGCCATGTACGATACGCCGCCCTCCTGCCGACAGACGACAAGGTCGATCTCGGGCGTGTCATGAAGCGCGTCGAGCACGGCGAGATAGCTCTCGCCAGGAACGCAGAAAATACGGTCGCAGCCCTGGGCCACGAGGTTATCGACAAGGATTTTGCCGCCAATGCGCGATTGTGTCATGTCTCATGCTCTAGCGCGCAAAAAGCGGCGGAGAAAGGGAGAGGATGGCCATGGAGATAATGACCGACGGATTACGGTTTCCCGAAGGCCCGGTCGCGATGGACGATGGCAGCGTCATCCTCGTCGAGATCGCCGAGGGGCGGATTACGCGGGTGTTGCCCGATGGCGGCAAGCAGACGGTCGCCGAACCCGGCGGCGGACCCAACGGCCTTGCCATCGGCCCCGACGGCAAGCTCTATTGCTGCAACAATGGCGGCTTCAGCTATATCGAGAGCGACGGAATGCTGGCGCCGCACGGCATCGCCGCAGATTATTCGGGCGGCCGGATCGAGCGGATCGATATCGCGACCGGCGAAATCGAAACCCTCTACAAGAGCGGCGATTTCGACTGCGTCCTTCGCGGCCCCAACGACATTGTCTTCGATGAACATGGCGGCTTCTGGTTCACCGATCACGGCAAGGTCGACTATGAAGCGCGCTGCCATGACATTGTCGGCATCTTCTACGCAAAGGCCGACGGCAGCCATCTCGAGGAAGTGATCTTTCCCTCGCAAAACCCCAATGGGGTCGGCCTCTCGCCCGATGGGAAATCGCTTTATGCAGCCGAAACCTACACTTGCCGTCTGACCAAGTTCACCGTGACCGCGCCGGGTAAGGTCGACGATGCGGCGGGGCCGGGCGGGCAGGGCATCCCGCTCTATCGCCCTGCGGGATACAAATTCTTCGACAGCCTCGGCGTCGAGGAATCCGGCAATATCTGCGTCGCCACGATCGGCGAATGCGGGATCACGGTCGTCTCTCCCGAAGGCGAAGAGGTTGAGTTCGTGCCGACCGACGACATTTTCACGACCAATATCTGCTGGGGCGGGGCCGACATGCGCACGGCCTATATCTGCCTGTCGGGCACTGGGCGGCTGGCCAAGATGCAATGGGCGCGGCCGGGGCTGAGATTGGCCCATAATGGGTGAGGGGAGGGAAGCCGCCATGGACAGCTGGGTAATCGAGATCGCACGGGGCGACCTGAACGACGCGAAAATCGTGGAAGCCGGACCGCCGACGCCGGGCGAGGGCCAGCTGCTGGTCGCGATTGACGAATATGCGATGACGGCGAACAACATCACCTATGGCGTGTTCGGCGAGCCTGCCGGACTGTTCGGCCCAGATGAAGACGGGGGGGGCCAGGGCTATTGGGATTTCTTTTCCGAGCGCGGCGAGCCGGGGCGGCTTCCGATCTGGGGTTTCGCGACGGTCGTCGAGAGCCGGGCCGACGGCATCGCGGCGGGAGAGCGTTTCTACGGCTATTATCCGATGGCATCGCACGCGGTGCTGACGGCTTCCAATATCCGCGAAACCGGTTTCGTCGATGTCACTCCGCGCCGCACGACCTTGCCGCCGATCTACAACAACTATCAGAAGCTCGACCGGATCGTCGACTACCGCTCCGAACATCACGATTACTGGCCGGTCTTCCGGCCGCTATTCCTGACCGGCTGGCTGATTGCCGACCAATATGCCGACGAAGGCGACTATGGCGCCGAGCAGATCGTGATCGCCAGCGCATCGAGCAAGACCGCGATCGGACTAGCCTTCGCGCATCGCCAGCGCGGCGAGGAAAGGCCGCGCAGCATCGGCCTGACCAGCCCGTCCCATGTCGAATCGCTCGCGGCGACGGGGATATACCACACCGTGATCGCCTATGAGGATATCGGGTCGCTCGATGCCTCGAAACCGACCGGCTATGTCGACATGGCGGGAAATGGCGCGGTGACCGCCGCCGTCCATCGCCATTTCGGCGACAATCTGCGCAATTCGATGATCGTCGGCAAGTCGCACTGGGATTCGCCGCGGGTCGAAGCGGGTCTTCCCGGCGCTCCGCCGACCGGCTTTTTCGCGCCGGCGCGCAGCGAGAAGCGGCTCGCCGACTGGGGGCCAGCCGAATTCGGGCAGCGCGTCGCCAGTGCGTGGCTCGGCTTCATGGAGGTTGCGCCCGGCATCGCCGCGATCGACCGGCGATCAGGGCCGGAAGCGGCGCTCGCCGCCTATCGCGAAATGCTGTCGGGCAAGGCCGACCCGAAAAGCGGGATCGTCGTCGCGCCCTGAGCGCGCGCCTATTCGAAGAACGCCACCGAACGGCACTCGATGCTTTCGCGTACATTGGCGTCCGGGAAGCTCGGATCCCAAAAGGCGGTGTGCGGCGCGCGCCAGGCGACGCTGTGATCGGAATCGTGGAATTTGAGCAGCAGCGCCTCGTCGCGGTTCATTTTCGAGAAATACCACCAGCGGTGATCCGGATTGTGGCGGAAGATAGCGGCCGCCATCTGCTCGTCGTCGGGCATGTCGGCAAACATCGCCTCGCCTTCTGGAATCTCGTCGACGATATAGAGAACGTTGGGCAGGCCCTCGTCGTCGCCGACGCTGCGATGGTCGCAGACCGCGAGCGGACAATCCTGGGGCGGCGGCGAGAACGTGCGCCAGAAGCTCGAATAGAGAAAGCGCGAATAGCCCGGGCCGTTGGGCCGTACCTTTTCGTAGAGCGCTTTCGCCATGCGGTCGGCGCGCGAAGGTTCGGTGTCGATATGTGCCTCGCCGGCAGGCGGCTGGACGCCGCCCTGATGCTGATAGGGCTCGCCCGTGTTCTTCTGATATTTTGCGATGTCGCCCGAATTGCGGATCATCCAGCCCATCGGATGAACGAAGCTCGCGCCCGTCAGCGCTTTCACATGGTCGGCGACTTCATCCTTGTAGAGCCGGTCGACCGTGTCGCTGTCGTAGAAATCGGTGATGGCGGTCGGGCAATCGCCAAGGACGAAGCCCTGGCGCTCGAGTGTGAAATGCTCCCGGATCGTCCGGGCATCGCGGATCGGGACTTCGAAAGGGCCGTAGCTGCCGGTGTTGACCTCCACACCAGCCGACACGAAGCGGCGGTTGATGTCCGGGCCGGGCAGCAGATAGTTGATCTTCGCCTTAATCATACGGGCTTCGTCTTCGATATCGGCTTCCGCTGCGAGCATCCCCATTCTCCTCAATCCGATTGTTTGTACGCGATTATGCTTATTTTCGAGCCCGCCGCCAGCCGGAATGTCAGTGTCATGTAACTTGACCCTGCGCGGCGGGAACCGCAGACGGGCTCTCTCTCCGACGATCGACACTTGAACAGCAAGGGAGAAGACATGTGCATATGAAACACATTCTCGCCGCGTCGGCGGTAGCAGCGATCGCCGGATTTTCGACTCCGGCCCAATCTTCGACACTTGACGCCGAAGCCGCGCAAACCATCGTTCAATCATGCGCCGCCCATGCGAGCGAACGCGGGCAGAGCCATGGTATCGCCGTGGTCGATCTGGGCGGTCATCTCGTCGCGGCGTTGCGGATGGACGGCAATGGCTGGGGTATCCAGGCGTTTGCCGAAGAAAAGGCGCGTGCGGCGGCGGCTTGGGGTTTCCCCACCGCGGGCATGGCCCGCGCGGTCGAAGAAACGCCGGGCTTTGCGGACGCGCCCAATGTCGTTGCGGTTGGCGGCGGCGTGCCGATCTTCGATGCCGGGGGCAGAGAACGGATCGGCGGGGCCGGCGCTTCGGGCGAAGCGGCCGAGGATGATGCCGCGTGCATGATCGCCGGGATCGCGGCCGCAGGCCTGCGGTCCTCGCGCGCCGAAAACTGATCGCCGGTCAGCCATGTCTTATTCGGCAGTAATCTGGGATTTCGGCGGGGTGATCACGACTTCGCCTTTCGATGCGTTCAACCGCATGGAGCGGGAGCGGGGGCTGCCGGAGGACAGCGTCCGCCGGATCAACGCCGCCGATCCCGATGGCAATGCCTGGGCGCGCTTCGAGCGGTCCGAGATCGACGCCGATATGTTTGACGCGCTTTTCGCCGAAGAGGCCGAACGGATGGGCGTCGCGCTTCGCGGCACGGATGTGCTCGCCTGTCTCGCCGGCGACGTCCGCCCCCGCATGGTCGCGGCTCTCGATGTGCTCAAGGTCAAGGGCTTTCGGCTGGGCTGCATTACCAACAATGTGCCGTCGGGACGCGGGGCGGGGATGGCGGGGAGCGAGGAAAAGGCGCTGCGGGTCGAAGACATCCTGTCGCGCTTCGACCATGTCATGGAAAGCTCGAAGATTGGCGTTCGCAAGCCCGATCCGCGGATCTATGCGATGATGTGCGAGGCTTTGGATGTGGCGCCGGAAAGCTGTGTCTATCTCGACGATCTCGGCATCAACTGCAAACCGGCGGCAGCGATGGGGATGGCGGCGATCAAGGTGATGGGCGAAGAACAGGCGCTGGCCGATCTCGGATCGGTGCTCGGGCTTGAGGAGGGATGGCTGTGATCCGCTTTCTGGCACTGGCATGCGCGATGCTTTTCGGGGCGCTGTCCGCCCCCGCATCGGCGCAAGCGGAAGGCGGGCGGCTGGTGATCGTCGGCGGCGGGCTCTCGCTCGACAATGCCGATGTCTACCACGCCTTTATCGACAACCGGGCCGAGGGATCGCCGGGCATCGCGATCATTGCGGCGGCATCGGCCAGCCCGTCCGGCAGCGGCGCGACTTTCGCCGGGGAACTGATGTTCTATGGCGTGGCCGCCGAAGACATTGCCATCGTCCAGCTCGCGATGCTCGACGATCCCGACACGCCGGATGTCGACGAAAGCGAATGGGCGGGCAACGCTGTCGATCCCGAGCAGATCGCCGTGATCGAGAGTGCCGGGGCGATCTGGTTCACCGGCGGCGATCAGATGCGGCTGCGCCAGCTGTTGATCGCCGAGGATGGCGCCGACACGCCAATGCTTGCGGCCATCCGCGCGCGGCTGGAGGCGGGAGCGGTTATCGGCGGATCGAGCGCAGGTGCGGCTGCAATGAGCGATCCGATGATCGCGGGCGGCGATCCCTTTGGCGGCCTGTTCGGCGAAGTGCTCGAAGCCGGGCCGGCGCAAAATGAAGAAAGCGGGAGCCTCGTCCTGGATCGCGGCCTGGGCTTTTTCACACCCGGCCTTGTCGACCAGCATTTCGCGCAGCGTGGACGCTTCGGACGGCTGGCGCGGGCGATCATGGCACAGCCCGCGGCTTCGCGGACCGGCATCGGTATCGACGAAGACACCGCGCTGCTCGTCGATCGCGGCGACCATGCGGCCTGGGTTGTCGGACGCGGCACGGTGACGGCGCTCGACGGGCGTCAGGCGACAGTTTCGGCAACAGGGTTTGCCGATATCCGGCTGTCGCGCCTTCATGGCGGCGACATGCTGGACCTTTCGACCCTCGCGGTGACGCCGGCGAGCGGACGCCAGCCCGTGACCGCGCGGCCATCGGTATTCGGCGGGCTATGGCCGAGCGTTCGGCTCGCCGATCCGCTGGAAAGCGAGACTCGCCAGCTCTTCACCAGCGAGCAGCGCCGCGCCGCGACGGCCCGGTTCGAGGTCAACCTGGCCGAGGACAAGCGCGGCGCGATCTTCGTTTTCGTTGCCGATGCGCGCACCCGCTACTGGCGGAGCGCCGAAGAAGAAGGCTGGAACGGCACGCTTTCGGGTGTCCGCCTTTCGTTAACCACCGGCGCGCCGCAACCCTATCGCCACTAATGCGCCATCAGCACCGGCACCGGCGATTGCCGGATGAAGTGTTTGGAGACACCGCCGAACAATGCTTCGCGCAAGCGGCTGTGGCTGAACGCGCCCATCACCAGATAATCGGCCTCGCGGTCGATCAGCAGATTGTGCATCGCCTTGGCGATATCGCCGGCCCGGTCGCGAAGCGTAATCTCGGTCGAGATGCCGTGGCGCGAGAGATAGGCGGCCGCCGCTTCGGCCGGGAAATTTTCGGGGTCCTGGCCCAAGGTCACAATCTCGACTTCGCCGGCGATCGCCAATAGCGGGACGGCCTGGCGCATCGCATTGGCCGCGGGCACCGATCCGTTCCAGGCGATCACGGCCTTGCCCGTGCAATCGAGCGCTTTCGCCGATTGCGGTACGGCAAGCACCGGGCAATGGGTCGCCGTGACGAAATAGCTGAGCGCGGATTCAAGGTCGTCATGATCATTCTCGGGCGGCTCCGACAACACGGCGAGATCGGCGAGCCGCGAATAGCGGACGAGCGCATCGTCGGGCGTGCCGTCGAGGCGGGCAAAGTCCCACGGCACGTCTTCGGCGGCCATATGCTCGCGCATCTTGGCGTGTTTGGCCTCGGACGCATCCTCGGCGGCCTTGTGCTGCTCGGCAACATAATAGGAACCGCCGAACGGATCGAGCGCGACATAGGCGCTGGTCGGGATGCCGTGGAGGAAGGTCAGATGTCCGCTCGTCGCGCGGCAGATATCGAGTGCCGCCTGCATCCGGGATTCAAGGCCGTGCTCGTCGCTAACGGGAGTTATCAGGGATTTCATGTTGCGGTTCCTTTCGCTGTTGTAAAAAAGGAAAGCACGAAATGCCCGCGGCTGCATTGATCCGCGTCAAATCGTCGGCGCCTTGTAGCATTGCCGATAGGACAATTGCAGAAAACGAAACGCAATTGACCCGGCACCCGCCCGCCGCCTATCCGGGCAGAAACCCCAGCGGAGCAACGACATGGACAAGATTTACCCCGATGCCGCATCGGCGCTCGACGGCCTGCTGTTCGACGGTATGCACATTTGCGCAGGGGGTTTCGGCCTGTGCGGCATCCCCGAACGGCTGATCGACGCGATCCGCGATGCCGGGGTGAAGGATATCACGATCGCCTCCAACAATGCCGGGATTGACAATGAAGGGCTCGGCAAACTGCTCCGCACCAAACAGGTCAAGAAGATGATCTCCTCCTATGTCGGCGAGAACAAGGAGTTCGAGCGGCAATATCTGGCGGGCGAGCTGGAGGTCGAATTCTGTCCGCAAGGCACGCTCGCCGAGCGTTGCCGGGCAGGCGGCGCCGGCATTCCCGGCTTCTACACCAAGACCGGCGTCGGCACCGTGGTTGCCGAGGGCAAGGAAACCAAAGAATTCGACGGCCAGGATTATGTGCTTGAGCGCGGCATCTTCGCCGATCTTTGCATCGTGAAGGGCTGGAAGGCCGACAAATCGGGCAATCTCGTATTCCGCAAAACGGCGCGCAACTTCAACCAGCCGATGGCGACCGCGGGAAAGATCTGTGTCGCCGAGGTCGAGGAAATCGTCGAGACGGGCGAACTCGATCCCGACTGCATCCATCTGCCGGGCATTTACGTGAAGCGGCTGATCAGCGGTGCGCCCTATGACAAGAAGATCGAATTCGAGACAGTGCGCGAACGAGCCGCCTGAGCCGGAACAAAAAAGGAGAGGACGATGCGGATCAACAACGGCAAGCCGAGCGACATTCATCCGCCGGCCGGTTCCTACAGTCACAGCATCACGATTCCGGGGAATAGCGAACTCATATTCGTATCCGGCCAGGTAGCGATGCGGCCCGACGGCACCATCCCCGAAAGCTTCGAGGACCAGGCGGATCTCGTCTTTCAGAATCTGGTGGCCGTGCTCCACGCCAACGGGCTGGTCACGAACGATATCGTCAAGATGACGACCTTCATCGTGAAGGGCCAGGCGGGCGAGGTCGTGCGGGACGCCCGCAACAAATATCTCGACGCGCATCGCCCGGCGTCGACGGCGGTGTATGTCGAGGCGCTGGTGTCGCCGAAGCTGTTGCTCGAAGTTGAATGTATGGCGGTGCGCCTGCTCTAGAGCGAGGCGCAACGCCGGAATTGGGAATCGGAAGGAAAAGCATGCCCTGGACACGTGATGACATGGCCGCTCGCGCGGCGCAGGAGCTGGAGGACGGCTATTATGTCAATCTCGGCATCGGCATTCCGACCTTGGTCGCCAATCACATCCCCGACGGCGTCGAGGTGACCTTGCAGTCGGAGAACGGCATGCTCGGCATTGGCCCCTTTCCCTATCCCGACGAAGTCGACCCCGATCTGATCAACGCCGGCAAGCAGACGATCAGCGAACTGCCGCAATCGGCCTATTTCAGCTCTTCCGACAGTTTTGCGATGATCCGCGGCGGCCATATCGACCTCACGGTGCTTGGCGCGATGGAAGTCGCGGAAAATGGCGATATCGCCAACTGGATGATCCCCGGCAAGATGATCAAGGGCATGGGCGGCGCGATGGATCTTGTCGCGGGCGTCAAGAAGATCATCGTCGTGATGGAGCATTGCTCCAAGAGCGGCGATCCCAAATTCATTCCCGCCTGCACCCTGCCGCTGACCGGGCAGAATGTCGTCGATATGATCGTCACCGATCTCGCGGTTTTCAAACGCCCGGATCATGAAAGCCCCTTCGAGTTGGTCGAACTGGCGCCCGAAGTGACCGCGGCGGAAGTCGGCGAGAAGACGACCGCGCACTATATCGAGCGGATGCAATAGGAACGGGCCGCCGATTTTTCGGGGTTACCTTTCAAGCGAATAGACTATATTGCAGTGCAGCATTGGAGACTTGACGGGTTTCCGATCCCCTCATCCACGGCCGCAACGGAGTGTGGAGCGTCAATGCGCCCCGCCGCCTTCCGGCCCATGCCCGAAAGCCGTTTCCGATGCCCATGCACCGCAATTTCAAGCGCGATTGGCTGTCCCAGCCGCGTACCGAATTTCTGGCAGGCCTGGTGGTGGCGCTCGCGCTGATTCCCGAAGCGATCGGCTTTTCGATCATCGCGGGCGTCGATCCCCGGGTCGGCCTGTATGCGAGCTTTTCGATTGCCGTGATCACCGCGATGTTTGGCGGACGCCCCGGCATGATCTCGGCGGCGACGGCGGCGGTGGCGGTGCTGGTCATCCCGCTGGTGCGCGATCACGGTGTCGAATATCTGTTCGCCGCGACGATCCTGATGGGCGTGTTTCAGGGGCTGGCGGGCATCCTGCGGCTGGACCTGCTGATGCGCTTCGTCTCGCGCTCGGTGATCACCGGCTTCGTCAATGCGCTCGCGATCCTGATTTTCATGGCGCAGGTGCCGCAGCTGATCGGCGATCATTTCACCATCGCCACCTATGCGATGGTCGCGGCGGGGCTGGCGATCATTTACGGGCTGCCGATGGTGACCAAGGCGGTGCCGTCGCCGCTGGTAGCGATTGTGCTGCTGGCTGTGGTGAGCATTTTCGGCGGCTTTGGTGTCTCGATGGTCGGCGATATGGGGCATCTGCCCGATAGCCTGCCGATGTTTCATCTGCCGATGGTCCCGCTGACCTTCGAAACGCTCAAGATCATCGCGCCCTATGCGGCGGGCATGGCGGCGGTCGGCCTGCTGGAATCGCTGCTGACGGCGTCGATCGTCGACGACATGACCGAGACGCGCAGCGACAAAAGGCAGGAATGCTACGGCCAGGGCGCGGCCAATTTCTTTACCGGTTTCATCGGCGGCATGGGCGGCTGTGCAATGATCGGCCAGTCGGTGATCAACATCAAATCGGGCGGTCGGCGCCGGCTCTCGACGATGATCGCGGGCGTGATGCTGCTCGTCCTCATTGTCGCGCTCGGCCCCTGGGTCGCGCAGATCCCGATGCCGGCTCTGGTCGCGGTGATGATCTTCGTGTCGATCAGCACCTTCCGCTGGAAATCCTTCCTCGGGATCAACCATCACCCGAGGGCCTCGACCGCCGTGATGCTGGCGACCGTGGTCACCGTCGTCTGGACGCACGATCTGGCGCAGGGCGTGCTCGTCGGCGTGCTGCTGAGCGGCATCTTTTTCGCCGCGAAGGTTCGCGGTCTCGTCACGATCGAGACCAGCACCGAAGGCACGACGCGGCATTATGTGATCGCCGGGCAGATATTCTTCGCCTCGATCGACCGGATCGCCGAAGCGATGGAGTTCAACGAAGAGGGAATCATCGATGTCGACATCGACCTTACCCACGCCCATTTCTGGGATATTTCCGCGATCGGCGTGCTCGACAAGGTCGTCGCGCGCCTGCAGGGCGAGGGCAAGGCGGTGCGCGTGATCGGTCTGAATCTGGCCAGCGCGACCTTGATCGAAAAGTATAGCGACAATGAAAAACCGTTTCAGAGCCTGGGCGTGGTCGGCCACTAAGGGCCGACCGCCCGGGCCGCTGTTTCGTGCCGTCTAGAAGCTGACGAAAGCGCCGATCATGAACTGTTCGGGGTCGTACGCGCCGCTCGCCTCGCGGTGGCGATATTCGGCCCGGACACCGACATCCTGGCCGACCATATAGCGCGCGCCGAGGCCGTAGATGATACCGTCCATGGAATCGTCGCTGTCGAAGGTGGCGCCGGTGGCAACGTCGCGCACCGTCACATCGACCTGTTCGCCGCCATAGCCGGCGATGCCATAGGCGGCGAAGCCGGGCAGCGGCGCCAGGCCGAGCCGGGCGGTGCCGCTCCAGTTGAAGCGGGCCTGGCTCCTCACTTCGCGGTCCGTGCCGTTATTGCTGACGATTGCCGTGGTTTCGCCGGTTGAATCCCCGACGCCCGCTTCCAGGGCCATATAGCCCATGGGGAACACCGGCAGTTCGATGCCGACGAACGCGCCATAATCGACGCCGTTGCTCTCGTCGCTTGCGGTGATCGTCCCGGATTCGCCGAAACGGCTGGCGCTGCGTTCGCCGGTGCCGGCTTCAAGGCCCATATAGAAATCCGGCACGAACGGAACGCTCTGCGCGTGGCTCGGTGCGGCACAGGCGGCAAGAAGGGCGGCGGCGGGATAGACGATATGCTTCATGGCGATAATCCTACTCAACTGGCTCGCCCCGACCGGGCGATCACGCCCGTTCATGCCGAAAAAGGCGCCGAAAATAAGAGGGCTTGCGACGAGGCGAGTCCGCGTTGCGCCGGTCGGAACCCACGGGCCGCAAAGCGGAATTTCAGGCCGCGCGGAAAGAAATGGTGCAATTTCGGCCGCCGCGCTATGACCGTCCCATGGGGAACCGGTTTCAAATCTATCTGATCAAGCCGACGCGCTATCACGACGATGGCTATCCGCTCAGCTGGTGGCGCTCGATCGTGCCGTCCAATTCGCTAGCCTGCCTCGCCGGGATCGTTGACGACGCGCTCGAACGCGGGGCGCTCGGCGATATCGAGGCCGATGTCTACACGATCGACGAGATCCATTCGCGCGTCGATCCGAAGAAAATCGCGAAGGCGATTGAGAAAGCGGGCGGACGCGGCTTTATCGGCATGGTCGGCGTGCAATCGAACCAGTTTCCGCGCTGCATGGACATGGCGCGCGAATTTCGCGCCGCGGGGCTTCCCGTGTCGATCGGCGGCTTTCATGTTTCGGGCTGCCTCTCGATGCTCAAGGAAATGACGCCCGAGCTTGTCGAAGCGCAGGAACTCGGCATCAGCTTCTTCGCCGGCGAAGCCGAGGACGGGCGGATCGACGAGGTGCTGCGCGATGCTTATGCGGGCGAGCTGAAGCCGGTATACGATTGGCTCAAGGATACGCCCAACATCGCCGGCGCGCCGATCCCCTTTCTCCCGCGCGAGCAGGTCGAGCATAACACCAACAAATTTTCGAGCTTCGATCTCGGCCGGGGCTGCCCGTTCGAATGCTCCTTCTGCACGATCATCAATGTGCAGGGCCGCAAGAGCCGTTTCCGCACCGCCGACGATCTGGAAAAGATCATCCGGGTCAACGCGGCCGCCGGGATCACGCGCTTCGTGCTCACCGACGACAATTTCGCGCGTAACAAGAACTGGGAAGTGTTCGCCGACCGGCTGATCGAGCTCCGCGAAAAGGGTTTCCCGGTGAAGCTTGTCATCCAGGTCGATACGCTCGCCCACCGCATCCCGAACTTCATCGACAAATGCGTGAAGATGGGCGTCGACGAGCTGTTCGTGGGCCTCGAAAACGTCAATGCCGACAATCTGGAAGCGGCGAAGAAGCGGCAGAACCGGGTCGAGGAATATCGCGAGATGTTCCTGATGTGGAAGAAGCATCCGGTGTTCATCATCTGCGGCTATATCATCGGCTTTCCGAACGATTCCTACGAATCGATCCAGCGCGACATCGGCATTCTGAAAGAAGAGCTGCCGATCGACGCGATCTATCTCAACTATCTGACGCCGCTGCCGGGCAGCGAGGATCACAAGCGGCAACATGAAGCCGGCGAGTGGATGGATCCGGACCTCAACAAGTACGATCTCAATCACCGCGTCACCCATCATGCGAAGATGCCGGACGAGGAATGGGAACGCGCCTATGACGCCGCGCATCGCGCCTTTTACAGCTTCGATCATATGGAGCGGGTGATGAAGCGCATGGTCGCGCTGGGCTCGAACAAGAAGAAGATGACCCTCAACCGCCTCGTCGCCTATCGCGAGGCCGTGCGTATCGGCGGCGTGGCGAAGTTCGAATCCGGTTATTTCCGCATGCGCCGCCGCACCCAGCGCCGCCCCGGTTTCCCGATTGAAAACCCGCTGGTCTTCTATCCCAAATATGCGTTGCTCAACATCTGGAACCTGTGGCGCGTGACGCTGACCTGGATCAGGCTGAAGCGCATGATGCGCCGCGCGCTCAGCGATCCCGATCGTCTGGCGTATAGCGACGCGGCGATCACCGAAGAGACGCGAAAGGTCGATGTGCTGCTCACCGGCACCCGGCATTCCGAGCAGGCGGATGTCCGGCGGCAGCATCGCGAAACCCGGGAAGCCGCCGCCTGATATAGGGCCGCGCGGACAGCGAATTTCTCAGGCGAACAGGCCGGTCCGTGATAATTCGTCTTCCGCAATTCCGGGGGGGGAGGGCGAAATGGCGCATGCATTGGCAGCGCGCGGCGGCGCGCGAGCGGAGCGAACTTTCTATCTTTCGATGGCGCCGTTCATCGTCGCGCTTGTCGGCTGGGATATCTATTCGCGCGGACGCATCCAGCGCGCGACGTGGATCGGCGGTTCGATTGCGTTTCTCGCGATTTGCGTTTCGCCGCTGATCTGGAACACCCCGGCCTGGCTGGCCGTGGCGCGCTGGCTGATGGCGCTCTGGGGATAGCTAAGCGGTAGACAGCGGGCGTTTCGCCGCTAGATAGGCCGCATGTCCGAACCCCGCACGCTATACGAGAAGATTTGGGATGCGCACGTCGTCGAAAAGGGCGACGATGGCACGTCGATCATCTTCATCGACCGCCATCTCGTTCACGAGGTGACGAGCCCGCAGGCGTTCGAGGCGTTGCGCGTGGCGGGGCGCAGGGTGCGGCGGCCGGACCTGACGCTCGCCGTCCCCGATCACAATTTGCCGACGACGGCGCGGCGCGATAGCGCGGGCAACCGCATTCCGATCGCTGATCCGATGTCGGCGCAGCAGCTTGAGGCGCTGGAAGCGAATGCGCCCGCGTTCGGCATCCGCTATTTCGACGATGCGTCGCCGCAGCAGGGGATCGTCCATGTCGTCGGCCCCGAACAGGGCTTCACCTTGCCCGGCACGACTTTGGTCTGCGGGGATAGCCACACGGCCGCGCATGGCGCGCTTGGCGCGCTCGCCTTCGGCATCGGTACGAGCGAGGTCGAACATGTGCTCGCGACGCAGACATTGCAGCTAACGCGTTCGAAGGCGATGGAAATCCGTGTCGATGGAACGCTCGGCTTTGCCGTGTCGCCCAAGGACGTCGTGCTTGCGATCATCGGCAAGATCGGCGCGGCGGGCGGCACCGGCCATGTCATCGAATATACCGGATCGGTGATCCGCGAGATGACCATCGAGGGGCGGCTGACGGTGTCCAACATGTCGATCGAGGCGGGCGCGCGCGCCGGGCTGATCGCGCCGGACGAGAAGACGCTTGCCTATCTGAAAGGCCGCCCGATGGCGCCCCGGGGCGAGCAGTGGGACAAGGCCGTTGCCTGGTGGAAAACGCTGCCGACGGACGAGGGCGCGCGGTTCGACAAGACGGTGATTCTCGACGCCGCCGATATCGCGCCCAACGTCACCTGGGGCACAAGCCCCGAGGATGTCGTGTCGATCACCGGTGAAGTGCCTTCGCTCGACAGTTTCGCCGATCCGTCCAAGCGCGCGGCCGCCGAAAAATCGCTCGCCTATATGGGCCTTGCCCCGGGCCAGAAGATGCAGGACGTCGAGGTCGACAATATCTTCATCGGCAGCTGTACCAACAGCCGGATCGAGGATCTGCGCGCCGCCGCCGCGGTGCTGAAGGGCCACCGGATTTCAGGCGCGATCAAGCAGGCACTGGTCGTGCCGGGCTCGGGCCTCGTCAAACTGCAGGCTGAGGAAGAGGGGCTCGACAGGATCTTCGTCGAAGCCGGTTTCGAATGGCGCGAGCCGGGCTGTTCGATGTGCCTCGGCATGAACCCGGACAAGGTCCCCGCAGGGCAGCGCTGCGCCTCCACCTCCAACCGCAATTTCGTGGGTCGGCAAGGGCCGGGTGCGCGCACGCACCTCGTGTCGCCGGCCATGGCCGCCGCCGCCGCCATCAATGGTCGGCTCACCGATGTCAGGGAGATGATGGGATGAAAAAGAAGATCGCCAAATGGCTGATTCCGCTGGCGCTTTTCGCCGCGCCTGCTGCCGCGCAGGACGCGCCCGATATCGAGATGTGGCGGCTCGATTGCGGCGTTATCGATCTTTCGGATTCGGGGCCGTTTTCCGATGGCCATCTTTACGACGGCCAGCCCCGGACGCTGACCGACAGTTGTTATGTCATCCGCAACGGCGATCGCTACCTGCTCTGGGATACCGGCGTGTCGGCGAGTCTGATCGGCCATCCGGTCACGCAATATGTTTTCACCATGTCGCTCGAACGCACGATCGTGGATCAGCTCGGCGATATCGGCATTGCGCCCGAAGCGATCACCTTTGTCGGCCTTAGCCATTATCATGGCGACCATATCGGGCAGGCCGCCGAATTTCCGGGCGCGACTTTGCTGATGAACAGCCGCGATCTGGCAGTCGTGCGCAGCGGCGCCAATGCCGAGGCCACGGCTGCGCTGGCCCCGTGGATCGGCGAAGCGGCAGGAGAAGCTGCGGATTTTTCGGGCGACCATGACGTATTCGGCGATGGCAGCGTGACCATATTGTCGACGCCCGGCCATACGCCGGGGCATAGCAGCTTGCTCGTCCGCTTGCCCGAATCCGGGAATTTCCTGCTGACCGGCGATCTCTATCATTTCCGCGAGCAGATCGAGAATCGCGGCGTCCCGGCGTTCAACACGGACCGCGCCGATACGCTCGCCTCGATGGAGCGTTTCGATCAGATCGATGCCTCGCTCGATGCGATCATCGTCATCCAGCACGATCCCGGCGATATCGAGCGGCTGCCGGTCTTCCCGGCTTCCGCACGTTAGTTGGGGCGTGGTGGGCGAAGGCGCAATCGAAGGTGGATGCCAGTGCGGGGCGGTGACAATCCGGCTTGCCCGCCGTCCTGACTATGTCAATGACTGCAATTGTTCGTCGTGCCGGCCGCTCGGCGTCCTCTGGGGTTATTTTTCGCTGGCCGGTATCGAACCGTTCTTTCCGGATGGCAGGAACTGGGACGGCAGGACGCCGCCCGCGATGCGCAAGGAAGCGAGCACGCTATGAAACCCGTCTCCACCGTCCAGGGTCGCGCGATTCCTTTCGGGCGCAAGAATGTCGATACCGACATCATCATCCCGGCCGCCTATCTCAAGACCGTAAGCCGCGAAGGGCTGGGCGCGGGCGCGTTCGAAACCGTGCGCGCGGAAGAGGGCAATGTCTTCGACGATCCCGAATATGCTGGCGGATCGGTCCTGATAGCGGGCGACAATTTCGGCTGCGGATCGAGCCGCGAGCACGCCGCATGGGCGCTGCTCGACCTCGGCATCACCGCCGTCATCGCGCCGAGCTTTTCGGACATTTTTTCCGGCAACGCCTTCAAGAACGGCATCCTCGCGGTCGAGCTGCCGCGGGAAGCGGTCGACCGGCTGATGGAGGTCGCCAAGACCGATCCGATCACGATAGATCTTGAAAATCAGGTGGTTACGACACCCTTCCAGGATCGTTTCGAATTCCCGCTCGATCCGTTCCGCAAGCATTGCCTGATGGCGGGGCTCGACGAGATCGGGTTGACCATGGAAAGCGAGGCGGCGATTGCCGCTTATGAAAACAAGATCGCGGCGGAAAGACCGTGGCTCGCGCCCTAAGCGCAAGATTGGAGACGAACGCATGAAAGCCCTGCTGTCCTACGAAACCGGCGGCCCCGAAACCTTGCGCATGGGAGAGATCGACAAGCCCGAGGCGAAGCCGGCCCATTTGCTGATCGCGGTCAAGGCCTGCGCGATCAACTATCCCGATGTGATCATCATCATCGACAAATATCAGTTCAAGCCGGAGCGGCCCTTTGCGCCCGGCGGCGAAGTGGCGGGCGTGATCGAGGCCGTGGGCGAGGGCGTCGAAGGCTTTGCCGTCGGCGACCGCGTGCTCGCCATGTGCGGCAATGGCGGCCTTTCCGAATATGTCGCCGTTCCCGCCGCTAACGCCTTCAGGCTCCCCGACGAGGTCGCCTTCGAGCCGGCCTCGGCGATGATCCTCACCTATGGCACGACGATCCACGCGCTCGCCGATCGCGGCGATCTGAAGGAAGGTGAAACCTTGCTGGTGCTCGGCGCGGCCGGCGGTGTCGGCCTGGCCGCGGTCGAAATCGGCAAGGCGATGGGCGCGCGCGTCGTCGGCGCGGTGTCGTCGGAAGAAAAGGCGCAGGCCGTGCGCGATGCCGGGGCGGACGAGGTGCTCATCTATCCGCGCGGGCCGTTCGACAAGGACGGGTCCAAGGCGCTCTCGGCGCAGTTCAAGGAAGCGGTCGGCCCCAACGGCGCGGACGTGATCTACGACGCGGTCGGCGGCGATTATTGCGAACCGGCATTGCGCGCGATCGCCTGGGAAGGCCGCTATCTGGTGATCGGCTTTCCGGCCGGTATTCCCAAATTGCCGCTCAATCTCACCCTGCTCAAGTCCTGCGATGTGCGCGGCGTTTTCTGGGGCGCGTTCGCGGCGCGCGACCCGCAGCATAATCGCGACAATGTCGATCAGCTGTTCCGATGGTGGCAAGAGGGCAAGATTACGCCCAAGGTGACCGAGATTTTCCCGTTCGAAAAGGGCGGCGATGCCATTGCCAAGATGGGCGCGCGCCAGGCGATCGGGAAACTGGTGGTGAAGATCGCGGACTAGCGGGGCGTTGCGCATGGCGCTTCGCCTCCCTATTTTCGGGAACGAAAAGAATTTCAGCCGAAAGGGGCCATAGATGACGAGTTTCAAGGATCGCGAAAAAGGCTTCGAGAACAAGTTCGCCCATGATCAGGAAATGCAGTTTCGTATCTCCGCGCGCCGCAATCGGCTGGTTGGCGAATGGGCGGCGGGCCTTATGGGGCTGACCGCCGAAGAAACCGACGCCTATGCCAAGGCCGTCGTCCAGGCCGATTTTGAAGAAGCGGGCGACGAGGACGTTATCCGCAAGGTGCTCGGCGATCTCACGGCGGCCGAGGTCGAAGTCGACGATTCGAAGATCCGCGAAATGCTCGACGAAAAGACCGTCGAAGCCAGGCGCCAGCTGATCGAATCCACGGACTAGCCCGATGCCGATGGCCGCCACCGATATCGAGACTATGATCCAAGAGGCGATCCCCGATGCCGAGGTCGAGATTACCGATCTTGCAGGCGACGGCGATCATTATGCGGCGCGCGTTGTTTCCGAGAGTTTCCGGGGAATGCCGCGCGTGAAACAACATCAGGCGGTTTATGCCGCACTGGGCGGCCGGATGGGCGGAGAGCTGCACGCGCTCCAACTCACCACCGCGACACCCGGATAGGAGTACCGACAATGTCCGATGCACAATCCCGTATCGAAGAGTCCGTAAAGGGCAGCGATGTCGTCCTTTTCATGAAGGGCTCGCCGCTCTTTCCGCAATGCGGCTTTTCGAGCCGCGCGGTGGCGATCCTCGAACATCTCGGCGTCGAGTTTGCCAGCGTCGACGTGCTGCAGGATCAGGAGGTTCGCCAGGGCATCAAGGCCTATTCGGACTGGCCGACCGTCCCTCAGCTCTATGTGAAGGGCGAATTTGTCGGCGGATCGGACATCATGATGGAGATGTACGAAGCCGGCGAACTGCAAACCCTGATGCAGGAAAAGGGCGTCGTGGCCGCGGCCAGCTGACGCCCTTCCCGAACGACATCTAGGCGGTCGCCGCCGTCCGTTCGCGCCCGATCATGCGGGCGCCCATGGCTTCCAGCGCCACGAACCCCAGCACCGCGATCGCCTGCCCAAGGACGATGACCTTGCCGATGGCGGTCAGGCTCGCAATTTCGAGCTCGAAAACGACAATACTGGCGATCACCCAGTCGATGTTGAGAAACACCGCGAGCCAGACGAGCAAAACCGGCGGCACGGCTCGCGTGCCGGCAAAACCGAGCAGCAAGGCCGCGCCGACGCAGATCCAGCCGCCGGCGGCGACATAGACCGGCGCGAGTCCGAGCATCGCCGAAATCTGCGCGCCCGCGACAATGTCCGCCAGGAAGATCGCCGCGCAGACGGCGGCGTCGAGCAGCAGAATTTTTTTGAGAAAATCGATCGTCATCACATCCTCCGTATCTGGCTCCATATCTGGAACGGCGCCATTGTCCGTGGGGGAGGGAGGCAAGTCGATTACCTTGGAGGTAATGGAATTGCGTATATCCGCGCTCTAGATTGCCGGCCGCAGCGAAGGATGGAGGCACGGACATGGGTACGGTTCCGGTGGGGCAGCAACTGAGGCAATGGCGGGAGCGGCGGCGGGTCAGCCAGATGCAGCTCGCGCTCGACGCGGATATCTCACCGCGCCATCTGAGCTTCATCGAAACCGGGCGTTCGCAGCCGAGCACCGGCACTCTGGATCGGCTCGCCGAGCAGCTGGAGGTGCCCTATCGGGCGCGCAACGGCATGTTGCGGGCGGCCGGTTTCGCGCCTCGCCACACCGAACGGCCGCTCGACGACCCCGCGATGGAACGGGCGCTGGTCGCGATCCGGCATATCCTGAAGGGCCATGAACCCTATCCGGCGATCGCGGTGGACCGGCACTGGAACATCATTGCCGCCAACGACGCCATAAGCTTTTTCACCGAACAGCTCGGCAGCGCGTTGCTCGCCGAGCCATTGAACGCGCTCAAGATCGCGCTCCATCCCGAAGGGCTCGCCCCGCAGGTCGTCAACCTTGCCGAATGGCATGCCCATGTGATGGAGCAGCTCGACCGTTCGATAGAGGCCAGCGCGGACGAGGGGCTGGTCGCGCTGCGCGAAGAGATCGCGGCCTATCCGCACGAGCAGATCGAGGAACCGCCGCCCGCCGATCCCGACCGGATATGGATACCGCTGGTGCTCGATACGGTGGTCGGACGGATGGCCTTCGTCTCGACGATCACGATTTTCGGAACGCCGGTCGATGTGACATTGTCCGAACTGGCGCTCGAAGCCTTCTTTCCCGCCGACGAGGCGACGGCGGAAATCCTGCGCAAGGCGTGGAAGCCTTAACTCAGGCCGCTGCCTTCAAGGCTTTCCCGCGAGCGGTTCCTTGGGTAAGCCGCCCTCCATGGTTTTTTGGAAAGCCGCCGGGTGCCGCGCGTGACGAGCGAGGTGAAAAAGCCCACCAGGATTAGCCGGCGCGCGATCCGGCTGGCGCTTTGGGCGCTGCCTTTGGCGGCGCTGGCGAATATCGTCTTCTTCCTGTGGACCTTGGATGGCCGGCCGATCGCCTCGATCGCCGAACGGCCCTGGCTGCTCGCGCTGGCCTGCGGGCTCTCGATCGTGCCCTGGTTCACCAATGTCGCGCGGCTCGCCATCTGGTGCCGCTTTCTCGATGTGCCGCTGGCCCTCAAGGGCAATATCCGCGTGATCCTGGGCACCGTGATCGCCAATTCGGTGACGCCGACGGCAACCGGCGGCACGGTCATCAAATGGGGGTTTCTCTGCAATGAGGGCGTGAAGGCCGACAAGGCGGGGACGATCATCTCGATGCAGATCGCCGAGGATACGATCGTGATGCTCGGCATGCTCGCCTTCGCGCTGTTCTACGCCTTCGGTTTCGAGCTGCCCTCGCAATTGCGGCAGCTTGACTGGGTCGGCGCGCGCGCCTCGACCGCGCAGGCGCTGCTGTTTCTCGTCGCGCTCATCATGATCCTGGGCGCGCTGTTCGGCACAGCCAGGCGCGGCTGGCTTGGCGGAAAGATCGGGCGCGTCACCAACACACTGTCGATGCGGGCCGCCGAGCTGTGGCGCAATGTCGTTTCCGACTGGAAGATGATCCTCAAGGGCGGGAAGCTGGTCGTCCTCGCCAGTATGGGACTGTCGATAATCCAGTGGGGCGCGCGCTATTCGGTGGCGACCGCGATTATCGGCTTTGCCGGGGGCCAGATGCTGCCGCTGCTCTATTGGGCGCTGCAATGGCTGACCTTCACCTTCAGCACCATGGTGCCGACGCCGGGCGGGGTAGGGGGGACGGAGGCTGCGTTCCTGCTGCTCTATGCGCCCTTTATCGGGCCATCGCGACTGGCAGCGGTCATGGTGATCTGGCGGCTCGTACTGTTTTACGTACCGACCGGACTGGCTGCGCTGATTTTCCTGGGTATGCGGGGGCGGGTGCGCGCAGAATCATAATCTGGCGCGAACCGCGGTCTTTTCGAGGATTTTGGGGTATGAGGGGACGGGTTGACGCGAGACCAGTGTAGCAGTCAACCCGTCCCTCATGGGGGTATAGTGGGTTATGGAACACCTATAACTATGCACCGCCCGTGCCAGTTTTTGACAATCGCCGAAAACGGCCCCTTGCGATGGTATCCGGCCTGTTAACCATGGGCTCCCGTGTAAAATATCCCGACAAATGGGTGCGAAATGGCCGTCTGTTTCGACAAACGGCACGGTTTTTCCGTTTACAGCCGTAATCGTAATGATTACGCTTGTGGTCGTAACGGAGGTCTTATGGACAAGCGTATCAGCGAAGCCGAGCTCGAGATCATGGAAGCGCTGTGGCGCCGCGCGCCGCTGACGGCCGCGGAAGTCGCGGAGTCCGTTGACGAAGGTCGCGGCTGGAGCCTGCAGACGGTGAAGACATTGCTCTCCCGGCTCGTGTCCAAGAATGCGATCGCGCATGAAAAGGACGGCCGCCGTTTCCTCTATTCGCCCAATGTGGCGCGCGACGACTATGTCGGCGGCGAATCCCAGCGGCTGGTCGACCGGCTGTTCGGGGGCAAGGTTACGCCGCTGGTCGCGCATCTCGCCGAGCGCGACGCGCTCAGCGATGACGATATCGAAGAGATTGAGCGGCTTATTCGGGGGCTGAAATCATGATCGAATGGGTATTCGACACGCTTTTATGGACGACCATCCTGATGGCGCTGGTGATGGCGCTGCGCGCGCCGGTGGCGCGATTGTTCGGCGCCAAGATCGCCTATGCGCTCTGGATCTTGCCCGCGGCGCGGCTGTTTACGCCGCCGATGGTCGAGGAAATCGTCGTGCCGGCACAGGTCGCGCATCCGGTGACGGCCCCGGTAACGAGCATGGCGCCCGAGATCGTCGCGTCGGCGCAGGCGATCGAGGCGGCCGGGCCCAACTGGGCCGCCATCGGCCTTTCGATCTGGCTCGGAGGCGCGGCCTTGCTCTTCCTCTGGCGGATCGGCGCCTATCTGCAGGATTGCGGCGAGATTCTGGAGGATGCGCGGGAGATCGACACGATCGGCAGCATCCGTCTGGTCGAGGCGTTCGGCGTCTGTGGCCCGCTCGCCTTCGGCCTGTTCCGCAAATATATCGCGGTGCCGCCTGCTTTTTTCCGCGACTTTTCCGACCGCGAGCGTGAATTGGCGCTGGCGCATGAAGCGTCGCACCACAGGTCCGGCGACCTGTTCGTCAATTTCGCCGCCTTCCTGGTTCTCTGCCTGCACTGGTTCAATCCGGTAGCCTGGTATGCCTGGCGCGCCTTCCGGTTCGATCAGGAGGCGGCGTGCGATGCCCGCACCCTCGCCCGCACGCGGGAAGAGGATCATCCGATTTACGGCAGGGCGGTGGCGAAAGCCGCTTCGGGGCGCCCGCTGATGTTCGCAAGTGCGCTCGACAGCACCAGTTCCCTGAAGAAAAGGCTCAAAACCATGACGATGAACGACAAGACCAAATTCCGCCGCATCGTGGGTATCGCGGCGATCGGCACCGGCCTCGCCATCGCGCTGCCGCTGACGGCGACGGTAAGTTACGCGATCACGCAGGAACCGCCTGCCGATGAAAGCGAAATGGTCGAGATCGATCCCGATGCCGATATCAACGCGACGCTGGAATTCGAGGATGATGACGGCAGCCAACGCTATGTCCGGGTGGTCCAGCATTCCGAAGGGAACGGGGACAATGAAACGCGCGGTCGCCACATGATTAGCCGCGAAGAAATTCTCGCCGGCATCCCGAGCGAAGCCGAACTGCGGGCGATGATTCCGAGCCGCGAGGAACTGCGTGCGATGATCCCCGATATCAATGTCGAGGAAGGTTGCGACGGCAGCGGCGAGATGGTTCGCGATCTGAGCAGCAGCGACGGTCGGTCGGTTCATCTGGTGATCTGCCGCGAGGCGATGGCCGATGTTCGGGGCGCTGCGCTGGAAGGCTTGCGCGAAGCGCGGGCCGAGATCGCCAGCGACCCCGAATTGTCGGCCAGCGTGCGCGCCGAAGTCATCGCCGAACTCAATGCGAGCATCGCCGAACTGTCTCGCGAGACCCGTTAGACGGCCCCTGTAGAACGGGAAACGCAGAAGGGGCGGGGCCTGACGGCTCCGCCCCTTTTCGCGCTGTTTTTTTGGGCTGCCCTTTCCCCGCCGCGCCAGAATTGCCACATGAGGGGCATGAAGCTGCCCAACGACATGCCCACCGGCCTAGCAATCGAACTGACGCCGCTCGTACGCCGCATATTGGCGCCCAATCCTTCGCCCTTCACCTATTCCGGCACGCAAACCTATGTCGTGGGACGGGGCGAGGTTGCGGTGATCGACCCCGGCCCGGCGGACGAACTGCATATCGGGGCGATCCTGATGGCGCTGGAGGGCGAAACCGTCCGCTATATCGTCTGCACCCACACCCATCGCGATCACAGCCCGGGCGTCGTCCCGCTCAAAGCCGCAACGGGCGCCGAAGTGGTGGGCTGCGCGCCGCTCGTGCTGGAGGACGCCGGTCCGCGCGCCGACGCCGCCTTCGATGCGACCTATGCGCCTGACCGGGTGCTGGAGGACGGCGAGCAGTTGAAAGCCAAGGGGTGGACGCTGGAGGCGGTCGCGACACCCGGCCATACCTCCAACCATCTCTGCTATGCGTTGGTCGAAGAGAATGCGACCTTCACCGGCGATCATATTATGGGCTGGTCCACCACCGTCGTCTCGCCGCCCGATGGCGACATGGCCCACTATATGGCCAGCCTGCAAAAACTCGTCGATCGCGAGGAAACCCGCTTCTATCCGGCCCATGGCGAGCCGGTCGAAAAGGCGCGGCGCTATGCGCGCGGGCTGATGGGCCATCGCAAACAGCGCGAAGGCCAGATCCTGCGCGCGATCGACGAGGGGCTGGATGCGATCCCCGACATGGTCACGAAAATGTATTCGGGCATCGATCCGCGACTGTACGGCGCGGCCGGCCGCTCGGTGCTCGCGCACCTTATCGATCTGCGCGATCGCGGCGCGGTGATCCAGAATGGCGAAACATGGTCGAAGACAACCGCATAGAAATCGATCCGCCCGAAGGACCGCGCGGCGAGGGCCCGCGCGGGTGGGGCCCCGGCGGGCCGACGCGCGAGCCGCCGGTGATCTTGCTGCGCGAGGGTTCGGGCAAATATTGGGCTTTTGGGTGCCTGATCGGTTTCCTCGCGCTGATCGCGGTGTTTGTGATGGGCGTGTCGAGCATCGGCGAACGGCTTTTCGGCGGTGGCCCCGATCCCGAAACGATTGCGACCGCGAGCCTGCAGGGTATGCGCGAACAAAATACGCTCGTGCCCTTTTCGGCCCGTTTCGTGGCGGTCGTCACCTCGACCCAGCGGCGCTTCGGCCTGTCGGCGCGCAAGACGCTGATCATGCCCGGCGATGTGCGTTACGAGGTCAATCTCTCCGCGATTGGCGACGACGATGTCGTCTGGGATGCCGGATCGAACACATTGCAGGTGACCTTGCCGCCGCTCCGGATTGCGGGCCCCGAGATCGATATCGACGCGATCCGCGAATATGGCGATGGCGGTATCCTCATGACGCTCACCGATGCCGAAACCACGCTCGACGACGCCAACCGGGCCGCGGCACAGCGCTCGCTGATGGCCCAGGCGCAGGCGGGGCCGGCGATGCGGCTCGCCCGCGATGCCGCGCGCCGGGCGATCGAGCGGAACTTCGAACTGCCGCTGCGCGCCGCCGGGATCGACGCCACCGTTCAGGCCAGTTTCCGGGGCGAGTCCGATTCGACGCGGATGGAACGATCCCGCGATGTGCTGAGCGAAATGCGGCGCGAAGGGCAGTAGCGCATTTTCCGCTACCAATGTTGGAAGCGACGTGACAGATTCGCAGTCGGCAGCCGGGTGCGCTGTCGCCCCGCCGTGTAGGAAATTATATTACGTTAGCCGGCAACGCTGTGGGCGTTATTATACTTGACGTACCCACCTGTATCTAGCATATAAGCTGGCATACGGAGAAAACGTCATGGCCAGCTTCCTTTCTGCCCCGCACTTTCACGACGAAGAAAAGGCTTACGAGTATGTCGAGGCCCGCCTGTGGCCGCACGGCCCCGTGTGCCCGCGCTGTGGCGGTCTGGACCGCGTAGGCAAGCTGAAGGGCAAGAGCACCCGCGTAGGCGTTTACAAGTGCTATGACTGCCGCAAGCCGTTCACCGTCAAGATCGGCACCATCTTCGAGGCTTCCCACGTCAAGATGCACGTCTGGTTGCAGGCGATGTTCCTGATCGCTGGCAGCAAGAAGGGCATTAGCTCCAATCAGCTTCACCGCATCTTGGGCGTGACCCTCAAAACCGCTTGGTTCATGTCGCACCGTATCCGTGAGGCCATGCGTTCGGGCGACCTTGCCCCGTTCGGGCAGGGCGGCGGCTCGGTTGAGGTGGACGAAACCTACATCGGCAAAGACCCGGACCGCCCGCATGCGGGCGGCGGTTACAGCCACAAGATGAAGGTTCTGGCGCTCGTGGACCGCTCCACCGGACGCTCGCGCGCCATGGTCGTCAACAACGTGACCCGCAAAGAAGTTGAGCCCATCGTCGTCGCCAACATAGCCCGCGAAGCGCAACTGATTACCGACGAAGCCAAAATCTACACCGTTATCGGGCGCGCTTTCGACAGCCACGAATACGTCAAGCACGGCCTCAACGAGTGGGTGCGCGACGACGTGCACACCAACACCATCGAAGGCTATTTCAGCATCTTCAAGCGGGGTATGCGGGGCGTGTACCAGCACTGCGCCAAGAAGCATCTGCACCGCTATCTCGCCGAATTTGATTTCCGCTACTCGAACCGAGAGGCCAATGGGTTCGACGATACCGCCCGCGCAGACGAACTGCTCAAGGGCGTGATCGGGAAGCGCCTCACCTATGAAAGCGCTGGTGGGAGGGTCTAAGCGATATGCCGAAACAGAAGCGACAGGACAAACCGGGCGAGCAGCGCAAGCGGTTCGAAAAGGCCGTGCAAGACCTGATCGACGCTGGCGAACTAAGCCCCACAGAGGCCGAAGAGGCGCTTGACAGGATGGTGCGATCATCGAAGCCTGACAGCTAGCCACCGTCCCTCGCCTTTTTCTCAAGCGCGCGCTTTGCAAAGTGCACCATTGAGCGCATCTGCTCCCGGTCTATTTTGCGTTCGATGTGTTTCAGCTTGGCAAGAATCTTGACTGGCTCTCTTGCCGGGATGTCGAGCACCATGTTCTCGCGGAAATAACGCCTGCATTGCCAAGCGTAGAGATCGGCGGCCTGCAACGGTAAAAATTTCTTGTCGTCCTGGTGAATTGGTCGCTCGCCGACATACGCACCTATGCCGAACGGCATTGCCGCTTTGATGACCGGCCAGTGCTGGACTGCGACCTCGCCGATCGTACCGAGTTCATCGAAGATATATTCAAGAACGCTGTCGTCGCCCACTTCCCACCGCAGTATTCCGATCTCTTTCACGGCCTCCATGAACAAGGCGAAATAGGGGTTTTTGAACATCTCGAATTCGTCGGTGATGTCCTCGAAAATGATGTCGTAGTCTTTGCGATAAAGGGCGATGTCGACCCGCGTGATCGCGTGATCGCAGATAATTTCGCACAATCGGTTCACACGCTTGTCACGTAATTCCTCGTCCCATCCTCGTTCTTCGCCGAACTGCTCTTTAAGCCGGTGAGCCTCATTCATCCTGAAATAATCAAGCGCGGGCGCTTCGGCTAAGGCTGCCTCCCAATCTAAAGAAAATGCCGCCCAACGATCCACCGTTGAAATAAAGCCTCCCATGGCGAACACCGGCGAATGAACATTCGATCCGCTTTCATCGAAATAGGCTTGCACCACCATTAGCTGTGCGGTTCTCCTTAACGCCGGGCTAAGGCCAGCGATCCGGGCCATAACGACATCAGCCGCCATTTAGCACCTCCCGCCCGCTTTGGGTACGCGAAATATAACAAAGCCACGCTGTGTGTGAGATTTGTAAACTTTGGCCCTTTGTTGTCCGAGACATTCGCCATTTGCCTCCCTATATTGGCCGAAGGAGGCCACAATCATGGACGCACGCGAAGGCATCGGCGGCTCGCTCGCCGGGGTGGATATCAAGAACGAGATCGATCGGCTGCGCACCGAGCGCAACGCCGTCATCCTTGCCCATTATTATCAGGACCCGGAAATCCAGGACATCGCCGATTTCGTCGGCGACAGTCTGGATCTTTCGCGCAAGGCCGCGGAAACCGATGCCGACGTCATCGCCTTTTGCGGCGTGCGCTTCATGGCCGAAACCGCGAAGATTTTGAGCCCCGAAAAGATCGTCATCCTGCCGGATATGGATGCCGGGTGCAGCCTTGAAGATTCCTGCCCGCCCGACAAGTTCAAGGAATTCCGCGACGCGCATCCCGATCATATCGCGCTGACCTACATCAACTGTTCGGCGGCTGTGAAAGCGCTTTCGGATATCATCGTAACCTCTTCGTCTGCGGAGAAAATTCTTTCGCAGATTCCGATGGACCAGAAGATCATCTTCGCGCCCGACAAGCATCTGGGCGGCTATATGGCGCGCAAGACGGGGCGCGAGATGCTGCTCTGGCCCGGCGTCTGCATCGTCCATGAAGCCTTTTCCGAAACCGAGCTTTTAAAGCTCAAGGCCAAGCATCCCGGCGCGCCGGTTCTTGCCCATCCCGAATGCCCGGCGGCGATCCTCGATCATGCCGATCATATCGGGTCGACCAGCTCGATCCTCGCCGAGGCCAAGGCGACCGAGAGCGATGTCGTGATCGTCGCGACCGAGCCGCACATCATGCACCAGATGGAAAAGGCGCTGCCCGAGGTAACCTTCATCGGCGCGCCGGGGGCGGACGGCAACTGCAACTGCAATATCTGCCCCTATATGGCGCTCAACACGATGGAGAAACTCTACGTCGCGCTGCGCGACCTCCAGCCCCGGATCGAACTCGACGAGGATATTCGGATCGAGGCCAAGAAGTCGCTCGATCGGATGCTCGAAATGGCGAGCGCGACGGTCGGCATGGGCGATGTTGGCGCGCCGCCGGTGACCGGGGATTGAGGCCCCGGACTATGAAGTTCCGGACGATAGCCTGAATATCGCCGGATGATCGCCCGGCTCCGATCCTTCTGGCTCAGCGTCAACGCCAGCTACTGGTTCTATCCGGGGCTGTTTTCGCTGCTTGCCGCGATACTCTCCTTCGTCACCGTCTATCTCGATCGCAACGGCATGGCCGAATGGCTGAACGAGGTCAGCTGGATCCATTCGAGCCGGCCGGAGGGTGCGCGCACGGTGCTGACGGTGATCGCCGGGTCGATGATCGCGGTCGCCTCGACGGTCTTCTCGATCACCATCGCCGCGGTCGCCTACGCGAGCGGCAATTACGGGCAGCGCCTGCTCACCAATTTCATGCAGGACAAGGGCAACCAGCTTTCGCTCGGCACGTTCATCGCCACCTTCGTCTATGCGCTGATGGTGTTGCGGGTCGTGCGCGGCGAGGATGAGCGGCCCTCCAACGCGGTCGAGGCCGCGGCGACGCAATTGCCGGGCTTTACGCCCCAGCTTTCGCTGCCGATTGCTACCGTTCTTGCGCTCGTCGCCGTCGCCGTCCTGGTGTTCTTCCTCCACCATATCCCCGACAGCATTCGTATCAACACCGTGCTCAAGGGCATCGGCGGGCGCCTGATCGCGGACATTCGCGAACGCTTTCCGGACGAGGATGGCGGGGTCGAACCCGAAGAGCCGGAACCGGGCGAAGCGGTACTGGCGACCGCGACCGGCTATGTGAAGATCATCGATTTCGAGACGCTCGATACCATTGCCGGGGACGAGGCCGGCGTCGTCGCGCTGCGTATCCGCACCGGCGATTTCATCCATCCCCACAAGCCCATCGCCGCATGGAGCGGACCGACGATTTCGCCCATTTCATGCAGCGCGGTTTCGGCGGCATTCGTGCTTCTGCGGCGGGCAGCGCGATGGCCTCCAAGAAGTTTGTCGACGTGCCCTACGATTGCGGCCTTGCCTGCTCGTCGGAGCAGCGGCGCAGGCTGCTGGTCGAAAAGGCGCGCTTGCTCCTCGTCCAGGCGCGCACCGCCATGGAAGGGCCGTCGCTCGACGAACTCGAAACGCGTTTCGCCGAATTCACATCGGCGATGGCGGAGATCGCCGGATAACGGCGTCGCATTGTTTTCGAACGGCTGCTAAGCCGATGCCGACCCAAATCTTGGGAGACCAACCTTGCTCAAGACCGTTTTCGCCGCATTCCTCCTTGCCACGCCCGCTATCGCCGCCGCACAGGTTGAGGATGATCCCTATATCTGGCTCGAAGAGATAGAGGGCGAACGCGCGCTCGCGCAGGTCGAGCAATGGAATGCGCGGACCGAGGAAGATCTCGCCGCGACGCCGGGCTTTGAGGAGCACCGCGCACGGGCGCTCGCGTTGCTCAACGACGAAAATCAGATCGCCGCGCCCGACGCGATCATGGGCGATCACGTCACCAATTTCTGGATCGATGGCGATCATCCGCGCGGCCTGTGGCGGATTTCGCCGCTGGGCGCGTATCTTGCCGGCACCCCCGATTGGCGGATCCTGATCGATGTCGGCGCGCTCGGCGAGGAAGAAGGCGAAAGCTGGGTGTGGCACGGCGCCGATTGCCTGGCGCCCGACTATGCCCGCTGCCTCGTTCGCCTGAGCCCGGGCGGTGGCGATGCGGACGTTATGCGCGAATTCGATATGCCGACAGGCGCGTTTGTCGAGAATGGGTTCACGCTTCCCGAAGCAAAGAGCGACGTGACATGGATCGATGCCGATCATCTTATGGTCGCCACCGATTATGGCGAAGGTTCCATGAACAGTTCGGGCTATCCCCGGATCGTCAAGATATGGGAGCGTGGTACGCCGCTCGCCGATGCGCGGACGATCCATGAAGGCGGAGCCCTGGAAATCGGCTCCGGTCCGGTGGCCTTGGTCGAGGGAGACCAGCGCTGGATGTTCGTTTCGCAGCACATGACCTTCTGGACGAAGCGGGTGATGCTGATGGCGGGCGACACGCTCCATCCCGTGCCCATGCCCGAGACCGCGGATGTCCAGGATGTGTTCGATGGGCGACTTGTCGTCCGGCTCAACGAGGCGCTGGAAACCGGCGGTACGACGCTGCCCAACGGGTCGCTCGTCGCTTATGACCTTGCCGCGATTGCTGCCGGAGAGGCGCCAGCGCCGACGCTTGTCATGGCGCCGACCGAAAGCCAGGCGATCGAGGAAGTTGCGGCGTCGGGAGGCGTGCTCTGGGTCAAGGCGCTCGACGATGTCTCGGGCCGGCTGTTCGCGTTGCGGCGCGCGGAAGACGGCAGCTGGACGCAGGAGGCGATGGCGCTGCCCGACAACGCCACGATCCATATCGCCGCGACCGGCGAGGATGTGGCGCTGGCGACCGTTGAGGCCATGCTGATGCCGCCATCGCTCTATGCGGTCCACGAAAATGGCCGCGTTGCCGACGTACAGAGCCTGCCTGCTCAGTTCGATGCATCGGACATGACCGTCGAGCAGCGTTTCGCGACCTCGGCGGACGGCACGCGGGTGCCCTATTTCCTCGTCCGCCGGGCGGGAACCGAAGGGCCGGTGCCGACTTTCATTCACGCTTATGGCGGTTTTCGCGCCGCCCAGACGCCGACCTATCTGACGCAGCAGCCCTATCGCTCCGGGCCGCTCGGGCTCTTCTGGGTGGAAGCGGGGAACGCCTATGTGCTCGCCAATATCCGCGGCGGTGGCGAATATGGCCCTGCCTGGCACGAGGCGGCGCTGCGCGAGAACCGCCAGCGCAGCTTTGACGATCTCGCCGCGGTGGGCGAAGACCTGATCGCGACCGGTGTTGCGCCGCCAGGTCATCTCGGTATCTCGGGCCGTTCGAATGGCGGCGTGCTGGTCGGCGCGGCAGCGAACCAGCGGCCGGACCTGTATTCGGCGGTGATTTCCGGTTCGCCGCTCACCGACATGAAACGCTATTCGCATCTCCTCGCCGGGGCGAGTTGGATGGGCGAATATGGGAACCCGGACGTGCCCGAGGATTGGGCTTTCATGCGGCTCTATTCGCCCTATCAGAACCTGCGCGCCGTCGATGGCTATCCGGCGAGCTTCTACTATCTTTCGACGCTTGATGACCGCGTCCATCCCGGACACGCGCGGAAGATGGCCGCGCGGCATCAGGAATTGGGGCAAACCTTCTATTTCCGCGAATATCGCGAAGGTGGCCATTCGGTCGGCGCCGACCGGACCGAGGACGCGATGCGTGCCGCCTTGCTCTTCGCCTTCCTGACGCGCGAGCTGGGCGGCGAATGAGTTTCACGCTCGACAATTTCGACCTCGATGCCTTCGTCGCTACGACCTTTGTCGAGGATCTGGGCGAAGGCGGCGATATCACCTCGGCCGCGGTCATCCCTGCGACCGCGCATTTCCGGGGGGTCATGGACAGCCGCGATTCGATCGTCGTCGCCGGGCTGGAGATCGCCGAGGCCTTTTTTCGCGCGCTCGACCCGGAGATCGCGATCGAGCGGCTGGTGCAGGACGGGGATTTCGTGCGGGGCGGCACCGATATTATGTATCTCTCGGGCGCGGCCCGGCCGATGCTGACCGCCGAACGCTCGGCGCTCAACACCGTCCAGCATCTGTCGGGCATCGCGACGATGACGCGCAGCTATGTCAACGAGATCGAGGGCACGGGCGCGATCCTGCGCGATACGCGCAAGACCATTCCCGGAATGCGGGTGCTTGAAAAATACGCGACGCGCATGGGCGGCGCGGAGAATCATCGCATGGGCCTGTGGGATGCGGCGATGATCAAGGACAATCACGTCGCGGTCGCAGGGTCGGTGGAAGAGGCGGTGCGCCGTGCCGTCGATGCGGGAATCGAAGAGATCATCGTCGAGGTCGATCGCACCGACCAGATCGAACCGGCGATCGATGCCGGCGCGACCCAGCTGTTGCTCGACAATATGCCGCCCGAAATGCTGCGTCATGCGGTAAGGATGGTTGGCGAGCGCGTACCTTGCGAGGCATCGGGCGGGGTGACCCTGGAATCGATCCGGGAGATCGCCGAAACCGGCGTCGACTATATCTCGGTCGGCCGGCTTACCCAGTCGGCCCCGGCCGCCGATATCGGGCTCGATTTCGCCGAGATTTCGTGAAGCGGGCATGGTTCGGCGTGATGCTCGCGCTGGCGACGCCGGCCGCGCTTCACGCCCAGGCCCGCGAATGCCGGATACCCGAGCGGATTGCTGCTCCGCGCGCGGAAAGCGCACCGCCCGGCGAACGGCGCATCGCGCCGGTGACCAGCTATGTGCTCGCGCTCAGCTGGTCTCCCGAATTCTGTCGGTCGCGCCGGGGCAGCCCCCAGCACCGGCTGCAGTGCGGCGGTATAGCGGGTGGTGGGGCAGGGCACTTCGACTTCGTGTTGCACGGTCTGTGGCCGGAAACGGACGGGCCGCGCTGGCCGCAATGGTGCCGTCCCGTCCGGCCGCTATCGCGCCGTCTGATTCGCGAGCATCTCTGCACGACGCCTTCGGTACAGCTGATCCAGCGGGAATGGGCGAAGCATGGCAGCTGCGCGACCAGCAATCCGGGTGGCTATCTGCGCGCGGGCAGCATCATGTATCGCGCGATCCGCTATCCGGACATGGACGCGCTGTCGCGGCGAGGCCTGACCGTCGGCCAGTTCGCCACGGCGTTCGCCGCGGCCAATCCCGGCATCTCGGCCAATATGCTGCGCGTCCAGACGAACGGGCGCGGCTGGCTGACCGAAGTGCGTGTCTGCCTTGCTCGCAATTTCCGGCCGCGGCGTTGCCCGTCCTATCAACGCGCGGCGCCGGACCGCGCACGTATCCGGATTTGGCGGGGCAGGGGCTAGCGGACGCGCTGGCCTTCGATGGTGACGGTCGAGGGATGGTGCTTGTCGAGATGTTTCCTGATGATCCGCAGGTTGCGGGTGTTCGATCGGAAGATGAAATCGGCCACATTGCCGAGCAGAGGCACCAGGCCGATGACGAAATCGAACCCGATATTGCCGAACATCCGGGCGAGCTTCCATTTCGGCATACCCAGGTTGCGCGCTTCCCAGACCAGCCATGCGCCCATTGCCGCCGCGATCAGATCGCCGAGAACGGGGACGAGGCCGAGGATGAAGTCGAGACCGAACCGGCGATTGATTATGGGCATGGTGAAGCTGCCTTCGAGCAGCATTTCCATCGCCTCTATCCGCTGCCGGACCGAGGCGGGATCGCGGCCGATTTCGGGCATCGCCTCGGCGATGCGATCAAAATATTCTTGCTTAACAACCATAGGTAAAACGCTCCAACTAGGCGCTTTTTCCCAAAAACACCCTGACATCCATGTTTAATGTAGGAAGCGCAAGCGGGTTTATCCAGTCGGCGGCAAGAGCGCGTCGAGCGGGTGGCTGGCGAAAGGGTTGACCGCGAAGCCGCCAAGCCGGGGCGCGACAAGCGACCAGCGGATCGGGCGGGTCAGCGGGATGAACGGCGCTGCGCTTTGCAGCTCCAGCGCGGCCTCGGTGATGCGGATCGAGCGGGTCCGCTCCGACGGAGCGTCGTCGATCGCCTGCATCGCCCGCCGGAACTGGTCGCTGCACGGCAGCCGCTGGCCGCACCGAAATTGTTCCAGATACCAGGTCGCGCTTTCGGTTGCCGCGACCCTGTCCACCAGCCTCAAATCGGCGTCCTCGGTCCAGCCGACGCGCGTTGTGGGAACGCCGATCGCCGCCCAGCTCATCCGGAGAACGGCGAAGATCACGCGGCTACCTGGCGCATCGGGCAGCGCGATTCGGATCGGCGGAATTTCGCCATTGATCGCCCGCCATTGCGCAACGGCTTGGCGCGCGAATTCGCGCCGCATCGGCAGCGCGTTGTCCTGCCAGGGCGGGGCGATCGAATAGGCGATCCCCTCGGCATTTTCCGGCACGATGGTGAACCGCGGTTCTGCCTCCTGACGGCCGAAATGATCGGCGAGTGCCGCCCGGTCGATGGCGAGCGAGAGGATCTCGCGACCCTGCGGCGAAGACACGAAACCGCGCTGTTCGACCACGGCAAGACCGAAGAGACCTTCGGTGGCGTCGATCCGCAACTGAGCCGTGGGCGGATCGATCGCTTCGGCGATCAGCAACGTCGTCCAGTCCCCGCCGGTGACGAGGCCCGTCATCCCGGCATCGAACCGCGCAACGGCCATCGCCGCAGGTAGGAAGCGCAGCTCTATTGTCTCGTTCGGCGCGATCGGCGGCGGCTGAACGGTCTCGCCGTCCACATCTTCCGGCGGTTCGCGATGCGGCGAGAGGAGGATCATCTCGCTATTGAAGTCATAACCGTCGGCGATTTCGAACGGACCGATGCCCGAGCCATCGATAAGGATCGCAAGCTCCGGCGCGGCGAGAAGTTGCAGGAAATCGATGCGCGGTCGGTCAAGTACGATCTCCAGGATTTGCGGCGTGACGGCGTCGATGGCCTCGATATCGGTCAGCAGCGGTGCGAGCGGATTGCGGCTCCCGGGGCGGCTGGCATTGCGCAACACGCGCGCGACCTGCCCGGCAGTAAGCGCTGTGCCGTCGCTCCATGTCACGTCGTTGAGCCGGAAGACATACGTCCGCCCGTCGTCGAGCACGGTCCAGCGCTGGGCGAGGCCCGGATCGATCTGGCCTTCGGCGTCGCGGCGGACAAGACCCTGCGCCGTCGCGCCGAGCAGCAGAGCGGCTTCGCGCGACAGCGGGCCGGTGATCTGCGTCCGGAATTCGCGCGCTTCGCCGATCATGTCGACGCGCACCGGCGCGCCATCGTCGCCGCCCGAACAGGCGGCAAAAGCCAGAGCTAGCAAGGGGGCCAGTAGAGGGATGGGTCGGCGGATCATGCTGTCCAGCGCATTAGCACGCCAGGCGGCGATGCACAGACACATTGGATGTTCTGGGCGGTGCCGCCAGGCGTTTGTTCGCCGGGTTTGCGGGAGGGCTCAGCCTGTCAATCGACCTGCAAATTGCCGAACGCGACCGGCTGCCCGTTTCCCTAGCACTGGCCCTTTCGGCCAAAGACCGGAGCTTCGTGCACGACCGGCGGCGCATGGGCATCAAGAACCACATCGAACTGCCGTTCGTTGAGCGGTTCCCAGAATTCGCAACCCGCCTGCTTGCCGACGGTCCATACGACGGTCGCGCGCATACGGGCGAGCGGGGGCATTTCGATGTCCACGCGCTGGCCGGTTTCGAGTCCGATCCAATCCTCGACCATGAAGCCACCTTTTGAAACATTGCGCACGACGACGCTTTGGGGGCCGTTATTCTTGCCCCCGAGTCGCGCGCGAATATCGGCTGCGACCCGTCCGAAAACGCGGCGTTCTGCGGGTTTTTCGGCATAGAGTTTTGAAGCGATGAGCATGGTATTTGGCCTCCCTCGGCGACAGATTGTCGATGAGGTGCAACCAATTGGTTAACGACCCGGTGGCCTTTTTCATTTGCTCTCGTGTCAGGCCGAATGCAGCCGGTTCCAAGGGCCTTTAATCGCAAGGGTAAAGCCCGGTTCCTGAATGTTAACGAACAGGACGCGCCCGTCCGGCGAGAAACAAGCGCCGCAAAATTCGCTCTGCCGCGCATGGACGTTTTCGGCGAGGTCGTAGATTTCGCCGTCCGGCGTCAGTCCGCGCAGATAGGAAGAATTCTGGCCGTCCTCGCACAGGATCAGGTCGCCCCAAGGCGCTGCTGCGATGTTGTCGCACATGTCGAGCTCGTCGGCGCCCGGCGATTCGTAGATCAGCGTCAGCTGACCCGGTTCGTTCCGCTCGCCCGCCCGGCCCTCGCTGGCGGACGGCGAATAGCGCCACACCTGGCCCGCCCGCTGGACGCCGCCCTGGGTACAGGTGAAGAAGATTTCGCCGCGCTGCGCGCCCGGGCGGATGGCGAAGACCATGCCTTCGCCGCGGAGGAACCGCGCGGCGCCGGCGGCGTGGCCGCGTTCCGCGAGATCGCCGTCCGGCGACTCGACCGCGTCGAGATCGATCCAGTCCACGGCGAAGGATTGTCCCTGCGCGATATGGCCGAGCCCCGGTCCGCCCCAATCGCTCGGCCAGTTGCTGGTATCGGCCGCATCCCAGCCGCGTATCGCCAGCGCCTGCAGGCGGCCGCCGCGCTGCAGTTCGCCGGGCGTTGCGGGCAGGAAGCGATAGAAAAGACCGGTGCGGCTGTCCTCGGTCAAATAGACGATGCCCGTTTCCGGATCGACGGCGACCGCCTCGTGTGCAAAGCGGCCCATGGCGGTGAGTGGGACGGGCGCGATGACCCGGGTGGAAGTGGAGGGCGTTTCGAACACGAAGCCGTGATTACGGCCCGCGCCGTCTTCGGGGCCGACGGCCGATTCCTCGCAGCTTAGCCAGGAGCCCCAGGGCGTAGGTCCGCCCGCGCAATTGGCCGCGGTTCCGGCAAGAACGAGGAAATCCTCCTCAAGCATTCCGGTTTCGAGATTGTAGACGACCTTGGTGACCCCGCCGAAAAAGGGGCGGCCATCGGCGCGTTGATCGTCGAAAAGCATGCCGTCGTCGAGCCGGGCCGCGAGGGCATCGTCGGGCCCGAAGGGGCTGCCGCCTTCGGTGTCGGGCCAGTTCTCATGGTTGCGCATCAGGATGCAGCGCGCGGCGTCGCCCGGATAGGCGAAACAGGCCATGCCGTCGGGCCTGCCGGGGCGCAGGAAGCCGTCGGCCATCTCGCCGCCGGTGGTCGATACGATGCGGTAGGAAAAGCCTTCGGGCAGATCGAGTATGCCGTCGGGATCGGGAAGCAGCGGCATCCGCGTGTTCGAACTATGGGCATGCGCCAAGCCTGAAAGCGATACGGCCGCGTAATACATGCCGGCCGCCTGCGCTGTGATCAGGAAGGTTCTGCGGGATATCGTCATCGTCGAAGCCTCATGTGCCACGCTACCGTTACCGGCCTTCGATGAAAATGCCGTGACTGTTGGCGTGAAAAGGCCGTTTCGACGAACCCCAACCCCGGTTCCACCAGCCGGATGGTGCGGACGGCGGGGGTCGAACCCGCACTCCCTTACGGGAAACAGATTTTAAGTCTGCAGCGTCTACCAGTTTCGCCACGTCCGCATGGCGCACGCCTGACGGCAGCGGGCATCGGGGTCAAGCCCGGTGCACGAACATGCGGCGCGCTGAACAGCGGACGCGCAAAGGCTGGATATCGCCCGTGCAACCGGCAACAGTGCCGGGATGACCGGTACCAGTCTCCACTTCCTTCACCACACCAATGATCTGCTCCTCTGTAAACCTCGTTCTCTTCATCTCGTCCGTCCTTCTCTCAGGGCCGGACTCTAATCCCAGCTTGGGGGAAAGCTGGGGGGGTCACGTCAAAACAACCCCAGTTCAGCTATTCGGATAATTTTGAGCTGGAGCAGCTTGGACGGACATTCGATTTCGTCGTCGCCCAATCAATATTCTCCCATACCGGCAAGGCGCTTCTCGAACGTGGCATCGAGGCGGTTTCGAAGGTGCTGGATGAGCGCGGCCAGTTTTTGTTCACCGTGCTGACCGAAGGGTCCCGGGACTATGACCGTTTCGAACAAGGAAAAAATATCGCTGGCTGGGAATATCCCGCCTGTGTGACCTTTCCCGAAAGCGAAATCGTCGAGCTTGCCGGGCGCTACGGACTCATCAGCGAACGGTTGGCCTGGTTCCACCCACGCCAAATCTGGTACCGCGCGGTGCGCGATCCCGAACTGGTCCTTGGCGCCCTGACAAACGAACTGGGCTCGGGACGCGTCTTCTTCGACCCCCGGTTTCCCCGACGGCTTTCGAAGTCCGGCTTGACCAAGCAGCGTCCCTAGAAGTTCAGGCGCTCCCGCATTTCCTTGCCAGGCTTGAAATAGGGCACGCGCTTGGCCGGTACCTGGACAGCATCGCCGGTCCGGGGGTTGCGGCCGACGCGTGCCTTGCGCTGACGAGTCGAGAATGCGCCGAAGCCGCGAAGCTCAACGCGGCCGCCCCGAGCAAGCTGCTCGGTGATGGCATTGAAGAAACTGTTTACGAGGCGTTCGACATCTTTCGAAGAGAGGTCGGGATTGTCCGCCGCGATCTTTTGCACGAGTTCCGATCGGATCATTAAGGGTTCCCCCCTGGACCACTGTTTGCGACACCGAACATCCGGTCTTTCCGGTATGCGGTTGGAGGGAGCGGTATCCTTGTCCTCCCCCCTAATTAACTTCCGTGGTAATGTTCCGCTTTCGGAACTTTTTCAACCCGACCGAGGCCAGTACACAGGATATCGCGGCAATACGTTGCGAAATGGGACGATTTTCCACAAAAAGACCCGCGAAACGCTAGCGATCATAGCAACCGTTTTGCGTTTCGCGGGTCTTTTTTTGCGAATCACTCGCGCATTTTGATGCGGGTTATTCGGCGTCCTTGGCTTCGCCGCCGCCCTTTTGCTTCAGGGCTTCGCCGAGAATATCGCCAAGGCTCGCACCCGAATCGGTCGAACCATATTGTTCGACAGCCTTCTTCTCTTCGGCAACCTGAAGCGCCTTGATCGAGAAGTTGGGTTTCTTGGAGCGATCGAAGCCGACGACCATGGCGTCGAACTTCTGGCCGACCTGAAAGCGATCCGGACGCTGCTCGTCGCGGTCGCGGCCAAGGTCCGAACGCTTGGCAAAACCGGTGGGGCCATCGTCGCCGACCTGGACATCGAGACCACCATCCTTGACGTCGAGCACGGTGACGGTGGCGATCTTGCCTTTCCGCAGATCGCCGGTGTCGCCGCCGGTGGCGGGGCCGCCACGCTCAAGCTGCTTCATGCCGAGGCTGATGCGTTCCTTCTCGGGATCGACATCGAGCACGACGGCTTTGACCATCTCGCCCTTGTGGTGAAGATTGAGGGCTTCTTCGCCCGAAACGCCCCAGCTGATGTCCGACATGTGGACCATGCCGTCGACATCGCCTTCGAGCCCGATGAACAGGCCGAATTCGGTGGCGTTCTTGACTTCGCCCTGAACTTCGGCGCCGACCGGGAAGTGCTCTGCAAAGCTGTCCCACGGATTGGACTGGGCCTGTTTGAGACCAAGGCTGATCCGGCGCTTCTCCTCGTCCACTTCGAGGACGACGACTTCGACCTGCTCGGAGGTAGAGACGATCTTGCCCGGATGGACGTTCTTCTTGGTCCAGCTCATCTCGGAGACGTGGACCAGGCCTTCGATGCCCGATTCCAGCTCCACGAACGCGCCATATTCGGTGATGTTCGTGACGCGGCCGGTGAAGCGGGCATCGACCGGATATTTGGCCGAAGCGCCCTCCCACGGATCGGTTTCGAGCTGCTTCATGCCGAGGCTGATGCGCTGCGTCTCGCGGTTGATACGGACGATCTGCACCGTGACCTTGTCGCCGATACCGACCATCTCGGATGGATGGTTGATCCGCTTGTAGCTCATGTCGGTGACATGGAGCAGGCCATCGATGCCGCCGAGATCGACGAACGCACCGTAATCGGTGATGTTCTTGACGACACCCTCGATCACCTGGCCTTCGGCCAGCGACTGGATCAGGTCCGAACGCTGTTCGGCGCGGGTTTCCTCGAGCACAGCGCGGCGCGAGACGACGATGTTGCCGCGGCGCCGGTCCATCTTGAGGATCTGGAAGGGCTGGGGGATGTCCATCAGCGGAGTGACATCGCGCACGGGGCGGATATCGACCTGGCTGCCGGGCAGGAAGGCCACGGCGCCGCCGAGATCGACCGTGAAGCCGCCTTTGACGCGTCCGAAGATCGTGCCTTCGACACGGGCTTCCTTGTCATATTCGGTTTCGAGCCTGTCCCAGGCCGCTTCGCGGCGGGCGCGGTCGCGCGACAGCATGGCTTCGCCGTTCGCATTCTCGACGCGGTCGACATAGACTTCGACTTCGTCGCCGACCTTGAGTTCGGATTTCTGGCCTGGCGCGGCGAATTCACGCAGCGACACGCGGCCTTCCGATTTCAGGCCGACATCGATGACGGCAAGATCGTTTTCGATACCGGTGACGGTACCTTTGACCACTTGGCCTTCGAAGCTGTCTGCTCCGCCAAGGGTTTCGTTCAACAGTTTTTCAAAATCGTCCCGCGTGGGGTTCGGCGCAGTTGCCATGAATATTAGTCCTTTGTCTCGTCGTTACAGGCCATCCGGTTGTCTCCGGAGGTCTTGGAACATGTGTTGCGGCGTCGGCCCCGTGCCGATGCCGCGCCCAGTTTGCGACTCATCCCGCAAAAGCGCCAAAACGTGCCGAAGCCCCGGCCCTTGGGCCGTTGCCTGACACGTTACTGAAGGGATGCGGTTCTTACCGCTTACCCGTCCGAGCTTCCACAAGCGCAATCGCCCGCTGGACGGCGGCGGATATAGTAAGATCGGACGTATCGAGCAAGTCCGCATCTTCGGTGCGTTTCAGCGGCGCGCTGGCACGCTCGCTGTCGCGTTTGTCGCGTTCGACGATGTCCGCGAGAATCGCATCGTAGTTCGCGTCCGGATTATCGCTGCTTTCGTCCCTGAAACGACGCTCGGCGCGGACTTCGGCGCTCGCCATGACGAACAGTTTGGCATCGGCATGGGGCGCGATAACCGTGCCGATATCGCGTCCGTCGAGCACCGCGCCGCCCGGCTGGGCCGCAAACATCTTTTGCCGCTCAATCAGCGCCTCGCGCACTGCGGGATGGACCGATACGCGCGAAGCATAGGCGCCGGCCTCTTCGCTGCGCAGCGTCGGGTCTTCCAGTAGCGCATCGGGGAAATCGCAGGCGGTCAGCGCGATATTGGCATCGTCGGGGTCGCCGCCCGCTCTCAACACGCCGATGCCGACCGCGCGATAGAGCAGCCCGGTATCGAGCCAGGGCAGGGCGAAGTGTGCAGCCAGTGCCTTGGCGATGGTTCCCTTGCCGGACGCGGCGGGCCCGTCGACGGCGATGATCACGGCGCTATCGCCCCCAGATCCGCGAGCATTGGCGGGAAGCTCGGAAAACTGGTCGCAATTGGGCTGATATCGTCGATCAGCACGCCGCCCTGCGAAGCGAGGCCGGCCACGGCGAAACTCATCGCGATGCGGTGATCGAGTGCCGTTTTGATTTCCGGCATCGCCGCCACGCCCTTGAGCTTCTCTCCGCCCGAGCCGTTGATGGTCAGGCCGTCCTCATGCTCTTCGATCGGCACGCCGAACTGTTTGAGCCCGGTCGCCATCATCGTCAGCCGATCGGATTCCTTGACGCGCAATTCGCCAAGGCCGCTGGTTTTGGTTTCGCCCTCGGCAAGCGCGGCGGCGACGAACAGGATCGGGAATTCGTCGATCATGCGCGGCGCGATTTCAGGCGGGATATCGACGCCCTTGAGCGCCGAATGCCGCGCGCGGATATCGGCAACCGGTTCGCCGCCCACTTCGCGCTTATTCTCGAAACCGATATCGGCGCCCATTTCCTTCAGCACTTCGAACAGCCCCATGCGGGTTTCGTTGATGCCGACATGCTGTACGAGTATGTCCGAGCCCGGAACGACCAGCGCCGCGACGATCGGAAAGGCGGCAGAGGAGGGATCGCCGGGAACGCTCAGATTTTGCGGGCGAAGTTCTGCCTCTCCGGTCACGCTAATGATGCGTTCGCCATCGGTTTCCTCGATCAAGATATCCGCGCCAAACGCTTTCAGCATCCGCTCGCTATGATCGCGTGTGCGCTCGGGTTCGATGACGCGGGTGACGCCGGGCGTATTGAGCGCGGCGAGCAGCACCGCCGATTTCACCTGCGCCGAGGCGACCGGCAGGCGATATTCGATCGGCACCGCGGGCACACGGCCATGGACCATCAGTGGCAACCGGCCGCCGGGGGTGACCGAGAATTCCGCGCCCATCTTGGCGAGCGGCTCGATCACCCGGTTCATCGGGCGTTGGGAGAGCGAGAGGTCGCCGATAAAGGTCGCGGTGATCGCATGGCTCGCGACAAGGCCCATCAGCAGGCGGGCCGCAGTTCCTGAATTGCCCATGTCGAGCGCGGACTCGGGCTGGAGCAGGCCGCCGACGCCGACACCCGAAACGGCCCAGTTGCCGTTCGAATCCTGCCCGATCTGCGTGCCCATGGACCAGAGCGCGGCGACGGTCGCGATCACGTCCTCGCTTTCCAGCAGCCCCTCGATCCGGCTGTCGCCCACGGCCAGGGCCGCGAGAATCAGCGCTCTGTGGCTGATCGACTTGTCGCCCGGCACGCGCGCGTGGCCGCGCAACGGGCCGCGCAAAGAGAAGGGGCGAGGGATGGGGTTGTGCGACATGGAATGGTTCTTATCTGGCGTAAGAGAGGTGCGGGAGTGCCAAGCAGTTTGACAGCGGGGTTTTGACAGTGGCAACCCCTTGTGGCAAGCGCCCGCCCGAAATGCGGGTAATGCTCGTAAGACCCTCTACAATCCGATTCGATGAAAGATTGAAATCCTATGGTGAAGCCTGAATGGGGCACGAAGCGGACCTGCCCGAAATGTGGACTTCGTTTCTACGACTTGGGCGAGGACGATCCGGTCACCTGCATTGGTAGCGAATGCGGGGCGATCTGGGAGCCGGAGCCGGTGCTGAAATCGAAGCAGCCGGTTGCGTTCCAACCCGAGAGCAAGGAAGTCGAGACCAAGAAGCCCGATGCCGATCTGTCGGATGACGACGATGACGATGATGACGATCTCGATATCGATGTCGATGAAGATGCTGAGGTCAATCCCGACGACGAGGTCGATCTGGGCGGCGACGACGATATCCAGGTCGATACCAGCGCCGGTGCTGACGGGAAGGAAGACGACAGCTAGTCGTTTTCCGCGCAAAACCTGTCTTGCATAGGGCGGGCGGTGCCGCTAAACGCGCCGCCTGCATCTGATGGGGCCGTAGCTCAGCTGGGAGAGCGCTACACTGGCAGTGTAGAGGTCAGGGGTTCGATCCCCCTCGGCTCCACCATTTCTTCCCCTTGGCCAACGCGAACGACGCGCAGGCTATCCTTCGGGATTGCCGTCGCAAGAACGCGCCTGCCCGTTCGTCGAAAATTGCTTGGACGTGGGCCGGGATGCCCTCAGGCTGTCGGTTCTAAGGAAACGGGGCTTCTGCATGACATTTGCATATTCGACATTCGCGCGCGCGACAGCGCTTCTGGTTGCGTCGTTCTTCTTGACCGTCCCGGCCGCGGCGCAAAATGCGCTAGGTACGCAGGTTGCCGACGCGCTGCCAGATCGCGGCGAATTCCATCTCGGCCTGTTCAATGGCGGTGAAGCGGACGGCACGATGCGTCTCGGCTGGATCAAGCGTGACGACGGTATCCTGCTTTACGACCGCACGATGATGCCGAGCGACGGCGTCTATGAAGTCGTCACTTTCGATCTCGCGCCGGACTTCACCTTCCGCGACGCGCATATCCTTTATTATCGCGGGGTCGCGCATCTCGAGGTCGATCTCGACTTCGCGGGCAATCACGTCACCGGCAGCCGAACGATCCGCCGCCTCGAGGAAACGACGTCGGAAGAGGTGGCGCTGGACCTGCCGGAGAACACGCTACCCCGGCCCATCGCGTTCCTGATGCCGATGATGCTGCCGGAAGAAGACGGCGCGGAAACCGCTTTCCCCTGGTTCGGCCCGCTCGGCAACGCGGTAGCCGATGTCACCATCACCGCCAGGCCTGGCGGCACGATCGAAACGCCCGCCGGCAGCTTCGATACCATCCGCTACGAGATCCGCGGCGGGGCGCCGCACAATGACGTCTATGTCACGCGCGGCGAAAACCGCCGCGTCGTGCGCATCGATGTCGTCGGCCAGGGCATGCAGTTTCTTGCGCTGCCGGAACCGGCCGAGGGCCAATAGCACGCCAGCTGTCAGGCTGCGAGGAAGCCCTCCAGCCGCTGGCGAATGATCGCTTCGGCTTCGCTCATGATCCGGTCGATCAGTTCCTTGCAGGTCGGGATGTCGTGGATCAGACCGGCGACCATGCCGCAACTCCAGGCACCGCGATTCATTTCGCCTTCCAGCATGATTTGCGGATAGACGCCCGCGACCTGCTCGAGGATGTCGGTGATCTGGAGGTCGGCCCCTTTTTCCTGCTCGATCCGCAATATGTCTTCGACCGCCGCGTTTTTCAGCACGCGCTCGGTGTTGCGCAGCGGGCGCATCACTAGTGCGGTATCGAGTTCGCTTGCCGCGACGATCGCCTGTTTCACATTGTTGTGCACCGGCGCTTCCTTGGTGGCGATGAAGCGCGTGCCCATGTTAATGCCCTCGGCGCCCATCGCGAGGCTGGCGACGAGGCTGCGCGCGTCGGCCTGGCCGCCTGAGGCGACGAACGGGATGTCGAGCTCGTCGGCGGCGCGGGGCAGCAGGATCATGTTGGGAATGTCATCTTCGCCCGGATGGCCGCCGCATTCGAAACCATCGACGCTCACCGCGTCGCAGCCAATCGACTGGGCTTTGAGAGAATGGCGCACGCTCGTGCATTTATGGATGATCTTGATGCCGGCTTCTTTCAGCTTCGGCAGATGCTCGGCCGGATTGCGCCCGGCGGTCTCGACCGCCTTGATGCCGTTCGAAATGATGGCGTCGATATATTCGAGATAGGGCGGGGTGGTGAAGGCGGGCAGGAAGGTCAAGTTCACGCCGATCGGCTTGTCGGTCAGTTCGCGCGCCTTCTTGATCTCCTTGTCGAGATCCTCGGGCGTCTTCTGGGTGAGCCCGGTGATGATGCCGAGGCCGCCGGCTTCGGAGACCGCCGCCGCCAGCTCCGCAAAGCCGACATAATGCATGCCGCCTTGGATGATCGGATGCTCGATGCCGAACAGTTCGGTGATGCGGGTTTTCATGGTGATTTCCTCTCCGGCTTGCTGCCGCGATTCTTTTTTTATCTTGTCGCGGCAGTTGACGTGAACGTCAACTACGGCCTTGAAGAGATGGACAAGCGGCGGGAGAGGCCGGGCATCGTTATGGCCTGCCGATCAGAAGCGCAGGCCGATGTTAGCAACGGCCCGTTCTTCACGAATTGTATTGCCGCGAAGAAAGAAGATATCGCCGGGATTTTGCTCCCTCGGCTGGCTGGATAAGCCGAAGCTGCCGATGAGGCTGAACCCGCTATCGTTACCGAGCTGAAGGTCGAGCTGAGACATCGATTCATCATCATAGCGGAGGATGTCGGACGGCGGCGTGCTAACCAGCGAGCGCGCCCGCGCGTTGCCGTTTAGCGAAAGGCCGTTGCGGCTTTCGATACGGCGGTCGCGCAAAGAACTTGGCTCGGCGCCGCCGTCTTCCAATCCGATGACGAGAGGTTCGGCGGCCAGATCGAACTGAATCCCGTTGGCCAGGCCATCGTCGGCCGCTTGAGCCGACGCGATGCCCGTTTGCGCAAGACCGCCGAGTGCGGCGATAGCGACGCACCTTGATCGCGCCATACGGAATTTCCATGGAATTGCGTGCGTCATCATGTGCGGCCCCGTGGGATGAGGATATTATCGCATCACGGACCAATTTCCAGGCAGCCAGGATGTCTGGGTGTACCCGAGACCGTCTCTCGCCGGCGCTACTTTCCCTTCCAGTTCGGTGCGCGTTTTTCGGCAAAGGCGGCGGCGCCTTCGCGGGCGTCTTCGGATATGAAGACGGGGCCGACGATCTGCCCCTGCTTCTTCCACATTTCCTCTTTCGACCATTCTTCGGATTCGACGACGATCCGCTTGGAGACGCGGACGGCGAGCGGGCCGTTGACGCCGATCTTCGCGGCGAGTTCCCGTGCGCCCTCGATCGCCGGGCCGAAGGTCAGATGATTGACGAGGCCGATCTCGTGCGCGCGTTCGGCGTCGATGAATTCGCCGGTCAGCGCCAGCTCCATCGCGATACGTGGCGGAATCTGGCGCGGCAGCTTGATGAGGCCGCCCGCACCCGCGACGAGGCCGCGCTTCACTTCGGGAATGCCAAATTTCGCTTCGCGATTGGCGACGATCAGGTCGCAGGAGATGGCGAGTTCCATGCCGCCGGCCAGCGCATAGCCGTCGACTGCGGCGATCAAGGGTTTGACCGGGGATCGCTCGGTCAGCCCACCGAAGCCGCGGCCCGGCACCATCGGGGTTTCGCCCCGGAGAAAGGCCTTGAGGTCCATGCCCGAGCAAAAGGTGCCGCCCGCGCCGGTGAGGATGCCGACGGTAAGGTCGTCATTGCCGTCAAGCTTGTCGAGCGCTTCGGCGATGCCTTCGGCGACCGCCTTGTTGACCGCGTTCTTCGCCTCGGGCCGGTTGATGGTGATGGTCAGAACGCCGTTTTCGGCTGTTGTGAGTACGGGGTCGGTCATGGCATCCTCCCATTGGCGATCGCCTCGAGGCGATTCCCTTTCCAGCCAGTGTCGCGCTGGTTGACGTTCACGTCAACCTTGGTTTGTCCGCGCTTTTGATAGATACGGCGGGCATGTCCGATGCTGCTTTCAGACCGCGCCGATCCTGCCTGTTTATGCCAGGTTCGAATGATCGCGCGATGGCCAAGGCGAAGTCGCTTCCCGCCGATGTCATCATTTTCGATCTGGAAGACGCGGTTGCGCCCGACGCTAAGGTCGAAGCGCGCGCTGCCGTCGTGGAGGTTGTCCGGCACGGCGGCTATGGCGCGCGCGAACTCGTTATTCGCGTGAACGGCATCGATACGCCTTGGTTCGAGGAGGATCTTGCCGCGGCGAAGGCCACCGGTGTGGCGGCGGTGCTGGTGCCCAAGGTCAATTCGGCCGACGATATCCACCGCGCCGCGACCGGCGAAGTTCCGGTCTGGGCGATGGTCGAGACGCCGCTCGCCGTCCTCAATATCGGAGCGATCGCTGCGGCGCCCGCACTGCAGGCCCTTGTCATGGGCACCAACGATCTGGGTAAGGATATGCGCGCCGAAATGACGCCGGACCGGCTGGCCTTCCTGACCGCGCTCTCGATGACGGTGATGGCGGCGCGGGCGCACGGCAAGATCGCTATCGACGGGGTTTATAACGGCATCGGCGATGAAGTGGGGCTGGAGGCCGAATGCGATCAGGGCCGCACCCTGGGCTTCGACGGCAAGTCTTTGATTCATCCCTCGCAGATCGAGGTTGCCAATCGCATCTTCTCGCCCTCCGCCGAAGCGCTGGATCAGGCACGGGCGATCATCGCCGCGTTCGATGAACCGGAAAATGCCGACAGGGGCGTTATCAAGGTTGGCGGAAAGATGGCCGAGCGGCTGCATCTCGAAGAAGCGAAAAAGCTCGTCGCGCTTTCCGATATGATCGACGCTACCGCCTGATCCTTCGCTAGATCGTTGAAAATACAGGAAACCGATTGTCCCCGGGCGGGACAGTGCCGCGCGATCCCCAGATTAACCTAATTTGACCCTAACACTCATCGTAAACAAAACGTTAAAAATGCGGGCATGGCTACCGCATCCACCGAATCGCTTTACCCGCCGCTCACTGCGCGGCTCATCCATCGCTCCGACGATACGGACGAACCGATCGCGCTCCGCAAGCCGATCTTTCCCCGACGCGACGAGTTGGCCCGCGATGCCAAGCTGTTCACCATCACCTGGGGATGTGGCTTCGTATTCTTCATTACGTTTTTGGGTTAGAGCCGCACCCGGCCTTTATAGCAGGCCCTAGGCGGCGTGGACAAATTGATTGACGCGAAGCCGCGAGATTGATTCAAAGCTGCCTTTTGGATGCAGGTTTGAGCCGAGGCGATTTGAGCGAAGCGGAATGGCGTGTTTTGAAGGGTTTGCTAC